>ERZ795049.3821-NODE-3821-length-15565-cov-4.978723_pt1 | contig 15565 bp, 8 predicted proteins | sample MGYA00375133_ERZ795049 | MGnify/ENA primary metagenome ERZ795049 (study PRJEB30178, sample SAMN05720147) | activated sludge metagenome | isolation source: anaerobic digester from wastewater treatment plant | place: Japan | collected 2015-04-20 ...
GACATCACGCCGCTCAAGACGATGAGCTCCTCCACGCTGATCGTCTTCGAGGACCTGAAAGTCGCCCAGCAGCTCTACAACGACTTCGAATATAACGACTTCGTCATGCGGTCGGACGTGACCGAAACCTATGATGCGAACAACAAGCTCGAACTGATCGAGATGCGCGTGGAAGCGCTGGCCCGCGGCGCGATCTTCAATCATATCGCCCGGCTCGATCTCGGGCTCGAGGGGGGCGTGACCGCCACGATTCAGCGCTTCGACGCCAACGATGTCCTCGTCAGCCAGGACATCTTCGTCAGCGCCGATAACCCCGCCCGCAGCCTGCAGATCTTCCCGCTGACCAAGGATGCGCTCCCGCCGTTCCCCGGCGGCGGCGGCCAGCTCACCAACACCGAAGAGCAGCAGAGCCTGGCCGAGCGGACCGAAGGGCACTACGCGCTGATCACGATCCGCCCGCGCAATGCCCCGGCCAACGAACGCATCGTCGATGATCCGGCCACGACGCTCGACGAGCACAACTCGGCGATCTACGGCTACAACCTCTACGTCGTTAATTCCGGCTCGACGATCTACCACGGCTGGGATCACAACACCGCGACGCTGGACATCGTTTCCGGCTCGCAGTGGCCGGCGTCGCCGCTGATCGGCTTCCCGCTGCCGCAGGCCATGCTGCTGCCCACGGCGTTCGAATACCCCGTTGAATACACGCCGATCTGGGAATCCCACCTCGACTTCGAGCCGTGGATCAAGTCGGGCATGACGACCAACCAGAACTGGCCGCTGGTCAACGTCGTCGACGAGAAGACCTGGCCGATCGATCTGGCGAAGGCGCTGAAGCGGACCGCGGCGGCGAAGGCCGTCGACGGCCTGCTCTTCCAGCAGAAGCTCGAATCGGCCATCCCGGCGACCCCCGTCCTTGCCGACATGACCCAGGATGGCTTCGTCGACATCGTCTACGGCCATTACCTCAACCTGATCGTGATCGAAAACGCCTTCAATCACAGCGAAGTCGTCATCGATCCGTTCCCCGAGATCCTGGTCGATTCGCAGTGCAGCCCGGTCGTCGTCGACCTCAACGGCGACGGCCTGCTTGACGTGATCCGCGGCTACGACAACGGCGCGCTGGTGGCCTACCGGCACGACGGCGTCGAGCTGACCCCGGCCGGCGAGCGGCTGTACCTCGAAGGGACGATCAAGGGGACGCCGGCCGTGGGCGACCTGGATGCCGACGGCGATCCGGAGATCATCGTGCAGACCGGCCACGGGCTGCTGTATGCCCTCGGCTTTGACTTCTCCATCCGGCCCGGCTTCCCGGTGGACCTGGGCGGCACGCGCGATATCGGCTCGCATCACTTCATGACCCCCTCGCCCGCGCTGGCGCCGCTGCCCGCCGGCGACGGCCTGGCGATCATCGCCGTCAACCTCTCGGGCAAGGTCTTCTCGATCACCTGGGCCGGCGACGTCATGCCGGGGTGGCCGGTTGACCTGGGCGGCGAGGTCCTCGCCAGCCCCGCCGTCGGCGACCTGGAAGGCGACGGCCAGATCGACATCGTGATCGCGATGAGCGACGCCCCCGTTTACGCGCTGACCGCCGAGGGGCAGATCAAGCCCGGCTGGCCGGCCCAGCGCCGCTACGGCGGCACCTCGTCGCCGTCGCTGGCCGACGTCAACGGCGACGGCCAGCTGGAGGTCTTCGTCGGCTCGTACGATGAAAACCTCTACGGTTTCAGCGCCGACGGCAAGACGCTGCCCGGCTTCCCTGTCGCCACGCAGTCGCAGATCTTCGCCTCGCCGTTCTTCGCCGACCTGGATGGCGACGGCACGCCCGAACCGCTCATCGGTTCGAGCAGCGGCAGCCTCTACGCCGTCTGCGGCGAGAGCGGACCCAAGGCCGATCAGCCGGCGGTGATGGCTCAGGCGACGACGCTCATCGCCACCGCCGGGTCGGTCGGCGATCTCGACTTCGACGGACGGGTGGAGGTCGTCTTCGGCAGCCACGATGGCCGGATCCGCGTCGTCGAGACCGAAGCGCCCGTCGTGCCCGCCGGCAAGACGTGGAACGGCTTCCGCGGCGGTCTGCGCAACCCCGGCATGATCAGTTCGATCCTGCAGGTGGGCAACGCCGCCCAGGCGTGGGAACTGTATCAATAAGTCATCCCGTGGAAGAAACCTCGGCCCGGAGCGGAAAACCGCCGTTCCGGGCCGAATTGCATTTGTTCGAGCATATGCACCTCGGTTCTGGAGCTCGCGATCAAACCGAGCGGTTGTGCGTCCCTGCGGGATTCTTTCGCCCTCACTTTCAGGGTTCCCGCCACTGAAGTGCTTGTCGTTCCCCGAATGCAGACCAGCTGCGGTCGCCCCTTCCAGGGGCTTGGATCGTTGGAGACGGCCACGCAGGGTTCCGGCCTTCGGCCTTCACCCTGCGCTTTATTCCAGTCGTCCGCTTCGCGGACTCAGCCGGCAACCGAGTCGAAATCGCCTGCACAGGATTTGAGCCCCCGGTGGATTGAGATTTGGGAAATGAAAAGCACTGAAGTGGCGGGCTGAAGTCTGCCGTCGCTGACGGGACTGGCAGAGGGTCCTTCGATTGGAATCTTCGATTCGTAAGGAATTAATCCCATTCCGCGGCGCTTGACTTTCCGCCCGCCGAAGCCTATTGATGCGAGGCATACGATCATCGGGGCAGGGGAGGGATGCCGCATTCCACGCATGTCTCGCGATCCCTGTCTCGTGCACTTTGTATAAAAACCCAACCGGATGCCGGCCTGTTCGCCGCAGCCGGCTTCTCGTTATCGAGTGCGACGCCCCCCGCCGTCGTCGCGTCGATCCGGGAAGGCCGCTTCCCGACCGAAGTCACGGAGGACCCTCCCGGATGAACCGCAAGCTGAAGATCGGTTTCGTCGGCGCCGGCGCGATGGGCCAGTGCGCGCACCTGCGCAACTTCGCCTCGCTGCCCGATTGCGAGGTCGTTGCGCTTGCCGAGCTGCGCCCCGAGATGGCCCGCCAGGTGGCCGCCCGCCATGGCGTCGCGCGCGTTTATCCGACCCATCGCGAGCTGCTGGCGCACGAAGCGCTGGACGGCATCGTCGCCGCCCAGCCGTTTCAGCGCCATGGCCTGCTGTTGCCAGAACTGCTCAAGGCCGGCGTCCCGCTGCTGACGGAAGCGCCGCTGGCTTCGTCCGTCCCGGCCGGGGAGCGGATCGTCGAGGCGGTCCGCGCCAGCCCCGCCTGGCTGATGGTCGGCTACCAACGGCGCTGCGACCCGGCGACGCAGTGGGTCCACGGCGAAATCGGGCGCCTGCGCCAAACCGGCGAGCTGGGCCCGCTGCGGTACCTCCGCGTCACGATGCCGCCGGGCGACTGGGTCGCCAACGGCTTCAACGGCATGATGACCTCCGACGAGACCGTCCGGGCGCTCGAGCATGAACCCCCGCCCGCCGACATGGACGCCCCCATGTACCGAGCCTATCTCGGTTTCGTCAACGGCTACATCCACCAGGTGAATCTGATCCGCCACCTGCTCGGCGAGGACTGGGAGATCGTCTCCGTCGATCCGACCGGCGTGGTCCTGCAGGGGCGCAGCGCCGGCGGCCTCCCCTGCGTCCTCGAAATGGCGCCGTGGACCAACTCGATCGACTGGCAGGAGAGCGCGCTGATCTGTTTTGAGCGCGGCTGGCTGCGGCTCGACCTGCCCGCCCCGCTGGCGTTCAACCGGGCAGGGTCGGTCGAGCTCTGCTACGATCCGAAAGGGGGCACGCCCGAGCGCCGCCGACCGCAGATGCCGTGGGAACACGCCATGCGCCGCCAGGCCATCGCCTTCTGCCAGGCGATCCGCGGCGAGATCGAACCCCCCTGCACCGCCGAAGAGGCGCTCAAGGATCTCATTCTGGCTCGCGACTACATCCGCGCGCTCCAGGAGGCGCAAGCCGTGACTTCGGGCGGATGAATGCCGCTTGAACGGGGCGGCGGCGATTCGACGCCAGGTTTCAAGTGAACCCTAAGGGCTCCAAATGATAAAATCCGTCGGATCGGTCGGATCCGACGGATTTCGTTTCATAATACGCGGCGCCGCCGCGCGGCAGCGCCGGAGCCTGAACCGTGCCTCAGCTCAGCCCGATCCACGACGCGTCGGCGCTGGCCTGCCACGCCTCGCGCAGCCGGGCCTGCACGTCGGCCGGCAGCGGTCCCATGGCCGCGGCGCGGATGTTCTCCTGGATGTGGCCGAAATGGGTTCCGCCGATGATCGCCGTGCTGACGCCCGGCTGAAACGCCGTGAAGCGCAGCGCCAGCTCGGCCCAGTCGCCGTCGTAGCCCAGCGACTGCGGCGTAAATCCCAGGTTCCCGAGCCGGTCGACATACGGCCGGATGTAGGCCTGATGGTTTGCGGGCAGCCGCGACAGCTCGCGCCAGCAGGCGTTGGCGATCGTCCGTTTCGCCAGCACGCCCATCCCCGCCGCGCGCGCCGCCGGCAGCACCTCGTCCAGCACCGATTGATCGCAGAAGTTGATCGTGACTTCCAGGCAGTCGAAGCGCCCCGACTTGATCGCGGTCAGCGCCGACTGGTTGTCGCCGCTGTAGCCGATGAACCGCGTCAACCCATCCCGCTTGCATTGCTCGAGCGCCCCGATCATCGCTTCGTCGCGGAGTTTCTCCTCGGAGCAGGTGTGGAGCAGCAGCAGGTCGAGATGATCGGTTTGCAGCCGGCGGAGCGAGCGTTCGCAGCTATGGCGGATGATCTCGGGCGACCACTCCGGCGGATCTCCGGGATCCACCTGATGGCCGCACTTGGAGGCGAGGAAGCATTCGCCGCGGCGGCGCGCCATCACCGGCCCCAGCTTCTCCTCGGAATTGGCGTAGCACGCCGCCGTGTCGATGAACCGAATTCCGGCATCGATCAACTGGTCGACCAGCGCGGCGGCCGCCTGGTGATCCTCCATCAGTTGGCCGAGCTGCGCCGCGCCGAACGCCAGCATCGTGACCTCATCGCCCGTCCGTCCCAACGCTCTCTGTTCCATGATCCCGTCCTTTCTCTGTGATACGTATTTTGTTTTGCGTCGTTCGTGGTTGTTGTCGTGGTTGTGATCGAGATCGAGATCGATTCGAGGGGTTCTGCCGTCCCTGCGGGACTCTTGGTTCTTTCCTTCATCGTTTCCCGCCACTGAAGTGGCGGGCTGAAGTCTGCCGTCCCTGACGGGACTGCCCGGTTGATCGGTGCGGCAAGGCCTCGGTCATTTGAATCGGTCCGTTGACGCGCCGCATGGTTTCTGGCATCCCTGCCGGGATGCGGGTGTTGGGCGGCCGCTGGCCGGTGGTGTCGCGGCGCTCGACCACCGGCTATTCTCTGGCATCCCCGCGGGATGCGGGTGTTGGGCGGCCGCTGACCGGTGGTGTCGCGGCGCTCGACCACCGGCTCTTCTCTGGCATCCCCGCGGGATGCGGGGGGAATCGAGCCCGAGCCCGATGGCGAGCTCGATGGCGATCCCGATAGCGATACCGATTGCAACACCGATCCTTCAGCCGCCGCGGGCGAGGTAGCACAGCACCCGCTGGTTCAGCGTGTCGGCGTGCAGCCGGAGCTGGCCGCGGCCGGCCAGATCCTCCGCGTCGACCACACGCACAACATGGGCCAGATGCGCCGCGTCGGGCACCAGATCGGTCAGCCGGTTGGGCGCCGCCTCCAGCAGCGCCTGGTTGAACAGGTTGCCCGACTGCGTCGGAAAGAGCGCCAGCCAGAGCATTTCCATCTCCACCAGTTCGCTGAAGAAATGCGTCCCCAGCGAGACGTCGGGCACCAGATCCTCGCGCATCGCGACAATTTCGCACACCACGCGCGCGCGATCAATCTCGGCGAAGCTGACCGTGATCCCCAGCGCGGGCGTCGTCGTCCCCCAGCGCCCCGGCCCGATCAGCAGCGTCGTCTCCTTGTCGTTGACCGCGTTGAGCCGGCCGATCAGCCGCGCCACGGCGTAGCGCTCGGCCGCCGGCAGATTGCCGTAGGCTGCCGGCACGACCAGGATCACGCGGTCGACCGGCGTGACGCGGCTGTGACCGATCACCGGCCCGCGCGTCCGCAGCAGCGTCTGCTCCGGCGCGACGTCGTCGGGCAGCGCCATCGCCACCATCCCGCCCTTCACCTGCAGCGGCCGGCATTGCACGATGTTGATCTTGTATTCGCGCTCATCGAGAAAATTCGCCGTGAATTCGACGTCGACGGGGTAGGCATAGGCCTCCTGCAAGGTTTTCAGCATCTCGCGCATATCGTCGATGAAGCTGGTCTCGGCGATCAGGCGGTCGAACGTCAGCGCGCGCGGGTCGCCGTCGCTCCGCCCCCGCTCGCGGTAGTAGCGCCCGCGGTCGGGGTCGTAGCTGGCGAACAGGTGCATCGGGATCGCCGGCCGCTGCGCCAGGATCCGGCTGAAGTCGGTCGTGACCAGCGCATTGCTCGTCAGGTCCAAGGCGTCGACCTTCTGCTGCGCGAGGCGCCCGACCCCCTCCTCCGAGCGTTCCGGGCGGCGCTCGGGCGAGTTCAGCGCGATGATCCGCGTGTAGTCGTCGTCGGTCCGGTCGACCGCGCGCGTCCCCAGACCGAACACCAGGCGCACCAGCCCCGCCCGCGGATCGATCTGGTCGCTCCACGCATAGGGATTGAACGAATAGGCCACGCCCGCCAGTTGCGGATAGAAGTAGCCGTCGTGCAGCGACCCCGAGACGCGCTGGACGAGCAGCGCCATCTGCTCGTCGCGGCCGAGGATGCCGTGGCGCGCGCGGTAGTTGAGCGCCTCCTCGCGCATCGTGCTGGCATAGATCGTCCGTACCGCCGCCAGGAAGTTTTCCAGCCGCTGCTCGAGCGTCCCCTGGTTCGGGCAGAAGATGCTCTCGTACTTCCCGGCGAACGCGTTGCCGAAGTTGTCCTCCAGCAGGCTGGAGGAGCGCACGATGATCGGCGACGGCCCGAAATAGTCCAGGATCTCCGCGAACTGGCGCTCCACTTCCTCGGGGAAGGTTCCCTCCAGGATCCGCCGGCGGGCGATGTGGACCCCTTGGAGGAACGTCGCCGGGTTGCGCTGGTTCTGGCGGATCCACCAGCAGCCGTTGCGCACCAGGAACGAGTAGAAGACGTCCGAGGCGATGTAGAACGAATCGTGGACCTCGAGCCGGTCGCGCCAGCGGGGGTCGGCGCGTTGCAGGATCGCCCGGGCGAGCAGCATCCCCACCGATTTGCCGCCGATCAGGCCGGTGCCGACCGTCCGCCGGCCGATCTGGAGCACTTCCTCCAAGCTCAGGTGCCGCCGGGCGAGCCGCAGCATCCGCTCATCGCGCGAGATCACCATCCGCAGCAGCCGGCCGTGCAACTCGTCCAGATCGTGATCGGCCGCGCCGAGGCGGTCCTGATCGCGCAGCGCCTCCTCGGCCTGCAGGAACGCGCGGTTCCAGACGTCGAGCCGGTCCATCGCGGTGTCGAGCGTCGAGCGCGGCGAGGCCGTCATGATCTCCGCCGCCTGGTGGCTGTCGGTCACGCTGACGAACCGGCCGCCGCGCCAGGCGTGCAGCAGGTGCATCCCCGGCGTGTGGCGCTGCTGCACCTTGCGCGGCCGGACGTAGAGTTCCCCCTTGTGGCGATAGGCGTCGAGGAAAAGCTGGGTCGTCTCGCGGATCGGCGCGGTCGCGTGCAGCGAATGGTAGTCGCGCAGCAGCGCGAAATAGGCGATCGTCCCCATGTCGTAAAGATACGGGCAGGTCAGCCGGAAGAAGTTCCCCAGCATCTGGTCGCTGAACCAGTCGACGGCCAGATCCGAGAGCGAATCGAAGAGGTAGCAGGCGCCGCGCCCGGCGCGGCCGATCGTCGCGTGGATCGCGCCCAGGAACATTTCAAACCCGGCCTGCGGATCGAGCTCGACGCGCTCGACGCCCGCGTCGTCGGCCAGCACCGGGGCGTGGTCGGCGAAGCGCAGATAGAGCGTGCGGTGGCCGGCCGCGACCGCCCCCGCCGCGAACGGCCGCGCGAACGCCTCGTAATCGGCGAGCTGATCGACCTGCCAGACGATGTTGTCGCCCGGGATCAGCCCCCCGAGCAGCGCGTCCAGCTCGGCCAACCCCGTCGAGTAGCCCCGCTCGCGACGCAAATCCTCCGCCATCCTCATCCCCCGGTGCATGAACGTTCGCGCCTCAGATTTAGAGTCGTCGTCCCTGATTCTTGTGCGAAGTGGTGAACGGACATAATGGACATAAAGGACAGAAGGGACGCATGCAGGGCATTTTCATCCCTTTCAGGGTGACGCTGAAGGGGTCGTGAAAAGCTCACGCTAACATCGTCCCTCGTCCCTCTCCCGAAGACCATGGCATCCACGGCCTGGGAACCGCCAGGCATCGGAGGGCAACGGATGATTCCGCCGCCCGCCATCCGTGCCCAATAATATCCCGTGGCTGCTTGTTATATCAGGAAAGAATCTTACGCCGGAAACTCCGCGGTTACGTCTGCAATGCCGACAAGCCGACGCCAGCGCCGTTCTGTCGGCATCAAGCTGAGCATGCGCGCGCCTTGGGGATTGTCGAGTTGGGTCGTGTCGACGGGGGGGCAAAAGGTATTGTCCGGGTTAGGGCCATCCGGCGGGGGGGAGAGCCTGAGAGCATTGCATCGCGTCCGTAGGAGATAGGGCGCTGGCGGCTCGCGTCGAGTTGGGTGTACTTCTCCCCGTGGCTCTGCGGCTCCGCGTGAGCGCGGCGTTTCGCGGACGGAGTTGAAATAGGATTTGGGTGAGGGGCCGGACTGATTCCGAGACCGACAGCAAAACCGATGGCGATAGCGATACCCATCCCGATCGCGATACCGATCGCGGTACCGATAGCGATCCCGACAGCGATCCCGATCCTGATGCCGAGCCGGGTCAGACCAGGCCCTGGTCCAGCATGGCGTCGGCGACTTTGACGAAGCCGGCGATGTTGGCGCCGACGACGTAGTTTTCCGTCGCGCCGTATTCGACCGACGCGTTATACGCCTGCTCGTGGACGCTCTTCATGATGTCGCGCAGCCGCTGGTCGACGGTCTCGCGCGTCCAGTAGGTGTGCTCGGAGTTCTGCGCCATCTCGAGCCCGGAGACCGCGACGCCGCCGGCGTTGGCCGCCTTGCCCGGCCCGAAGAGGACCCGGTTGGCCAGGAAGACGTCGACCCCCTCGGGCTCGGTCGGCATGTTCGCCCCCTCGGCGACGAGCCGGCAGCCGTTCTTGACCAGAGTGCGCGCGTCGTCGCCCGACAGTTCGTTCTGCGTCGCGCTGGGGAACGCGCAGTCGCAGGGGATCGACCAGGGGCGCAGTCCCTCGCGGTAGATCGATCCCTTGAACTGGTTGGCGTATTCGCTGATCCGGCCGCGGCGGACGTTTTTCAGCTCCATCACCCAGGCCAGCTTCTCGCGGTCGATGCCCGCCGGGTCGTGGACGGTGCCGTTGGAATCGGAGAGCGAGACGACCTTCGCCCCCAGTTCGATCAGTTTTTCGACGGTATACTGCGCGACGTTGCCGGCGCCCGAGACGGTGCAGACCTTGCCCGCGAGGTCCTCGCCGCGGACGGCCAGCATGTTCTGGGCGAAGTAGACCGTGCCGTAGCCGGTCGCCTCGGGTCGGATCAGCGAGCCGCCCCAGTTGAGCCGTTTGCCGGTGATGACGCCGGTGAACTCGTTGCGGATGCGTTTGTATTGGCCGAAGAGGTAGCCGATCTCGCGGGCGCCGACGCCGATGTCGCCGGCCGGGACGTCGGTGTTGGGGCCGATGTGGCGCTGCAGCTCGGTCATGAACGACTGGCAGAAGTTCATCACCTCGACGTCGAGCTTGCCCTTGGGGTCGAAATCGGAGCCGCCCTTGCCGCCGCCCATCGGCAGCGTGGTGAGCGAATTCTTGAAGACCTGCTCGAAGGCGAGGAATTTCAGGATGCTCAGATTGACGGTCGGATGAAAGCGCAGGCCGCCCTTGAACGGCCCGAGCGCGCTGTTGTACTCGATGCGGTAGCCGCGGTGAATCTGAATCCGCCCCCTGGCGTCCATCCACGGGACGCGGAACAGGATCACGCGCTCGGGTTCGGTGATCCGCTCCAGGATCGCCTGCTCGCGGTAATGCGGGTAGCGATCGAGGACGGGGGCGATCGAGGTGAGGACTTCCTTGACGGCCTGGTGGAATTCAGGCTGGAGCGGGTGCGTCCGGACCAGCCCGTTCAAGACATCCTGAATATAGCTCATGGGCGGCTCTCCCGCCGGACTGCGCGAGGGCGGGGGCGGCGGAGGCTGGCCCCTGCACCCGCTCCGGGCAGCACGGTCTTCGTGAAGGGATGCGATCTGTCCAGGGAACGGGAGGCGGCAGCGGCTGTCGCGGCGGCGCCGCCAAGAGGACAGAAACATCCTTTTTTACCAGCGGGGGGCCCCTCGATGCAATGGCGAATGTGGGGGGAAGCGCGGGAAAGTTGGGGCCGCGTCGCGGGACCCCGATTGGAGCGGTTCTGCCGTCCCTGCGGGACTCTTATTTCCTGGTTTCGGCGATTCCCGCCACTGACGTAGCGGGCTGAAATCTGCCGTCCCTGACGGGACTGGCGGTGGGGGGGTCCGGCGAGGTCACAGCCGTTCGAAGCGGTGGTTTACGACCCCCGTTCTGGTCGATCCGGATAGCGATATCGATACCGATCCCGATGCCGTTACTGCAATGTTCTGGCATCCCTGCGGGCGCTGCGCTCAACCACCGGCCAGGGCCTGGCATCCCTGCGGGATGGGGGGGATCGATGGCGATTAGCGATCCCGATACCGATTCAAGGCCTCACTCCAAAGGTTCTTCATTTGAATTTGACCTTTTAAATTTGTTTCGGATTTCGGGATTCGTAGTTCGTGGTTCTCCCATCTCTCCTTTCGCGTTCCTCTTTTCGCTTGAACCTCAGCGTCCGCAGGCCCTATGTTGGCACCGTTCTCCAGCGTCGTGGAAAATGAATCCGATCCACGGGGGATATCAGGCATGCGTCGCTTCCGACCGGTCCGCTCGATACCCGCGGCGACTCGCCGCCCGATGGCCGCGGCGGCGCTGGGGCTAGTGGCCGGCACGGCCGCCGCGCAGCCCGCCGCCCCCGCCATCGATACCGGCGACACCGCCTGGATGCTCGTCAGCGCGGCGCTGGTGCTGCTGATGACCCCCGGCCTGGCGCTGTTCTACGGCGGACTGGTCCGCGGCAAGAACGTCCTGGGCACGATGATGCAGAGCCTCGCGGCGATGGCGCTGGTCGGCGTCCTGTGGGTCGTCTGCGGCTACACGATCGCCTTCGGCAGCGACCTGGGCCATGTCGTCGGCGCGTTCGACTACCTGCTGCTGCGCGGCGTCGGCGGCGACCCGCTCGACGGCCAGAGCATCCCGCACCTGCTATTCGTCGCGTTTCAGGGGATGTTCGCGATCATCACGCCGGCGCTGATCGGCGGGGCCGTCGCCGAGCGGATGAAGTTCAAGGCGTTCCTGCTGTTCATGCTGTTGTGGGTGCTGCTGGTCTATGCGCCGCTGGCGCATTGGGTGTGGGGGGGCGGCGGCTGGCTGCTGGAGCTGGGCGCGCTCGACTTCGCCGGCGGGACGGTCGTGCACATCAGTTCGGGCTTTTCCGCGCTGATCGCCTGCCTGATGCTCGGGCGGCGGCGGGGGTTCCCCGGCGAGCCGATCCTGCCGCACAACCTGCCGCTGGTAATCCTGGGGGCCGGACTGTTGTGGTTCGGCTGGTTCGGCTTCAACGCCGGCAGCGCGCTGGCGGCCAACGGGACGGCGGCGCTGGCGCTCGTGACGACGCACGTTTCGGCGGCCGCGGGGGCGCTGGCCTGGCTGCTCTACGATTGGATCAAGCACGGCCGGCCGACGGCGCTGGGCACGGTCTCGGGCGCGGTGGCCGGGCTGGTGGGGATCACGCCGGCGGCCGGGTTCGTCTCGCCCGCCGCGGCGATCGCCATCGGCGCCGTCACCAGCCTGGGCTGCGTTACGTTCGTCACCTGGCGCACGCGGCGCGGCATCGATGATTCGCTCGACGCCTTCGGCATCCACGGGGTCGGCGGGACGATCGGCGCGCTGCTGACCGGCGTGTTCGCCTCGCACAACGCCGCCGGCCTGCTCACCGGCGACGCGCGGCAGTTCGGCATCCAGATCGTCGGCGTTGTCGCGACGTATGTCTACGTCGGCATCGTGACGTTCATTCTGCTCAAGGTGTTGCAGGGGGCGGTCGGCCTGCGCGTGACGGTCGAGGAAGAGATGATCGGGCTGGACCAGACGCAGCACGGCGAAGCGGGGTATTCGATGTAGGCGGCGTCGCGTTGAAGCCGAACTCACTCGTCGCTCGTCCACCATTGACCGATTCCGGGAGCTTCGATCCATGAAAATGATCCGGGCCATTATTCAGCCTCACCGGCTTGAGGCGGTGCGCGACGCCCTGACGCAGCGCGGCATCATGGGCATGACGGTCTTCGAGGCGCGGGGCTACGGCCGCCAGCGCGGCCACACCGAGGTCTATCGCGGCGCCGAATACCAGGTCGCGTTCCGTCCCAAGATCGTCGCCGATCTGGTCGTGCCCGACAATCAGGTGGACGACGCGACTGATGCGATCGTGTCGGCGGCGAAATCGGGCAGCGTCGGCGACGGCAAGATTTTCATCTTTGAGGTCGGCGACGCGATCCGCATCCGGACCGGCGACCGCGACGAGAACGCGCTGTAGCCGGCGCGCTCGGGGCTTCCGCCCGCGCCAAGTCGATCCGGCCCATCGATTTGAATTTTTCCTGCCTGGGACCGCCGGGATTCCCGCCGGGATTCATTGAAAAAGAAACGTCGTTCGGCCGCGTCACCGTCGTTCTGGCATCCCTGCGGGATGCGGTGGGGGGCGGCCGTTGACCGGTGGTATCGCTGCGATCAACCACCGGCTACGGGCTGGCATCCCTGCGGGATGCGGGGAGATCGAGCCCGATCGCGATGGCGACAGCGATGGCGATAGCGATTCCGATGAAGACGCCGATAGGCCGGCAATCGGATCTTGGCACCGGTGCGGGATTCCGGATAGAATCGACCGGAATGCAGCCTGCCGGTTGGCAAGTGGCCGGCTGGCGACCGACGGGGAGAGTCCACCTGCAAGCGGAGGCGTTCCGGATTGAGCGAAGCTCCTCAACCTGATCCCGTCGCCACCGGCCAGATCGAGCCGCGGGCGACGATCCGATTCCGGCCGGCGACCGTGGAGGACATCGACGCGATCCACGGGCTGATCGATGAGGCGTCGCGAACGACGACCGTGCTGCCGCGCAAGCGCGAGAACATCTGCGAAAAACTGCGCGACTTCCTCGTCGGCGAACGCGACGGCCGGATCATCGCCTGCGGTGCGCTGGCGCTGTTTTCCCCCGTCCTGGCCGAGATCCGTTCGCTGGTGGTGGCGCCCGACTGCCGCGGTCAGGGCGCCGGCGTCCAGCTCGTCGGCGCGCTGCTGGCCGAGGCCCGGCGCATCGGTCTGCACCGCGTCTTCGCGCTGACCGACAACCCGCCCTTTTTCGAACGTTCGGGTTTCCGCGTCGTCGACAAGCACACGCTGCCGCAAAAGGTCTGGACCGATTGCATCAACTGCCCGCTCTACCTCAGCTGCACCGAGGAGGCGGTCGAAATCCGGCTCTGAGCGGCCCCAGATTCAACAGCTCCAGCCGCCCCTTCCAGGGGCTTGAAGCGTTAGGGGGGCGACGCAGGGTTCCGGCCTGCGGCCTCCACCCTGCGCTTTATACCGGTCGTCCGGCGTTCCGGTTCAAACCCAGATTGAGAATTTTCCTGACAACGGGGTCTGTCCAGATTTGGGATTTTCGATCCCGGGGGCGGATTTCCCGTTGCGGCGCAGGGGGGACGGCTGGGACAATCAAGGCAGCCCGCGCGCGGGCGCGTCCGTCGCTCGCGGGGCCGTTGTCCAACCAGGGAATGGAAAAAATGCCCAGAGCCAAAGTCGCGATCCTGCGCACCTCCCCCGCCACCGTCCGGTCCGACTACCACGAACTGCTCAATCTGGCCGAGTATCAGCAGACGATCGCCCGGGACGCCGACACGGCCCTGAAGGTCAATATCTCGTGGCATTTCTTCTTCCCCGCCAGTTCGACCACCCCCTGGCAGCTCGACGGCGTGATCGCGGCGATGCTCGCCGACGGCTATGACAAGAACCTGATCCACGCCTGCCACAACCGGACGGTCGTGATCGATTCGCACCTGGGCGAGCGCGAGAACAAGCAGCTCGACGTCGTCGAGAAATACGGCCTGCGCAACATCCATCTGTATGAGGGCGAGGAGTGGATCGGCATCAAGGAGGCCGTGGGCGATCTGACGAAGAAGTTCCTCTGCCTGAACGAGGTGTATCCCAAAGGCTTTTCAATTCCCCGGCGGTTTCTCGGCGAAAACATCATTCATCTGCCGACGGTCAAGACGCATGTCTTCACGACGACGACCGGCGCGATGAAGAACGCCTTCGGCGGCCTGCTCAACGAGCACCGCCACTGGACACACCCTGTGATCAATGAAACGCTGGTGGATCTGCTGATGATCCAGAAGCAGATCCACCGCGGCGTGTTCGCGGTGATGGATGGGACGTTCGCCGGCGACGGGCCGGGCCCGCGCTGCATGCTGCCACACGTCAAGAACGTGATCCTGGCGTCGGCCGATCAGGTCGCGATCGACGCCGTCGCCGCCCGGCTGATGGGTTTCGATCCGCTCGCCGACTGCCGCTACATTCGCCTGGCGCACGACGCCGGGCTGGGCTGCGGCGACCCGCGCGAGATCGAAATCGTCGGCGATGCCGACGCCGCCCGCGAGGATTGGAACTTCGTCGGGCCGTACAAGAAAATGACCTTCGCCAGCCAGATGCAGCACAAGATCTACTGGGGCGGGCTGAAGCGGCCGATCGAGTGGTCGCTCAAGACGTGGCTCGCGCCGTGGGCCTACGTCGCCAGCGTGCTGTACCATGACCTCTACTGGTATCCCGCCCGGAGCCGGAAGATGATGGATCTGGCGCTGCGCAGCGACTGGGGCCGCCTGTTCCAGAACTGGGGGCGGGTCGAGGAAAACGAGCAGGGCTTCCAGAACGTCGGCCAACATCATCCGGAATTTCAACGCAACCTGAGCGCGATGCTGAAGCAGGGGGCCAAGGTCCTGGGGACGTGCCTGCTGAAGGCGCCGGAGATCGACCGCCGCAAGCAGAAAACCGAGCCGCTGAAGGATTCGTAGGGCTCTCCGCCGCCTATCGGTATCGGGATCGGTATCGAAATCGCAATCGATCTCGAAATCGGATTCGGGATCGAGATCCCGCTCCGGCACGACGTGACGTCCGCCTCAGCCCGCCGAACAGCGGTGGCGCGGAATCGGAATCGCGTGGCGCGGATTGGCGCTGCGGATCTGCGTCTTGAGCTGCTTGCAGAGCGAGGCGACCAGCCAGCGTTTCTCCGGCGTGGCGTCGCCGAGGATCAACCCGCAGGCGCCCGCGCCAATCCAATCCCCCTCGGCCCAGGCCGCCGCCTGCTTGAGCAGCTTGACGAGCTCATTGTGGTGCGTGTCGCCG
>ERZ795049.3825-NODE-3825-length-15558-cov-17.083661_pt1 | contig 15558 bp, 16 predicted proteins | sample MGYA00375133_ERZ795049 | MGnify/ENA primary metagenome ERZ795049 (study PRJEB30178, sample SAMN05720147) | activated sludge metagenome | isolation source: anaerobic digester from wastewater treatment plant | place: Japan | collected 2015-04-20 ...
GGATCTCACAACCCACGTACTACAAATGGAGCAAAGAGTTCATTGAAGCCGGTAAAAGGCTTGATATTTAGCACATAGATTGTTGTAGATCAATTGAGCTGCCCGCATATCTTCGGGCGAAATATAAGTCGGCTTGCCGTTTTCCAGATGTCCCGATAGAACCATGGGCGAAAGAGTTCGAAAGGTCATGACCGGTTCGTAAGCCGGTGGTTCGACAAGTTCTACGCTTTGCACAAAACATTGCATTTTGCTCAGACGGTCTCCAAGTACAAAAGACTGGGAAGAGAAAATGCCTTTGATAAAATTTTCAGTGGAGCGTTCAGGGAGAAAGGACAGGTATATACAAGCCTGATCGGATAAGATAATCAGACGATCGCCCTTTATCTGAAATTTTGGAATGTGCAGATTTGAAAAAGTGAACAACCGGAATTGCTTTCGGTTCTGGGTAAAACCATTTTCGTGGAGCCAGGTTGAATAAGCCTGATCCCCGCTAGCCAACGTACGATAAATCCATCCGGATAGTTCGTATTGGTAGTTGACAGGGATTGTGTTTCCGTAGGGTAATGGATCTAAGTTTAAATTTAATTTAAATCTCATTATTTTGATTAAATTTCCCGCAAGTTAAATAATTTATATTTGATGCGCTTTATTTTTCTGTGCTTATTTTGGAGTCATATCGTTATTTTTATATTAAGTTTAAATTTCGGGGCACAAAAATCTCCCCAAAACCTCCCACCACCCCTTCAAAAACTCACTCCTCCACCCCCATCAACTTATTTTGGCGTTCTACGCGGGTGACGGATTTGATGTTTTTGAGTTTGGAGATTTTGTTGCAGAGGTGGTTAAGGCTTTCTACGTCGTGGACGTAAACGGTCATGGAGCCTCGGAATACGCCGTCTTTGGATTCGAAGTTGAGTTTGTTGATGTTTACCGAAAATTCGTCGGAGACGATGCGGGTGATCTGATTGATCATGCCTACGGTGTCGAGGCCGGTAATTTCTATTTCGACGGCGAAAGATAATTTTTTGTGTGTGGCCCATTCGGCAGAAACGATGCGGTCGCCGTAGCTGCTTTTCAGGCGCATGGCAATGGGGCATTGCCGTTTATGTACGTGGATAATGCCGTTTTGGGCTACGAAACCGAGTACGGCGTCTCCCGGTATGGGCTGACAGCAATCCGACAGGTGGTATTCGTTCAGAACAGATTCTTCGGTAAGCCGGTGTGTCGATTTTAAGTCGATGGTTTTGTTTTCTTTTCCCTTTTCTTTTTCTTTCCCTTTTTCCTTTTCCTGCTTGCTGTTCTTCGATCCGAAGGTGAGTTTCCAGTATTTGACCAGCAGGTTCTGATTGTCTTTTTTGAAGAGTTCGGCTTCGGCGTTGTTTAGTGTCAATTCGCCGGTACCCAGCTTCATCAAAAGTTCTTCCTTATTAATGCAATTGCAGTTGGTCAGCAATACCTGAACATTGTCGGCATCGGCCGTTAAGTGATGCTTGTTGAAAAATTCATTGAGCAGTTCTTCACCTTTTTTTATTGTCTCGCGGTTGTCTCTGCGAAAACGGGCTTTAATTTTGGAATGAGCCTTGCCGGTGGTAACAAACTTCAGCCATTCGTAGCGGGGAGTTTGGTTTTCGGAGGTGAGAATTTCCACCTGGTCGCCGCTTTTGAGCACATGGCTCATGGGTACCAATTGATGGTTGACTTTGGCGCCGATGCAACGGTAGCCCAACTCGCTGTGCACCTCGAAGGCAAAATCCAGGGCGGTAGCTCCCTGAGCCAGGGTTTTGATCTCTCCCTTGGGGGTAAATACGAAGATTTCGGACGAAAACAGGTTCATCTTGATGGTGTCCAGCACATCGAGGGTGTTGGGCTCGGGGCTTTCCAAAATCTCCTTGATGGTGAGTATCCAGTGGTTGAGCTCGTTGTCTTCTTCGATTTCGCCCAGTTTGTATTTCCAGTGGGCGGCAAAACCTCTTTCGGCAATGCTGTGCATTCTGGTACTGCGGATCTGGACTTCGATCCAATCGCCGGTAAAGCCCATCACCGTGGTGTGCAGAGCTTGATAACCATTGGCTTTTGGGTTGTTTACCCAGTCGCGTAAACGGTCAGGGTGAGGCTTGTAAATATTGGTGATGGTGGAATATATATCCCAGCATTGTTTCTTTTCGAGGGCAAGCATCTCTTTTTCGTCCTCGATATCGGGCGAATCGAAAATGATACGGACAGCCAAAAGGTCGTAGATTTCTTCGAACCGGATGTTTTTGGTGGTCATTTTCTTCCAGATGGAGTAGGCTGTTTTTACTCTTTCCTTGATGTAGTATTTCAAGTCCAGTTTATCCAGTTCGTGCTTAACGGGTTCTATAAAGGAATAGTATAGTGCCTTTCGCGATTCGGCCGTGATGGCCAGTTTATGTGTGATTTGTTCGTAAGCTTCCGGATGCTCGTATTTGAAACTCAGTTCCTCGAGTTCGGTTTTGATCCGGTTCAATCCCAGACGGTGGGCCAGCGGAGCATACAAATACATGGTTTCGCCGGCAATTTTGTATTGTTTGCTTGGCGACAGGGCGCTTAGGGTCCTCATGTTGTGCAGGCGGTCGGCCATTTTTATCAGGATTACCCGGATGTCTTCGGACATGGTCAGGAGCAGGCGCCTGAAATTTTCGGTTTGAGTGGAAGCGTTCTCCCCAAAGATTCCTCCGGAGATCTTTGTCAAACCTTCCACTATGGAGGCAATTCTGTCGTTGAAGTTGTTTCGGATGTCTTCGACGGTAAACTCGGTGTCTTCTATCACGTCGTGCAAAAGAGCGGAACAGATAGAGGTGGAACCCAGACCGATTTCGGCGCAACAGATGCGGGCTACGGCCAGAGGATGCATTATATAAGGCTCTCCCGAGCGGCGTTTGACACCTCTATGGGCATTGTAAGCAAACTTAAATGCCTTGGTAATCAAATCCACTTTTTTGCGATGGTTTGAATTCAGGTAATCGTTGAGCAAAAGCTGAAATTGCTCAAAGATTTTTTCTTCTTCAGGATTTGTTGCCTGTAAAATATCCATAATCGGCCTCTGTGCAGAGTTTTATGCGAAGGTACTATTTAATCGTTAATAAATAAGCAGTCGTTGCCCAATTTGCAACGTATTACTCTTAAGGTTATTCCAGTTTTTCAGCTTTTGAACACTTACGTTGTGTCTTGATGCAATTACCGAGAGGTTGTCGCCCCGTTTTACCCTGTAAACAATGGCATCGGTTGGCCCCGCTTGTCCCGATTGAACCGAAACCAGCCTCGAAGCCAGCAATTCCTGTTCTTTGTAACGGGGAATGCTGTCTTGCAATTCTGTAAAGACGGGCGAATATTCCATGGGCAGATAGAGTATGCCGGCCTTGGTGGCGGTGCCGTGAGCGATCTCGTTTCTGAAATGGGGATTCAATAATTTTATTTCCTGCATCGGTATCTGGCAGACTTCGGCAATTTGCTGGAAGTGCATGTTTTGATGGATCATAAAAGTATCAATCACCGGGGGAAAATTGTTTTGGGCCGGACAAATACCGTGTTCGGAATAATAGGTCATCACATAATTGGCGGCAATGAACAGGGGCACATAGCTGCGGGTTTCCCGGGGTAGGTAATAGTAGATTTCCCAAAAATTGCGTTTCCCGCCTGAGCGGTGTATGGCTTTGTTCACATTGCCCGGGCCGCAGTTGTAGGCTGCTATGGCCAGGTTCCAGTCGCCAAACATGGAGTAGAGGCTCTTCAGGTATTTGACGGCGGCATAAGTCGATTTAACCGGATCCCGCCTTTCGTCGGTAAGGCTGTTGATCTGGAGTCCGTACATCTTGCCGGTGGCGTACATAAATTGCCATAAACCGGTGGCGCCGACTCTGGAAACAGCCTTGGGATTCAGCGCCGATTCAATGACGGGCAAATATTTGAGTTCTATGGGCAAACCATTTTGGTCGAGTACCTGTTCAAACAGTGGGAAATAATAGACTCCCGCTCCCAGCATGGCTTCTACCTGCATCCTCCTTTCGTTCAGATAGAGGTCGATGAAACGTCTTACTATTCTGTTGTAGGGCATTTCGATGATGTTGGGTAAATCCATAAGCCGTTGAATGTAGGTCGTTTCGGGTGTGGCAGAGCTGTCTGTAAGAGTGGGTCGGCAGTTTTCGTCAAAAATCAGCAGGGACTGCCTTTGCCATTCGTAAATAAGGCTGTCGGTGTTGGCATTGAAATGAAAAGAGGGATCCAGGCCGGGATCGTCGAAATAATGGCTGGAATCCATTTCGATCAGTATCTTCAGCCCTTCGCTGAAGAGGCTGTTTTCTATTGAATCGAGATTCATTTCAATGGCCGGTGCGTCCTCTTCGGCCAACAGGTTGTCTTGCCCGGTTTTCTCCGGGTTGGACAAGCTGTCCGGCAGTTTTTTGCCGGTCTGTTTGCCGTTCACTCTTTTTTGCTGCGGCAGATTGCCTGCTTCCCCGGGGAGGCCCTCGGTTTGCTCCATTGAGCTTTTTTTAGTGAATATCTTCTTAAAAAATTTTCCGGCTGCGGGCGATGTAGAAGATTCAGGCGATGCAGATGATGCAGAAGATTCAGGCGACGTAGATGATTCAGGCGACGCGGATAATGCGGGCGACGCAGACAAGCCTAAAATAAGCAGTATATAGATGATTCTTTTCATAATCGGTTTTTCTCGTTGTTGTTAAAACCTGAATAAACAGGATACTTCCATTGCGTGATCTATTCCGGGGGCCTGCCGGACAGGTTGCAGGCGGATACTCAGGTCGGGACTGACGTTGAAATCGAACAGCTCGGCATCGACGTAGGCATCCAGGATGCAAATTAAATAAAAGCCCACGGCTCCGATGATGCTCAAATCGCGTTGCCTGCGAAAGGTCTGTTGACGATTTTTGAGCACCGTTCGCAATTGCGACTCGGTATAGGAATAGCCCGGCGGCAGTAAGTCCAAAAAACTGTTGGTGTCGGGGTTGTTGTCGCTGATGTCTCTGTAGGCGTTGGTATAGGCAACATAATATTTTCCGTTCCAGCTTATGGCGTAAGCAAGCCCCACGACCCCGCTCGCTACAATCGGCAGTTTCCAGTATTTCCGGTTGTAAAACTGTCCCAAACCCGGACAAAGGGCGGCGTACCACAGAGCTTTGGAGGGAAGGGGCTTGAACAATTGCCGTTCCCGGGCGGCAGTATCGGTATTCATAAAGCTTTCCATGTCGGGCCTCAAAAAGAGGCTGTCTGCAATAAGGAAGCCGTCTGCTCCGTCGCGGGAGAGATCGTCGGCAAGTACCGAAGAAAGACTGTCCGCCACGAGGACCGTGCTGTCTTGGGTTGCCGACCGGCAGGCCAGACAGCAAAAAAGCAGTATTGGTATGATTTTGGCGAAATAGCCCATCTTCTTATCGATCCGGTTCAGGTCTTGTTTAGTTAAACAATTTGTCGAGACTGAGCAGTATTTCTTCGAGCTTTTTTTCCGAGTCAAAGGGAATGCTGATGCTGCCTTTGCCCTTTTCGTTTATACTGAAGCGCACTTTGGTGCCCAGTTTCTGTGAAAGCTGTTTTTGTAAGTCCAGGTATTCTTCGGAAGTCTTGCGGGGAAGGGGCTTTTTGAAGTTTTTCGATTTGCCGCTTTCTTCGTTGCGAACCAATTCTTCGACTTTGCGCACCGATAAGCCTTGTTTCAGAATTTCTTCGTAAATGGCCAGCTGCAGAGCGGGGCTTTTTACATTGATCAGCGCCCGGGCATGTCCCATATCGATGGTTTTGTTTTTGAGCCCCATCTGAATTTCGGCCGGCAACTTGAGCAAACGTATGTAATTGCTGATGGTGGTTCTTTTTTTGCCTATGCGCTCACTGAGTTTTTCCTGGGTCAGTTTGTAGACTTCGGCCAATTTTTGGTAAGCCAAAGCGATTTCGATGGCATTGAGGTCTTCGCGCTGTATATTCTCGATCAGAGCCATTTCCATCATCGAGTCGTCTTCGGCGGTTTTGATGTAGGCCGGGATTTTTTTAAGTCCTATGGATTTGGAAGCGCGTACACGGCGTTCTCCCGAGATGATCTGGTAATAGCCATCGTCCATTTTGCGCAGGGTGATGGGTTGGATAATACCGATTTCCCGGATGGAAATGGCCAGTTCCTCGAGGGCTTCGGGCTCAAAATCGGTTCTGGGTTGTTCGGGATTGGGCCTGATAAGTTCCAGCTCAACCTCGCTGATGGACGATGAGCCTACGGTTTGTATGTCTTCGGTGCTGATCAGGGCATCCAATCCTCTTCCCAGTCTGTTTTTTGCTGCCATAGCGTAAGGGGCTTACTTGTTTTTGCGAATAATTTCCAGAGCCAGTTGAATGTGGTCGATGGCTCCTCTGGAGTCGGCATCGTAGAGCATCACCGGCTGTCCGTGGCTCGGGGCCACACTCAGGGTAACGTTGCGTTGAATGACTGTTTTGAATACCAGGCCTTGAAAATGCCGGCGGACCTCATCGGCCACCTGTCTGGCCGAGCGCAGGCGTTGGTCGTACATGGTCAGCAAAAAGCCTTCAATTTCCAGTCCGGTATTTAGCCGGCTTTTGATGATCTTGATGGTGTTGAGCAACTTGCTGATACCCTCCAGGGCGAAGTATTCGCATTGTACGGGAATCAACACAGAGTCGGCAGCCGTCAGGCAGTTGACGGTGATGAGTCCCAGAGAGGGAGAACAGTCAATCAGAATATAATCGTAGGAACTTTTTAGAGGCTGCAACACAGCAGACAAAATCTTCTCCCGGTTTTCGATGTTGATCATTTCCAGTTCAGCTCCTACCAGGTCGATGTGAGAGGGCAAAATATCCAGGTATTCTATGGCGGTTTTTTGTATGCCATCGGCGGGATTTGCTCCGTCGATCATGCATTCGTAAATGCTGATGCCGACTTGCCTGATGTCTATGCCCAGTCCCGACGAAGCGTTGGCCTGCGGGTCTGCATCGACCAGCAAGACCTTCTTTTCCTGTACAGCCAGCGAGGCCGCCAGATTGATGGCGGTGGTGGTCTTACCTACACCGCCTTTTTGATTGGCTAATGCTATAATTTTCCCCATAAACCAACGCAGATTTTTTTCAAGCTACAAAGATAGAAAAAATAATTGTGTCTGTCTTTTTCTTTGTGCAAAATCTAGGTCGATTCCTTTTAGCTTACTTTAGGTCAAGTGGTTGTAAATCAGGCTTGCTGTTCGGCCGGCAGCTCCCGGTTCGCCTAGTTTTTTACGCATAAAGCCGTAAGCCTCTTGCATTTCCGCGATATAGGCCGAATCGTACAAAATTTTATTCAATTCGTTTTTGAGCTGCTCGTAGTTGTATTCGTTGGCCACCAATTCCACCACCACCTCTTTTTCGGCGATCAGGTTGACCAGCGAAATAAAGGGAGTGCGAATCAGGTATTTACGTCCTATTTTGTACAAAAAACCTCCAATCCACAGGGCGTAGCAAACCACTTGCGGCACTCCGAACAAGGCTGTTTCCAGGGTGGCCGTGCCCGAAACTACCAGGGCTGCCTTGCTTTGGGCGAGCAAAGAATAAGTTTCGTCGTAGACCAGCCGGCAGTCGTAGTTTTTTATGTAGGGGGCGTAAAAATCTTTGTTTATGCCCGGAGCTCCGGCCAGTACAAGTTGATGATCGGGATAGGCGGAGGCCACCCTGAGCATCAGAGGCAGGTTGGCTTTGATTTCCTGGCGTCGGCTGCCTGCCAGCAGAGCAATAATGGGTTTTTGTGTCAGTTGCTGCTTTTCGCGCCAGCCCTTTAAATCGGGCTTGCTGTTTTTGAAGGCTTCTATACTGTCCAGACTGGGATTACCCACATAAAAGGCCCGGTAATTTTTCCGGTCGAAATAGGTTTTTTCGAAAGGGAGTATGGAATACAGTCGGTCGATGTCGCGGCGGATGTTGCGTATGCGGTAGCCTTTCCAGGCCCAGAGTTTGGGCGAGATATAATAATGTATGGGGAGGCCGGGTTGCTTTTTTTTGATGTAAGCGGCAATATTCAGGTTGAAGCCCGGATAATCGATCAGTATGAGTACATCGGGCTGCCAGCTCAGGACGTCTTTTTTGCAGATTCTCATATTGCTCAGCAGAGTCCGTGCGTGAAGTATTACCGGCAGGATGCCCATATAGGCCATCTTTTTGTAATGAATCAAGGGCGTTCCTCCTATGGCGGCCATTTTATCTCCTCCCAAAAAGCGAAATTCGGCCTTGGGGTCTTTTTCGACTAAGGCTGCCATCAGGTTGGCGGCGTGCATGTCGCCCGAAGCTTCACCGGCAATTAGATAGTACTTCATCAGTTCAAAGGCTCAATAACTCAAAGCTCCCAGGTTTGCAGTTGACCGATAAGAGAATGGTTGGTTACGTCGATGCATGAGGGCACCACCGAAATATAACCCTGGCGCATGGACGTCAGGTCGTTGTCGCCGGCATTTTCTTCAAGGTTGAGAAATTTGCCGGTCAGCCAGTAACGTTTGGCATTGTCGGGATGCGAACAGGGGATAAATTCTTCGACCCAGCGTCCCTTGCCCTGGCGGCATATCTTGGTTCCTTTGATTTCGTCGTGCTTTGGAATGTTCACGTTGAGGCAGACACCGTAAGGCAGGCCATTGTCGAGCACTGCCTGCACAATGTTGCGAATGTGGGGCAGGGAAGGCTCAAAATTAGCCTCCTCTCTGTGGTCGTCTATGGAAAAGCCTATCGACGGGTAGCCGGCCATGCAGCCTTCGAGTACGGCTCCCATGGTCCCGGAATAATGGATGGCTATGGAGCCGTTGAAACCGTGGTTGATGCCGGCAATGATCAGATCGGGTTTACGCTCGTCGGTCAGCAGATTCAGTGCCAGTTTGATGCAATCTACCGGTGTGCCGTTGCTCGAATATTGGATCAGGCCTTCTTCTTTTGATACCGGTTTGCAGGTGAGAGGCTCTCTTAGGGTAAAAGCCGTAGACATACCGGATCGTTCGGTTTCGGGGGCCACTACCAACATATCTCCCAAAGGTCTCAATACATCAATAAGGCAGCGTATTCCACGAGCGTGAATACCATCATCGTTCGAAATCAAAAACAAAGGTTTCATAGGCGTAATTCAAAATAACAGGCGCAAAGGTAGTCAAAAAAAAACGTAGATTCTTTTGTGAGATATGAAAATTCGCCGTACTTTTGCAGGCCAATTCTCTATGGTTTTTTTAATAAGATTTTAGTTCATAAGGAATTAAGCTCGAAAGCCTTGAGATTTGTTTATTTTATACGATAATTAATTAACAATTAAAATCCAAAAAAAGCAGTGGACAGTTTGAGTTACAAGACCATTTCTGTTAACAAGGCAACGGCTCAAAAAGAATGGGTTGTAGTTGATGCAACCGATCAAGTATTGGGACGTTTGGGGACGAAGGTTGCCAAGTTGCTGAGAGGTAAGTACAAACCAAGCTTTACACCCCATGTGGATTGTGGTGACAATGTCATCATTATCAATGCGGATAAAGTCAGGCTTACCGGTTCGAAATGGAATGATCGCATTTATTTGCGCCACACGGGATATCCGAGTGGGCAAAGAAAATTTACTCCGGCATCGTTAATGGCCAAGGATCCATTAAGTCTATACCGGAAAGTGGTAAGGGGTATGCTTCCCAAAAACCGTTTGGGTGAAGCTATTATCAACAATTTGTATGTGTATGCAGGAAACGAACATCCTCATCAGGCACAAAAGCCAAAGGCAATCGATTTAAACTCACTTAAATAAATTATGGAAGCAGTAAATGCAATAGGAAGAAGAAAGGCAGCGATTGCCCGTGTATTTGTTACTGAAGGAAACGGAACCATTAATATCAACAAAAAGGATCTGTCGGAGTATTTTCCTTCCGATATTCTTCAGTATGTGGTTAAACAGCCGCTAAAAAAACTGGAAGTTGACGGGAAATACGATATCAACGTAAGCCTTAAAGGAGGCGGTTTCAAAGGACAAGCCGAGGCTTTGCGCCTGGCCATTTCCCGCGCCCTTGTTAAAATCAATCCCGAAGATAAGCCTGCTTTGAAGGCCGAAGGGTTTATGACCCGCGATTCCCGCATTGTGGAACGCAAAAAACCGGGTCGTCCCAAAGCAAGGAAGAAATTCCAGTTCAGCAAGCGTTAATATTTTGATACCACTGCTCGATAAATGAAAAAGTAGCGTTTAGTATCTAAATGGTCAGGACTTCCGGCTCAGGCCGAGAACTACCGGACGATTGAATGAGCCCCAAAAGAATGTAAACGAAATTAATAAACCATCATGTCAAGAACTAATTTTGATCAATTACTGGAAGCCGGAGTGCATTTCGGACACCTTAAAAGAAAATGGAACCCCGCCATGGCTCCGTACATATTTATGGAACGTAACGGCATCCACATTATAGACCTGCACAAAACAATTACCAAACTGGACGAGGCTGCCGAGGCGATGAAAAATTTTGCCCGTTCGGGAAAGAAAATACTCTTTGTTGCCACCAAAAAACAGGCCAAAGAAATCGTTGCCGAAAAGGCTGCATCCGTCAATATGCCCTATGTTATAGAGCGTTGGCCCGGAGGAATGCTCACCAATTTCCCCACCATCCGCAAAGCTGTAAAGAAAATGTCTACTATCGACAAAATGTTTACAGACGGTACGTATAGCAATTTGTCCAAAAGGGAGCGTTTACAGATTGGTCGCAAAAGAGCCAAGTTGGAAAAGAATCTGGGCAGTATTGCCGATTTGAACAGATTGCCTTCGGCTTTGTTTGTGGTCGATGTTATGAAAGAACAAATTGCCGTTCACGAGGCCAATCGTTTGGGTATCCCCGTTTTTGCCATGGTCGATACCAATTCCGATCCTTCCAACATCGATTTCGTTATTCCCGCCAACGACGACGCCACCAAATCCATCGATATTATAGTATCGACGGTTTGTGCCGCTATTGCCGAAGGTCTGGAAGAACGCAAGATTGAAAAAGCCGATGCCGATGCTGCTGCTGCCGTTGCCGAAGAAGAAGAGGGTAACGAAAACGTAAGCCGCAGAGAGCGCCGTCCCAAGACAGCACGCAGGGAACGTATCCAAAAAGAAGACGAGGAAGCACTGAAAGCAAGGGTAACCTCGAAGTTTATGAAAGACGACGACGAATAGTCGGAACATGCCGGAATGGAACCGGTAACGAAGATTGTTTATAAAAAAAGAAGAATTATGGCAGTAACTATGGCAGATATCTCGAAACTCCGTTCTATGACCGGGGCCGGGATGATGGATTGTAAGAACGCGCTTACCGAAGCGAACAACGATATGGAAAAAGCGATAGAAATCATTCGCAAAAGAGGTCAGGCAATTGCTGCAAAACGCAGTGACAGGGAAGCTTCCGAAGGATGCGTATTGGCGGACTGCAAAGATGGATTTGCCGCCATCGTAGCCCTGAAATGTGAAACCGATTTTGTGGCCAAAAACCAGGATTTTATTGCTCTTACCAAATCTATCCTCGATTTAGCTCTGGCAACAAAGCCCGAAAGCCTCGAAGCTCTGCAAAACAGCACTATGGACGGCAGAACAGTGGCCGATCTGGTTACCGAACGCAGCGGTATTACGGGCGAAAAAATGGAATTGGGTTATTACGAATGTGTGAAAGCTGCTTCTGTGATGCATTACGTGCATCCCGGAAATAAGCTGGCAACCATTGTGGGTTTCAACAAAGAATCCGAATATCAGGCAGCCCGCGACGTGGCCATGCAAATAGCCGCCATGAATCCGGTTTCGCTCGACAGAGCTTCCGTGCCCGCCAAAATCGTGCAGCAGGAACTTGAAATCGGTCGTGAAAAGGCCCGCCAGGAAGGCAAACCCGAAAATATACTCGATAAGATCGCTCAGGGTCGTCTGAATAAATTTTATCAGGAATCCACTTTAATGGAACAAGCTTTTATTAAAGACGGTAAGATTTCGGTAGCTCAGTACCTCAAGAGCGTAGATGAAGATTTAGTTCCCGTTGATTTCAAGCGTGTTACCTTGAATCAGGAGTAATCGAATCCGGTTGTATTGAATCGGGAAATAGTATTTCGCTTGCCTGCCTTTCCTGCTCCGCCTTTAGTTTTGGATTGAATCAGGGAGCAGTATTTCCAATCCTATAAAAGAATGGTTTCCGCTTGACTACCGGGAACCATTCTTTTTATAATCGCCTTTGAGCGAATACCCTAATTTCTGTAAGTAAGGCGCGATTTTGTCGCGCAGATCGCCTTGTAGCAAAATTTCGTCGTCTTTGGCCGAACCACCTATGCCCAAGGTGCTTTTCAATTGCCTGGCCAATTCCATGAGTTCCTGTTGGCTGCCCTTGAATTCACTTATAATGGTGGCGGGTTTGCCGTTGCGTTTTTCGAAACGGATGCAGAGCTGTCCTTTTTTTACCGGCGCAGGACTAGAGGCCGGGTTTTGGTGTTCCTGTTTCGGGTTAGAAGCAGAACTAAACCTCGGTGTTTCAGTGTTTTCTGATTGTTCTTTTGAGATTTTGGCCAGGGCTGCAAGGCGCTCTTTCCAATCTTGTGCGGGCATAGAGTTTGATCGTTAATAGGTTATTATTTATATGGTCCTGCCGGACTTTGGACAAAAATAAACTGCCTTTATGGACTCACAAAATTTTGTGAGTCCATTAGAATTATTTTATTATTTTTGCGCCAAATCTACATTTAGTATTGAGGATGAACGAAATAAAAAAGGGATCAACTGTCCCTGAACCTACACTCAGGCGTCTGCCCTGGTACCTGGCCTTTCTTAAAATGGCGGCGGCCCGGGGTGAAATCCGAATATCGTCTACTCAGATATCGAGAGCCATCAATGTGAGTGCTCCCCAGATTGCCAAAGATCTTTCTTTTCTCGAAATAAGCGGCAAGACCCGAATAGGTTACGATGTACAGTCGTTGATTTCCGTGCTGGAGGAATACCTGGGTTTTACAAAAATACGTAAAGCTTTTTTGTTTGGTGTGGGTAACCTGGGGGCCGCACTGCTACACGACAAGGGTTTGTCGCAGTTCGGGCTGGAAATTCTGGCCGGCTTCGATGTCAATCCCCGGGTGGTTGGTACTACCATTCAAGGTGTTCCGGTTTATCATATCAAAGATTACCCCGGCATTCAAGCTAAGATCGATGCTTCTATCGGCATTTTGACCGTCCCCGTGCGGGAAGCTCAGAAAGTAGCCGAAGAAATAATTCAAGGCGGTATTCGGGCCATCTGGAATTTTACTCCTTTCAGGATTCACGTCCCCGAAGATATTGTTGTACAAAATACTTCCATTTATGCCCATTTGGCGGTGATGTACAACCGGATGGAAGCCAAGCTCTGAGAAGATATGAAGATTGTTGCTGTCGGGATGAATTATCTCCCTCATATTCAAGAATTAAAGTCGGAAATACCCGAAGAGCCGGTTCTTTTTATCAAACCCGATTCGGCTCTCTGTTCCGATAAACAGCCTTTTTTCCTGCCCGATTTCTCGCAGGAAATTCATTACGAAGTTGAACTGGTGGTAAAAATAAGCAGGTTAGGCAAAAACATAGCCGAAAAATTTGCCCATCGCTATTACGATGAAATCACCCTGGGTCTGGATTTGACAGCCCGCGATTTACAAAGAAACCTCAGAGCCTGTGGTTTGCCCTGGGAAATAAGCAAAGGATTCGACCAGTCGGCTGTAGTAGGGCATTTTATCCCCAAGAACCGGTTTGAAAATATACAGCAATTACATTTCAGGCTCGACCTGAACGGAAAAACGGTGCAACAGGGCTCTACAGCCGAAATGTTGTTTGGGGTGGACCGGATAATAGCCTACGCCAGCCGTTTTTTTACCCTGAAAACCGGCGATCTGTTTTTTACGGGTACTCCTTGTGGAGTGGGGCCGGTACACAAAGAAGATCACCTCGAGGCCTGGCTCGAAGGTGAAAAGATGTTGCATTTAAGGGTAAAATGACAATAGAGTGGCCGAATTTCCGTTTCCTCTCTGTTGGATAGCATCGAAACTACATGAAACTATATAAGGCGATTTGGAGCTTAATCCTGAGTTGTATTTTTACGGCTTCTTATGCACACAGCCTCGATTGGTATTACAGCCTTTCTGCCCAGGGCGGAAGGTTGTGGTCTTTCGAGGGAGCTGTGCAGATCGAAGAGGGAGGCTTGCCGCTTTATTCCGAAACTTTTCGGCCCGCAGCCGATATACTAAGGCCGGAACTCAGATTTCCGGTATGGGAAGAAATCAAAGGCAAAGATTTACAGGCTTATAAGTCGCTTTTTGATAAGTTTCCCGACAGTCTCGAACTTCACATCAACAAAGGCATTCAGCGTAAAGAGGCTGTCTGGGATTTATACTTTTATCCCTTCCTGCACAAGAACGGACGTTATTACAGGTTGCTTTCCTTTGAATGGGCCTATATCAGGGAGGCAACTGCCGGTTTGCTGAATGAGGATGGGCAAGAGGATACTCCGCATTTCGTTTCTTCGTTGCAGGAGCAACCGGGCGCAGAATCGCCGGGACAGCGTTATGCCGAAAGCTCCAGGTTGAGCAGCGGAAAATTCATCAAAATCAGTGTCGAAAATACAGGCATCTACAAGCTCAGCTTCGATGACTTACGCAAAATGGGCATTGATCCCGCCAAAGTGCAGCTTTACGGTTATGGGGGACAGTTGTTGCCGGAAGATTTTACTCAACCCTATATCGACGATTTGCCCGAACTTTCGTTTTACATAGACAAGGAACAAGGCTACTTGTTGTTTTACGGCCTGGGGCCTTTGTCGTGGAATTACGAGGCTTCAAAAGGGCTGTTTACCCGTTTGAACAACCATTATTCCACCAAAGGTTATTATTTTGTAGGTGAACGTTCCGAAGGCACCAAGCCCATAGATGAGCTGCCCGTGCCGGACAGGGAACCTGACTCCGAAGTCAGGGCGTACACCGCTTATAAACTGCACGAAAGAGATCTTTACAGTCTCGGCGGCACCGGCAGGGAATGTTACGGCGAAGATTTGATGAGTAATCCCGACCTGAACCTGAGCTTCCATTTTGACGACATCTTGAGCGGAGAACAGGCAAGTATCGTAGTTGAAACGGCCGCTCGCAGTACCTCGCCGGGATCTACTCGTCTTTACGTCGACAACAGCTTTATGGGATCGATGAATTATTCGGCCGTTTCTTCCTCCGATTCTTATACTTATGCTCGGGGTAGCAGTTTGAACAAGACTTTTCTGCCTCAGGGCAATACCGTCGCAGTGAGACTGCAATACAACAACAATGGGGTGATACCTAAAAACGCTCATCTCAATTACGTGGCGATCAATGCGCGTTGCCGCTTGGTGTTGAACTCGCCCTCTCTGGCTTTCAGAGATCCCAAGAGCCTGGGTGCCGGCAAAGTATCTCGTTTCTGCCTTGAGTCTGCCGATGCCTTTACCCGTGTTTTCGAAATAAGTAAAACAGGGAGTATGAAGCAAGTGGCCGGAGAACTCAAGGGAACGGAATATCAGTTCAAGGTTACGACCGACAGTTTGCGGGAATTTGTGGCCGTGAACCTCAAAGGTA
>ERZ795049.3830-NODE-3830-length-15535-cov-18.164083_pt1 | contig 15535 bp, 15 predicted proteins | sample MGYA00375133_ERZ795049 | MGnify/ENA primary metagenome ERZ795049 (study PRJEB30178, sample SAMN05720147) | activated sludge metagenome | isolation source: anaerobic digester from wastewater treatment plant | place: Japan | collected 2015-04-20 ...
TGATTCATAAAGATTAAAAAATTTTTTCGAAATTAACAGAAAAAAATGGAATGATGAAAAAGTGTAAATAATGAAATACAAATTTTTATATCTAACCTTTTTTTAATAAAATTTACAACGACCTCATTTATTAGAGGTATCCGAAAAATCGATATTAAGAGTATTATTAATAATATTTTCAGTAAATTTGAAATTGCCATCTATAAAAACTTTTTCTATTCTTTGTTTAGCAATTGAATAGTATAATTCATCGATTTCTATACCGATAAAATTTCTATTTAGTCTTTTAGCGACAACACCAGTTGTTCCTGACCCCATAAAAGGGTCTAATATTATATCACCTTCTTCACTTCCGATAGATATTATTCTTTCTAATAATCTTTCAGGTTTTTCTGTAGGGTGTTGAGTTTTATGTCTTTCTGCAGGAATTTCCCATAAATTACGCATTTGCTTACCATTATTCATTTGAACAGCAATATCATAATTAAATTTATATTTTTTAGATTTGCTAGCTAACCAAATTAATTCTGTCGAAGGTGTAAATCGATTTTTTTGTAATAGTGGTGCTGCATTAGGTTTATACCAAATAATATCATTAATTATCCATAGATTTAACTGTTTTAATATTTTACCAATAGAAGGATGATTATGTAAAGTGCCAGAAATCCAGATAGTTCCATCATCTTTGAGAACTCTTATACATTCACTAATCCATGTTTCATTAAATAGATCAATATTTTCTATTTGATCCCAGTCTCCTTTATTACATTTAGACATTTTACCACTTTTACATGTTTGATAATTTTCTCCAGATAAATTATAAGGAGGATCAGCAAAAATAAGATCAATACTATTAGAATCTATTTTATTTAAAATTTCAATAGCGTCACCATAAATTAAATTTATTTTTTGCATATTTTTTACTTATTTTCTTTAAAAATTCTATTAAATGCTATTTGGTAATATTTCTCATTAATTTCGATACCTATCCAATTTCTATTTAATGTTTTAGCTACAATTCCTGTAGTGCCAGTACCAAAAAAAGGATCTAGAACTATATCATTTTCATCTGATGAAGCCAATATTATTAATTCAATTAATTTTTCTGGTTTCTGGTTTGGATGAATAGCTCTACCATTTTCAGCCTTAATTCTTTCTTTGCCTTGTAGAATAGGCATATCTATAAAATCTAAAAAATCTCTCATTTGTTTAGATTTTCCATCTTTAGTTTTATGAGGATTAAATTCTTTAATTTTTTCATAATTAAATTTCCAATTTTTACCTTTGACAAACCAACAAACATATTCAGTAGAGTGAGTAAATGTTCTTTTAGTAATATTTGGCATAGCATTTATTTTATACCATGATAAAATATTATTCAAATTAAAACCGTTATTTTTAGCATTTATGATTATTTCAGCAATATTATGATAAGTACATGATATATATAAACTTCCATTAGGTTTTAATATTCTATATACTTCACTAATCCAATTATGTGTAAATGTTAAATATATATCATAATTCATTTTATCCCAATCTTCATTCATTTCATAAAAAGGACCGCCAGTATTATTATTTTTTAAATTTAAAGATTTGCCAGATAGATTATATGGTGGATCAGCATATACCAAATCAATGCTACTATCTGGAATTTCACTTTTCATTAATAATATGCAATCTCCTAAATAAATATTATTTAATTTCATGAATTTTTATTATATTTTCAAACCAATCATTTAAAATTATCTCTATCTGCTCTGCCCATTTAGAAAAACCATTGATTTCATTTGTTTTATTAATTATTGAATTGTAAATATTATATAATTCAATATGAGTAAATCTTTTATTATATTTTAATAACTCAATCAATGCTTTAAGTAAAAACGAAAATTGGTATGTTGTCATTGGTACTATTTTTTGTGGTTTACCGTCATATTCATATTTTACTGATAACCAAAACTGAGAATAAGTATCTACATTTACTTTAGGAGCAATAAAAATACAAAAAACAATATAATTTTTATTTTTATTCTCAAAATCTCTTAAATGCCTCATTATAGGTTGACCTTCCAAAACCCATTGTAATTTTGAAGTATTTAATGTAACCTCACAAATAGCTCTAAAATTTTTATAATAACACTCTATATCAGCTTTATCTTTGGGTGAATGATTTATAGGCTCTCCATCATCATCAACAGGATAATTGGGTTTAATTAATATTTCATCATTTATAATTTTAAATGATTCAGTTATTAATTTTTCAAATTGTTCCGGAGAATATTTCCTTAAATTTTTATCATCTTGTAAAATTTGTATTAGTTTTTCTATATATGAAATATTATTAAGTAAATCATTTTTTCTAATTTTTTCTTTTATTTTTAAATTCAAATTTCGTATTTGAGATATTGCATCTTCGAGTAATTTAACATTTATATTTTTAGTGTCAATATTTAATAACTGCTCTTCCTCTAGTAGAATTTGTATATTATTATTATTTATTAAATCTTGCGTCTCATTCTTTAGAGATATAAATATTTTGTTTAAATTTTCTATATTTTCCCAAGGCAATTTAGGTAATGATATGTCAGCTATATAATTTAAATAATCTTCTGTATTAGAAAACTTAATAGCACTTCCATCATACATTAGTAATAATTGATTTATTTCTTCTATTCTAGATTTTTCTATATCTATAGTCCAGTTAGTGCCTAATGGATTGCTGATCGAAAGTTTAAAATATTTAGTAAGTCTAAAATATCTCATTATATTATCACCATAATCATATAAATTATTTATTTTTTTGTCTTCAATATTATCTATTTGATAAAATTTCTTAACAAAATTTTCTATAAATATTTTTTTATTCTTTGATTTCCTATAATTTAAAATATTATCTACATATTCATCTATTTGATCATAGTTTTTTAATGTTGGAATAAAAATACAAAACTCATGTCTTGTTAGTCCATTATTTTCAGATCTTTCATTTATCTTTTTCAAAAGCTTAATTATTGCTATAAATGGCATTATATTAAAACCATCTTTTTCAGAAAAATCAGCACTCCATGGATTAGGAAATTGTAATTTTAATAAACTTTTAAAAAATATATAGCTTAAATCATAATTTTCTTGTAAAAAAATATTTCCTAATTCAGTTATTTTAATTTTACCATACCCTTGCCTAGCAATTGAAAATCCCAATTTATTTAATGGATTAACAGATTGTCTACCTCGCATTGGAGGATCTTTGTATTTCTGCAAATCAAATATTTCATTAGCTATTTCGAAACTTAATTTACTTTCTGGATTATTATAATAATCCAAATATTTGTCAGGAATATTTGTTGGTTTATATATCTTTTCTTTTATTAAAAGAATTTGATAAACTATTTGATTTTTTTTATCAAACTCTTGCCCTTCCAAAGTTTTCAACACCATTAGAAAATCTCTTAATCTCTCAGGATTTCTAATAGTTGTTGATATAGACCATGGTTTAGTCATTTTTATATTTTAAAATTATTTTACAAATTTAATGAATTATTATGACTAATTATTATTCTATTTCAGTAAAATCTAACTCACTACCTAGTAAACTATGAGGTATGAAATAAATTAAAATTTGTATAGCAGCTGCCACAATTATCCAAGTTTTGTAATGAGCTTTATTTTTTTTCATTTGCCAAATAGCTATAATCCAAAATATCAGTGATATGAGCATTTTAGTATCAGTGAGATCATTGCCTACAGGCCAGCCTGTCCAGAATGCACCAAAAGCATATTTCTGCACTATCGCCCCTAATATCATTCCACCAAGCAAAATAGAAATAAAAGCTCCATAAACAAAATTGTGCAACTGTTTATCTCTATTAAAAATTACAAAAAATATCGACCCTATTGCAAAAAATATTGATAAAAACATTAGCAACACATGAGGTATCAAAACATATGCTGGTACAGGATCTTTGTATCTCAATATCACATGTTTTCCTTTATTATTTAAAATTATTTGTTTGTCATGATCCTTTAGTACAACCTCATAAATCATTTTGCCAGCTGCGGGCAATTGTGGTAGTGAACCTATCAATTTGCCATTTTCGTATTTCATAGTTTGTAGTTGCCAATCATCATTACTTTTGAATCTTTTGTAAATCAAAAGTCCATTAGCTGTAGTATCTCCTACTTCTATCACTATCTCAGCATTATTTTTAGTCTCTGCACTTCGTGGGAGCTCATATTTGATTTCATTTCCTTTATAATACACTTTGCCACTTACTGGGTATGTAGGTCCAGTAATTCGTTGGAAATATGCTATAGCACATGCTAAAATTATAGAAATTATATAAATAATCCAGTTTCTCATATCAAAAAAATAAATATGATATCAAAAATCTACACCAAGATTATACATCATAAAAGCAAAAACATCGGTTACCTCATCTATTACTTTAGACATTGGCTTGCCACCACCATGACCTGCTTCAGTTTCTATTCTTATCAAAACAGGATTATTACCGGTTTGTTTTTCTTGTAGAGTAGTAATAAATTTAAATGAATGAGCAGGCACTACTCTATCATCATGATCTGCAGTAGTTACCAAAGTAGCAGGATATTCTACACCTTCACGAATATTATGAAGTGGAGAGTAAGCATATAAATATTTAAAATCTTCAGGATTATCGCTGCTACCATAGTCACCTACCCATGCCCAGCCAATTGTGAATTTATGATAACGTAGCATGTCCATTACACCTACAGCAGGCAGAGCAACTTTAAATAAATCTGGTCTCTGAGTCATCACTGCACCTACTAATAAGCCACCATTAGAGCCACCATTTATAGCTAATTTAGATGGAGAAGTATAGTTATGAGAGATTAAATATTCTGCAGCAGCAATGAAATCATCAAAAACATTTTGTTTTCGTTCTTTTATACCTGCTTCGTGCCATTTTTTGCCATATTCTCCTCCACCACGTATATTAGGCACAGCATATATACCACCTTTTTCTAAAAATGGAATTACCTTTATGCTAAATGTTGGTAATACACTGATATTAAAGCCACCATATCCATATAGCAATGTGGGATTATTCCCATCCAATTTAATATCTTTTTTATGAGTAATAAACATTGGAATTTGTGTACCATCTTTTGAAGTGTAAAATACTTGCTCAGTGATATAATCATCAGGATTAAATTTCAATGATGTTTTGAAAAATTCTGTTAGCGTTTTAGTATCTGCATTATATTGAAAAATCGTAGGTGGATAAATATATGAAGTAAAAGTAAAATAAACATTGTTATGCTCAAAATATGTACTAATATCTGTAATTGTCCCTATCGCTGGCAGTTTAATTTCATTTAATATTTTACCAGTTTTATCTGCTAAATACAGTTTACTTTTCACATCTTGTTGATAATGAATAACCCAATAGTCTTTAGTAGCAGATATCCCATTTAGCACATCTTTGCTCTCATTAATAACTGTTTCTATTGTGAATGGTTGTTTATCTAAAACTACTTTGATCAATTTATAATTAGGAGCACTATCATTGGTCATAAAATAAGCTACATTGTCGATAATATCTACTAAAGCATAATCATTTTCGAAACCACTAAATAATAATTGAAAACTATTTTTTTTAATTGGTAATTTAGACACATATAATTGCAGACCACTAGTAGCCTCAGTTTCATATAAAAAAGCATATTTTTCATCTTTATCTGTTTGTATAGCATAATTTCTAAGAGGATAATCATTATTTTCATATATTAATTTATCTTTTTGCTGAGTAGTACCTAACTTGTGGTAATAAACTTTATGATATTCGTTTTTTGCTGTTAGAGCTTTAGAGGAGTCTTTAATTTCATAACCACTATAAAAGAACCCATCTTTATACCAAGCAATATCAGTAAATTTAGCCCATTTAATATGATCTGGTAGCAATCGCATTGCATTCATGTCAAAAACAAAAATTTCTACCCAATCGCTGCCAGCTTTAGAAATGCCATAAGCTAAATATTTATTGTCATGAGAAAAAGATAAGGCACTTAATGCAGTCGTACCCTTAGCATCCCATTGATTAGGGTCTAAAATTACACGTTCTACGCCAGTTTTAACATCTTTTTGGTAGAAAACACTTTGATTTTGCAAACCTGTGTTTTTGAAATAATAAATTTTATCTTGTCTCTCTGATGGTGTGCCCATACGTTCGAAATTCCATATTTCTTCATAATATTTTCTCAGTTTATCTCTAAAAGGAATTTTTTCTAAATATGAGAATGTGAGTTTATTTTGTTCTTGTATCCACTGTTTTGTTTCAGGACTGTTCTCGTCCTCTAACCATCGATACGGATCAGCTACCATCGTGCCGTGATAATTTTCTACAATATCTACTTTTTTAGTTTTAGGATATTGCAACTGTTGTGCATTAATTATATTCATAATTATCATCATTAAAACAAAGAAAATAATTTTTTTCATAGTTTTTTTACAAATATAAGTTAAAATTTGGTAAGTTATTATATTTATAAACTTATATATCTAAAAATGAAATTTTCATTATAAAACGACTTTTAATAATTATAAAAAAGAAAAAATATTATATAAAAATTTTTTATAAATTTGTATACATAAAAAATATTATTATCAATGATATATAAGAGCTTAACAAAAAAACTTTTATAATAGTCTAAAATAACATAAATATTTTTTATTTGTAAAAAAGTTAATAACTTTACAAAAAACAAAGAAAAAAAACGTGTTTGTAATGGAAAGCGAAACTATCGGAGTAAAGAATATAACAAGAGAAGACATCTATCATGTACTAAAAACAGTATTCGGTTATGATAATTTCAAACTATATCAGGAAGAGATCATTAATAGTTTGCTAAATGGTAACGATACTTTTGTGGTGATGCCTACTGGTGGAGGTAAATCTCTTACATATCAATTACCAGCTTTATTATGTGATGGAACAGCAATAATTATTTCTCCTTTATTAGCATTAATGAAAAATCAAGTAGATATTATCAGAAATATTTATGCAGATGACAAAATAGCACATATGTTAAATAGTACTTTGCCACGTAGAGAGCTAAAACAAATATTCGAAGATCTCTCAAATGGTAAAACTAAAATGCTTTTTATAGCTCCAGAATCATTAAAAAAAGAATCTTATACAGAATTTTTCAAAAATTTGCAAATATCTTTTTTTGCTATTGATGAAGCACATTGTATATCTGAATGGGGGCATGATTTTAGACCAGAATATCGAATGATCAGACCAATGATAGATACCATAGGGCAAGATGTGCCTGTAATTTCTCTTACTGCTACCGCTACTCCTAAAGTGCAAGAAGATATTATCAAAAATTTAAAATTAAAAAATCCAAATATTTATATTTCTAGTTTTAATAGACCAAATCTGTATTATGAGGTGAGACCTAAAACTAAAAATATTAATAAAGAATTGATACAATTAGTGAGAGAAAGGGAAGGTAAAAGTGGCATAATTTATTGCATGATGAGAAAAACAACTGAAAAAATTGCAGAATTGTTGCAAGCTAATGGTTTCAAAGCATTACCATATCATGCTGGCTTGAGTGGAGCTGTGAGACGACAAACACAAGATTTATTTCTGAGACAAGATATAGACATTATAGTTGCTACAATAGCTTTTGGCATGGGAATTGACAAACCAGATGTCAGATACATTATTCATTATGACATGCCCAAAAGCCTAGAAGCATATTATCAAGAGACGGGACGAGCTGGTAGAGATGGTGGCGAAGGTGATTGCATAGCTTTTTATAATGAAGATGATCTGATTAAGTTTGATAAAATGGAGCAAAATAATCGTGGCGTTGCTGAAAAAGAAATTTCTGACTTGATAATGTATGAGACTATTTCTTATGCAGAGAGTACTATTTGTAGAAGAAAATTGCTTTTACACTATTTCGGAGAAGATTACAAAGAAGATAATTGTCATAGCTGCGATAATTGTATCTATCCTAAAACACAGTTTGATGCTAAAAAAGAAATTTTAACTGTTTTAAAAGCTATTGATGAGACAAAAGAACAGTATAAAGCTAAAATGATTGTTAAAATCCTTCTTGGTAACGACAAAGATAAAGCTTCATTGAAACATTTCAAAGCTGAAAAACTAGAAAGTTATAGTGCTGGTGCAGAAAACGACGAAAAATTTTGGAATTCAATTATTAGACAAATATTAATTTTGAATTTTTTAAAAAAAGATATCAATAATTATGGTGTCTTAAAAATAACAGAAAAAGGAAGAGAATTTTTAACAAACCCGAAAAGTATTATGCTTACAAGAGATAGAGATTTTTCTAATGACAATGAGGAATTAGATGATGAAATGAAAATGAAAGGTGGCTCTGGTGCTGATATGATATTGCTCAAAATGCTTAAAGATCTTCGCAATCAAATAGCAAAACAAAATAATCTACCACCATTTGTCATCTTTCAAGATCCCTCATTAGAGGAAATGACTATACAATATCCTATTACACTGGATGAATTGCAAAATATCACTGGTGTAGGTGTAGGAAAAGCCCAAAAGTATGGTCAGCCTTTTGTAGATCTGATAAAGCAATATGTAGACGAGAATGAAATAGAACGTCCTAATGATATTATCATTAGATCATCTGCTAACGCTTCTAGTCTCAAAATATTTATTATTCAGAGCATCGACCGTAAAATCCCTCTCGATGAAATTGCTAATGCCAAAAATTTATCTTTTGATGAACTACTCGATCAAATAGATAAAATCGTTGCTAGTGGCATACGTATAGATATTGATTATTTCATCGATGACGTCATAGATCCTTATCATCAAGAAGAAATTTATGATTATTTCAGAACTGCTAGCACAGATGACATTCAGCAAGCTTTAGAAGAACTTGGCGAAAACGAATATACTGAAGAAGAAATTCGCCTAATGCGCATCAAATTTATCTCAGAAATGGGTAATTAATCTCTATTAACATTATTAAAAAAATAAAATTATGGAAGAAGAACAAGATTTAATTAATAACAATAGTAATAATGAGCCAGATAATAATTTTTCTGCTCCTATTGAAAATCAAGAAACTCAATCAACTAAAAAATGTAAAAATAATCGCAATTGCAACTTCCTGTGGCAATTAATACTTTCTATTCTAGTGATAGCATTAATAATATTACAATTTGTACCAATAAAAAAATCTCCAAAATCAACAATTGCTACAGCCACTACTGGTAAAATAGCTCATATTAATGTGGATACTATCATGTCTAAATATCCATTAGTAGATACTCTACAGAATAGATTGCAAAGACAGATAACTACATTAGAAACAGATTTGATGAATAAGCAAAATAGCTTACAAAAAAATATGCAAGCATACCAAAATGATATGCAAACAGGGAAAATTATTACTAAAGATGAAGCTAATAGACGTGAACAGCAATTGATGAATGAACAACAACAGCTAGTAACGCTACGAGATCAATATGATGCTCAAATTCAGCAATTGCAAATGTCTATGCAAACCGAAATATTAGATAGTATAAAAAGTGCTGTTAAAAATTTACCTCCTGATAAAAGCTTTGATTATGTATTAGGATATTCTAATGAAGGAGCCATATTTTATGCTAATCCTAGTTTAGATATAACTAATGATGTTTTAACAGTTTTAAATAAACGACTTAAAAAATGAGAAATATCACAAAAATTTTTTTCATTTTATTTACTATTACAGTTTTTACTAGTTGTAAACAAGAATTAAAAAAAGTAATAGAAGAATCTTATCCAGATGGCAACCCAAAGGTTGTTTATTACTATGATAAAGATAATAATAAAGTAAAAATAGAGGAATACTATCCTAATGGGAAGCTACAATATACGGGAGGTCTAAATAATGAATTGCGTCATGGTGAGTGGAAATATTATCATCCTAATGGTAAATTATGGTCTGAAGGCAAATATGAAAATGGGACAAGAATAGGCAAAAGTGCAACTTATTATGAAAATGGTAACCTTCGCATTAAAGGTGCTTACAAAGATGGCAAACCATATGGTAAATGGTATTTTTATGATGAAAATGGGAAATTAGTTGAGACAAAAAATTTCGATTGATTTATAATGGCAGATAATACATATTTAGTCGTTGGACTTGGTAATATTGGCTATGAATATGAACATTCTAGACATAATGTAGGTTTTGACGTTTTAGATTTTTTTGTAGAGAAATATTCCTCCAGTTTTAAGCAGGATAGATATGCTCTCAGAGCAGATGTGAAAATTAAAAATAAACTATTTATTTGCATAAAACCTACTACGTATATGAATCTCAGTGGCAAAGCAGTAAATTATTGGTTAAAAATACTCGAAATACCTTTATCAAATATTATAGTTATTTATGACGATTTAGAACTGCCATTAGGTAAAATTAGAATAAAAGCTAAAGGAAGTGCTGGCACCCACAAAGGACTAGGAAATATTATAGAAACATTGAAAACTGAACAAATTCCTCGTATGCGTATAGGTATAGATAATGATTTTTTGCCAGGACAACAAATAGATTATGTTTTAGAAAAATGGCCCATAGATCAATGGGAAAAGATAACCAAAGTTTTTCCCGTAGCTTCTGATGCTATTTATACTTGGGCATTTGAAGGTATAGATAAAGCAATGAATAAATATAACAATATCTTAGTAGCATAATTTTTGTATATTAAAAAATTTAAAAAAATTAACTAATTAAAACTTTGAAATATGGCTAAAATGTTAGATTTAACAAAAGGAGATGAACGTAAAACTATTATCAAATATGCAGTGCCATTAATATTAGGTAGTGTTTTACAAAATCTATATTCACTAATTAATAGTATAATAGTAGGTAATTATTTGGGAAAAGAAGCATTAGCAGCAGTAGGAATATCATTCCCACTAATATTTGCAGTTATATCTTTAATAATAGGTTTTACAATTGGATTATCTATAGTAATCGGACAATATTATGGTAGTAAGCAATATGATAATTTGAAAAAATCTATCAGTACGAGCTACATAGTATTAGTGATTTTCGCTGTAATAATGACTACCTTTTCTATAGCTACTGGCAAATATTTATTGCAACTATTGGGAGCACAACCAGAGATATTATCTCAAGCTACCTCATATTTCAATGTATTTTGTTTAGGTTTTTTATTTGCTTTTCCATTTAATGCTACTAATGCAGTTCTAAGGGGAGTAGGTGATTCTGTGACACCGTTATATTTTTTGATTTTTAGTATTATTGTAAATTTCATTTTAAATTACGTTTTTGTAGCTAAATTACATTTAGGATTAACGTCTACTGCTTGGGCGAGTGTAATAGGCCAGATATTAGCTTTGATATTGATGATAGTTTATATCAATAAGAAGCACCCTTTTATTTCAATAAAGATAAAAGAAATGAAATTTTATAAAGATATTTTCAAATATATAATGAAAATAAGCTTGCCCAGTGGTATACAACAATTTGTAATAGCTATTAATGCAGTAGTTTTAATGAGCTTAGTAGCTTCATTTGGTACAGATGCTATTGCTGGCTACTCAGTAGCTACTAGGATAGATGCTATAGCTGGAATACCTGCATTCATTTTCTCATCAGCATTAGCTAATTTTGTAGCACAAAATGCTGGAGCTTTAGAATTTAAAAGAATCAAAAATGGCTTAAGAGAAACTCTACGTATGACTGTAGGCATGACAGTCATTATATCTATATTGATAATTATTTTTAGTAAATCTATAATGACTATTTTTACTAAAGATATAAATGTAATTAATATAGGTAGTGAATATTTGAGGGTACTAAATTATTTTTATGTACTATATGCAGTGATGTTTGCATATCAGTCAGTATTCAGAGGTAGCGGCGATACTATGATAAGCATGCTAATAACATTAGCAGCTATATGGATAGTACGTATCCCATTTTCTTATATGCTTTCTAAACATTTAGGAACCTTAGGCATATGGTTAGGAATACCCATTGGTTGGTTTGTAGGAGTAATATTAACGTATAGTTATTATAAATCTAGGAAATGGGAATTAAAATTTGTAATGCAAATGCGTCAAAGACATAACCCTCCACCAGAATTGGCAGACAACATTTAATATTAATTTTTTATAATAATATAAAAAATTAATAACGCTGGGGAAATGATTTGATAAAACTACGCAATCACCTCTATCCTCATTTGGGCAATTCGCGAATTGCCCCTACAATAATTGTATTTGCAAATCATTTCCCAATGCGGATGGGACACATCTAAAGATGTGTTAAAAGAAAACTAGTAGTTTTACTGGGAGATAAATAGATCGCCGTAGGGGAGATACTGCAAATGCTGCACTACTGCACCATCTGCATCAGTTACGAAGGAGGCGGAGCCGAGATGGTCGGAGTGGTAATAGATTTTCATTTATAAATTTTGTTAGGTAAAATTAATAAATATTTTTAAATAAATTTTTATATAATTTACTTTTCTTTGTCAACCACACAAAGAAAAGTAACAAAAGAAAAGTCTCCGCTGGGGAAATGATTTGATAAAACTACACAATCACCTCTTGGGGTTTACAAACTCGCTCGTTATCGCTCACTCAAACAGTGTAAACCCTTCTTCCTCCCCTGCTTGCTTGTTTTATTGCAAATCATTTCCCAATGCGGATGAGACATGACTAGATGAATGAGTTTTGAGCTAACCTAGAGTTTAGCTGAGAGATGAATAGCTAGCTGAAAGTAATTTATTATTAATATTATTCATCTTAAAATTTCATTTCTTTGTTAGTATTTATAAATATTACTATATAAGCATTTTATTTATTTTATTCCAATGGATCATAATCTAATATTTTAACTAAATACCACTTCCCATCTAGTCTTTGGAAATAATATCTTCTATCCATATCTGTGAATCCTTTCCATTGAAATACTCTTTCATCAGTATCTCTAAATTTACATTCAAAGTTATCATAAAATATGGTATACCCATCGCTTATATCCATTAAATTATAGTATAATTTATCAAATTTATATTTTTCTTTATATATAAATATTTCATATTCTCTATCATTATCATAATCCCATGAAATGTACAATAAAGGGAATTTTATTCTTGAAAATTGAAACATTGAGTCTTGACAAAAATTATTAATAAAATTATCAAATTTTTCGTTTTGTGCTATAAGATTTGTGAAAATCACAAATAACAAAAAAAATTCTAATAAAATTTTATTTTTCATATATTTTTCATTTTAAAATCATTCTTCATTATTAATAATTAACCTTTTGGCTTCTATTACAACTGTTTGAAGAACGCCTCCATTTAAAGGTGGTTCAGGAGAAATTAATTTTTGAGGATCTATTAATTCAACTTCCATGCTTTGATCAACCTTTAGTATATTACCCACTACAGGATTTATTTTATTCCATTCACCTGTCTCTGGATCCAGAATTTCAATTTGATAATGTAGGTGTGGACCAGTACTCCTTCCAGTATTCCCCACATTTCCTATAGGATCGGATTCATGTACATAATCACCCACTTTTAATGACGGTGCTTCCTCCATGTGCATATATGTTGTTCTTATATTGCCATTTGTAATTTGTATCCAATTCCCAGCTGTTGTACTTGTACCTGATTGAGTAACTATACCATCATGAGTAGCAAATATTTGACCCCCTGATATACTCCCATTACTAGTCCTATGAACTATATCAACACCACCATGAAATTGTCCAGTAGAATTACGGTACATTCCACTGGTGATTTTTCTTTTAGCTCCTTTATAGTATTCTAATATTGGCCATGGAATTTCACCTATGGGATCAACAAATATTAATGGATTATTCAAACAATATGAATACGGACTTAGTCCAGGATACTTATCACTCATCGGATCTACACTCAGCCACACACTCAGATCACTATCATAGTACCTCGCCCCGAAATACGTGTAGCTGGTTTCATTATCTAGCTCTTTGGCGGTGAATTTATAGCGGGTATCAAACATAATATTTACATATAATTTTTAATAAATAATATTATTTCACATTGTTATTTTCATATACCCCATTCATATAATTTCCCATTTTTATATCTTAAAGTCATAACATCAATGACCTTTTTGTCATAACAATTCAGTTTAGTATATGGTATATAAATTATTTTATTTTTATCATAAAAATTTGTTCCTATATTATTTTTATCAAATATTGCTACTACATTATTATTCAAAAATAATACACCCTTATAACCATAATCATCTTTGTTGCAATAATTAAAAGAAATTAATACGATCGTATCTTTTTTGTCAAAAATATTATATTTTTTTTCATTTAAGAATTCTACAATATAAAATTCTGAACTATCCAATTTTAGATCTTTAGCATATTTATAAATTTTTTCTTCAATTTCTTTATTTAATATATCTTCATTTTCAATTTTTTTATCTAAAGATTGTTTTGTTTTATTATTAGAATTATTGCAACCAATTAAAAATATTAATGATAAAAAAACAATTATAATTCCTCTCATATTTCATTTGTATTTATTGTTCCAAAGAAAAATCTTTTATAATTATTAGTTATGTTCCTTATGAAGCTGGGGTGTTTATACCCTACAACACTGAATAAATTGCCAGATTGTGAGAAATATGTATAATTAGTTTCATTATTTATCATATTATCTTTGTTATTAAATTAAAAAACCTTTTCAATATTTAAATAAAAATTAATATTATTATAGCCAACTTTCATTAAACTTTCCATTTGTTAATTTAAGCAAAGTTGAAATAATGTATTTCTCATTTCTACATTTTAGTTTTTCATATGGTACATAATAAATATATTTTTTATCATAAAAATCAGCTCCTATATTATTTTTATCAAATATCGCAACTACATTATTATTTATTAATAATACACCTTTATAGCCTTCTGTATCCCTATCACAATAATTAAATGAAATGTCAATAAATGTATCAAGTGTATTAGAATTGCCATATTTATCTTTAACAAAAAATTCAATAGCATATATAACAGAATTATCAAAATTCATTTCATCTACATATTTATTAAATTCTCTAATTATATCATCGTTTAATATAAAACTATTAACTATATTTTGACTTTCATGATTTGCCAACCTTCCATCTTCTTTGTTATCAATATTACATGATATCATAAAAAATAAAATAGAAATAAATAATATTATTCTACTCATATTTATCTTGTATTTATTGTCCCAAAGAAAAATCGTTTATAATTAGAACCAATATTTCTAATAAATTTAGGCTGATTTATACCTTCTACACTCCATAAATTGCCAGATTGTGAAAAATATGTATAATAAATTGAATTTTTTAGATTTGAATTAGCTTTTAAGTAAGAATCACCTGTACGAAGAATACTATTTTCACCATTTGTAATCCATCCCATACTACTAATTTCTTCTGACATTGAAGGTTTAACATCCCAATGTGAA
>ERZ795049.3833-NODE-3833-length-15528-cov-69.665482_pt1 | contig 15528 bp, 10 predicted proteins | sample MGYA00375133_ERZ795049 | MGnify/ENA primary metagenome ERZ795049 (study PRJEB30178, sample SAMN05720147) | activated sludge metagenome | isolation source: anaerobic digester from wastewater treatment plant | place: Japan | collected 2015-04-20 ...
CTTTTGTACGTGTCTTGAAAAACAGGGTTCACACGGAGGGCACAGAGAAGAGCAAGCATCGCGGCGTAAGCGCCCTTTCTTTTCGCGACGGCGCGATACGCTTTTGTACGTGTCTTGAAAAACAGGGTTCACACGGAGGGCACAAAGAACACAGAGAAAAGACTGAAGAAAGCTCGTGGGGCCGACTTCCAGTCGGCCTATCTCTTTGAGAACGCCTTGGGAGCGCCAACTTTAAAGTCAGCCTGTCTTAAAAGCGAAAGCCAGGAGAGAGCGCACCGCTGGATTTCGTTAGTATCGCGAGACTTCGTGGGTTCCGAAGTCAGCCCGCTGGTTACCCCGCGATGAACCTCTTTGTTATGTCACCCCATAACTTGACCCACACCTTGCGTTCATCGAAGGCGTCTTTTGGGGTATAATATCAAAAGGCGTTCATCGGTACGGTTGTCCAACGTCCCCTTGTGAAGCTCCTTAACGGTCGTAGACCCGGTTTTTGTTCTGTATCCGAAGCGCAAGGTGGGTTTTTTCGATAGGGACGCCCTTCGTTCTTTTTTCCCGTGAGTTGGGTAGGCGACGACCCAGCGACGGTTGGCGCTCGTAGAAAAACTATGTAGTCCAAAGGATTCTAGAGTCATCAGATAGGAGTGCGAAACATGGATCCAAACGAAAGAGCCAAGATGCTCGGAGAGGGAAAAATCCTCTCGCTCATCTGGAAGTTCAGTATTCCCGCGATCGTGGGGATGCTCACCAACGCTTTGTATAATGTTGTGGATCGCGTCTTTTTGGGGAGGGGCGTCGGTTCTTTGGCCTTAGCCGGCATCACGGTGTGTTTCCCCATTCAGACGGTGATGATGGCTTTTTCTATGCTCATAGGCGTGGGGTCGGCGACGCTGATTTCGATACGGTTGGGCCAAGGTAAGAAAGAAGAAGCTTCACGGATATTGGGGCAAGCCGTCTTGTTCATGATCATTATCTTTGGTGTGTTTACGGTCGTCGGGCTATTGCTGTTGGATAAGATGCTCTTTCTCTTCGGTGCGACCGAAACGAACCTGCCTTATGCAAGGGAATACATGTCAGTCATCCTCCTCGGATCGATGTTCTACGCTTTTGGGATGGGATTGAACTTCAGTATCCGGGCGGAAGGCAATCCGCGGATCGCGATGGCGACGATGTTGATAGGCGGCGTCTTGAACATCATCCTCGATCCGATCTTCATCTATGTGCTCAACAAAGGTATATGGGGCGCGGCGGTTGCGACGGTCATCTCTCAAATGGTCTCGGCCATCTGGGTGCTGACGTACTTCACGAGAGGGCAGGGCGTCATTCGTTTGCAATGGCGTCACCTTCGCGTGGAATGGCGATTGGCTAGGCAGGTTTTCACCAATGGTTCGGCTTCTTTCGCGCTGCAACTCGTCAACAGCTTGATGAACGTGATTTTGAACCAGAGCCTTAAAACATACGGTAGAGAATACAGTGGTGGAGATACCGCGATCAGCGCGATGGGAATCATCCAAAGCGTCTTCACCTTCGTTTTGATGCCGATTTTTGGGCTCAATCACGGATTGCAGCCGATTTTCGGATATAACTACGGAGCGAGAAAGATCGATCGCGTATTCCAGACGCTCAAATATGGCTACTTGTTCGCAACCTGCATATGCACCGCCAGTTTCCTTGTCCTCAGATTCTTTCCCGCCCCGATCATACAAATCTTCAATAAAACGGACACGGAGTTACTTGAAATGACGGTTCACGCGGCATTCTTTTATTCGTTGATGATACCGGTTATCGGGGTGCAAATCGTTTCAGTCGGTTTTTTTCAAGCGCTCGGAAAACCCAAGAGCGCGATGTTCTTGAGTTTGAGTAGGCAGATCCTCTTCTTGATTCCGCTGTTGCTACTCTTACCTCGATTTTTTAAATTAGATGGCATCTGGTACAGCTTTCCCATCTGCGACGCCCTGTCGTTTGTGGTGGCTGTCGCCTTTGTCACGCGAGAAACAAAAAAGCTACGAGGACTTTCGACTAGACAAGTGGAGGGGAACCTATGAATTTGGCCCTATACGGGATCGTCTTAAGCACGGTAGCGGGATTAACCACCGCCTTGGGCGCGTTACCCTTTTTCTTCTTCCGTAAGCGCACTGACGAACGCGTGATCGACGCCTTGCTCGGCTTCGCGTCCGGAGTCATGTTGGCCGCCAGCGCCTTCAGCTTGGTTCAGCCTTCTATAGAAGCCGGAGGTCTCTGGCGTTTTTTGGTTGGATTCGGTCTGGGAGCCCTTGCGGTGGACCTTATCGACCACTTCGCTCCTCACGAGCACTTTCTGAAAGGTTACGAAGGTCCGGATCGGAAGAAGGTGTCGCGCATCTGGCTCTTTGTGATGGCGATCACGATCCATAACTTCCCGGAGGGGATGGCTGTGGGTGTCGGCGCTTTCACCAAAGACGCGTTGGCGATCGCCGTAGCCATAGGCGCGCAAAATATCCCAGAGGGCGCCGCTGTAGCCGCCGCGCTGATCAACACCAAATATTCGCCCGGAAAAGCCTTTCTGGTCACGCTCTTGACCGGGGTCGTCGAAGTGGTCGGCGGACTTCTCGGCGTGACGATTATTTCTTTCAGCCAAGCTTTGTTGCCCTATATGATGGCCTTCGCGGCCGGCGCGATGATCTTCGTGATCGGTGACGAGGTGATTCCGGAAAGCCATTTGAACGGCCACCAACGCTTGGCGACCTATTCGCTCATTATCGGGTTTTTCATAATGTCCGCGCTTGACGTGGCCTTGGGATGATCATACCGCCAGTTACACCCACTGTTGAGTGATCGGGAGACCTTGCTCTCCGTTGAAACTCACTTTTGTCAACTTCGGCCCAACCGGGCTCACGCGGCGTTTAAACTCACTGCGAAGGTACATCTTCCAGACCTTTCGCACACTTTCCTCGCGGAACCCTTCTTTCACGACCTCATCGGCCGAATAGCCTTCTTCTACCATCAAGCGAACGATCGGGTCCACCTCCTCATATGGAGGTAACCGGTCTTGGTCGGTCTGCCCGGGGTATAGTTCAGCCGTCGGGACCTTGCTGAAATGGTTCTCCGTGATAGCCGGGGTTCCGAGGGCTTGGTTGAGGGTTCTACCCAACGCGTAGACCTGATGCTTGTACAGGTCCTTTAACGGGGCGAATCCTCCTGCGGAATCGCCGAAGAGCGTCGTGTATCCACACGCCCACTCGCTTTTGTTGCCGGTCGTCAAGACGAGCCAGCCGTTATGGTTCGATAAGGCCAGTAACAGGTTCGCACGGATTCGAGGCTGCAAGTTTTGCTCGCATAAGCTCCCAGCTTTGAGTTCGACTTCAGTACCCAACACGTCCCCGTAGCTATCCATAAGATCGTCAATGGGTAGTGTGATCGTCTTGATCTGAAGAGCGTTCGCCAGTTCTTCCGCGTCCTTGACGCTGGCTTCAGTGGTATATTTCGAGGGCATAATAACGCCGACCACCCGTTCGCGGCCTAAGCTCGCGACGGACAAGGCCGCGACGACTGCTGAATCTATACCGCCGCTCAATCCCAAGACCACTTTCTCGAAGCGATTTTTCCCGACATAGTCTCGTAAGGAAAGCTGGAGCGCGGCGCAGATCGCAGCGGATTCGTCTTCGGGATAGTCGTAGATCTTGGAATTGATCTCCGGCTTGAACGAGGCGGAGAAGTCACAGTCGATACGTTTGACAGGCCATTCCTGAAATCGGAGCCCGCACCGCGTCGCCCTCGTTTCAGCCTTTCTACCGCGTAGGGGTAGTTCGATGTCAGCGACGACGAAGTCTTCCTCCAACATCTTGCCGCGCGCTTTAATCCGGCTGTGGCCGTCGAAGATCATGCTGTTGCCAGAATAGATCCATTGATCTTGGCCTCCGATCGCGTTCGCGTGGACGATGCCCATTTCGAAGTCTTTGGAACGGCTAAACAACCGCTGCTCGGACTCCGCGTACTCGCCGCTGAGGAAGGTGAACGCAGAAAGGTGGAACAAAACGCAGACTCCGTAACGATCATAAGATGAGATCAGATCGTAACGATCCCAAAGGTCGTTGCCGATGACGATCCCCGCCTTGATCCCTTCGATGTTGAGCACGATCCCTTCTTCTCCGGAAGAGAAAAAGGCCGTATCGACACCGTCGTTCTCGGGTTGTATCACGATTTTTCGGTAGGAACCCAGCCATTTCCCGTTTTGTATGACTCCGGCGCTGCTGTAATGACAGTCCTCTTCCGCCTCCAAAAATCCAAAAACGATTAAGGGCTGCTTCCCTTTCGAGAACTGGATGATTTCATCGATAGTCCGGCGCGTCTCTCTGAGAAAGGTTCGGTTTTTCGACAGCCCTTGACAGTTCAATCCGTTAAGACACAGTTCGGGGAAGATCAAGGCGTCTGCCCCGATCTCGTGGCCGAGCGCGATCCCTTGCTCCAAATTCTTCACATTTTCATTCAGGGCGCCCGTTATCGTATTCAATTGACTGACCGCGACTCTCAAAGCTTTTTTCATACAGACCTCCCACTCCCCAAGTGTTTTCGTTTACAACCCCTTCGTGAACCAGTCGATGATGTCAGTCCTAAACCTATCCCCGTGCTCCGGGTCGTAGAAGGTCTCGTGGTAGGCTCCCTCGTAGATTTGATAGGCCTTTTCGGGGCTCGGGATACGTTCGTAAAATTGTTTGGAAGCTTGCGGCGCCACGATTCGGTCTGACGAGCCCGTTAAGAACAACACCGGGAGCTTAATTGTATCCGTTTGTGAAAAGGCTTGGCGAATCTCCGTATAGAAGCTATATCCGAGTGCCAGGGAGACTTTGTCGTGCACCAGAGTGTCTTTGATGTAGGCGTCTACGATTGCCTGATTGCGTGATAGCCACGGAGTCTCGAGCGCGCTCTTTACCGTTAAAGACGGGAGCAGCTTCGCCAGCCAGGCCATCGCCTTGATCCGCTTTTCTTGCTCTGGTGGCAGCCCGAGAAGCGGCGCTGAGATCGCTGCTCGACTGTAACGAGACGGGTTCTTTTGGAGAGTGCGGATCGACACCAACCCTCCCATACTGTGTCCGAATAGGCCTATTGACACTCCTGGCGTTTCTTTTTGCGCGAAAGAAGTGACTTGTTCGATAACATCGACCATGTCCGGAATCGTCGCGTGGCCACGTTTTCCGGGGGTCTTTCCATGTCCGGGCAAATCCGCGGTGTACACGTTAAACCCGGCGTGATTCATCTCCTTAAAAAAATCCGTATACCGTCCGGAGTGTTCGCCAAACCCGTGAACGGCCACGATTACCCCTTTGGGTGAGGGAGCGGGATACGCAAATCCCTTGACTCCACCTATACGAGAGTTTAAATCAAAGGTTTTCATCACGATCGCCTCCTTTGGATTCTTGATACAGGTCCAACGCTTTCTTTCTCTTAAACATCTCTCTGACGACAATCATAAACAAAGCGGCGAGCAAGAGAATACCTCCGGGCAGTCCGAAGGTTCGCTGCCCTATGAAAAACACGGGAATCGCGATAGGCGACCAAAAACCGATAAGAAAAAGAAGATCGACAAACGGGCGTCGCTTAATCTTCAAGAATATTAAGAGCTCGGCGCTTGCGAAAACCAGCGAGATAGAAAGGCAGTTGAGGAACAAGGCGATGCTCGCTTGATCCCATTTGTTGTTGAGCGTGAATAAAACGAGGATCAAGAGCATAAATAAGAGGTTGAGGGTTATCAGGAGCCGCTTTCCATCATCCCGGCTCAACAGGAGAGCGACAAGGGCTAACGGGACGGCCACGAAGACCGGCCAAACCGTAGCTGGTGGGTGAACGAATACAAAGCCCAGCAAAAACAGCAGCAGGGCAGAGAGAAGGATGCTCGCTATTCGGTACATACCGTCACTCCCATAGTCTATAAATGTGAACTACGGCGCGATTGATTCTCGTCTTTCGGAGGGGGGTTCTCCTCCTTATTGAGCCTCAGGCGCGGGTGTGTCTCAGATAAAGCGGAGTATATCTGATTGAGGCATCCAGGTTAACGATTTCGAATGAACGCGCCATAGGTTGCATTATACCATTTACGAGGCTCGGAAAGTACCGCCGTGTGGGTCAAGCTATGGGGTGACAAAACTAAGATGTTCATCGCGGGGTAAAAAAGACAAAAGGCGGATCGCGAGACTTCGTGGGCTTCCGAAGTCAGCCCGCTGGTTACCCCGCGATGACCCGCACGCTAATCGCGGCGTAAGCGCCCCTTCATTTCGCGACGGCGCGATACCCCGGTTTTCGTTCGTTTCCAAGATAAAAAACAGAGTTCGCACAGAGAGCACAGAGGGCACGGAGGAGTGACGGAGGGGTGTAAAAAACTTAAAAACATGCCGGACTGAAGTCCGGCGTTCCCAGGGCGTTCTCAGGTGTTCTTGCGTGGCGGCATCGCGACGTAAGAGCCCCTTCTTTTCGCGACGGCACGATACCCCGGTTTTCGTTCGTTTCCAAGATAAAAAACAGGGTTCACACAGAGGGCACAGAGAGCACGGAGGAGAGATTAGGACCAATTCAGAATTGATTATGGAAGGCCAGCCCGGGAACGCTGGACTTTAGTTCGGAATTGTTTACCTCGAAATAATAAAAATGACAAAAGGCGGATCGCGGGTCTTGAAAGGCTGGGAACGCCAACTTTTAAGTTGGCATGTCTTTTTTGAAGAGAAAAGGAGGATTGCGCACAGTGGGCACGGAGAAAACATACATCGCGGAGTAAGCGTCCCTTCTTTTGGCGACGGCGCGATACGTTTTTGAATTTTCATCTAGTTTCTGATACCTTATTTACGTATAGAGAGAAAGAAGGGATCGCGCAGTCCTGTTAGTTACTGCGCGATAACCCACAAGAAAGCGGATTGCGGGGTAGTAAAAACCACTTACCCAGCGATAGCGCACACGGGCATCGCAGTGAAAACACATAAGAATTCTCGGGAGCTTCCAGAAAAGAAAAAACATGCCGAACTAAAGTTCGGCGTTCCCAGAGCGGGTCACAAGAACAAAAAGAGTATTGCGAGACTTCGTGAGCCGTTTTGTTTTCTCCTCCTCTTTCCTTTTCTTGTTGCGCTTAGATATTATACCCTCACGTATCGCTCTATTCGTGGGCGGGACAATGGTGCAAAGGCAAAGTTTAACGCGCCATACGGTCGACTCAGTTTTGCTAATAAAAAAAGGCGCAAACCACGCGCCTTTTTCGCGACCGGGGCGGACGCTAAATTTTTTTGTAGCAAAGCCACCAGTCTTTACACTCGAATGCTCCGGTTTTGGCCTGCTCCAAACGCTCTTTCGCGGTTTTTACGTCTTTCGCGGGAGGAATGATCACTTTGTCGCCGAACACTTCGTTCTTCGGCCAGTTCGCCGGCATCGCCACTTTGTTCTTGTCCGCGAACTGCATCGCTTCCACGACCCGGAGTATTTCGTCCATATTCCTGCCGAGCTCCTGGGGATAGTACAGGATGATCCGGATGATCCCGTTCGCGTCTACGACGAAGACGGCCCTGACGGTGTTGGTCCCTTTGCCAGGGTGGATGATCCCCAACTTGTTCGCAACGGCGCCGGTATCCGCGATAATCGGGAACTGGATTTCGACGCCCATCTTTTCGTGAATCCACTCTTCCCATTTGATGTGAGAAAACACTTGGTCGACGCTCATACCGATGAGCTCGGTGTTCAATGCCCTGAATTTGTCGTATCTCATTTGGAACGCGACGAATTCGGTGGTGCAGACCGGCGTAAAGTCAGCCGGGTGGCTGAACAGAACGAACCATTTGCCTTTGAAAGCCTCCGGTAACACCATCTCTCCTCGCGTGGTCTGTACGGTCATATTCGGGAACTTGTCCCCCAGTAACGGCATTCCGCTTCGCTCTTCGTGAGCGCCGCACGGTTTTCTTTCTTCCATCGAAAACTCCTCCTTCAATTTGAAATTTGCAGCTCATTACATGGACGAAAAAAGAAAGATTCTTATTCATTTGGATTTTTTCTTTGTAGTTTTACACATTAATACTCTACAATTAAAAACTATTGTTCAGGGATTGCTTTCCTTTCCGGCGACTTGATTTTTCTGGCCATCCCTTCTATAATTGGAGTTGGCAGGGATCAAGCCAAAGAAAGGGCTCCGTCACCTCTAATTTTCGCAAATCTGTGACCTTTCAGCCTTCGAAGGCAGAAAATGACGCGAGAAACTGGAGAAAACCAACGACAGGACCGGGTCTAGAAAAGCCGGAGGGGCCCATTGGAGGAAGGCAGATGAATCGTAATTTTTGCAGCGCACAACTATTGGCCGCTTGTCACCGTATAGAAACCAGCGGTATGACAGTCGGAACTTGGGGAAACATCAGCATACGTGTGGACACAACCCATTTTTTAATCACTCCGAGTGGGATGAAATACAGCCTTCTGGAGGGTCGCGATATGGTGTTAATGGATATGGACGGCCGGGTCGTCGAAAGCGATCGCAAACCCAGCATCGAAAATGCGCTTCATCGGGGGATCTACCGCGCCCGACCGGATGTTCAAGCGGTCCTTCACACGCATCCGAAGTATTCGATTGCCTTCGCAATCGCGCGGAAAGATATCCCTCCGGTCTGTGAAGAGCTGGTTCAAATTATCGGAGAGGGTGTGCGCTGCGCGGCCTACGCCTTGCCCGGTACTGAGGAGTTGGCGAAGAACGCGGTTGAGGCGTTAGGAGACCGGAACGCTGCGCTTATTGCCAATCACGGGGCCGTATGCGTCGGGGAGTCGATCGATAAGGCCTTCTTGGTAGCGGAGGTCTTAGAAAAATCCGCCCAAGGCATCCTCTATGCGACACTGCTCGGTACGCCCCATATCCTCTCCCACGAGGATTGTGTCGCTATGCGGGACTTCGTCACCCATTCCTACGGGCAAAGGTAGAAAAAAGAAGAAAACGCGTCCGGCTATGGGTCGCTAGGCGCGTCCCCGTACGGTTGGAGGGTCCTCGCTTCGTTTACACCTCGTTTAAACGATCGGGGGGGAAGCCGGGGCTCCCACCGCTTGGTGCCTAATCCCGATGATACTTTAATCGGAGCGAGTTTAAAATGACGGTGATCGAGCTGAAAGCCATCGCGATCTCTCCGATGGCCGGGTGCAGGACCCCGAGCATAGCCGCGGGTATGGCGATCACGTTGTACAAGAAGGCCCACAGCAGGTTCTGCTTGATGATCCGGAAGGTCATCCGCGAGATACGGATGCTTTCGACCACTTGCGGGATGCCGCCTCGGACGATGACGATATCGGCGCTGTCTATCGCCAGATCCGTTCCCGAGCCCATCGCAATACCGATATCCGCGGCCTTCAAAGCGGGACCGTCGTTGAGTCCATCTCCGACCATCAAGACCTTCTCTTTGCCGTGACGGCTTTCGTGGATCAACGTCAGCTTTTCCGAAGGCTTCATTTGGCTCCTATAATCCCTAATCCCGGTCTCCGCGCACACCCGTTTGGCCGCTTCCTCGTGATCCCCCGTCGCCAGGACGATCTTGAGGCCAAAGGCTTTGAGGGCGGCGATCCCTTCGACTGTGTCTTCTCGTATGGGGTCGGTGATGGCAAAGGCTCCCAGAGGGTCGCCGTTGACCCGCGCTTCGACGATAGAATACCCTTTTTCCGCCCATAGGCGATAAGGCTCCAGACTCGTCGGCTTTCCCACGAACAGGTCTTTGCCTTCCCACTTTCCACCGATACCGGAGCCGGCGGTTTCCAGTACTTCGTCTATCACGACTTGCCGGTGGAGTCCCTTTTCTTTCGCATATTCCACGAGCGATTTGGCGAGAGGGTGGGCCGATTGCGTTTCGAGCTGCGCGATCGCGGGTAACAGTTCGTCTGGGACCGACGATTCGACCACCGAGGGTTTGCCTACCGTCAGGGTTCCGGTTTTATCGAGTATGACGGCGCCGATCTCTCCCGCCGTTTGTATCGCCTCTCCGTTTCGGATGATCAGCCCTTTCTTTGCGGAAAGGGAGGAGGCGCCGATCAAGGCCATCGGGATCGCTAGCCCTAACGCGCAGGGGCACGCGATCACGAGTGTGGCGACGAAGACGAAGAGACTATGCGAGAGGGCGTCGGCGTTCGCGTTGACCCAAGGGATCGCTTTTTCAAAAGAGGTCAACATCGGCCTTAAAGCGTCGTAGCGGAAAAACCAGATCAACCCGGCCGAAATCGCCAGGAGGAGCACGGCCGGGACGAACCACAAGGTAATCCGATCCGCAAGCGCTTGGATCGGTACTTTTGTGCCCTGGGCGTCTTGTACCATCGAGATCAACTGGGATAAGAAAAGGTCCTCTCCGGTTCCGGTCACCCTGATCGTTATGGGGGCGTTGAGGTTGAGAGAGCCTCCGGTGACCGGCGATCCGGTTTGTTTTTGCAGGGGCATATACTCCCCGGTGATCATCGACTCATCGACGGAAGAGGCCCCTTCGACCACCTCTCCGTCCAACGGAATACGCTCGGAGGGATAGACGCGCACCAGGCTATCGAGCTTGACCGCCTCGATCGGAACCATCACCCACCCGTCTTCCGATTTCACTCGCGCCTCCGTCGCTTGTAACTGCATCAGCGCTTTGACATCTTTCGCGGCTCGATCGCGCAACCAAGATTCGATGTACCTTCCCGTGAGGTGGATGGCCACGATCATCGCGCCGATACTTCCGAAGGAGGCGATCTTCAACCCCACGAGCGCCAGAAGCGTCGTGGCGAACGCGGTGACCGATCCCAAAAAGATCAGCGTGTCCATATTGAAATGCCAATGGATCAAGGCAATCCACGCGCCCTTGATCGTGTGGCGTCCGGTATAGAAGATCACTAAGGCCGCTATCAGCGGTTCAACGTACTCGAATGCAGGCACGTGGCGTCCGGACATATGAAGGAACATCATAACCATCAGCGGAATGGTTACCGCCCAAGATAGGATCAAGTTTCGACCGGCTTCTTGAAACCGTTTTTGCATCGCGTCCGGGGCGACAGAGTCTGTGATTTCGTATCCGGCGTTCGATACGGCCTTTTTCAATTCATCGAAAGGGATTTCTTGGTTGGATAAGGCAAACCCGGATTCCGTCGCGAGGTTGACGGAAACGAAAGAAATGCCGTCGACCTTCTTTATCGCGCGCTCCACGTGTTTGACACAGGTCACGCAGGTCATTCCTTTCACAAAGAAACTCTGTTTGTGCGCCGTCTGTTGCGTATCGCTCGACATATCCGTTCTCCTTTCTCTCTTTTGCGTGTCACATTTTTCTGGGAGCGCCCTGGGAACGCCGAACTTTAGTTCGGCATGCCTTTCTGTGAACAGTAGCTTTCAAGTTGACTTGCTTTCTGTTCTCTGGGAACGCCCTGGGAACGCCGAACTTTAGTTCGGCATGCCTTTCTGGGAACGGCAGCTTTCAAGTTGACTTGCTTTCTGCTCTCTGGGAACGCCCTGGGAACGCCGAACTTTAGTTCGGCATGCCTTTCTGGAAACGGCAGCTTTCAAGTTGACTTGCTTTCTGTTCTCTGGGAACGCCCTGGGAACGCCGAACTTTAGTTCGGCATGTTTTCTAGCTTTTCAAAAATCAAACGCATCCTTACTCAAAGCCCCCGCCCTCTGCTAGCCGCCCCTTTACTTCTTAGACGAGACAAAACCGTAAAAGATTCAGAGCCTGAAAACCCGTGCCAGTTCTGCAAATCGAAAATCTTTGCTCGTTCGTGAGGTCGATTCCTGCTCGGATTGAGCTTGGTGCTGCCTTTTTGAGACCATCCTTCTTTTTGCTGGATGTTCTTAGGAAAATAGATACCGTGCCAACTTAAAAGTTGGCGTTCCCAGGGCGTTCCAAGTGTTCCCAGGCGTTCCCAGCAGTTCGACGCTCCCTGGGAACATCCTCGTTGCCTTCTGTGTGAGACTTTTTTCTCCAGCAGGGCGCCCGCACGCTTACATCCCGTAGAGGATACCGTGCTTTTGGAGTTCTTCCGAGGCTTCCTTAGTGAAGCCGCCTGGCGCGTAGACAAAAAGAATAGGAGCCTTTGCCGTTTTGGAAAGCGCTTGATGGAGTTGTAGTATCCGCCGGAGCTGGGTCTTTCCGAATTTCTTTTTCAACGTTTTGACTTCAATCCAAATCTCCGGGTCGCTTTCGACGATGAGGTCGATCTCGAAGGTTTGGTTCTCGATCTTCTTCGGTACGCGTTCTTGAATGGGGTGAGGATCGACCCATATCTGAGGGCCATTTTTAGCGATTTCGTTCAAGTAGAAGCCTTTTTGAAGCTTTCGGCGGAGTTTGAACTCGCCAAACAGCCCGATTTCGTAGTTCCGGATCCCCATTTGACTAAGAGCTTCGCTTCGTATATCTGGAACAAAATGGTCGATCTCTTCCTGGAATGCACCGCGAAATACCCATTCGTAAGTTTTATCGCGACTGATGGTATAGCGATAGAAACCGCTCCCCTGACTGATGAGATCCGCTTTTATCAAAGCCTGAAGCTTTTCTTGAACCTGTTGTTCGGATTCCTTTAGCTTCAAGTCTTGGATGATCTCCGCACGCGTGCATTCCCTTGCTTGCTGGAAAAGGTATAGAATAATGCGTTTAGCGTTTGACTCGTTCACGTCTTTGAAGATCTTCGCCATATACTCCATCCAGGTTCCGTAGATGCCCCCTCCCTGCTTCATCTCCTTCTCGTACACTTCTGTGATGACGAGCGGGTCGGTGAAGTTTTTCTTTTCGTTGTGCCGGCTGGAAAATAATTGTGAGATATACAGCGGATCTCCCTGTGTGAGCTTCCAGATGTGTTCGATGGCTTCTTTGTCAACGCGCGTCTGATAGTGTTTGGCGTATTGTATTACCGCTTGTTTGGCTTCATCTTCCGGCCAGTTTTCCATACTCCAGCTATCGAACCGACCAACCAGACCATTCACGATGCGCAGCAACCAGTGCACCTCGCTTCCCGAGACGATCAATGGCGCTTTTCTTTGCTCCGCCAGGGTAAGGTATGTGCCACTCATCGTGTCGATTACCTTACCTCCTTGATCCACAACGTATTCGTTGATGTATTGGAATTCATCGATAATCTGGATAATCCGCAAGTCTCTGAGGCTGGCTATTTCGGACGGCGCTCTGGATGCGCTGTCCCACATCATATTCCAGTTGGAAATCTTCTCGTACGAGAGCAGCGCGCGATGATACTCCAGGTACACAGGGTCTTGCGTAATGGCCGGTATCTCCTCGAACGCTACCGGTTTCGTAACAAGCTGCGGCTCGTTCATTTCAAAGGCTACCAGTTGGTTGATCAGCGCGCGTAGGAAGAGTTTGGCGAACTCCGCTTGCGTCGTTCGAATCTCAGGTATAGTAAAGTAGAACGGGATCACTTCCGGGTTATGAGCAGTCCAATGAACATTGAACAGCCGCTGTAGGAAAACGGTCTTCCCTTTTTTTCTGCGCGCGACGATCGCCTGACTCTTTGGCTTTCCTCTGATGAGGTTGTCGTACCACCCGCCCAGAAACCAGGAGAATTCTTTCTGGCGGCCGACGAAAAGTTCGGGTGGACCTACCTGCTCTTCCAAAGCGAAATTCAGCTTCTTTGGAATCCTTAGCATCTACACACCCTCCTCCATATCTTCGTTACACCTCATTATAGCACAGTGTTCTAAGCTGCGAATCTGGCGAGTGTGGGTCAAGTTAGCGGTGCTATTTACCCCGCGAGGATCCTCGTTGTCATCGCAGCGTTAGCGCTTCTTCTTTGCGCGACGACGCGATACGCTTTTTTTCGGGCCTTTCTCGGCTAAAAAAGCAAAGGCGGAATGCGGAGACCTGTTGGTTACCCCGCGATAACCTTCGTTGTCATCGCGGCGTAAGCGCTTTTTCTTTTCGCGACGGCGCGATACAACGTATTCGTCGCACAAAAAAAGACGAAAGGCTGATGCACTTTCCCTTTTTGAAATCCCGCCTTTACGGTATAATACCGATGAAACTTTTTTGGAGGGGATATCTATGAAGAAAATAGATAAGCCGCACGACAAATTGTTTAAAGAAGTTATGGGAGATATCGAAACGGCGAAGTCCTTCATCCAGCACTATCTGCCTCCGAAGATCGTCCGGTTAATCGATCCCGAATCGATAACGATAGAAACAGACAGTTACATCGAGAAAGACCTCTCGGAATACTTCTTCGATCTGCTCTTTCGGGTGAAGATGCAACAGGAAGAGGCGTATGTCTATCTGCTGTTCGAGCATAAAAGCAGGGTTGACAAACACGTGAACCTTCAACTCCTGGGGTATATGACCTCCATATGGAAGAAGACCGTACCGCGACCTCTGCCAGTGATTCTGCCCGTGGTCTTCTACCAAGGGAGAGAGAAATGGGAAGCGCCGCAATGGTTTTCGAATCGCTTTTCGAACAGCGACCGTATGGACGGGGACTTGAAAGACTACATCCCAGACTATAAATATGAACTGTTTGAAATTTCGTCATTGAGAGAAGAAGAGGTCAAAGGGGCGAAACGGCTTCGAATCTATTTGGACGTACTAAGGCTGAGAGCGCTCGAGGGAAAAGAAGCGATTCAAGAAGTGATGCTCCGAGTCACAGTAACGATTTCGGAATTGCCGCAGACAGAAGCGAACGAACGGTTTTTCCAGATCTGTATGATCTACCTGTTCGATACAATGGGAACGGAGTATTTCCAACAATTGTCAGAACTGCTGAAAACGGTATCGGAAGAAAGGAGCGAAAAGATGCAAACAATCGCGGATATGCTCAGGCAAGAAGGAATGGAAAAGGGAATTTTGAAAGGCAGAGAAGAAGGCCTAGAAAAGGGAATGGAAAAAGGAATGGAAAAAGGAATGGAAATAGGAAGAGAAGAATTGCTTTGGAAACAAATATCCAAAAAATTCCCTAAGGCTTCGAAGAAGTATTTCGAAAAGCTGAAGACCCTAACAATAGAGAAACTTGACGCTCTGGGCCTTGAGCTAATTGATATGAAAAACGAGGAAGAGTTAAAGAAACATTTAATGTAGAGAGTTCTACAAAAGACTTGAATGCGAATTGATAGGCCTTATGTGCAAAGTTATGGAGTGCGCTCCAGAAACAAGGCCAGAATCGACCGAACGATTTTTCGTCCGTGTAATCATCATCGGCGTCTTAGAAAACAAAAGGCGTATTGTAAGATTTGTTGGGTTCTGAAGTCAGCCCGCTGGTTACCCCGCGATAACCCTCATTGTCATCGCGGCGTAAGCGCTTCTTCTTTTCGCGACGGCGCGATACGTTCCTTGCGCTTATCGCCCTGTCCTTTCTGTTACTCATCCTGTGCGTGGAAGTAACAACGTAACCAACAAACGCTTTGAAGCCTTTGAATACCTGCACTCAGAGAAAAAGGATTCAGTTGTTCTTATAGAAGGCCGAGAGAAATAGGTTACAGCGAAAATCGAAACAGCCAATTTAATGACATAAAATAGTCTGCAATGAGTAAGGTTTTGTCCTAATGTTTGGTGTACCAGCTGTCTGCGATGATTATCGCGCCGCGTATGGAATGATCTTTGAGCC
>ERZ795049.3838-NODE-3838-length-15519-cov-12.300310_pt1 | contig 15519 bp, 10 predicted proteins | sample MGYA00375133_ERZ795049 | MGnify/ENA primary metagenome ERZ795049 (study PRJEB30178, sample SAMN05720147) | activated sludge metagenome | isolation source: anaerobic digester from wastewater treatment plant | place: Japan | collected 2015-04-20 ...
GTAGCAGGCCTTATAGCCGAATAAGCAAAGTAAACTACACAAAAAGGCGGCTTTCATAGCCGCTTTTTTTGTGTCTTTATTTACTAACTACTAATACTCAAATCTGTCCATTCTCATGATGGGATTGGACCAGGCTACATTGCCGTATTTATCCTCCACTTCCACTCTGACCATATATGCGCTGCTTGACAGATTTAATGAAGCTTCGGTAAGTTTAGCAGCCGGATCGCGATAGCATTTTCCCCATCTGCTCAATGTAACGAATGTTATGGTCTTAGCTTCCGAACATTTAACAAATCCGTATCCGTCCTCGATATAGAAATCATATATCTCCGGGCCGGTAGTTGCATAAAAACTGCCCTTTCTTAAGCTTTCCAGCATGGACGGTACGGTGAATTCTTCACATTTTACCATGTTCCATCCTCCGCAATACTGTTCTCTTCTGTGCGAATCGTCGTTGGCCATTCCCCATATCTGTTTTCCCTGTTTTAACAGCATTTCCCAGTAAACACGGTCATTATCATGATTCTGCGAATATACCGTTCCCCAGTTGCATATTTCCACAATATGTGTGTCTTTTAAGAAATCGTACTGATGAGGTTCCACACGGCTCCATGTGGGATGACAATAAACTGTCAGAAGGTCCAAATCCAGCAATGTCTTTTCCAGTTTCAGCAACGATTCCTTACTCTCGGTAAAAGGTATATCCTCCAGTCTCATACCGTCATAAATCTTATCATTATCCATTGTTGTAAGTCCCAACAGGTGATGGATAGTAAGCGGGCAATTGCGATTGGAATGTAATTCCACCCCGGGAACAAGTATAAAATCATCGGTATTATACTTATCGGTCTTTGTCACTATATTATGCTCGGATAGGCACAAAAAATTGTAGCCGTGCTCTTTAAAAACATTGACAGCTTCTTCCTGAGGCAGCTGTCCGTCACTTCTTGTCGAATGTGCGTGGTAATTGGCCTTATAGAATTTGCCGTTTTCAATAAAATTGGTCAGTCTCATATATTCATCCTCATTTCACAATACATACATATGTATGCGTTTGTCAGTTATACAAGATTATACATCATGTATATGGTTTTTAGATTATTTTTTATTCATATTGATGTAAATTTATTATTCACGCATATACGCCTTAATTAACGGTAATTATGGTATAATTTTTATATCATTCAACATGAGGTAGAGACTATGATTAAATCAAAATCCGAAAATATAAAGATATTCCGCTCAAAGGATTCGGTATTCGGATATCACGGATGGCCTTCGGTATGCAGAGGTCTAAACGGTGAACTTTTAGCGGTTTGTTCCGGCAGCAGACTGGGGCATGTATGCCCGTTCGGCAAGGTACTTCTTTCACGGAGCTATGATGAAGGACGCACCTGGACAGCCCCCGAGATTATAATGGACACACCTTTGGATGACAGAGATGCGGGTATCACCGTTTTCAACAAAGACAAGATAATTGTCACATCCTTCAATCACTTTATTGAAAGACAAAGTAAATTTCCTCAAGAGGGCTTTAAACTTGCCATGAGAGATGCATATTTCTCCAATAATCACATCACAAAGGAGATGGAAAAGAAATATTACGGCTCCACATATGTTATATCGGAGGATAAAGCTCTTTCATGGAGCGAGGTTATGCATGCACCGGTAACCTCCCCGCACGGACCGACCGCCTTGAAAAGCGGCGGACTTATATACATGGGCAATTACAAAGAAGCCGATGAGAATCCCGCCAAATATGATAAAAAACTGACATTCGAAAAAGAACTTTTGGTTTTTTACAGCAAAGACGGTTTTAAATGGGAGTATCTTTCGCATGTCCCCTATGTGACAGAAGAAGGATATGAGTATTATCATTGCGAACCGTATATTCTGGAACTGAAGGACAAACTTGTTGCTTTCATCAGGGTGCAAAGAGGTCTCTTCGCAACCCTTATGACCCAATCATACGACCAAGGCAAAACATGGTCCAATCCCGTAAGAATCAACAAACACGGCTCTCCCCCGCATGCTCTTTTACACAGCAGCGGCGCGGTTATATTGACATACGGTTACAGAGAAAAGCCTTTCGGACAAAGGGCTATGATTTCTTATGATAACTGTAAGACCTGGTCAGAAGAAATAATTCTTCGAGATGACGGACCGGACAACGATCTGGGATATCCGGCTTCGGTGGAATTGAAGGATAACAGTATTTTAACGATATATTATCAGAAAGAAACTTCCGATTCTCTGTGCGAAATATCGGGAACAATATGGAAGTTACCGTAAAAATAGGAGGGTACTATGGCGCTGCAAAAATATATAGTAAGTAAGGACGATCGGATATATGAAGCATGGCCGGACATTATTTTAACTAAAAGCGGAAAGCTGATATGCGTATTCTCCGAGTGCGAGCACCACGGCAACAGAGATAATGCAAGAATTGTATACTGTCAAAGTACCGACCGCGGAAAGACCTGGTCAGAAAAGATAAATCTTACAACAAAAGGTACAAAAGAAGAGTTCTTTAACTGTGCACGCATTTGTGTAATGCCCGATGATTCATTGATTATTGTTGCCGACTACATTTTCGGTAACGAAAACCATAAAGCACAGACATTTATATGGAAATCGTTTGATGACGGCATTACATGGCAAGGACCTTTTGACAATCCCTCATCGGGAATTGTTCCGGATAAGATAAGGGTATTAAAAAGCGGTCGTTGGATAATATCCTCGCATTTTCTGGACAGAGAAATAAATAAACTGGTGCAGTATCTGTGGTACAGCGATGACCGGGGAAAAACCTGGTCGGATGCGGTAATTGTTGCCAAAGATGCACGATATAACTTATGCGAGACCTGTATTCTGGAAGTGGAAGATAATGTATTGGTTGCATTCTTACGGGAGAACTCGTGGGAAGGATACGACTGCTTTAAAGCATTTTCCTATGACGGCGGGGTTACATGGGACGGTGTATACAGAATCCCCATTCCCGGCTGTCACAGACCGGTTGCGGGCTTTTTGCAGGACGGCACCATACTTATGACATACAGGTTCATACAGGGCGGAAAACAGGGCTGGGGCAAAACTACCCAGAACTTCATGGGATGTATATTTGATAAGAATACCGCTCTGGCAAAGGAGCGGCGACAGCAGCAGACCAGGATATTCCCTATTGATTACGACAGAAACCCCAAATCCGATTTGGGCTATTCCGGATGGGTTCAGTTTGAAGACGGCACAATATATGTGGTCACTTATCTTTTAGACGATTCGCCTAAGGGACAGATAAGAGGATATTCTTTCAGGATGGAAGATTTTCTATTACCGGAATAGTTTCCAAAACAATTAATCAGTTACCGAATTGATGAATAACTGCATAAAAGATTAAATAAGCAAATATACTAAGTTTTTTATACTACATTACATCTATGCCCAACAGGTTTTTGGCAAGTATTCCTATTAAATAGGATATTCCCGCTACCGATATGCTTATAAGGGCCATTTTAAGGAAGTTCTTAAAAAACGGCTGGTCTTTGGCTACGGAAATGTAGTAGTTGAAAACAAGGATTATCAGTATTACCACTGCTATCATTGTCAGGAAAGCTTCCAGATATGCATCCGCAGGCAACAGCAGATAAGGCAAAACCATCAGTGCCACCGTTATAAGGTAAGCTACTCCGGTAAATACACTGGATTTGAGTGCTTTAGGGTTGCCGTCAGCCTTTTCCGCAAGATAGTTGGACGCAGCCATGGATAATGTAGCGGATATTCCCGTTATTATTCCCGACAATGCGACTACCTTGGTATTGGCAAGAGCAAAGGTCAGACCCGCAATAGCTCCCGTCAGTTCCACTAAGGCATCGTTGAGACCTAAGACCATTGCTCCGACATACTGAAGCCGTTCCTCATCCAGCATGGCTATCAGTTCCATTTCATGCCTGTGCTCGTCTTCCTGTATCTTTATGGCATCGGGAACTTCAACTTTCAGTATTTCATAGTCCTTCTGAGCAAATTGCTCATCCTTCTGCATCATTTTAAGAGTAAATGTATATCCCAATACGGTGCTTATAATTTTGACAAAGAAAAGTTTCAACCTGTTGGGTTTTATATCTTTCTTGGTATAACTCTTCCATGTCTTTGCATGGCTTATCTCATCCGAAGCCATTCTGTGAAGTAATTTTTTATTGTCGGGATCCTTCTCTTTTTTCGCAAGATAATCATATAGTAAAGCACCCGTTTCTTCGTCTTTCTGGGCTTTTATGATTATTTTCTTTGATTTTTCACTGATTGACAGATTTTCCATGTGCTATTTCCCTTTCTTTCTGAATGCATGTGCCGTGTTATACATAGTTATCGTGTTTTCCGGCGGCGTATTATCCTGTATCGCATGTGTCGGAGCGAATATATATCCTCCGTGTTTACTCATTATTTCCAGAGTTTCTTGGCATACTTTTTTAGTTTCTTCCACCGTTCCGTATGCAAGCGGACCGGCTGTGGAAATACAGCCCCTGAATACAAGTCTTCCTCCGAAATGATCGGTTAGATACTGAGGACTCATATTCTTTGCTTCCGGCTGTAAAGTATCCACTCCGTTCATGCCCATTTCTAAAAACTCCTCATAAACCCATGATGAACTTCCGCAGGTATGTATGATAACGGGCAGATTGTATGCCTTAGCCAGATCTATAAATTTCTGATGCCTGGGTTTTAATACCCGTCTGTATAAATCCATGGATATAAGGGGGGCATGCTGAGAACCCAAATCCTCTCCGAGCCACATAAAGTCAAATTTACCTTTACACAGCTCCAGAATCCTTTCCAGCCTCTTCAGCTGCATATTCAATCTTTTGTCTATCATATGCAATGTGGCTTCATGATCGGTACAAATATTAATTAAAGCCTGTTCCACACCCATTAACATACCGGTTGTGTTCATTATATCGGCGGTTCCCGGATCACCTATGGAAATGGCAAAGCCCATATCGCAAAGATAGTCCACTCTTTGCTTATAAAACTCATAGTCAAAGTCATCGGGATTAGGAAAAGGGTAATTGTATATTACTTCATCGTCTACATCCAGAAGCGGAAAATCGCAGAAATCCCAATATCCTCCATATTGATTTTGTATATACTTGGTAACCGCTCCGTGTTCGGAACTTCGGTTTCTGCCGGGAATATCGGGGTATATTTTCTCACCTATGTATTTAAACCATGCCCCGGCATGGTCGACACCTATATACCGCAAAAATGCGAATTTCTCTTTAGGGTCCATTTTAAGTGCTTTACATAAGTTCTCATGTGCAATGGTATTGGTATCATAACCCATAGCTACTCTGTCTACCGGCTCAAAAGCAAATGTTCTTTTGATTCTTTCTTTGGAAGACAGCGTTTCTTTTCCTCTGATTATCTTACTCATTTTGTCCCTCCCTGAACAAACATATCATACAGTCTTTTTGCATTTGCATACATAACCTTCTGACCCTTTTCAAACTGCTCCGGTCGGAAATATGTCAAAAAATTATCCGCTTCAAGACTCAAATTCCCGCTATAACCTATCTCTTTTAAGCAAGTCATTACAAGATTCCAGTCAATATTCCCCGCAAAAGGAGGAAGGTGCTCATCATTTATTCCGTCATTATCGTGTACATGCAATGTTTTTATCCTATGTCCCAAAGTCTTTATCATATGAGCGAAGTTGACATGCTCATATCCTTTCTGATGTATAAGGTTGATGTGCCCTATATCCAGACAGGCCACAAACCTCTCCCCCAACTCATCGATATATTCCGCCATTTCTTCCGCTGTGGTACAAGCGGTCGGACAGATGCATTTCTCCACGGAATCCCAGGAGAACATATTCTCCACTGCAAGATATACATCATGCTCTTTCAGTGTGGGAATCAAATCGGTATAATACTTAAGAATCATCTCTTTATTACGCTCATAGTCGTTATTGTACTTTCGCTCTTTGGTCATTATGGGGTGTATGACTACATATTCAGACCCCAGAAAACATGTTGCGGCTATAGCCTTTTTTTGAATCTCGATAACCTCGTCATATTGGGTCATATACTTGTCGGGGCTATAAAAAGGTGCATGAGTCTGACCTATCTCCAAACCCGAATCGGCAGCATATTTTCCTATGTCTGTAAAATACTTCTTTAAAGCGGGATACGGAAGATTAAGCCGTACCTCATTATCCAGCGGAAAGTCCACTGCCTCAAAACCTGCACCCTTTAAAACGGAAAGAGCCTTTTCCGGTCCGAATATCCTGTCTACTGCTGCACTTTGTGTTGCTATTTTCATAAACTACCTCATAAACTCCAACCAAGCATCAAATAATAAAATACAACTCTATCTTATGATAGTAACATAGCATTTTCAAGACTATTTCACTTAACATTCAATTTGAAAAGCATTCATAAACAGTTAAATCTGCTCCTGCTTTTGATTGAGTGTACTTAACTCTTTTCTCTTCCGATAAACATACGAACCATTCATTACTGTATCACGATAAACTTTATCGTAATACAGTTAATAATACAAGTCGGAAAGCATCAATATATTTTTCCGATTTCCTTAACTTAAAAGCATGTAATCCCTACTTTAGGAAAAGATTAATCCCGGATAAATCGCTATCCGATGTCTGATTTTGCTTCATATATCGTTATCCGGTTTTTCCCGCTTTCCTTTGACTGATAGAGGGCTTTATCGGCTTGCTCATAAAGGGTATTAAAGTTTTTGTCTTTATCGTAAAAGGTTACGCCTATACTGCTGCTTACGGTCACAACTCCCTCCGTTCCCTTAATATCGCGGTGCATCTTAATACGAATTTCCTCAAGCTTTTTATCTAAGAAATCGGAGTCGCCCTCAAACGGAAGGTACAGCATAAACTCATCTCCTCCCAGTCTGGCCAATATATCCGTGGCACGGATGGAATTTTTCAGAATTGCGGCCGTGGTTATAAGTACCTCATCCCCCATCTGATGCCCCAGTTTGTCATTGACACTCTTGAAGTTGTCCAAGTCCATCATTATAAAGGCTCCGCTTTTATAGAGATTGTTTTTAATTATAGTATTTATTGCGTGAGTTCCGCCCGCTCTGTTATATATTCCCGTCAGTGCATCGGTTCTGGATTTTTCTATTAGTTTCTGCCTGGCGGCGAAGATAAAGCCCATGATTATACCTACAGCAAGAGACACGACAACAAAGGCAAATATTTTAATCATTATTCCCGACTTATCATACCAACCGGATTGCGGTACTACGGATAATCTGAAGTCCATGTTGGATACGGAAAAGTCGGAAGATATATAATCGTCATATTTCGAAACTCTGCCCGAATGGATTTCGATATATTCATCACTGTCATTCAGTCTTTTTTCCAGTATAAAATCATATTTTAAACTGTTATGCAGGTTATTTGTGCTTTCGGATATTAAATCGGGAAAATTCATGGTAACCGATACCAATCCGCTATACTTCAATTGGGAATTTTCATCGGGAATCCTGACCGCCAGTCTTGCGGAAAAGGCTTGTCCGCCTTGCTTTAATTCATACGGTCCCGTAAGAATTACATCATCAGACTGTGCCGCCAATTTAGCATCTTCATAACTTTTGTTTTCGGGACTTAGCAAGTCCAATCCGATAACGGCTTCATTGCCTTCCAAAGGATAAACATGTGTTACCACAGAGTCGGGGGCATACAATATGTTACGTATATTGGGATTTTTCAATATCCGTTCACCTATTATTTGCGGATCCACATACTTGCCCCGGGCTCCGTAAACAAGGGCTCTGAGCTCATAAACGGAATTTATATTGACCATAAACTCATTTCTTATGGAAGCTACCTGATTATCCAGAACAGAAGTTGCCTCCATTTTAAAAAGCTTTATTTCATCGGATATTATGCCCAACATGTACAAGGCACTTATCACCAATGCAACAAGAGTGGATATGAGTATTATTCTGATTCTTTTGTTTTTCAACATATTAGCGATACCTCTGAAACTTTTTATACAAAACCTTATATTACTTTTCGCGAAGATGAGTGCGCAAATCTCAATAATATTGTACAACAGTGCTTTGATTTTTTCCATCGGGATGTAAACCGTTAGAACGGATTTAACACGGTTTTTCAATAGAACAACTCAAATATTGACCAAAGACACCCTTTTTATGTCAACTTTTTACAAATATCCTCTGTTAAAAATAAAAAAATCATTGTATAATGAAATCGCAATTAGAATTGCCTTGAATACGGAAAAGAAGCACACCTCGGATGCTGATGTCATTTCAATTACGACACCGTGTTAAAAGCATAACCTTTTTGGCATAAAAGCAAATGCGATGTTCCGAAGAGTCTGTCAGCATGTGGGGAGCAAATTACTTTGTCAATCGAATATATCGGAAACTCGGAGCAGCAGTAAAACCGAGCTTATCTTACAGTATTTCTTATTTCCGGTACCGGATCATAGACAAACGAATAACATAATATTCATAATCGGGAGGACACCCACATGAAAAGAATTTTTGTAATTATACTGGCAATATGTATGCTGCTCACTTCCTGCTCTCCGTTGCCAATGATAATGTCTGCTGAAAGCAACTCGCAGGAACAGTTTATGGCTGCAACTGCGGTTTTGCAAAATACAAATACATTATCGTCAATTCAAGCCATGGAGTATACTCAAAACTATTTTTATAACAGGCCTTATGAGCCTGCTTATGATTATCCTTTCCTGGCACCGAGCGTTGATTGGGGACAATGGGTAGCAGGTCAGGCACCGGCGACTTTCTCACCTGATAAAATTTCCTACACGCTTGCTGATGATGTGGTAAAAGTAGATTCCGACATCACAAAACACATTGCTTCGGCCGGGCAACTTATGTCGGGCAGTATGAAGCAACTGCAACCGCCCAATCAGATTATTGCCAACGGAGGCTATATTCGTCAGAATATCTTGGATGTTGCAGTCGCAAAGACAGGCGGTGTTATCAAAAACGGAACGGTGGTCGTGGACGAATCGACCGGTACCGCTTTTAAGGTGGTGTCCCCCACTATTTTTACAGGCCTTTTTCAAGCCGACGAACAACTCAAAGAAATGATAAAACCGCTGGAGGGGACATATGGGCTTACCACGCCCCAACTTCACGAAATACTTAAGGACTTTACACTGGAAGAAGATACCATTCAGCTGACAAGGGCGAATATAAGCGGATTTGCACCCAATATCGAACGAAATATTTGTCTGCCCAAGCCCGAAGATAACTATGCAGATATAAGGACACTGGGTTCCGGTGACGAGTTTAATGTTGATATGGAAAAGGGGTTTAAATATATCTCAAACCAGTCTCTGCTTGCCCTGAAATTTGAAAAAGTAAGGCTGGATGCCACTGTCAGCAACACTAAAATCGCCGTTACGGTCACCGGCGGTTTGGGCATTGATAATATAGAACTGACCGGCAGATATTCCTCTTTCGGCGGCTATGAAATAGGTCTCAGCTTAAAGCAGGAATGCTACCTTATTATCGAACTGGACGCGGAAGTTCATGAAGAGATACGTATACCTCTCCTAGCCATTGATGTACCCTTTCTTATCGGTCGGGTAAGCGGCGGTCTCTATGCTATTGTAGGTATGGACGGCGATATTCGTCTGGATATTGCTATGCGTGAGTGGACACCGGCACAGGTAGGAGTAAGCGGCGGTACATCATTTTGTGTACCCACAAGCGTTACACCGCATATCTATCAGGATATAAAATGTGACGGAAATGTACAACTTGCAGCTAAGATAAACGGATATATGAAGTTCGGTCCCATGGTGAGCTTAGAGGTTTTCGGTCTGGATTTAGTGGGAACAGGCGTCTTACTGGGAACGGGTGTAAGTGTGGTAAAAGAAGGTGCCTATCTTGATGTCACTCTTTACGCTATACTTAATGTCTATGTGTCATTCCTCGGTAAAATTTACAACTTAGCCAATTTTCGACCTGCAATACTGAATCGACGACAAACCGACACGGCAGGCCTTATAATCAAGTTTCAGGAAGTTTTCCTTCATCCCAAACGAGCGGGCGGTACCATTCAAAAAGAGCCGGATAAATCCGGAGCTCCATATGAGCCGGCCGGCAATGTTGAATATCGGATCTGGGTGGTTCCCAAAAATATTAATGTCGACCTGAACAACCCGTCCACTTTTAATCAGATAGGTATTGAAAAATATCCGAAAACCGGTTATGCCCGTACCAACGCGTGGGGCGAGTTTATTCAGTATCCTGACGGGGAGGCCCTTCGCAGCAAATCCAAGGTATATCTTGAACTTAAGTGGCAGGGTAAAACCTACTATTCCGATCCTGTCATACCCACATTGCCTTTTGATAAAATGACAATCTCCTATGCCGACTACTACAACCACTATGTAACCGGCAGGATACAGCCCATCCGTACCTTAAACTGGGAAGACGGTGTACCCGAACTTACCTACGCATTGTCGTACTATGACCATAAACCGGTCTTTGTTCACCCGTATACAAGCACTTCATACAATTATCACCAACCATACGGAGGGAGCACGGTCACACAAACTGATGAAACGGGCTATTTCGATACAAGAATACCTCTGAATGCACCGAAGGCGGTTTTAGGGTATATCCCGGATACAAGCCACTTTGAAGTTCCGGGAATGTCTGAAGACTATGTGAGTGCAAACGGCTTTGATTTGACCGTTTTCTATAACGAGGAGACGGTCCACGCACGCGTCAAATTCCAATCTGGGATGTCCATGAGTTTTTCCCGTGTATTGAATGTGGTGGAAGGCTCATACAAGCGATACGAAGAGAACGGTAAAATAATCGACAGCATGCAGTATGACGAGCATATCTGGATATTCAACAATAACGGCACCCGCACGCCTACCGATGAGGAGTTCCGTTATCACATGAAAGTCTTTTCCACACAGGACTATTCAAAAGATGAAAAATATTATGACGAGGTCGGATATTATGTCGCCTTCCCCGATAGTTGGGAACGTGACTTCAGTCAACCCGGCATGCGGAAATTGACGCCTATTCTGGATGAATCCGGCAAACCCACCGGAGCAGCACTGTTTTCTCAGCGCGTCACTGTGGAGTGGGTGTGGCAGGCCCATCCCAATCCGGTAAAAATAACCAGCCCGAACCATGTAGAGGTGGATACAAACGGAGGTTCATTTGATATAAAAGCTGACGGATACGGACTGATAAAGTATACGCTTATCGGGGCTCCTGCCGGAGTTAGCCTCACACAGCAGCAAGGATTTGTCATCGGAAATAACGGACATATGGTTATTCCCGGCGGACTGATTTCCCCAGGCACTTACAAGTTCACCATCCGGGCGGAGGAAAATCGTGATATCATGTTCAGTTTCGCCGATGATTTATATAAAGGACATGATCCTTCACCGCCCGACGAACAGGAGTTTACTCTTACCGTTAGAGGTATCATCATACCGCCCGACCAACCGCCCCTGCCCACACCGCCGGCAATAGCACAGGAGAAACACGGGTATGTTTTTGAAATAAATGTTAATGAGCAAGGATTAACCGTCCCGGTCACTGCTGCCGGCAGCACACCTATCATCTGGTCACTTATACAGACAGGCAGTAATCCCCTATCGGAACACATATTAATGGAGTCACACACCGGCGTTCTGACTGTGAAATCGGATATTCCGGTCGGCACCTATTACTTTACAATAAGGGCTGTGAATGTAGCGGGAAGCGACACGCAGGAATGCCGATTGACTGTAAGAGATACGCGAACGGCACCGGTGATTTCAGAGGAGGGACACGGATATGTCTTTTCCATGACTGCGGGAGGACAAGGATTAACCGTTCCTGTCACTGCTACCGGCAGCACACCTATCACCTGGGCACTTGTCCCGACAGGCAGCTATCCCCTATCGGAATACATACATATTGATTCCCAAACCGGCATTCTTTCAGCAGGTCAGGGCATATATGTCGGCACACATTACTTTACAATACAAGCAACAAATGATGTCGGCAACGATACGAAAGCATGCAGTCTGACCGTGACCGAGCAGACCGCACCGCCTCTTATCATAAGAGAGGGACAGGGATATGATTTTATAAAATACCTGGACGGTGAAACATTGAATATACAGATAAACGCCTCCGGCAGTACTCCGATTTACTGGTCTTTGATACCCACCGGAGAAAATCCTCTGCCCCAAGCCGTACGCATTAACAGCGAAACGGGGGTATTGTCCATAGAGCCGGATATTGCGTTAGGTAAATACTACTTTACAATAAAGGCGGAAAATGCATATGGCAGCGACAAGCAGGAATGCAGTCTGACCGTAGTCGAGGCAACCGCACCGCCGAAAATTGCACAAGAGCCGCACGGGTACCAATTTGAAAAATCTCTCGGCAGCTCAATAATGAATATACAGATAAATGCTTCCGGCAGTACGCCGATATCCTGGTCTTTAATACCCACCGGAGAACATCCTCTGCCCCAAGCCGTATGGATTAATGCCGAGACAGGGGTGCTGACCATAGGAGCGGATATCGAGATAGGCAAATATTACTTTACAATAAAGGCGGAAAATGTAGTAGGCAGTGATACGCAAGCCTGCAGTCTGATTGTAACCGATCCGCGTACACCGCCGAAAATTGCACGTGAGGCACATGGGTATCAGTTTATAAAATACTCCGACGGTAACAGAATGGATATTCAGGTAAACGCCTCCGGCAGTACACCGATTTACTGGTCATTGATACCTACGGGGAGATATCCTCTGCCCGAAGGTGTATGGATAAACAGCGAAACGGGGCTACTTACCATAGGGCCGGATGTTGCATTAGGTAAATACTACTTTACTATAAAAGCGGAAAATGCAGTGGGCAGTGATACGCAAGCCTGCAGTCTGGAGGTAAAGATCCGTAACTTCATAGATGAACCTACCCGACCGCCTATGTCGGGAAGATCGGGAGGAACGGATATACCCGGAAGACCGGTTATTTCGGTTTCGGCTGATAACAAATATTCAATGTACACCTCTCAACCTCAGGCTTATTCGTTTTCAGGGTCGGAATTTTCCCCCTCATTTGTTTTGCCGGAATTTTATCAAATCGGAGAAGCATGGGATGCTATGTATTGTGTTCCCGGTTCCTTTGCAATAGACAAGGCGGTGTATGAGCGCATACCTCCCAATGCCGTTACAATCCGCTGGGACGATCCCAAGGATGTTTATACCGATGACCGCTGGACGCATAACGGTGCCATGTTTATACGCTGGAACGCCTTTCCGGGCGTCGGAGTCGGTCCCGGCACCCCTAATGCTTTCGGGGTCAGTTATTCCGGAGGGGGCATGGGAACCGAGTTTATAGATTACTCTCCCCGCTGCGACAATTATCATTACGATTCCGCAGCCTATGCCGAGGACCTTGCGGCTAAAAGGCTGAGAGACGCTCTGATAAATGGCCTATCGGATATGTGCGATGATCATAATAACAACAGAACTGCAAAAGCTTTATGGATAGACGGTACCGGAATGACGGAGAAGCTGGAATTTTTCCCGAACGGTCAAACAGTCGGTCCGGTTACCTATCTTGAAAGCGGTCCCTTGCTGGATCAAATGTCCAAAAGAAAGATAGGCTTGTTCAAGTTGGAACTGGACGAATTTACCGGCACCATGATTACCGGAAGACATTTTGTCAGGCTGCAGGAAAATCCGGGAGCAAGACTGGCCTTCATTCAGGATGGTGCTACCGTCACATTTGCAGGAAAGGATATAACAACCGCCTACAACCTTACCCTGTTTGATTTCGGCTATTACAAAGGTGCCTTCAACAGAGAGGAAATTTTAGCTTCGGCCGGTCCTGACGGTGAACACTTCACTTTTGCATTTGCCTATCACGGTGAACTGCCGGGCATGGCGGAATTCAGCATCGCTACCGGTATGGCTGAAGGCACAAAGGTAAACATTTATAAATATGATCCCGAAACAGGTATATTTACATTGATAGCAGGCGATGTCACTGTAGGTCGGGACGGTATTGTAACCTATAGAAACAATACAATGTCGGAATATCTGATAACCACCAAAACTCTCGAAGATGCAAAGATATCGGATGTTGCGGATATGCAAAGCCCTGAAGGAGTAAATATCTGGTTGTTTATAAGTATCGGTCTTGCTGTATTGCTTTGCGCTGCTGCTGTCTTATTGATTGTATTCTACCGAAAACGACCGAAAAAGGCCAAATGACGGTTTTTTACACAACTTTTGGTCAACAGTCATGGAATATCATAGGAAAACGCACCTTTGTCCTGGCAGACAAAAGTGCGTTTTTGTTGGCGGAGGAGGTGGGATTCGAACCCACGTGTCCTCTCGGACAACTCGATTTCGAGTCGAGCTCGTTATGACCACTTCGATACTCCTCCCCTCGCCTTATATATATTACTTAAATAAATCATTTAAATCAATAGTTTAAGTAAGGAGTGTTTCGGTTTTTTAGTTGTAGAAATTTTGAATGATAATTATATCTGTGTGGATACATTGTTATCTCTCGCAGCAAGTTACCGGCAAGCTAAATTACGTCTAATTTAAAATATTCAGTTTAGATAAGCATACTGAATACTTAACTCAGGAGAAACATCAACGCAAACAATGCTTTACACTGTGCTGAAATCTCTTGCACCCGAGATTATAATAATTCTATAATTAAAAAGAAGGATAGGAGGTAACGGCTGTGTCCACTACAAATATCAATATCAGAGTAGATTCTTCTCTAAAAAAGGAGGCCGAAGATTTGTTCAGGGACTTAGGTCTGAATATGTCCACCGCCATAACAATATTCCTAAGGAGTGCAGTCAGTTATAACGGCATTCCTTTCGAAGTCAGACGCTTAGGTCCGAACCCTGAAACTGAAGCAGCCTTGGCGGAGTACGAGGAGATGAAGAAGAATCCCGGCAACTATAAACGCTACAATTCCTTTAAGGAAGCTATGGACGAGGTACTCTCCGATGCTTAAAGCGGTTCTGTCAAATCAATTCAAAAAAGATCTGAAGCAAGCAAAAAACGCGGTTTCAAACTCGAAAAACTTAACAAAGTTGTTAATATGCTTGCCCGCCAGGAACCACTACCGGCAAAGCACCGTGACCACAACCTGACCGGAAAATATCGCAATTTCCGTAAATGTCATGTGGAACCTGATTGGCTCTTAATTTACCGAATTGAAAATTCGGAACTCGAACTGTTTATGTTTCGTACCGGCACACATTCGGACCTGTTTTAAAGCCACATTACTATAGCAAGGACGGATAAACAATAGCAAATTGGAAAGACTATAAAAATATGTAAAAGAAATCAAACAAGAAATCGGAAAAGATATAGAGGAAGTTGAGGCCGTTTCCCGCATTCCTCGGTTGCAAGAATTGAATTCGGTTCGGAACTTGTTAATCACTTCCGTGTCTATATTTTCTTTGACATTGAATCGCTG
>ERZ795049.3845-NODE-3845-length-15492-cov-9.662758_pt1 | contig 15492 bp, 10 predicted proteins | sample MGYA00375133_ERZ795049 | MGnify/ENA primary metagenome ERZ795049 (study PRJEB30178, sample SAMN05720147) | activated sludge metagenome | isolation source: anaerobic digester from wastewater treatment plant | place: Japan | collected 2015-04-20 ...
TTTTATTTTTTATTAGGGCGTGTCCCCTCGCTGCGCTCGGGGTCGGCGCCCGGTTTCAAGTCCGCGGTCGCAAGCCGTGGGGACGCAAGGCGGCAAAAAGAGCTTACAAGCTCGCTTTTTTGCCGCCGCGTCCCCAGCGGCTTCCGCCCTTGCGGGCTTTCCACCTAAGCGCCTCACGCAGATAAATGGAAAGGAGCATCAATAATTGATGTACTCGTCGTAAAGAACTTGTAAATAAGACTTTAGATATAACTTTTCTTTATTAAGAAGCGAATCGTTTTCATTCTCCGTAGGATAAAAATAGTCCTTGAAACCATCGTATCGTAAGAAGTGATTCTCACGTATCCAATTCATTCCCCATTGGGTTTCAAAGGCAGCAAATTTTTCTGTCGTAGGATTAAAAATATCAAGACTCCAACGGTAATGCTCCGTAGGTAAGTGTAGCTGCCTGAGAAGGGTGAGCGGAATGTCAACTTGCGAACAAACAGCATTAATGGTCGTTCCACGATATTCATCTTTGATTGCCTTGCCAAACCACAACATCGGAATGTGTTGATAATCAGGACTGTGATAGGGATTCTGTTTGTGCGTCTTATGACTATGGTCAGCAACTAAAATAAACAGTGTGTTGTCGTACCAAGGTTCATTTTTAACTAAGTCGAAATATTTTTTCAAACAATAATCGGTGTATTTTGCGGAATTTAGGTAAGCTAATTCAGCACACTCCCACGTTAATTGTTCGACCTTTTTCGGTTCGTCATACGGAGAATGCGTACTTCCTGTGAAAATCATACTGAAAAACGGCTCCTTTTCGTTCCTCATATCTTTAACATGATAGCTCAAAACCTCTTCGTCATAAATAGTAAGTTTACCTCTCGCTAAATCTTTGGGGAAATCCTTTTCTTCGACAATTTTGTCAAACCCGTTAAACATTATGTAGGCTTTTAAATTTCCATAAACCAAATCACCTCCAAAATAGAAAGAGGATTGATAACCGACTTTTTTTAAATCTTTTACTAAGCTATTAAGATTTTGATACTTTTCAATATTGTCGGTGATGACTTGAATAGGAATAGGAGGGAACCCGCTTAAAATCGCCGACAAGCCTTGCTGCGAGCGGTGTCCGTTAGCATATAGCTGTGTGAACAAAATGCCCCCTTTCTCTAATTCGTGAAAAAAGGGAGTTATCCCCTCTTCACCGGTAATCGTTTCGATTAAATCTGCCGACCAACTTTCTAAGACGATGAGAACGATATTTATATTTTCAGATTTTAAAACCGATAAAGAACTATCCGTAGGAACTGTAAATAGCTCTTTTATAGTTGCTCGTGCCGTTGTTTCATCTAAATGAGCAAATGGATTGTTGTAGTTAAGAGATGAAAATCGAATGGAACTGTGCATTAAATTCCACGGCACGTTAACAGCGGCATCATTTAGAATTTGATGTTTTGAAAAATAGGCGGCACTCTGCGAAATGGGAATGGGTGAAACGCCGCCGCGAATACCAATAAATTGTATCCCTAAACCAATGAGCAAAATGAAAAATGCAGGAATGTAAAATCTTTTTTTTACATCTATATGTGGTTTTATAATCCAATGTAAGTATGAATAAATCGAAATGAAAGAGAGGAAAATTGTTCCCAATATGACGGTGAGAGTATGTGTTGAACTCGCTGATTCGATAACTTCCGAAGGATTTTTTAAATAGGCAATAGCTTTGTAATTTATCTTTAACGACCACTCGTCATATATCGAAATATCTGAGAAAATTAATATAGAACAAAGAATTATAAAGGTTATCATGTAGATTTTTAATAGTAAATTTAAAAATTTTCTATTAAAAATTAATTGTAAGGTGAGTAAGATAAAAGGAATGACCAAAATGTATGAAATAGCGGAATAATCTAAGCGTAACGCATGCCAGAAAGTGGCAAAAATCTCACTTTTGGGAATTTCTAAGATTAAATCTTGATTGGCAATAAGAAAAAAGATACGTCCAAAGGCGAAGAAAAGAAACCAAAAAAGGTAGTGTTTTAAAATAGATAAAAAGTATTTAATCATAAAATTAAATTTATCTGCTACCAAAGATAGCACTACCGATACGTACTATCGTGCTTCCCTCCTCAATTGCAATAAGGTAATCATCGGTCATACCCATTGAAATTTCTTTAAATGAGGCATCATCGGCAAAATAGGTGGATTTTAATTTTTTAAAAATAGAAACTAAGGTTTGAAATTCTTGATGAGTTTGGGCAGTGTTTTCTGTAAACGTCCCCATGCCCATAACACCTTGAATTTCAATATTTTTAAATGTCTTAAACGAAGGATTTTGAAGCATCGTTTCACAACTTTTATAATCAAAACCGTATTTGGTATCTTCTTGGGCAATATGAAACTGGAGCAAACAAGGAATGATTCGGTTATTTTTTAGAGCCTGTTTGTTAATTTCTTTTAATAGTGAAAATGAGTCAACTGCGTGAATTAGGTCAATAAAAGGGGCAATATATTTTACCTTATTTGATTGTAAATGACCGACAAAATGCCATTTAATCTCTTTGGGAAGCAACTCATATTTTTTAGTAATTTCTTGAACTCTATTTTCTCCGAAAATTTGTTGTCCCTGTTCATATAAGGCATTAATATCTTCTATCGATTTTCCTTTTGAGACCGCTACAAGTCGGACATTTTTCGGTAGCGTTTCTAAAATGGAAAAATAACGTTCAATATTCATTTTTTCAATTGTCAAGTTAATTTATTTCATTTTATTCGAGGAGTATCTTTTTCTACGCTTTTTTTGGCATGTTCTACCATAAAATGGAGGCGATTCATCACGTTAGCGTCTGAAGTGCCGCCGTCAAAATCAAGGAATAGTAAATTTATCTTAGGGTGTGTTTTTTTAATTCGTTTCTCTATTCCTTTAGAAATAACATGATTAGCAATACAGCCAAAAGGTTGTAAGCTAATAACGTTATTAATATTACTTTCAGCAAAAGAGGCAATTTCAGCAGGAATAAGCCAGCCTTCTCCAAACTGAGCGGCTAAGTTAATTACCTTTGAGGCATTGAGAGCATCTTTTTCCAAATCAGCGAATGAACGATAAAAAGGGAATGAAGAAGCGGCGTTGTCAAATTTTTCAGCAATTTTTTCTACTCTTTTAAAGAGGAAATCTGTCAAAAATTGCGGGAATGATGTTTTTTTAATGTGTAACTCTTTTTTAATGTGTAAGTTAACAAATTCACAAATGAAAAAGTTGTAGAGCGAAGGAGCAACGACCTCTATTCCTTGTTCGATTAGCCAATTGACAACATTTTTATGGCTGAAAGAGTTGTATTTTACATAAATTTCCCCGACCACACCAATAATTGGAGTCTTTATTGTTGGGTCAATAATAAGTTCAAATTCTGCAGCAGCTTTTTGAATTAAAAGTAGTAACTCTTTATTTTGCTTTTGTGCAATAAGCGGTTTTGCTAAGTTTAAATATTTTTGTTGAACTCTTTTCGCTTCTCCTTTTCGAATTTCTCTAACCGCTGACGGATAGTATAATTTAGATAAAGCATCAACAAAAAGGAGGGCGTATAGGGCGGTAGAGGCTAATTTATGCCATTTCAGTTGAAAGCCGGGCTGTTCGTTAAAAATAACACTGCCTAAGGAAACTGCAACAACCGGAATGGAGTCGAACCCGCGTGCTATAATCGCTCTTTTAATCATCGAAATATAACTCGATGCACGGCACTGACCGCCTGTCTGTGTTATAGCTACGGCAATGTTGTGCGGGTCGTACTTTCCAGATTCAAGTGCTTTAATAATATCCCCGATAACCAAAGTTGCGGGATAGCAAATTTCATTGTTTGCATATTGCAAGCCTAAATTATTGGATTGCTCATCACTAGGAGGTAAAATTTCAAGATTCATTCCCATTAATTGGAAGAGAGGGGGTAATAATTCCGAGTAATTCTCTGCAAAATAGGGAGCAATAATAGTGCGGTGCTGATCTTTTAATTCAAAAATCGGTGTTGTTTTCATAGGGTAAGAGAGTTGCTCCCGTTCCACTTTGTGACTCTCCAAAAGTGAACGAATGCGGAGTTTCAAAGAACCGATATTGTTAACATCATCAACTTTAAGTAGAGTATAGCTTTTACCCTTTGATTCTAAAATCTCTTTTATCTCATCATTGATGAATGCATCAGGACCGCAGCCGAAGGAGGTGAGTTGAACAAAGTGAACGTGACTTGGTTGTTCGGTTACCCAGCGTGCCGCTTTGATGATACGATTTGGAAAAGCCCATTGGTTTACAAGACTTTTGTGAGAGATGTCGTCTGTGCGAGAAAAACGTACAATGTCTTCGTTAATGACAACTGCTCCCATTTCGGCGATGGCTTCGGAAATCTTATGTTGTATTAAAGGGTCTATGTGATAAGGTCGCCCCGCTAAAAGAATAACGGTTTTCTTCTCTCTTATCGCTTTATTATAAAGTTTTGAAACTGTTTCTTTTAAAGAATATTCGTACTGTTCTTGAACTTTTAAAGCTTTGCTTATCGCATCTTTTATCCTTGTTTTGGCAATATTAAATTGGGATAGATATTGCAAAAGTGCTTTCGTCAGTAAATCCTCGTCATTAAAATTCAAAACCGGAGCGTCAAGCGGAATTTGATAATTCTCCTCCGTAGCTATTGAACTAATTAAAACATCCGAGTAACCTGTTACAATCGGGCAATTGTAACTGTTTGCTGCGGTTTTATCTTCTTTTCGTTCATAAATAATATAGGGATATAAAATTCTATCTACATTTTTCTTAATCAAATACATAATATGACCGTGCATCAATTTGGCAGGAAAACAGATATTGTCCGCCATAATTGTCTGTATCCCTTTTTCGTATTGAGCAATAGTAGTAGCACCCGATAAAAGAGGTTGAATATTACATGCCGTCAAAAGAGTGTGCCAAAATGGAAAATCTTCGTAAAAAATTAATCCGCGAGGAATCCCCATGATAAACTGAGGCTTTGTTAACTTCCCTTTTTCACCAAAGAGCATTTGATATTTTATAGCATGGAAATTTTCCCCCTTCTCATCTGCTAAAGTCATATTTGAAAAGACTTTTTCGCATTTGTTGCCGGAATAAAATTGAGCTTGATTTGAAAAAATATGTTTTTTTACCGTACAGCGATTTTCACACCCTTTACAATGTAAAGATGTGGAAGTAAAGGTTTTAACTTCTAATAGTCCATTTAGAGAAACGTCACTTTTAACTTCTTCATTTTCTTCCCATTGTTGTAGTGAGAAGAGGGCGGCACCATACGCTCCCATTAGTTCGGGAACGGAGGAAACGAAGACTTTTTTCCCTGTGAGTAACTCTAAACTCCTGATAACAGAAGGATTTTTAAAAGTTCCGCCTTGAACTACAATATTTTCCCCTAATTCGTTATTATTTTTAATTTTTAAAACTTTATAAAGACAATTTTTAACAACGGAGTAGGAGAGCCCGGCGGCAACATCTTCGACCGAATTCCCTTCTCGTAACGCCTGCTTTACCTTAGAATTCATGAAAACTGTGCAACGAGTGCCTAAATCACAAGGACTCTTTGCTTGACATGCCAATAGAGCAAAATCGCTAACATTCATATTCAGCATATTCGCAAAGCCGTCAATAAAAGAACCGCACCCCGAAGAGCAAGCCTCATTGATTTCAATATTTTTAATGTTCCCATTGCTGATAAAAATGGCTTTCATGTCCTGTCCTCCAATGTCTAAAATGAAATCTACATTAGGAGTAATGTATTGAGCAGCAATATAATGAGCCATAGTCTCAACAATGCCATGTGGTAAATGAAAAGCGGTTTTTAGTAAATTTTCTCCGTAGCCGGTTACGGCTGCGGAAGTAAAATGAAAATCATCGTCAGCTATCTCTTTTTGAAAATCTTGTATGCCGTCCGTAAATGTACTTATAGAATCACCCACATTTTTATCGTAATAGCTGTAAACAATCTCTTTCTTTTCATTGATAATGACAATTTTAGTGGTCGTAGAACCGGAATCTATACCTAAAAAGTAGTGCTCGTTTTTTCTGTTTGGCTCACACTTTTTAATTGGGCAGTTCTGTTTCTCTTTTTGCCAATCGGCAAATTCTTCTTTTGAATGAAATAGAACCGGTAAATTGGAAGTTGTATCAAGTTTTTGCTCCTTAAGTTTTTGAATCAGAGCTTTTAATTCAGATAACGAAGTGTAAGGAGTCTTTGCATTGGCGGAAAGTGCAGCGCCATAAGCCGGAACAAGCTCCGGATTTTCATAGCTAATGACTTCACTTTCATCAAATTGTAAGATTTTTAAAAATGTTTTCTTCAAATGTGGTAGATAAGCAAAAGGACCACCGCTGAAAAATAGAGGAGGTATTACTTTATATCCTCTCGATAATGAAGTGATAACTTGTAGAGCGAGAGAATGAAAAACCGAACCGACAATAGTGGGACGATCTACATTATTGGCTACTAAATTTTGGACGTCTGTTTTTGCAAAAACACCGCAACGAGATGCTATCGGATATATAGTTTCAGCTGTAGCAGCATATTCATCAATCTCTTCCATCGGTATGCCTAACAACGTTGACATTTGGTCTATAAACGCTCCCGTCCCTCCGGCACAACTTCCGTTCATTCGAATGTCCGGTTGGCGATTCTCCGAAAAGAAAATCATTTTGCTATCTTCACCGCCAATATCAATAAAAGTTTGAACTTCCGGATAATTTTCTTGAATGAAAGCAATAGACGCAATAACTTCTTGAACGAAAGTCAGTTGCAAGCGTTCAGAAATACCCATTCCGATAGAGCCTGTGAAAACAATTTGGAACTTTTCCGTTTTAATAATTGGTTCCATCGCTTCCAGAAAATCAAGCAAAGTCGGGATAATCGAAGCATGATGTCTCATATACTTTTTAAAAAGTATTTCGTTCTTAGCATTCAGAAGTACTCCTTTTAAACTCGTAGAACCGATATCAATCCCTAATTTCATTCTTTATTTATAATTTTTATTTCTCTCATAGTGAAAGAGACGATTAAATTTCTTCTTTTTCTTTTAATGTAAACCACCGTGCCGTTTTATCTTCTAGAATCTTCTCAACTTCTTCGTAGCGGCGCGATAGACTTAAAATATTCAGACTTTCTCCGCCGCCGTTATTCATCTCTTCTAATATATCCTTCTTTTCGTTTTCTAAACTCTCAATTTCCTCTTCTATTGTCTTTAACTCTTTTTTTTCTTTATAATTTAACTTTTGAACGTTTGTAGTCGGTTTTGAAATTTGCTTCTTGTGGCTATTTTTTACTTTTTCTCTTTGTTTTTCAATCTTTTTCTGTTTCTCTTTTTCAATTTTGTATTCGGTATAATTGCCGTAATAATCTTTAATTTTCCCGTTCCCTTCAAAAACAAAAATATGATCTACCAATTTATTCATAAACCATCGGTCGTGACTAACAATTAGGAGACAACCTTCAAATTGCGTCAAAAAATCTTCAAGTATATTGAGCGTATCAATATCAAAATCGTTGGTAGGTTCGTCAAGGATTAAGAAGTTCGGATTTTGCATTAGAACAATAAGTAAGTGCAACTTTCTCTTTTCACCCCCGCTTAAATCACCGCAGTAGGAGTACTGTTGTTCATAGCTAAAGCCGAAATTATAAAGAAACTGCGAAGCAGAAATATAGTTCCCGTTTTCCGTCTTTATAATTTCGGCTTTCTCTTTCACTAAATCTATAATTCGTTTATCATCGTCCAAAAATGATGTGTCTTGCGAAAAATAACCGAATTTAATGGTTAACCCGGGCGTAATTTTTCCCCTGTCAGCTTTTAGTTCGCCCATAATGAGTTTTAAAAGCGAGCTCTTTCCTGTTCCGTTTTTTCCCACAATTCCGCACTTTTCACCTCTTTTAAAGACGTAGGAAAAATCTTTGATAAGCGGCAAATCGGGATAAGAAAAGTCCAAGTTGTTAATTTCAAGAATTTTATTACCAAGTCTTTCCGCTTTTACGGAAAGAGAGAAGCTGTTATCTTTCGTTCTTGTTAAAGCCGCCTCTTTAATTTTTTCAAAAGCATTGATTCTTGCTTTTGCTTTTGTAGTTCTAGCCTGCGGAGATGTTTTTACCCATGCCAACTCTTTTTCATACAGCGACTTTAATTTCTCCTGTTGAACTTCTTCGTAAAGAAGTCTTGCCGTTTTCTTTTCTAAAAAGTAATCATATTTTCCCTTATATTGATACAAATTTCCATTTTCTAACTCTAATATTGAGTTACAAACACTATCTAAAAAGTAGCGGTCATGTGTAACCATGAGCAACGTGATATTTGCTGCCGAGAGATAATCCTCAATCCACTCAATCATCTCTATATCAATATGATTTGTCGGTTCGTCCAATATTAATAGGTCGGCTTCCGAAAGTAAAGTTTTAGCAATTGCCGTCTTTTTTCGTTCTCCGCCGGACAACGTGTTAACACTTTTACAAATATCCTCAATCCCAAACTTAGTCAGCACCTCTTTTACCCTATTTTCAAAATCCCATGCCGATAATCTATCCATCTCAACAATGGCTTTCTCTAAATTCTCCTGATTTTCTCTACTATTTTGCATTGAAAGTTTAGAAACGGCTTTTTCGTACCTCTTAATAGCGTTAATAATAGGTGTTTCCGTTTCAAAAATAGCGTCTATAACCGAAAAATGTTCAGGGAGATAATCTATTTGCGGTAAATAGGCAATGCGCAAATCGTTCCGTTTCACAACTTGCCCCTCATCGGCAAAGTCAGTACCGGCAATAATATTCAATAATGTTGATTTTCCTGTTCCATTTCGGGCAATTATCGCCGTTTTCTGTCCCTTTTCAATACCGAAAGAGATGTTATGAAATAACACCTTATTTCCGTAAGATTTTGAAAGTTTTTCAACGGAAAGATAGTTCATTTTTGCCCTTTATTTTGAGACTACAAAAATACATCTTTTTCTTGATAGATTCGAGAGCCTAAACGTTAATTCAGTATAGTAGAGCGAAATAATTGAAATTTACCGATTATGCTCCGTCTAAAATTTGAAAGTATTTGTCGCTTTTGCGAAAATGTGCTTTATTGCGGAAATTTGATAAAAAAATGATGAAAACTTGGTCTTTCGGACGGTAAATAAACAAATTCTGAAAACCGTGCCACAACCCTCCATGGAATACCAATTTATCGTCATTGTTTTTCTTATTCATTTCAATCCTAAAACCATAACCGTATTGCTCGTTAGGAGTTTTCTTGTTTTTGAGAATATTTTGAACTGCGGTAGCTTTATTCAGTGATGTTTCTGAAAGAATATTCCCGGAAAATAGTTGTTGCTCCCATCTATATAGGTCATTAATAGTGCAATACATACCCTTATCGCCAACGGTTCCATCTAAATAGTCAAAAGGAACCTCCGACTTTGAAAGCAAATGCCCGCACGCAATGGCTAAACTATCTTGTGCAGCGATTTCAGTGATGAAAAAAGCCTTTTCAATGCCCGCCGGTATCAAAAAAGATTGACGAATATAGTTTTCAAAAGATAAATTACTCACTTTCTCTATGATTTTCGCTAAAATAACGTAGTTGGTGTTGGTATATAAAAAGCGATGACCCGGAGCAAATTCAAGAGCCGGTTTTTTAGTCATTAAGATGGATAAAATCTCATCATTTGTTGTTAACAGACTCGTGTCTTTGAAATAGCGAATAGGAAAATCTAAATACTCGGGAATCCCAGACGTATGAGTAAGCAATTGATGAATGGTAATCCCTTTGTAAGGGAAATTAGAAAAAAAAGTTTGAACTTCAGAATTTAACTTTAGTTTTTCTTCTTCCGCCAATTTTAATATTGCCGCAGCTGTAAATTGCTTAGTTAGAGAAGCTAATTCAAAGAATGTTGAGGTCGTAATTTGGTTTTCTTTCTTTTCTCTTGCTTTTTCCATCTCATTAAGCGAAAGAGAGGGAGTCGCTTTCGGGTCTTCGTAAAATCTCAAATAACCAATCTCTTTTTGAAATATAATTTTATTATTCCTGGCTATAAGTACGCATCCATTTAACTTTTCACAAATTTCTTCCGAATATTTGATAATTTCTTCTTCTTTAAAAACGGCATTTACTTCATCGAACAAAGAATCAAGTTCTTGAATGGAGCACTGTTTTAATTCTTTCTGTGGGAGTTCGGTCGGTTTAACTTGCCCGAAAGAAGAGAAAACGTACAATCCGCAGAGAAGCAAACAGAACTTGAGTATAGGAAAGTTGTTTCTTCGCTTAAAACAAATTTTCATAAGTATCAATAATTTTTAATTATTGATTTTGTTTTTGAGAGCAAATTCTCTACCGGCTTTTATACAAGCGATATTAAGGTTAACGACATCCTCACCTTTTGATGCAAAAGTTTCACGAATTGCGTCAAGGAGAGCGTCAAACTCGATAGCAATAAAAGGGGAGGCGGCACCAAGAATTACCATATTCGCCGCACGTTCCATACCTAATTCTTTCGCAATTTCATCTGCATTAATCATAATATGATTAGGTATTTTTTTTATTTCGCTTTCGATATCCTCTTTCTTAGGATAGTTGTTAATATTGATAAAGGGCTCGCTATTTGTAATTAACCAGCCATCGGGGGCGAGCCACGGTAGATAACGTAATGATTCCAGCGGCTCAACGGAAATTATCAAATCTGCCTTGCCTCTCGGAATGAGGTCGGATGCAATTTCGTAGTCGGCTAATCTGAAATGGGATTGCACATCACCCCCTCGTTGGCTCATGCCATGAACTTCAGCTTGTTTTAAATACAACCCTTTCTTCACGGCGGCTGTTCCAATGATTGCGGCAATAGACAAGATGCCTTGTCCGCCAACTCCTGCTAAAATAATGTCTATTTTCATATTTACTATTGTTAAAATTCAGAATTAAAATGGTTACTTCGTTTTCGTTTTGAGCTTACGCATTCTTCTACTAAGTGTTTGAATACATTCTCTCTCTAAAATGATAACGGAAACGCCTTGATACTCAACCTCTTCACGTATAACTTTCACATTTTCTTCATGGAAATTTCGTAGCGGTTTCAGTTGTCGAATATGCTCTTCTTCGACTCCTAATCCTTTACAGATACTGGCTAATCGACCGAAAGCGTGCGAATCTTGTCCGCCGGTCATTCCTGTCGTATCATTATCAAGGATAAGGACGGTAATCGGAGTTTTTGAATAAACAGCATCAAGCAGTGACGTCATTCCGCTATGAGTGAAAGTCGAATCTCCAATAACGGCAACGGCGGGAACTAATCCTGCTATAGCGGCGCCTTTTGCCATCGTGATGGAAGCCCCCATGTCAACCGTGGAATAGATTGCGTGGTAAGGTGGTAACGCTCCGAGCGTGTAGCAACCGATGTCGGAAAATACTCTTCCTTTGCCGTACGATTCCATCACTTCGTTTAAAGCTAAATAGCTGTCAATATGCGGACAGCCCTTACATAAAGCCGGGGGACGCGGAACCACTAAGGAGGGGACGGCAGGACCTTCTTTTATCGGCATATCCAAAGCCTTAGCAACGATATTCGGGTTTAATTCGCCATCACGAGGCAGAGTTCCGTCTAAACGTCCTTTAATTTTCCCACTTTTATCTAATAAACCTTTAAGTTGCTCTTCTATAATAGGATAACCCTCTTCAACTACTAAGATTTTCTCGCAATCATTGAAGAGTTTTTCTATTTTTTTAACGGGTAGCGGGTATTGTGTTATTTTGAGAATGGGGTAGGGAATCTCTTTATTAACAAAATTTTCTTTTACATAGTTTAAGGCAATGCCCGAAGCGATAATGCCGAGTGATTTATCTTTCCCATCAAAATATTGATTAAAGGAAGAATTTTCGGATTCTTCATTTAATTTTGGTTGTTTAGCTAATGCTTCTTTATAAAATACGCGTGCGTTACCGGGGAGTAGAATAAATTGTTTAGGATTTGGGTGTAGTGAAATTTCGTTTTGCGAACGCACCTCTTTACGAGTAACGCCGGCACGTGAGTGAGCCAAACGAGTTGTTACGCGTAACATTACCGGAACACGATGTTTTTCTGAAAAATCAAAAGCTTTATAAGTCATGTCATAGGCTTCTTGTTGATTTGAAGGCTCAAAACATGGAATCATGGCAAATTTTGCAAAAAAACGGGAGTCTTGCTCGTTTTGTGAAGAGTGCATCGACGGGTCGTCAGCTATTAAAATAACAAGCCCTCCGTTAGTTCCTGTGATTGATAAATTCATGAACGGATCTGCCGCTACGTTTAGACCTACGTGTTTCATGCAAACAATGGAACGTTTGCCCGCGTAAGACATCCCGATAGCCGTCTCCAACGCTGTTTTTTCATTGGTTGACCATATACGATGAACGTTACCTTCAGCCGCCTGTTTTGACCGCTGAATATACTCCATAATTTCTGTAGACGGAGTGCCCGGGTATGCATAAATTCCCGACAAACCGGCATCTAAAGCCGCCTGTGCAATAGCCTCGTCTCCTAATAAAAGTAATTTTGACATGTTATTGTTGTTTTTAATGAATATTATTTTTTAATCTTGAAACAAAAATACGATTTTACTCCTTATCTTCTTCAACGACCTCTCCTTTATCTTCTTCAGCATCTTTTGATTCCTCTTCTACTAAATCTATTAATTGATGCTCAATAAGAATATTATACCATTGTAAAACTTTTTTGATATTCGACACGTAAACCCTCTCCTTGTCGTAGTTTGGAAGAACCTCTTCAAAATAGGATTTGAGTTTCGATTTATCGCCGGAAATTTCTGCGATTGGCTTGCCTTCTTCCTTTTGGTAAATGAGTTGAAAAACTTTTGTGAGAGGTAAATCCTCATCTTCCGTGTAAATGGAAATATTGTCTAAAATAGCTACTCCCGTGTGAGAAAACTCAGCAAAACGTTTGCCGTCAGACAAGGCTTCAACAATAAAATTTGTTTTTGTTTGAGAAATTAGTTTAAAAAGTCCATTTTTCCCTGTAATAGATAGAATCTTACTTAAATCCATATCGTTTTGTTTAATTTAATAATAAATGAATTGTCTTTTTTTAATATAAATTAGGTCTTCTCCTTTTTTATATTCAGCCAGCGTCCAATTACCTTGTTTGTCATGTAAAGAATATGTTACGGTAGAGCGTAAATTATGTACCAAATCTTCATGTATTACCCGCAGTAAATGACCTTGCTGATTATAAACGGTATATGTGTATTCAATTTGTTTGTTCTTGCTGTTATAAATCCTCCGATTTACCTCATCTCCATAATTATCGTATTCAAAGGTTGTATATTTGAAAAGTTTTCCAAAAGGGTCCAACTCTTTGGTTTGTTCTACTAAACCGTTACTATTATAGAAAAACTGATTTTTAAGAGATAGACTGTCATATTGTTGCGTTAACTCTACGACATTACCTTTATTATCGGTTTTATACAAAATAGTTAAGTAAAGAGAGTCATTATTATAATATTTCTCCTCAGTTTTATGACCAAAATTGTCATATTTGAATGCCGAGAAAGAGTGGTCTCCGGTTTTTTTATTCCGTTTTTCGTGAGAAATAACTTGTGCTGTTTGTGCGAGTTGGTTGTACTTTATCTCTTCTTTTAATATGGTATCTCCCTTTTTGTCAAAAGTGAGAACAGACTTTAAGTAGCCGTCCGAACTGTAATGTTGCCACTGTGAAGAGACAAGAACTTCTGTTAAAGAGTCATGCTCAACAAAAGTAATGTATTGCGAAGTTGTTATTTCCTTAATATTTCCGAACAGATGATTCTGTTGTAGATGATTTTTTTCAATATCCGGAATAATAACTATGGTGTCTTTACCACGGTTACAAGCAATGGTTAGTAATGAAGTAATAAGAAATAAAAGAGCGATTCTTTTCATACTTTCCTATTATTGCCAACAATTCAGAGGACGATGAGCCATAAATTCGTTAACTTTCTTAGCAACTTTTTCAATTACTGCACTATTATCGATATTACTGATAACTTCGTCAATAAGTTCAACTACGAAAGGAATATCATCTTCTTTCAAGCCTCGTGAGGTAATAGCCGGTGTTCCTACACGAATTCCCGATGTGCTAAACGGAGTTCGGCTATCAAAGGGAACCATATTTTTATTGATTGTTATATCCGCTTGTACTAAGGTGTTTTCAACCAGTTTTCCGGTAATTTCGGGGAATTTTGTACGTAAATCAATAAGTAAAAGATGATTATCCGTTCCGCCGCTAATTACTTTATATCCTTTTTCTACAAAAACTTCGGACATTTTAGTTGCATTCTTTTTTACTTGCTTAATGTAAGTCAAATAGTCGTCAGAAAGTGCTTCGCCAAAGGCAACAGCTTTAGCAGCAATCACATGTTCAAGCGGACCGCCTTGGATCCCGGGGAAAACGGCACTATCAAGAATTTGTGACATCATTTTAGTTGCTCCCTTTGGTGTTTTTAAGCCCCACGGATTTTCAAAATCTTTTCCCATAAGCATTAAACCGCCGCGAGGACCACGCAGCGTTTTGTGCGTTGTTGTCGTTATAATATGGCAATAAGGCACGGGGTTGTTCAACAATCCTTTCGCGATAAGTCCCGCCGGATGTGAAATATCTCCCATTAAAATAGCTCCGATTTTGTCGGCAATGGCACGCATTCGTTTCCAATCCCAATCGCGGGAATAGGCGGAAGCTCCCCCGATAATTAGTTTCGGACGTTCCCTAAGAGCTACTTCCTCCATTTTATCATAATTGATAATTCCGGTTTCTTCGTCAACAGTGTAAGCAACCGCTCTATAAAGAATACCGGAAGAGTTTACCGGCGAGCCGTGCGACAAATGTCCCCCATGAGATAAATCTAATCCCATAAAAGTATCACCCGGTTTTAAGCAAGATAATAAAACTGCCATATTGGCTTGTGCTCCTGAATGTGGTTGTACGTTTGCCCATTCAGCTCCGAAAAGTTCTTTTGCACGGTCAATAGCGAGTTGCTCGGTTTGGTCAACAATTTGACAACCCCCGTAATAACGCTTACCCGGATAACCTTCCGCATATTTATTCGTTAAGACGGAGCCCATAGCCTCCATAACTTGGTCGCTAACAAAATTTTCGGAAGCAATCAGCTCTAAACCGATAGTTTGTCTTCTGCGTTCCTTTTCAATTAATTCAAAAATAAGATGGTCTCTTTTCATGATAAAATTGTGTATTTATTATTGATAATTATTATTACTCCTTTACTTTAATACAATATTGCAAATTTCGGTTGCAAATTTACACAAAAACTACTTATGTAATATGCTCTATTTTTCACAATAGTTGATTTTTTGCATATTTTTTCCGAATATCTCATTCAATTAATTCCAATTTATGATTTTTTACAATAATAAAAATAATTTTAATTCTAATTAGGGCGTGCCCCGTTCGCTGACGCTCACGGGTCGGCGCCCGGTTCCAAGTCCGCGGGCACAAGC
>ERZ795049.3852-NODE-3852-length-15473-cov-119.148528_pt1 | contig 15473 bp, 18 predicted proteins | sample MGYA00375133_ERZ795049 | MGnify/ENA primary metagenome ERZ795049 (study PRJEB30178, sample SAMN05720147) | activated sludge metagenome | isolation source: anaerobic digester from wastewater treatment plant | place: Japan | collected 2015-04-20 ...
TTTTGATAGGGAGGAATTGACGTGTTAACTTTGGAAAAGAGGAAAGCATTAATCGAAGACTACCGGCTTCACGAGAAGGATACCGGTTCGCCCGAAGTACAGATTGCCCTGTTGAGCGCGAGGATCGAATATCTGACCGAGCATTTCAAGACGCACCAGAAAGATCACCATTCCCGGCGCGGTCTGTTGAAGCTGGTCGGCCAGAGAAGAAGATTGCTGAATTATATCAAAGAAGATGATGTGGAACGCTACAGAAATATAATCAAGCGTCTGGGTCTCAGGAAATAGCACGAGCCATTCAAGGGCGGAAGGCAAAAGCATCACCGATTGGCCATGGTTTTAGTTGAACCCCGTGTCAATCGGCTTTTGCGTTTCGCCCTTGAATTTCCTGTTCCGGACGACAAACCCAAGGAAGGCGGAGGAAAGTGAATGAGTGACAATTTCAGTACGGATTTTGCGGGGCGTAATTTTATACTAAAGACCAATTACGTGGCCGCGCAGGCGGACGGTTCCGCGCTGGTGTATTACGGGGACACCGTGGTGCTGGTGACGGCGGTATCGTTGAAAAGCGTCAGGGAGGGCGTGGATTTTCTTCCGCTGACGGTGGATTATCAGGAAATGACGTTTGCCGCGGGCAAAATTCCCGGCGGCTTTTTCAAGAGGGAGGGGCGCCCCAACGAGCGCGAAATCCTGACATCGCGCATTATTGACCGGGCGATTCGCCCCCTGTTCCCCAAGGGGTATTATTCGGAAACCCAGCTGGTGGCCACCGTGCTGTCCGTGGACAAGGAAAACGACGCGGATGTGGCGGCCATGATCGGCGCATCCGCCGCGCTCGAAATATCGGACATCCCCTTCAAGGGGCCGATTGCCGGCGTGCGGGTCGGCCGGATTGGAGGCGAGCTGGTCGCGAACGCGTCGCCGGAAAAAATGCAGGAAAGCGAAATGAACCTTTTTCTGGTGGGGCGCAAGGTTACGCCGAGCCGGTCGGGTCGCGCCTATGACGTCGAACTGGTAATGATGGAAGGCGAAGCCAGGGAAGTGCCGGAAGACATTATCGTCGATGCCATCAAATTCGGTCTGGAAGCCGTTCGGCCGGTGATCGATCTGCAGGACCGGGTGCGACAGGCGGTCGGCAAAGCCAAACGCAGCGTGGAAGAAGCCGCGCCGGATGAAGAACTGATCGCCCGGGTGCGCGAGGAGGCGCTGCCGGGCCTCCAAGAAGGCTACTCGATGCCGCGGAAACTGGAGCGGTACGGCAAGCTGGGCGACGTCCGGAGCGCCGTGGTTAAAAAAATCGGCGGCGATGACGCGGCGCTCTGCAAAAAAGTCGCGGCGATCATTGAACACCTGGAATCCCGTATTTTGCGGGACATGATCATTCAGGAGAAGAGGAGAATCGACGGACGGTCTTCGACCGACATCCGTCCCATCCATTCGGAAGTCGGCGTGCTCCCGCGCGCCCACGGGTCGGCTTTGTTCAACCGCGGTGAAACGCAGGCGCTGGCGGCGCTGACGCTGGGAACCTCCTCGGATGAACAGCGCATGGACTATGTCAGCGGCGAAGAACTTCGTTCTTTCCTGCTGCATTACAATTTTCCGCCCTACAGCGTGGGCGAAGCCAAATCGCTTCGGTCTCCCGGCCGCAGAGAAATCGGCCACGGCGCGCTGGCGCGCAAGGCGCTGATTCCCGTGCTTCCGCCGCCGGAGCAGTTTCCCTACACAATCCGGATTGTTTCCGAGATTCTCTCTTCCAACGGGTCGTCCTCGATGGCGACCGTCTGCGGCGGTATTCTGTGCCTGATGGACGGCGGCGTGCCCGTCAAAGATATTGTCGCCGGCATTGCCATGGGACTGCTCAAGGAAGGTGAAGATGTGGTCATCCTCTCCGATATTCTTGGTGATGAAGACCACGCGGGCGATATGGATTTCAAGGTTTGCGGCACGGAAAAGGGCGTTACCGCCATGCAGATGGACATCAAGATCGACGGTCTGACGGAGGACATCCTGCGCAAAGCGCTGGCGCAGGCCCGGGAAGGCCGCCTGCACATCATCGGAAAAATCCGTGAAACGCTGTCCGCGCCTCGTTCGGATATTTCTCTGTATGCGCCGCGCATCACCACCGTGAAAGTGAAGGAAGACCAGGTCCGCACGGTGATCGGCTCCGGTGGAAAGAATATTCGCCAGATCATCAGCGAAACCGGCGTCACCATCGATGTGGAAGACGACGGGACCGTGACCATTGCGTCCGCCGACGCGGAAGCGGCGGCCCGCGCCGTGGCGATGGTCAAATGGCTCACCGAAGAAGCGGAAGTCGGAAAGATTTACCGCGGCACCGTCAAAAAGATCGTCGATTTCGGCGCGTTTGTCGAAATTCTGCCCGGCACGGAAGGCCTGCTGCATATTTCACAGATCGCCAAGGAAAGAATCGCCAAGGTGACGGACGTTCTGCAGGAGGGTGACGAAGTGATGGTCAAGGTCCTGGAGGTCGATAAGTCGGGAAAGATTCGCCTCAGCCGCAAAGAAGCGCTGGGCGCGGAAGTCAAATAGCGGTCCATCGGTTCCGAAACGTCATTCCGCGCCGGTTGTCCGCCGGCGCGGAATGCAATTCTTATTCTTTCATGGAAACCATCAACGTTCAGATTCGGAAAATTGCCGGCAACGAGGATCTTCCCCTGCCGGAATACATGACCCGTCTGGCGGCGGGAATGGATCTCTTCGCGGCCGTCGCCGCGGAGGAAACGATTTTGCCCGGCGCGCGCAAAAAAATACCGACCGGCATCGTCATTTCCCTGCCGGAAGGCTATGAGGCGCAGATACGGCCGCGCAGCGGCCTGGCGCTTCATCAGGGCCTTACGCTTTTGAATTCCCCGGGAACCATCGACGCGGACTACCGCGGCGAAATCGCCCTGATTGTCATCAATCATGGAGATGCGCCCTTCGTGGTGAAAAGGGGCGCGCGTCTGGCGCAGATGGTCGTCCAGAAAATCTGCCGGGTGCAGTGGGTTGAAGCCCTCCAACTGGATGAGACGCCAAGAGGCGAAGGCGGTTTTGGACATACCTGAGCAGCGGCCGGCATTTTGCATTTATCGTCAAACAGTGGTATGAAAGCGGTAAAATCGAGATGAACAAGACGGGCGCATGAAAAAATTCAAAGTTAAAAAAACCTTTCAGGAAATCAACGAGAAGATCAAAAAGGGGCGGGCCGTTGTTGTCACCGCCGAAGAAATGATTGACGTGGTGGAACGCCACGGCGATGTCGAGGCGGCGCGCCGCGTGGACGTGGTGACCACCGGAACCTTCGGCGCCATGTGCTCCTCCGGCGCCTTTCTGAATTTCGGGCACACCGCTCCGCGCATCCGGGCCTCCCGCGTCTGGCTCAACGACGTGCCGGCTTACGGCGGCGTTGCGGCGGTCGATTGCTATATCGGCGCGACGGAAGTCGTCGAGGGGGATCCGCTCAACAGCGTTTATCCCGGCGAGTTCAACTACGGCGGCGGCCACGTGATTGAAGATCTGACGGCAGGCAACGTCGTCAAATTGCGGGCCGAGGGGTACGGGACGGATTGCTATCCGTCGCGCAAATTTGAAAAAAACATCACCATCAACGATTTGCGCGACGCCTTTCTGTTCAATCCGCGCAACGCCTATCAGAACTATAATTGCGCCGTGAATCTTTCCGACACGACGATTTACACGTACATGGGCATGCTGCGTCCGCGCATGGCCAACGTTTCCTATTCGACATCCGGCCAGCTCAGCCCTTTGTTCAACGATCCCTATTACCGGACCATCGGCATCGGCACGCGGATTTTCCTGGGCGGTGCGCAGGGATTTGTCGCCTGGCCGGGAACGCAGCACAACCCCCATGCGGCCAGGTCCGCCAACGGCGTGCCGAAGGAAGGCGCGGGCACCCTGGCGGTGATCGGCAACCTGAAGGAGATGAGTCCCGAGTGGCTGACCGGCGCCAGCATTCTGGGTTACGGCGTTTCTTTGTTTGTCGGCATCGGCATTCCCATTCCCATCCTCGATGAAGAAATGGCGCGCTATACCGCGGTGAAAGATGAGGATATTTATGCCCAGGTGTATGACTACAGCATGGATTATCCCAAGGGCAATCCCAGGCCCGTGGCGGAAGTCAACTATCGGGACCTGCGCAGCGGAACCGTGATCATCAACGATAAAAAAGTCATTGCCGCGCCTCTGTCCAGTTACTACAAGGCCCATCAGATTGCCGAACTTCTGAAGGGCTGGATCGAAGCCGGAAAATTTCTGCTGGGAGAGCCGCAGCAGAATCTGCCCTCCATTCCTTTTCCATGATCCGACGGAAGGATAAATAGAGCAATAAATTTAATGCTTATGAAATATCTTTGCTTGACTTTTTATGCTGATTGTAGTTTTTTTAAGCCACAGGGAAAGGCATTGGAATACGGATATTGAACCGGGAGTGTTGATCCATGAAAATCGGGAGATATTTAGTCGCCTTTGTTTTTTTCATGATGCTTTTGATCGCCTTCGGCAATCGGGGAGTTGTCGATAACTATTTCATCGCCAAAAGACTGTCTCAACTGAAAGCGGAAAACAATGCGCTGATTGCACAAAATAAAGAACTGGCGGGAAAAATTCTTTTGCTGCGAAGCGATCCGGCCTATATCGAATCGATCGCGCGCAACGAACTGGGCATGGTCAAACCCGGAGATGTGGTTTACCGGTGGACTCAGTAATCCCAAGCCGTCACACAACATAACGGTGCTGGAATGGATTTTAAAAACCTGTTTTCGCAAACCAAAAGCCTTGTCGGCCTGGATATCGGCTCGACCTCCATGAAGCTTGCCGAGATTGTCAGCACCTCTCAGGGCATGACCCTTAACCGGTTTCTTCAGATTCCCGTGCCGCCCGGGGTCATTGTGGAAGGCGTTTTGCATGATCCCGACGCGCTGGCCGGCGTGATCAAGGAGCTGTTCCGGAATTCCGGCTGCAAGGGAAAAGGCATTGTCACTTCCCTGTCCGGCAATTCCGTCATCATCAAAAAAGTGACGCTGGCCCAGATGGAGGAAGCGGAGCTGCGCGAGTTGATCCACGATGAAGCCGGCAAATATCTTCCCTTCGACAACATGGATGACGTGAATTATGACTTCCAGATTCTGGGAGACAATGAATTCAATCCCAATCAGATGGAAGTGATCATTGTGGCCGCCAAAAAGACGGATGTCAACGGCTACCTGGATGCATTTGCCGCGGCAGGCCTGCAGGTCATGATCATGGATGTGGATTCCTTCGCGCTGGAAACCATGTACGAGGCGAACTATGACTTTGAAGAAAATGAGATTGTCGTCATCGTCAACATCGGCGCGAGCCTGACGAATATCAACGTGATCAGGGGCGGTATGTCCGTCTTCACGAGAGATTTTACGATGGCCGGAAACGCCGTCACCGAGGCGCTGCAGGAAAGGTTTCAGGTGACGGCGGAGGAAGCGGAGCGCATGAAGGTGGAAGGGACGGCCGGCGCACAGGAAATTCCGGGCCTCGAAAACGCCATTCTGGACGCAGCCGAGCCCATCTGCTCGGAGATCGAAAGGTCCGTCGATTATTTCCGCTCTACGTTCGGCGGAGAAGAAATCAAGCATGTCTTTCTGTCCGGCGGATCCTCGAGAATTGCCGGATTGAGCGACCTTTTGTCGCAGCGGTTGAACATCGGCACGCAGTTGATCAATCCGCTTGCCAAAATCGGGCACAACAAAAAGAACATTGGCGAAGCAGAACTGGACGGCATCAAAACTATCGGCGCTGTGGCCATCGGGTTGGGTTTAAGGAAAATAGGTGACAAATGATTAAAATCAATCTTATCCCCTACCATGAAAAAGAAAAGAAAGAGAATCTGGCCCGGCAGATCGCCGTCATGGCCGGGGCCTTTCTTCTTTTTATCCTTTGTCTGGCCGGCGTTTACGTCTATATGACCGTTCAGGTCGGCCGTCTGGAAACGAAGCTCACGGAGTCCAGGGACAAGCTCAAGGCGCTGGAGGCCAAAGTGGGCGACCTGGACAAGTATAAGAGCCAAATTGCGGAATTCGAGCTGAAGCTCGGCGTGATTGGCACCCTGGAAGAAAACCGCGTTTACCCGGTCAAAATGTTTGACGACCTGGCCATGCTGGTTCCGCAAAAAAGCGTCTGGCTGACCAAGATCGGACAAAGCGATGAAAGCCTGACTCTGGAAGGCGTCGGTCGCGACAACATCGCGGTTGCCGGTTTCATGAAAACGATTGAAAATTTCCCCGCGATCCAGTCGGTGGATCTGGTTTCGTCCAAAAAAGTGGAGATTGCCGAAACGACCCTGCAGCAGTTCATTTTTTCCTGCAAGTTGAAAAAGGGGTTTTAAGCTATGGCGATGGAATTCAACTTAGACGAACTGAAGAAATTATCTCCGCAGGTCAAGGCCCTGATCGTCGTCGTGGTCATTTTTCTGATCGGCTACCTGTACTACTTCTATTTTTTGTCCGACACACTGACCAAAAGATCGCAGATGAGCAAGGAGTTGGAGGAGCTTCAGACGCAGATTCAGCAGAAAGAAAACATTGCGCGCCAGATGAACAAGGTCAAAGCGCAGGTTGCGACGCTGAAAGAAAATTATCAGGCCGCCCTGCAGAAGCTTCCTTCCCGGAAGGAAATTCCCGGCCTCTTCTATTCCGTTGCCACGGCGGGCCGGGAAGCGGGCGTGGAATTCGTCCTGTTTGAACCGCTCCCCTCCGTGCCGCAAACCCTGGAAAAGGCCGAAAAACTCTCGGGCAAACTGAAGCCCTCCGACAAGCGGCAGGAGGAGCAGGAAAAGAAGGCCGAGGCTGAGAAAGCGGCCGGCAAGCCGCCGGGCGATGCGAAAAAAGCGCCGCCGGCCAAAGCGCCGGCATCGGAGCCTTTCTACGAGGAAATTCCGATGAAGGTGACCGTGACGGGCGGATACCAGAACATTGTTTTCTTTTTTGACAAACTGGCCAGGCTGCCCCGGATCGTCAATATTTCCGATGTTTCCATGGGAGACCGAAAAGAGGGCAAGGGAAAAAAATATTCGATAACCGCATCCTGCATCGTGAAAACCTATATGTTTGTGGATAAAAAAGAGCAGGCCAATGAAAAGAAAAAATAAGAAACAAGCGATCGTTTGGTTCGGTGTATGGCTCTTCCTGGCGACGATGTTGGGCGCTTGCGGGGATCAGGAAAAGGCGCCGGCCGCGCCCCGGCCGCCCGCGAAGCCGCAAGCGGTTCAAACGGCGCCCTCCGTTCAACCGAAAACCGTTCAGGCCGCCCCCGCATCCTCCGCAATCCCGGCCGTCCAGATGCCGGCGAACGTTTACAGCTACCGGCCGCAAGGCAAACCCGATCCTTTCAAGCCGTTCGTCGATGCGCAAATCGTCGCGGCTAAAAAAGGTAAAGCGGCTGCAACCCCATCCATCTTCCCGCTGCAGAAGGCCGGAGTGGAAAATTTCAATGTCGTGGGAATTATGGGAGATGACATCCGCCGCATGGCCATTGTCGAAGACGCGGCCAAAAAGTTTTACCCTCTTTTTGTCGGAACGCGGATAGGGCTTCATAACGGAAAAGTAACCGACATCCTGGCGGATCGGGTGATCGTGGATGAATTGGACGGAAAAAAAACAAGAAGAGTTGTTTTGAAACTGCGTCAAAATCAATAATGAGGTAAGATCATGAGAAAATATCTATCCAGAATCATTCCGGTTGTCATCGTCCTCTGGGTTTTTCTCTATACACCGGCCGGCGTGATGACGGGCTCGGGCGCACAGGACAACGTAGGTTATCTGGAAAACATCCTGCTGGAAAAGCAGCCCGGAAGAGAGAAAGTCATTCTGGAGGTGTCTCAGCAGCCTGCGAACATTCCCGCTTCTCTCCAGGGGGATAACAGCCTCTTAATCCGGCTGGAAAATTTGTATCTTCCGAACCATCTGCGGGAGACGCTCAGGGGCAATCTGCTCAACGTGATTGACGTGCGGGCGGCGCAGAAAACGGAGAACGGCAAGCCCTGGGTTTATTTAACGATTCGCCTGAAGGAAAACACGCCCTATTCCGTTGTGCCGGAGGAAAAGAAAATCGTTGTTGATTTCAATATTTCCGGCTTGTCCTCGAAATTGGTTCAGCCCCGCGAAACGGCGGCCGGGGAAAAACAAGCGGCGCAAGTAGGAGGTGTGAAAAGATATACCGACCGGATCATCTCCCTCGATTTTCAGGACGCGGACATCAAGAGCGTGCTGCGTCTGATGGCCGAATACGGCAATATCAGCATCATTTCCGGCGACGACGTCAAGGGCAATATCACGCTGACGCTGAAAAGCGTTCCGTGGGACCAGGCGCTGGATTCCATCCTGAACATCAAGGGACTTACGAAAAAACAATCGGACGACGTCATTATCGTGATGACGCTCGCCAAAAAGAAGCAGGATGAAGCGGACCGTCAGGCGGCCTTTGAGGCTCAGCAAAAGGCGGATGAGGAGCGAAAAGCCAGGGAACAGAAGTCCGACATCGAAAAAGGGAAACTGCGCCAGATCATGATCGAGGCAAAGATCGTCGAAGCGTCGGATGATTTTATCCGGAACCTGGGCATCCAGTGGGGCGGCGGCAGCAGCCAGCGTGTCGGCGGTACTTACGGACTGGGCATTTCCGGGGCGACCAACCCGCTCACAACCACGACTCGAATGAACTATGCGTTTCCGCCTGAAATTAGTCCGGCAATGACGATGGCCGCGGTCAATATGCCGTCCGCCGTGGCGGGGCCTACGCTGGGCCTGGTATTCGGCGGCGCTCACGGGTTTATCGAAGCGCAGTTGCAGGCGCTGGAAAAAACCACCCGGGGCAAGATCATTTCTTCGCCCCGCGTCGTGACGATGGATGACGTCAAAGCCATTATCAAACAGGGAGAAGAAGTTCCCTACATTACGCCGGCCACCACCTCGGCTCCCCCTACCGTCGCTTTTAAAGACGCTCTGCTGAAGCTGGAGGTCAAGCCGAAAATCACCGACGACAACCGGATTTCCATGGACATCAAAGCTTCCAACGACTGGGCGGACTTTACCAAGGCCAATGCTCAAGGCGAGAATCCGCCAATTGTTAAAAACGAGGTGGAATCCAAAGTAGTCGTGAAAGACGGCGATACGGTCGTGATCGGCGGCATCGCCAAGATGGACGAGAACAGAATAGCGGCCGGCGTTCCCTGGTTCTACAAGATTCCCGTTTTGGGATGGCTGTTTAAAACGGAAAACGTCACTATCAAGAAGCGTCAGTTGATGGTTTTCATTACGCCGAAGATCCTGACGGAATCCGGATACAATGAAGATGAATGCGACCCGACGAAAATGGACAATCTGGACCGCTGCCGCAACCGGAAATAAACCGTTGCTTTTCCCGACATTGTTCCCTTCGCGTGCGTCCGTCCGCGGGGGGATTTTTGTGCAACCCTTCCTATCAAGCTTGCTCCGGCGAAATCAACGGAGCTGATGGAATCATGAAACTGAAAACCGTTCTTGTTTTTTTTCTGCTTGCGGGCGCGCTGTTCTTTTGGTCCTGCACCAGCACGCCTTATCACCGGGATCAGGCGGACATTCATTTGCAAAAAGGCATTGCTTTCATTCAGGCCGGAAAGTATATCGGCGCGCTTGCCGAGCTTCTGGAAGCGGAAAAAAACGCCCCCGATGATCCGGAGATCCGTTATTATCTGGGTATTGCCTACCTTGGCCGCGGCATGAAAGACCAGGCGATGGAGCAGTTTCAAAAGGCCGTCTCTCTGAAGGAAAATTATTCCGAAGCCCATAATTACATCGGCGTCATGCGGATGGACGAGGGCCAATGGCAGAAGGCCATTGAATCGTTTGACCGGGCGCTGAAGAATCCGGTTTATACGACGCCCGCGTTTGCGCTGTACAACTCCGGAATGGCCTATTTCAATCTTAAGAATTATGATATGGCCCTGTCGCGGTATCGTCTGGCCCTGAGCCAGGACGGAGTGGCCGACTGGCAGCCGCAGATCGAACTGAACATCGGCCTGGCCTATCTGCGAAAATCGGATCCGGTCCGGGCCCGCGAGCATCTGGAAAAAGCGGTGGCGCTCAACCCCTCTCTTTATGAGGCTCATTTTTACCTCGGGGAGATTTCACTGGATCTGCGGGACAAGGCCAAGGCCAAAAAATCCTTCGAACAGGTGATCAAACTTGCGCCGCAATCGGCTTTGGGGCAAAAATCCATGGAGTATCTAAAGACTTTGCCGTAACCCGCCGGGAAACCCGACTGATTTACAGGAACGCCCTTCATGCAGCAAACCTCCCAGAACGCATTTTCGCGAAGACGGTCTTCTCTGCAAAGAAAAATTCCCCGCTGGGGAGCGGACGGAATTCTTTTCACCGACATCTGCAACATCCGCTATCTTTCAGGATTTACAGGCAGTGAAGGCCTGCTGATAACAGGCCGGGACGAAACCCGGCTGCTGGTGGATGGACGATACACGGCGCAGGCCCGGACGGAGGTTTGCGGGATTCCCGTTTGCGAATTTGCCGACAAGCTGGAGGGCATCGAACAGGCAGCCGCAAAAATGGGCCTTCAAAAAATCGGCTTTGATCCGTTGCACATGAACGTGAGCGACTATGACCGGCTGATCCGGCGATTGAAAAACGTGAAGCTGATTCCCCTGGGCGAAGAGGCGAGGATGCTCCGGGCCCGCAAGGACGCCGCGGAAATTTTCCTGATGAAAAAAGCGGCGGAGATCGCGGCAAAGGCGGTAAGGGGGCTGGCCTGCGCCCTGCGGCCGGGCTGGACGGAGAGAGAAGCGGCCCTGTATCTGGAAACGCTGGCGCGGCAGGGGGGCGCCGACCAGGTCGCCTTTGAAACCATTGTTGCCTCCGGAGAAAACGGGGCGTTTCCGCACGCGCGGCCGACGAACCGGAAGATCCGGCGCGGGGATTTCGTCGTGGTCGATTTCGGCGTCCGCTGTCAGGGGTACTGTTCCGATGAAACCTGCACCTTTGCAATTGGGGAATTGACACGGGGTCAAAAAAATGCTTATCGTGCCGTCAAGCGGGCTCATGATGAAGCCATCGCCGCCATCGGGGCGGGCGCGGCCGCGGCGCAGATTGATGCGCTGGCGCGCCGGACGCTGGGGAAAAAATACAGCCGCTATTTTGTTCACGGGACGGGCCACGGCGTAGGGCTGGAGGTTCACGAGGCGCCGCGTCTGGCGCCGACGTCGGGCGATGTTTTGCAAAGCGGCATGGCTCTGACGGTTGAACCCGGCCTCTATTACCCCGGTCTGTGGGGTCTTCGGATTGAAGACACGGTGGTTGTGAAAAAAAACGGTTGCGAAATGATTACCTCGATGAGCAAAGACCTCATCACCATTGAATAGCATTGAGGTTGACCTGTTATGAAGGTATTTCCAGAAGACCTGCTGTACAGCCGCGAACATGTGTGGGTGCGGGTTGACGGAGACATGGCAACGCTGGGGATTACGGATTACGCCCAGGAGAGTCTGGGGGAAATTCTATCCGTTGAATTTCCTGAAATCGACACGTATGTGGAGCGCGACGAAGCCTTCGGCTCCATCGAATCCACCAAGGCGGTGGTGGACCTGATCGCTTCGGTCAGCGGGACCATTGTCGGCGTCAACGAAGACATCAACGACGACATCGGCATCGTCAACAGCGATCCCCATGACACGGGATGGCTGGTGGTGATCGAGATGGACGACATGGAGCAGCTCGATGATCTTCTGGACGCCGCAGGCTATCACGATTATATTCTGCGGCAGGAAGCGGACTGAAGCCCTTCTATGACCTGGCGGCTCATCCCGTATCAATCCCATAGCGCCTTTCAAAACATGGCCATCGACGAGGCCATTTTCCGGGAAACCCTGAAACATCAAAAACCGCCGACGCTTCGTTTTTTCGGCTGGCATCCGGCGGCGGTTTCCGTCGGCTATTTTCAGGACGTTCCAAAAGAAATCCATGTCGGCCGGTGCCGATCGGCCGGAGTCGATATGGTTCGCAGGATGACCGGCGGGAAAGCCGTTTATCACCAGGATGAAATCACCTATTCGCTTTCGGCCGGACCTTGGGAGCGCCGGTTTCCTGACGGCATCCTCCGGACGTATGAGATCATCAGCTCCTGCCTGGCGCGCGGCCTGTCTGAACTGGGCATCCACGCGATGCTGGCTGAAAAAAGCGCTTTGGCCCGAAAAAAGGAAAGAGCGCCCTGCTGTTTTTCCGAGCCTGCCGGAAAGGAGCTTACGGTGGACGGCCGGAAAATCTGCGGCAGCGCACAGGTCCGGTCGCACGGGGGGTTTCTGCAGCACGGATCGCTTCTGATGACGTTCGATCCGGCCGCGACCGCCGCCCTGATTCAGTCGCCTGCGCCGCCGGAACAGTTGAGAAACCGAGCAGTCGGCGTAAATGAGCTGGTCGAGACTCCCGTAAGCGCGGAAGAGCTCTGCGAAGCTCTGCGGAGGGGGTTTTGCGACGCGCTGGGGGTCGATTTTTGCGAGGGGGAATTGACGCCGGAAGAAAAGGCGATGAGCGACCGGCTGGTTAAAAAATACGAAAGCGACGCCTGGAACCGGGAGCGAAAAAAAGAAGACGGTCCGGCCGTTTAAAGGCATCGTATTTTTGTTGCAATTTCCATCGGGATCGCATATAGGAAAACCTCCAAGGCGTGCGGCGAAAAAAGAAACGACGGCCCAGCGCCGAGGGTAAATTTGACGCGGATAATCGCGGGAAAGTTTTTTGAAGGGACTTTCCGGGCAGGGAGCGTGATTTAAAACCGATTGGAAATTTCAGGGTAGTTGACGGCGCAGGCGTTGTGCCGGACTGCCCTTTTTTTGCGTTTAAAAGGCAGATGAGCGTCATCCTTCGACAGGGATCCTTCGACAGGCTCAGGATGACACAAACAGCTCACAGGATGACATTGATTTGAAAGTCAATATTCATTATTCATGAGGAGGCAAACATTGGAAGTAAAAGTCATTGACAACGACGTGGAGAAAGCGCTTAAAATTCTCAAGAACAAACTCTCAAAAAGCGGATTGTTCAAGGAACTGAAGGTTCGCCGGGCCTATGAAAAGCCCTCGGTCAAGAAGAAAAGAAAAACCATTGAAGCGCGCCGCAGACTGGCAAAAGTTCAGCGCCGCCGCAGCAATTAACAAAAAAACAGCGCGGATTATTCAATCCGACCTCCCGTCGCGCCGGACAGGCGGACGGCCTGTTCCCCGGCGGAGCCGGCGAGGGGGCGCCCGAACGTTGGATCGCCCTTCGCGAAGCGACCCGTCGGATCCGGCGGCATCATGAAGGAGGGAACCGCATGGAAAAGCAATACCTCATCGATGAATTGTCCAGGGAAGAGTCATGGCGGATCTTCCGCATCATGGCGGAATTCGTGGATTCGATCGAGGACCTTTCGCGGGTTCAAAACGGCGTGACCGTTTTCGGTTCAGCCCGTGTCAAGCCGGGGGATCCGTATTATCAAATGGCGGAAAAACTGGGGAGGCTTCTGGTGCAAAACGGATTTTCCGTGATCACCGGCGGCGGCCCCGGCATCATGGAAGCGGCGAACAAGGGCGCGGCGGAAGCCGGCGGCCGGTCCGTGGGGATGAACATCAAACTGCCCTTCGAACAAAAGCCCAATCCTTACGCCAATCTGCAGATCGATTATAAATATTTCTTCATCCGCAAGGTGATGTTCGTCAAGTATGCCGTTGCCTATATCATCATGCCGGGCGGCTACGGCACCATGGACGAGTTTTTTGAAGCCCTCACGCTGATCCAGACCAAGCGGGTGAAAAGCTTTCCCATCATCGTGATGGGCCGCGAATACTGGCGGGGGCTTCTGGACTGGCTGAAAAACACTATGCTGCGGGCAAACATGATCCTGCCCTTTGACATTGAAATGATTCAAATCATCGATGAGCCGGAAGAAGTCGTTAAACACATTCAAAAATACGTCATTGTATAGACGCCACCCGTTTCCCCGCCGGGAGAGCCGTTGATGTCCCTGGAAAAAGTCCTGCTTGATCTCAAAAAGGGCAAGGTTGCGCCCTGTTATCTTCTGTATGGAGAGGAAGAATATCTGATCCAGGAATCGCTCCGCGATATCCTGGACCTTCTCGTGCCCCCGTCCGACCGGGATTTCGGCCTTTTTTTTCTCGACGGAAGCGAGGCGGATTTCGATCTGCTCCGGGACCGTCTTTCGGCGCCGTCGCTTTTGGGCGGCCGCAAAGTGGTCGTCGTCAAAAACACGGAAATATTTCAATCCCGCGAAAACCTGGGAGACCTGATCCAAAAAATCCGCGAGAACCTCGGGGAGAACCAGGATAAAGCCGTTCGGTCATTCCAAATGTTTTTGAAGCTGTCGGGATTTGCGTGGGAGGACCTGCGGGGCGCAGGATGGCAGAAAATTTCCGATGAACAATGGGCCGGCGCCGTGGAAGACGACCCGGGAGACGACCGGCACACGTGGCTGCCGCGGATCGTTGAAATCTGCGCCGGCCGGGCCATGACGTCCGGCGGCGACGCCGATCTCTCCGATTCGTTTGAAAAGCTCCTTGCCGGCGGACTCCCGGCGGGGAATTGCCTGATGCTGACCGCTGAAGCGGTGGACAGGAGAAAAAAGATCTTCAAGGTCATCGACAGGACGGGCGTGGTCCTGCATTTCGGCAAAATCAAGGAAGCCGCCACCCGGGAAACGCTCAAAAGCGAAGCGCAAAAGCTGCTGAACGGCTGCGGAAAGAGTCTGACGTCCGGGGCCTGGGCCGCGCTGGGAAAAAAGACGGGATTCCAGCTTCGTCCTTCCCTGAATGAGCTGCAGAAGCTCGTCGTTTTTGCCGGGGAAAAGACCGTGATCGACGAGGAGGACGTTGAAACCGTTGTCGGCAAAACCAAAGAAGACAGGATTTTTGATCTGACGAACGCTTTGAGCGAGAAAAACGCGAAGGCGGCGCTTCTGGCGCTCCAGTCCCTGCTGGAGCAGGGCGAGCAGCCTTTGATGATCCTGGCCATGATCAGCCGGGAGATTCGTCTGCTGCTGCAGGCGTCCATCCTGACGCAATCCGGCAAACTGCCCCCCGTGACGCCGGGCATGGAATTTCCCTCTTTTCAAAAAAACGTCTATCCCTCCGTTTCGGCCATGGCGCAAGGCATGGCCCGCAAAGAAGATTTGCTGGTCGGCAAGCATCCCTTTGTGATTTTCAACGCGCTGCGTCACTGTCGACGGTTTTCCTGCCCCGTCCTGATCGGCTATCTGGATGAGTTGCTGGAAATGGATCGCGCCATGAAATCCTCGGCCACGGACCCGCAGCTTCTGCTGGAGCGGTTTCTGATCAAAGCCTGCGCTTAAAGTTTGCGGATCCTGGCCCTAGTCTGTTTTTCGGCGCGGGAAAGTCTGCGGGCAGGCCCTTTTTTATGTCCGACGCGGCCGCTCGCGTCCTCTTCCTCTTC
>ERZ795049.3853-NODE-3853-length-15470-cov-4.671100_pt1 | contig 15470 bp, 11 predicted proteins | sample MGYA00375133_ERZ795049 | MGnify/ENA primary metagenome ERZ795049 (study PRJEB30178, sample SAMN05720147) | activated sludge metagenome | isolation source: anaerobic digester from wastewater treatment plant | place: Japan | collected 2015-04-20 ...
AAAGGAAAACGTAGCTTCCATAGACCCGGAATCAGATAATTTTATCAACATTAAAGTGATTGGTATAGGAGGTAGCGGCAATAATGCTATTGATGAAATAGCCAATCACCGGATTAATGGATTGGAAATGGTCGCTGTTAATACCGATTTACAGGCACTTTCTTTATCTCAAGCCACCCAGAAAGTACAAATTGGTAAACTAACCACCAAAGGACTGGGCGCCGGTGGTGATCCGGAAATCGGCAGGCAGGCGGCTGAGGAAGATAGAAGTGCTATAGCCAAGGCATTGGAAGACGCCGATATTGTTTTTATTACCGCTGGTATGGGTGGGGGAACAGGGACCGGTGCAGCGCCTGTTGTTGCTGAAATAGCTAAAAGGGAAGGAGCTTTAACCATAGGAGTGGTTACACGTCCCTTTGGCTTTGAAGGCAAAAAAAGAATGGCACAGGCTGAACAGGGAATAGAAACTCTTAAAAAACAGGTTGATGCACTGATTACCATTTCCAACGATAAACTGCTCACTATGATCAGCAAAGATACCTCAGTCCGTGATGCCTTTGATATTACTGACCGTGTCTTAAGACAATCAGTACAGGCTATTGCGGACCTGATTACCACTCCCGGCTTAATCAATCTCGATCTGGCAGATGTAAAAACAGTAATTAAAGATGCCGGGTTTGCCTTAGTGGGTATTGGCATCGGTCGTGGAAACAATAAAGCTTCCACCGCCGCAGAAGCCGCTATTTCCAGCCCGTTGTTGGAGGTATCCATTAAGGGTTCCAGCTCCATTTTAGTAAATGTGACCGGTGGGCTGGATATGAGTCTTTATGAAATTAATGAGATTGTAGATTATATTTCAAAAGAAGCCGGTAAAGATGCAAACATAGTTTTTGGCGCCATAATTGCAGAAATTATGCAGGATGAAATAATGGTTACAGTTATTGCCACCAAGTGTGATAAAACCACCACTATACCGGTCTATCAGGGAAGGACAGAGGATATTTCAATTCAAGAGAAACTGGAACAAGAAGAAGACAGGAAAGGAATAACTTCTTCTTATATACCGTATAAACTAAATGAAAGCATAAAATCTAAAGAAAAAGAATCGATTGAACTTAATAGTAAACTGCCTGAAGAGGAAGACCTTGATTTAACTAAAAGGTATAAAGATAAAGAGGATCTGGATATACCTACTTTTTTAAGAAAAAAGTTTAAAAGGAATTAGTTTTTTACTCTGATATTAAATTGAGAAATTACTCTCGGAAATACTCTGTTCTGTAAAGAAAACTGTGTGGAAATCAGACTTAATGAAGAAAAACAGAAAACAACAATTTTCATTTTCTACTTATGAAGCCTACCAGAAGATAAAAAAGAATGACCCGTTAAAGATGATTTATGAGTCGATCGACTGGTCTTTTATCAACCCTCTAATCCAGGACTGTTACCAGAATGGTAAAGATCTTATCTATAGTCCCATCTCTCTCTTCAAGGCTCAATTGCTGGTTTATTTGGGAGAGGTGAAATCAAACAGGCAGTTAGCTGAGGTTTTACGTTATAATACAAAATATTGTGTAATTTGTGGTTTTCATCACTTCTTAAAAACACCGGCTCATTCTACTTTTTCTGCCTTCAGGAAAAGAATTGGACCTGACCTGTTTTACAAAATCATGCATCGTTTAGTGGCACAGAGTATTCCTATGATTACCAGGAGACTAAATTATATTTCCCCACAAGTGCTCCATATCGCAGTTTATTCAGGAGAAGGAAAGCAGATAAGGTGTAATTGTAAAGGAAAATGTAAGATGGAAAACACGCTTACAGAAAATAATAAAGCAGTCGGCAGGAAAAATTTCGTACATAATAACTATAAGATAAGACTATACATTGACCGAAAATCTGTAAAACCTGTTGCAGCTGAAATTAAGCCAAAATGATTTTCAAAGGGATTTTCAGTATATTAAGAACAAAAAGACAGGAGAAACAAAACTATGGCTGAAATAATAACCCTAAAAACTGCCAAAATGCTGGCTCAAAATGATATTGCCAGATTGATTGATTTTACTGCCCTACGTCCTGAGATGACTGGTGAGCAAATTGAAAAATTATGCAAAGAAGCACGGCAGTATCATTTTTATTCAGTCTGCATAAATCCTTATTTCATCCCTCTGGCCAAAGCCTTTTTAGGTGATGCAGAGGTTAAAATCTGTACTGTGGTGGGTTTTCCCTTAGGTGCCACACTCTCCCAGGTTAAGGTCTATGAAGCAAAAGAAGCAGCGAAAATGGGTGCTCAAGAAATAGATATGGTTATTAATGTTTCAGCTTTGAAAGATAAAGATTACCAGAAAGTGCTACAAGAGATTCGATTAGTGGTAAGAGCTGTACCAGGGTTGTTATGCAAAGTTATTCTGGAAAATTGTTTGTTAACTGATGAAGAAAAAAAGATTGCCTGTCAGATAGTTCTGGAAGCAGGTGCCCATTTTGTGAAAACATCGACCGGTTTTGATAAAGGTGGTGCTACTATAGCTGACATAAGACTAATGAGAAAAGTGGTAGGAAACCATTTAGGTATTAAAGCTGCAGGGGGAATCAGAGACTATAAGACTGCTTTACAGATGGTAAAAGCAGGTGCTACCCGTATTGGAGCGAGTCAGGGAATACAGATTGTGGAAGGTAGCCACCTTTAATTAAAAAATATTCAGGCAAGAGGTTAAGTAATGAGATTATTATCATGGAATGTTAATGGCTTGAGGGCTGTTTACAATAAAAATTTTTTGAAATGGCTTGAACAGCACCAAGCAGATATATATTGTGTTCAGGAGACTAAAACTAAATTAGAGCAGATTCCGGAAGAACTTATCAACAAACCAGGGTGTTACAGTTATTTTACCCAGGCAGAAAAGAAAGGTTATAGCGGAGTTGGTCTCTGGACTAAATTAAAACCGATAGGTTTTTCAGATAAATTGGGAATACCCAGATTTGATGCCGAGGGACGCTTTCTCCAGATAAATTTTCCAGAGTTTATATTATTAAATATTTATTTTCCCAATGGTAAGGCCTCTCAGGAAAGATTACAATTTAAAATGGATTTTTATGAGACTATTTTAAAGAACGTAGCTGGTTTACTAAAAGAGGGGCACCGGGTTATTATTTGTGGTGATGTTAATACTGCACATAAAGAGATTGATTTAGCCAGACCTAAAGAAAATGAAAAAATTTCTGGTTTTCTTCCTGTGGAAAGAGAATGGATTGACCGCTTAATTGAAGCAGGATTTATAGATACTTTTCGTCATTTCAACTCTGAACCGGGACAATACAGTTGGTGGGATTATAAGACCCGAGCCAGAGAACGAAATGTCGGATGGAGAATTGATTACTTCTTTGTCAGCAATAATTTGGAGCCTAACTTGAAGTCAGCCTTTATCCAGACTGAGATTGAAGGCTCTGACCATTGTCCGGTAGGGATTGACCTCTCTTTTGAACCAGGCAAAAAAAGTTATGATTAAATTTATGCACTTTGCCGATATTCATTTAGGTGTAGAAAATTATGGGCGTATCGATAGTTCCACTGGATTACATTCACGTTTAATTGATTTTATCAAAACCCTTACCACTGCTATAGATATTGCCTTAGAGGAAAAGATAGATTTTGCCCTCTTTTGTGGTGATGCTTACAAGACTAACAATCCCAGTCCTACCCATCAACGGGAATTTGCCAGACAGATCTACCGGCTGAGTAAGGCGGGAATTCCCACTATTTTAATTAATGGTAATCATGATAATCCCTTAGCTTTTGGAAGAGCAAGTTCCCTGGATATCTTTCAAACACTCAATATTGCCAATATTATGGTGGTAACAGAGCCTACCATCCTCATTCTACCTACTACAAAAGGAAATATTCAGATAATCGGGATACCCTGGCCTACCAAGAACCAGTATTTAGAAAAAGAAGAATACCGGGATAGCGATTTAAACTCTCTAAATAAAAAGATACAGCAGCGTCTATTAAGAAAGATAACTGAATTGACCGATCAGTTAGATACAAAATATCCCAGAATATTAGCCGGACATTTCACTGTGGCAGAGGCGGTTTTTTCCGGTTCAGAAAACTATGCCTCCCTGGGCAGAGACCCGGTTCTGCCGGTGCAGTTTTTAAAAGATTCTCCCTTTGATTACATTGCTCTGGGGCATATTCATCGCTATCAGAATTTAAATACCAGCCAGAAACCCCCCATAGTATATTGCGGTAGCATGGACCGTATCAATTTTGGAGAAGAAAAGGATGAGAAGGGATTCTGCCTGGGCAGTATTGGCCAACAAGGCAAAATAGAATACGAATTTATCCCGCTGCCGGTACGAAATATGCTAACTATCAACCTGAAAATTGAAGATGATTCCAATCCCACGGAGGATTTTCTGGAAGAGATAAAAGAATACGATTTAAGGGATGCTCTGGTGCGAATTAGTTATGAAGCTACTGATGAACAGAATAGAGAAATTAATTTTAAAAAGGTTAAAGAGGCTTTAGAAGAGGCTGAAGCTTTCTTGGTAACCGGTATTAGCAGGAATATAATAAAAAAGTCACCATTAAGCAGAAGCTCACTCTCTGAAGAAATGGATTTATTTTCCGCTCTGCGAGAATACATTAAATTACAGAATTGGCAGATCTGGGAGAAAGACTTAATATCTTTTACCCAAAAATTACAGCAGGAGTTATACCAGACTGATGCTCCCTTGAACCGGGAGGAAATATGATTCCAGTTACCCTGCAACTTTCTAATTTCTTAAGCTATGGGAAAGAGGTGCCAACCCTTGATTTTACCGAATTCAATATTGCCTGCCTATCCGGTGGAAATGGGCAGGGTAAATCTGCCTTGTTAGATGCCCTTACCTGGGCATTGTGGGGAGAGGGCAGGAAAGCCCAGCAGGAGAAAAAAGCAGATAAAGGTCTGCTGAAAATTGGGGAAAACCAGATGTGGGTTGACCTGGTCTTTGATTTAGAGTCTGAGCGTTACAGAATTATTAGAAAATTTTCTGTGGTAAAGAGTCGCAGCTATAGCCAATTAGAGTTTATGGTCTTTGACTCCTCCAAAAATGATTATATTACTTTATCTACCCCTTCCCAGCGACAGACCCAGCAGAAGATCAATGGACTGCTCAGGATGGATTATGATACTTTTATCAATTCTGCTTTTATTCTGCAGGGGAGAGTTGATGAATTTACACGTAAGAGTGCCCGGGAACGTAAACAGATTTTAGCTGAAGTATTGGGTCTTTCCCATTATGAAGAGCTATCTGAGCTGGCTCGCCGCCATAGCCGGGAATTGGAAAAAGACTTTCTGGTCCATCAGAACAGGTTAGAACAAATCCGGAAAGAAATTGGGCAAAAAGAGGGAGTGTTAGAAGAAATTAAGACTATAAGAGAAGAAGAGCGGAAACTACAATCCCTCATCCAAGAAAAAAAAGAAATAGTACAAAAATTAGAGCAGGGGACAAACCGCTTACAGTATAGCCAGCAGCAGGCAGAAGAATTAACAGCCAGGCTTTCCATCGAACAGAATGAGTCACAAGAATTAAAAAAGAGAAAAGAAAGAATCAAACAAAAAATACAAGAATACCGGCTTCTTTTAGCTGAGGAGAGAAAAATATTATCTGATTATAATATATACCTCAATCTATCTAAACAGAATAAACAGATGCTTCAGCAGCTGGCATTGTTTAGGAAATTGGAGCAACAGAAGATAGAAGTTGAAAAACTGATTGAAAGCAATAAAAACAGGCTTTTATTGCAATTGGCACAAAAGCAGGAAAAATATGATGAGCTTACCAAACAAATAGAATCTCTAACTTCAGTAAAGAAGGAAATAAAGAAATTAGAGATTCAACTAAACCATTTTAGAGCTTTAGAGCAGAAGAAAGAACTTATTGAACAGGATGGTAATTCTCTGAAGGTGCAAATAGAGAGTAAAAACCACCAGATAAAAATAGAGAAAGAAGATATTATTGATAATAAGGAAAAGATTACATTACTTAAACAAGGGTCTCAGGAATCCTGCCCCTTATGCGATTCGCCTCTTGATGAGCAGAAAAAAGAACACATAATTACAACCCTGACCAGTGACATTGACCAAAGTGAACAGAAAATTATAAAATTAACCACTGAGATAGCAGAATTAACTGATAAAAAAGATATCTTACAAAAAGAATGGTTCAATATACGTACTGAACTGAATAAAAAAGATGAGGTTCAAAACAAGCTTAATACCTATAGCTTGCTGATACAGGAGGAGAATAAAATTTTAGAGCAACTCAAGGAGCTGGCTCCAGCCTTAAAAGATCTACAAACTACAATCAAAGAGCAGCAATTTGCGTTCGAGGAAAGGAAAAGATGGTCAAAAATTAAGAGTGAGATAGAAAAACTGGCATACAGTGACCAAAAATATTTAGAGATTAACCGGCAACTGGAAGCGTTAAGTGATGCCATGCTGCAGAGAGAAAAATTATTGGAAGCCCGGCAATCATTCCTTAAACTAGAAGAAGAAAGAAAAGAAATTGACCAGCAATATGAAATGAAAGAAAGCAGTATTCACAAATTAAGAGAAGACCTGGCCTCCATACAAAAAAATGTAGCTAAAATTTCTGATTTAAAGCAGAAAACTTTGAAAGAACGAAAAATTTTAGAACAATGGCAAATGGAGCAAGGACAGCTTTATATAAGAAGGGGGGCTGTTCAGGAGAGGTTGACCAAAATTGAACAATATCAGCAGGAGGAAGAGCAGATTAAAAAAGCACAAAATGTACTCTCCCACCAGAAAGATATTTATGAAAAATTAATCATTGCCTTTGGCAAAAATGGAATCCCCTCCATGGTTATTGAAAATGCTATACCCGAGCTGGCAGAAGAAGCCAATGCTATCTTAGCAAAATTATCTGATGAGCCTATTACTATCAGTCTGGAATCCTTAAAGGAGTTAAAGAGCGGAGAGGTAAGGGAGACCCTTGATATTAAAATCCTTGATGAGATGGGTATCAGACCATATGAGCTCTATAGCGGAGGTGAGGCGTTTCGGATAGATTTTTCCCTCCGTTTAGCCCTTTCCAAGTTATTAACTCAGAGGTCTGGGGCTCGTTTGAGAACTCTGGTAATTGATGAAGGTTTTGGAACTCAGGATGAAGAGGGATTGCAAAAATTAATACAGGCTATCAATGCCATTCAGAACGATTTTGACAAAATTCTGGTAATTACCCATCTTTCTATCTTAAAGGATGCCTTTCCAGTACGGATTGAAGTCTGGAAAGATCCGGCTTCAGGTTCACAATTTCAGATGGTTCACCTATAATCTGTCATCAATAATCTTTTATTCAATCTTTCCTATTCTGCTTTTTTAACAGGGCAGCCCTTCGGATAGCTGAAGAACCGTATTTTTCCTGAATTTTATCTACAGATGAGGTCAATTTATGCCATTTCTCCTCCAGATCCTCGCTTGTTATCAAGCTTAGCTGGTGGGGCTGACTTCCCTGCTGTAGGGAGGAGAGCTTAAGTCCCAAAAGCCGTATACCTGGCTGCCTGATAGTAATAGAATCCAGTAATTCCTTAGCTTTTTGATAGATGAGATTATCAAGGTTAGTAGCATGATCTAAGGTAATCGATTTTTGGATGGTTTTAAAGGGGGCAAAACGCACTTTTAAGGTGATAGTTTTACCGGAATATCCTTTTTTGCGAGCAACATAACCTATGTATTGACTCTGTGCCAGAAGAATTTTAGCTAAACTTTCCCGGTCTGTTATATTCTCCGGGAAGGTTGCCTCTCTGCCCATAGATTTTGCTTCTTCAGAACAGGTTACCGGGCTATGGTCTATGCCTTGTGCCAGCAATTTTATTTTTGGTCCATTTTCTCCCAAAATACTTTGCAGTATGATATCCGGCATTTCTATCAATTGTTTTATCTTAAAAATACCGGCTCGATTAAGTTTTTGCGCTGCCTTCTGGCCTATGCCCCACAGTTTTGTGACCGGCAGGTCAGATAAAATATCCATTGCCTGTTCATCCGGCAGAACAAAGAAACCATCAGGCTTGCCTAAGTTGGTAGCTATCTTAGCCAGAAATTTACTGGAGGCAATACCTGCTGAAACCGGAAGGTGCAATTCTTTTTTGACTCTATTTTTAATATTCAGGGCAATCTCCTCTGCAGTGCCGAATAAGACTTTGCAGGAAGTTACATCCAGAAAAGCCTCATCTATGCTGACCGGCTCAAGAAAAGGAGTGTAAGTGCTGCATATGCGAAAAAATTGTTGAGAGGCAATTCGATAAAGGTTCATTCGAGATGGTGTAAAGGTAGCCCCTGGACATTTTTGTTGTGCTTCCCAGATAGGCATACCAGCATGAATTCCATAATTTCTGGCTTGATAAGATGCTGAGCAGACTACTCCCCGACGGGATAGTTTCCCATCTTTCTTAAAGATACCGCCTACCACCAGCGGTTTATCGGCATATTGAAGGTTTTCCCGTTGTTCAACTGAAGCAAAAAAAGCATCTAAATCCAGATGAATAATAGAGCGTTTTTTAATATTGTCCATATAAAACTAATCTTTACCTGAAAATTATAATTCTTCTTTTAGTATACTCTCTTATGGGTAAGAAGTAAGTTGTTTTATCTCCTGCACGATTATTTTTTCCTCACCGGTTTTATCGTCTATCTTACCTTTGATAAGTAGCAAAGCCTCTTTAACCAACAAGGAAAAATGATGGCGGAAGGTTTCCGGAAAGGCAATAGCCTCAAAGAGGCCTGCCTCATCTTCTAATAACAGGAAGGCCATTATCTGATGATGTTTGGTAAATTGCCTTCTGACCTGAATTAAAAGGCCGGCTATCAGGACTGGTTGTCCTGCTCTCAATTGTTCAATATGGTAGCTCTGTGCAAGAATTTGCCCCGGTCTCTTCAGGGCAGCCAATCTATTCCTGTAAAGAGAGAGCGGATGGCCGTGTACATAGATACCCATTATTTCTTTTTCCATCTTAAGGAGTTCGGCTGCAGAAAAATGGTGAGCAGGAATAGAATTTTCGGATAATAGATCAGCAGCACTGGTTTTTGTTGGCACTTTTATAAGAGTTGACATATCTTCTCTCCTTTTTATTCTCTTCAATAATAAGCGGTAATAGATTTAATAAAACAGACCTGGGGTATCCGGTAAAGTCAAAAGCACCAACTTTAATTAGATTTTCAATTACATTTCTGGTTATCCTTAAAGAAGCTCCTCTAGCGCAAAAATCATGAAGAGAAAGAAAAGAACCACCATTTTCTCTCATCTTTAAAATACCGTTCAACTGTTTTGGTCCCATTCCTTTTATTTTTAGTAGTCCGACTCGTACAGCCTTCCCTTCTACTGAAAATCCAGCCTGGCTCTTATTAATATCAGGAGGCAAGATTGAAATCCGGAAACGTCGTGCTTCCTGCAGATAGCGATCCTGGTCATAATAACCCATACCATAGGTAAGCAGTGAGGCTAAATAGTGTGCCGGATAATGTACTTTTAGATAGCAACTAAGATAAGAAAGCAGGGCATAGGACGTACTGTGAGCTTTATTAAAACCATAGTAGGCAAATTTCTCAATCAGATTAAAGATGCGCTGTGCATCATATGAACTGATTCCCTGTTGAGCAGATTTAACCATAAAATTGTGGTGTTGTTCTTTCATGACAGCAGGTGAACGGGAGCTGATTGCTCTACGAAAGAGATCAGCCTCGCCTGGATTTAAGCCGGCAATCGCAGAGGCTACTTGTATAACCTGTTCCTGATAAATAATAACTCCATAGGTATCCTTTAATATATCCTGCAGCCTTTCATGGGGGTATTCAATCAGGGATTGTTCAATCTTGTTTTTAAGATACTGTTTAGTCATTCCGCTATCTAATGGTCCAGGCCGATAGAGAGAGAGTGCAGCAATAAGATCCTCCAGTGTAGATGGGGCTAACTGTTTTAGCAAAGAAGACATTCCAGAGCTTTCCAGCTGAAAGACACCAAGTGTTTCCCCTTTTTTTAGATGGTAAAAGGTTAAAGGATCATTCAGTGGAATCTGTTTTAAATGGACGGCAATATTGTGCTCATTTAAGCTCTGTAAAGTTTTTTGCATTACCGTTAAGCTCCTTGAGCCTAATATATCAATCTTTAATAAGCCCAGGTCTTTAATACTCTCTTTTTCGTATTGGCTGACAATCTCTCCTTCCGGGCTAAGGGCCAGCGGTATAATATCAGCCAACGGTTGATTAGCGATAATTATGGCGGAGGCATGAGCTGCCAGATGGCGTGGCTTGCCTTCCATAAAGCAGGCATAAGAAAAGAGAGAGCGTAGCGGTTCTTCGTAATAAGGAAGTTGTTTGAGTTCTGGCAAATATCTTAAAGAGGCTTCTACAACTCCTGGAGAGGAAAAATGTGGCAGCATTTTAACAATCTTAGCTAATTCCTGAGTGCTAAGCCCCAAAGCTTTACCGGCATCCCTTACTGCTGAACGGGCGGCATAAGTGTTAATAGCGCAGACATGGGTTACCTGTTCTCGTCCGAATCGCTGAAATATATAATCAATTACCCTATCTCTGCCTATTTGCCCAAAATCTATATCTATATCCGGTAAATCAATACGATGGGGGTTTAAAAATCTTTCAAAAAAAAGTTTAAATCTCAAAGGGTCTACCTCGGTAATATTGAGCAGGTATGATACCAGGCTACCTGCTGCAGAGCCTTTACCAGGTCCGACCGGAATATCATTCTGTTTGGCAAAATTTACAATATCTCTGACAATTAGAAAATAGCCGGCAAAGCCCATCTGATTGATTACTTCCAATTCATACTTCATACGATAAAAGGCCTGGCTGGAAGGATCGGGGTAGTATTTTTTAAGATTTTCTAAGCACAGTTTTTCTAAATATTCTGAAACAGAATAGGGGTGAGGAGTCTGGTAGGATGGTAATTTGATTTTACCCAGCTCCAGGTCTAGTTGACATTGCTCAGCAATCTTTTCAGTATTTTTTAATGCCTCAGGGAGAAATGAGAAAAGTTCTTGCATTTCCGCCCCTGATTTAAGGAAATACTGATTGTTAGGAAGAGGCGGGTGATGTATGTGTTTCTTGCTGCTCTGGTTGGCGATAATGTTGGTTATCTTCTGAAAGGGGAACTGTTCCATTTCCGGGTAATGTACATTATTGGTAGCTACCAGAGGGATGGACAGTTTTTTCCCTAAAGCGATAAGATACTGATTAATATGTTTTTCTTGTTCCAATCCGTGAAAGGATATTTCCAGGAAAAAATTTTCTACACCAAAGGTCCTCTTAAACCACAGAGCAGCTCTTTCCGCTTCTTGATATTCTTTCCGGGCAATAAGCAGCGGAATTTCTCCCTGCAGACAGCCGGACAGAACAATAAGCCCTTCCCGGTAACAGGAGAGTATGGTATGATCAATAGCCGGGATACCCTGCGGGCTGGACAGATGTGCCTGGCTGATGAGCCGGCATAGATTGTGATAGCCTGTATTGTCTTTAGCCAGAAGAATAAGGTGAGTGAGATGGTTGGGGGAAAAGTTACTCCTTATACGTACCTCACAGCCCAGTATAGGCTTAATCCCGACCTGCATAGCTTTTTTATAAAACTCAATGCCTCCAATCAGACCATCGTGATCAGTGAGGGCTAAGGCTCTCATCTTTAATTTTTGTGCTCTGTCTATAATCTGGTCAATACTGCCCAGACCATCCTGTAAACTGTATTGAGAATGCAGGTGTAAATGGGTAAAATTCATTAATTATTTCCTTCTTTCAGGTTTAAGTAAACATATGTTTGCTATTACAGGTAAAAAAATAATATAAATCAGGTTATTATTCTCCGACAACATCCTGAGTACCCTTATTCAAAGCAGTACTATCTGTCTTCATTTTCTGCTGTAATAATTTCATCAACATAAGTGCATTTTTAACTGCTTTCCCCTTATAGTGATTGTTCATAAAGATATACTGATCGGTAGTCTGGTTAGCAATCTGCCTGATTTTGGGCACCCATTCCTGCAATTCCTGCTCGCTATAAAGATAGTCATAGCGCTGATAAGCCTGTTCAGGTTGCCACCATTTCTCTTTGTTGCGCCCATGAAAACGAACATAGCCCAGTTGAGAAGTTGCTATAGCCAGAGGAGGAATCAGTCCTTCTAAAGGTGGCTGATCTACCGCACAAAAGCCCATTTCGTTTTTTTTAAGAAAATCAAAGACGACATCTTTTATCCAATGATTATTACGAAATTCAATAACCAATGGCAGACCATCCATCTTCTCTTTCAGCCAGAGGAGATAGTCTAAATTAGTACTGTTGTAATGGAAAGAATAGGGGAATTGTGCCAGGATGCAACCCAGTTTATGATGATCCAGAAGCGGCTTTAGGGAAGCTTTAAATTCTTCAAATAATGTCTCATTCTTATCCCGGATATGAGTCATGGCCTGATTGGCCTTTACGGAGAATTTAAAATCAGCCGGAACTTTACGCTGCAGATGATAGAAAACCGCTGCAGGCATAATCCGGTAATAGGAGGAATTGATTTCCACAGTATTAAACTGTCGGGCATAAAGGTCCAGCATATTCCCTTTATCTATATTTTCCGGATAAAATGGCCCTATCCAGTCCTGATAACTAAAACCAGAGGTTCCTATATAGAGCATAGTTCACTCATTTCCTTCCGTTATATCTACGAATAATACCGGTTACTTTTCCTAAAATATTTATATCTCTGGTAATGATAGGCTGATAGGCTGGATTGGAAGGTTTTAAAGTTACTTTACCCTTGTTCTGGTATATTCTTTTCACAGTTACCTCTTCCTGGTTGAGCAGGGCGATAACTATATCTCCGTTATCAGCATTATTCTGGGGGTGGACTATCACATAATCTCCATCCAGGATATGGTCGCCGAGCATACTATCTCCCTCTACCCGAACCAGAAAGCTTCCTTCACTGCCCGCTAATTCTTCTGGCACAGGTATTACCTCTGTATATTCCTGTAAGGCAAGCAGGGGATTACCGGCAGCAGCTTTACCTATCAGGGGAATTTCCCGGATCAGGGGCAGCAGTTTAATAGCCCTTGTTTTCCCTTTTTCCCTCTGGATATAACCTTTTTCTTCTAAAATTTTCAGGTACTTGAAAGCAGTGGCAGAAGACTGTACACCAAGAGCAGCACATAATTCCCGCACTGTTGGCGGATAACCGGTCTCTTGTATCTTAATACGAATAAGTCCCAGGACAGCCCTCTGTTTTTTGGTAAGCATTTCTTTATGGAATACCATAGCTTTTTCCTCACAATATTCTTTTATAAATATTGGGTAGTTTTATTATAAGGCAAACATATGTTTTCGTCAAGTAAAAATATTTCCATAAGGTCTGACTATATCGCTAAACCAAACAACGCCTGGTTAACGGTAATATTTATTAAAAAATGATTACTGAATAATAAAAGAGCCGGAAACTTTCACCGGGCGGACAAAATTGTCATACTGGGGAGATGCCTTCAAGGCTAAATTATGTACTTCCTGCACCTCTTCTTCGGAATGATTGGTTTTAACCTGTACCTCAAAACGAACCTCTTTAAAACCAGAGTGTTTATTATTATTTTCATCAGTCCAGCCACCGGGTATGCTTTCCCCCTCGATATTCACCTTCAGTCCCTCTAAAGATACATTTAATTTTTGAGCGGCATACAGATAAGCGAAGATAAGACAGCTGCCCAAGGCCTGTAGAGTTACTTCAGCAGGTTTAGGACCTGAATTGGTGCCATTATCTTCTATCGGTTTATCCATACGCAATTTAAATTCTCTTGCTTCAGCATCAACCTGTGTTCCACCTAACCAGGTAGCCTGTATTTTAGATAGTTTTGGCATAGAAAAATCCTCCATTTTTTTCACTACTTTCTTCTCATTATAGCTGATTTATAATAAATTTAAAATGTGTGTAGGAAAGGTAGGTTTTATAGGCATTAAAAAGACGACTGCCGTATACAACTAAAAATATCAGATGTATTTTAAATTACAGATTGGCGAAAGGCAGTGGTTTAAAATAATTAGCCAAAATGGAATGCAATTGGTAAAATAAAATAGTAGTGGAAGCAACCCTTTGGTGGAGTAAGAATTGTTTGTTTCCGGAGGATAGGTATGGTAGATAAAGAAAATTATTTAAATGATAGTTATACTGTCTGGAAATTACTGGAAGAACATTTTCAAAAGATTAAGAAAGTGCATCTGCGGCAACTTTTTACGGAAAATCCCAGACGTGCAGAGCAGTTGAGCGTAGAGGATTCAGGGATTTATTTTGATTATTCTAAGAACAGGGTAACTTCTGAGACTATGGAATTACTGTTTAAGCTGGCAAAACAGGCTGATTTAACTCATCATATCGAGGCGATGTTTCGAGGAGAAAGGGTTAATACAACTGAAGATAGGGCAGCTTTACATATTGCCCTGCGTACACCGGAAAGCAGTCCTATCTGGCTGGATGGTGAGGATGTGGTGATTAAAGTCCATCAAGAGCTTGTAAAAATGGCTCGTTTTGCCCGACAGGTTGGTCAGGGGCAATGGCTTGGATTTACCGGGAAACCAATCAGGAATGTGATTAATATCGGAATTGGCGGTTCTGATCTGGGTCCGGAAATGGCCTATGAAGCACTGCGTTATTATAGTATACGTAACATACGTTTTGCTTTTATTTCCAATGTGGATGCAACTGATTTTAAGGAGACTGTAGAAGGCCTTGATCCGGCAGAAACCATGTTTATTATCTCTTCCAAAACCTTTACCACCATTGAAACCATAACCAACGCCTACACTGCGCGCACCTGGCTTCTCCAGCACCTCAGAGATGAAGATGCCATTAGCAGACACTTTGTGGCTGTTTCCACCAATAGTGCTAAGGTAAAAGAATTTGGTATTACACCAGAGAATATGTTTGTTTTCTGGGATTGGGTTGGGGGCCGTTACTCACTCTGTTCGGCTATTGGGCTTTCTGTTATGATAGCTATTGGTCCGGAGAATTTTTATAATCTGTTGGCAGGATTTCACGAGGTTGATGAGCATTTTCTTAAGACACCTTTAGAAAAAAATATTCCTGTGATTATGGCACTGCTCAGTATCTGGTATAATAATTTTTTTAAAGCACAGTCGGTAGCTATACTTCCCTATGAGCAATATCTGAAGTTATTTCCGGCTTATCTGCAACAGTTGACTATGGAGAGTAATGGTAAGGATGTGGACCGGGAAGGTAACAGAGTTTCTTATCAAACCGGACCTATCTGCTGGGGGCAAGTGGGGACTAAAGGACAACATTCCTTTTATCAGCTTATTCACCAGGGAACTAAATTGATTCCCTGTGATTTTATTGCCTTTTTAGAGCCATTAAATAAAATTGTAGACCATCACGAATTACTGTTATCCAATGTATTTGCTCAGGCAGAGGCTTT
>ERZ795049.3854-NODE-3854-length-15469-cov-6.514078_pt1 | contig 15469 bp, 10 predicted proteins | sample MGYA00375133_ERZ795049 | MGnify/ENA primary metagenome ERZ795049 (study PRJEB30178, sample SAMN05720147) | activated sludge metagenome | isolation source: anaerobic digester from wastewater treatment plant | place: Japan | collected 2015-04-20 ...
ATAATCGGCCAATATACCGTCTGGCCAGCTCTCGATCTCAGCTTGAACCCAAGAATGGAAGTAGGTGATGGAATAACTCATGGCGGGCAGGTTAGCATATATGCTAACACGTGTCAACGGCAATTTATCAAACGCGTTTAAAAACCCGCGCACTTTCAACCAGAATTAAATAAACTCTCATGAAAAAAATTTTATCGCTTTGTATTTGGAGGGAGTGGCCACTATTCATAAAATAATGACCTGTACTGGACATTGTGTCCATCTTGTACGAGGTTAGACAGTGTTCTGCATTACACTTTACCGATCGAAAGGATCGATTCAATCCAGCACCTTCCGTATCTGTTGGGACAGCTCCGCCAATCGGAATGGTTTCTTGATGAAACCATCGCAGCCGCGATCCATGATCTGCTGCGCCTGCCCGTCGATGCTGTAGCCGCTGGCAAGAAGAACCTTTACTTCGGGGTTGATCTCACGCAGGCGATCGAAGGTCTCGCCCCCGGACATCCCCGGCATGACCATATCCAGGATCACCAAGTCGATCTCGCCTTTCCTTTCCATGTAAATGGCGACTGCCTCCTCGCCTCTACCTGCCGTATAGACCTTATATTGCAGAGACGCCAGCAGCTCCCGGCTCACATCCAGAACCATATTTTCATCGTCTACCAGCAGGATACTCTCCGTGCCTCGCACAGGCCTCTCGATTGAATCCTTATCATTAGCTAAATCTTTCTCAGAGGACGGCAGATAGAGAATGAAACTGCTTCCCTGGCCGGGTTCGCTCTCCACGGTGATCATGCCGCCGTGGCCCTGCATGATGCCGTAGACCGTGGCGAGCCCCAGCCCCGTCCCCCGGCCCATGCCTTTAGTGGTGAAGAAGGGATCGAAAATGCGTTCCTTCGTCTGCGCGTCCATGCCAGTGCCGGTGTCGGTGATGGTCACCTTCACGTATCGTCCCGGCGACACATGCCCGAACATCGAAGGGATCTCATCTAATACAACCTCCTCTGTCTCAACGAATATATCCCCACCCTCGGGCATGGCCTGCCAGGCATTCACAAAAAGGTTCATGAAGACCTGGCCCATCTGCGACTGGTCGGCCTCGACGACGCAGGGGCCTTTCGCGTACTTCCGGTGAATGTTGATTTCCTTCTTGGTTCTGCCGAACATGACGGAGGACTTCTCGACTATATCGTTCATGGAAATAGGCTTCACGTTATAGCGGCCACCTTGAGCAAATCCCAGGAGTTGACCGGACAGATCGGCGCCGCTTCGGATCAGTTCCTCGATATGCTTCAGCCGGACATTGCGGGAATCGGAGGGGTCGAGACCAAGCATCATCAGAGAGGCATGTCCCTGAATCGCCATGAGCAGATTGTTGAAGTCATGGGCGATTCCCCCCGCCAGCGTCCCAATCGATTCCAGTTTCTGTGCACGGGTGAGCTGGGCCTGGAGCTTCTCCCGCTCCGCCTTGGCCTTCTTGCGGTCGGTGATGTCCTCTGAAATGCCCAGCAAGTATTCGGGGTCTCCGTTAGTGTTCAGAATTGGCACTTTCTTGGTGTGCAGGATTCGCTCTCCCTTGCCAAGGGTCTGAATGGGTTCTTCTTGGATGTCCAGAATTTCCTTCCTGCGCAAAACTTCCCGGTCCTTCTGTGTAAAGAAGTCTGCATGCTCCTTCGGAAAGAAATCATAATCGTTCTTCCCCAGCAGGTCGTTCCTGGAATAACCCAACAGATCCTCTCCCGCCCGATTGAATCGGACAAACCGTAGCTCCCCGGCCTCCTTGAGGAAGATCATGTCCGGGATATTCTCAATAATTGAGTTCAGCAAAGTATTTGCCTTTTGAATTTCCTCCTCCACGTGCCTGCGTTGGGTAACATCACGGGAACTCATTACAATGGCCGTTATGTCTCCTTGGGCATCAAGAAGCACATCCCCCACCGTATCGAGCCAGATATAATGGCCATCCGCATGCCTGACCCTGTATTCAGCAGTGGTGCGTCGCTTGGCGGCGAGCCCCTCGGAAAAAGTCTTGATGACCTTCTCCAGGTCGTCGGGATGAACAATCTCAAAGACCGATTTGCCTTCCCGTTCTTCCAGCTTGTAGCCCAGTCCCTTGAGATGAGAGGGACTCACAAATATATTGACGCCCTTGAGATCCGTCACCCGGATCATGTCGGACATGTTATCCGTAATCAGACGCAGCCTCTCCTCGCTTTTTTTTAGAGCATTTTCCGCCTGCTTTTGCTCCGTGATGTCGCGAAGATGCTCAATGATATTCACGAGGTTCCCTCCCTCGTCAAAGACAGGATAAGAACGGCAATCGAGCCAGACGCCCATCTCTTCGATGTATTTTTCGACTCTCGCGGGTTCTTTTGTTTTGTATACTTCAGATGTAGCGCATATCTCGCAACGTTTTGTCCTGTTTATGAGCTGAAAGCACTTTTTCCCTTCCACTTCCTCTTGCGAACGCCCGAGGAAATCATAACCAGCCTGATTGTACCGAATGATCCCATGCTGATGGTCCTGGATACCCAAAACATCCGGGATGGCATTGAACAGGGATTCGAAAAAGGTTGATAATTCTTTGTATCTGCCTGAGCTTTCTTTCAGATCTTCATCAACCTGCTTGCGGTTGGTGATATCGCGGGCGATTCCAATGATTGAAGGTGGCTTGTCATCATGATATATAACAGATGCTTTGTTTTCAACGGTGATATATCTACCATCCTTGCACCTTAATCTATATTCACCAACTTCTTTTTGAAAACCAACCTGTATTATCTCACTGAAATCTTTCAGTCCTTTAGAAAGGTCCCTTTCGTCTAACAAAGAAAAAATATTTAGAGGGCGGATATCTGTCAGTTCATATCCTAACAGAGTCAGTGCTGTTGGGTTGGCATCGATAAAGTTCCCATCAAAGTCGACTACGTATATGCAGTCGAGCGAGCAATCAAATATTGCATTATACCGTTGTTTGTTTTCCCTGAGCGTTTCCTCCGCCCGTTTTCGCTCTGATTCTGATTCTTCCAGTTGCGCAATTCTCTGTCTCAGAGAAGCAAGTTCCTGGATCAGTGCCTGCTTTGTCTTGAATTGATCTTTCATAGGTTTTCCCTATTTAAGCCTGTTTAAAGAGATTTTGTGAGTAGCTATTTTAAGTTTCCCGTTACCCTTTAGGGTTATTTTTCAGGTTTGATGCGAAAGATTCTTCTGCATTCAGGGTGTAGAACGCCTTTTGCAACGAGTTCGTCGATCTGTTCGCCAGGTTCAAAGACCGGGTTGAGCTGTGTAAGAGGATCGGGCCATAGGAGGCCTTCGGTCAGGCTGTCAAAAACTTTCTTGCTTATGATTGGATCTCGAAGGTGAATGAAACTCTGGACAAAAGATGCGTAGTCCCTGACAATACGATTACGAAGGTTAAAAACGTCCATTCAGTCCCATCTACTTGAAGGTATGACAGTTATGAATTCAAAGATCGCCTGAAAAGCTATTCAAATCCCGACAAACACAAAACCCCGCTCTCTTTTTGAGACATGGGGTTCTGTAATTATTCCATAGCATCCTCACACAGGGTTTACTGGTTCAGGATTCTTCATCGTTAGCGTTACATAACGCGCTTTTTCCTATCACATTGAAATTAATATTGCTATTGAGAAACGATGAGGCAGATGAAGTATGACCGTCGCAAAAGGCTATCAGACATTCGTGTTTTCAAACCGGTTTCAATTTACTCGCCCGAAGAGGCTGGGTGACGCTTTGTATTTGAACCCGACATTCGACAGCAGTAGGCACATTTTGGCCTTTGGAAAGGCGTAAGTTATTGAAAACACGTGGTCGGGTTTCCGAGAAACTGGAAAACATGTAGGCATGCGAATTATATAATTGTTTTTTATATTATGGGTAGTATGTGTTATTTGAGTAGGCATGTACGTTAGAACAATTTCTCGGAAGAATAAAGGCGGATCCACTACGACCTATGTCCAGTTGGCCCATAATGTTCGTGATCCTCAAACCGGGCAGCCCCGGGCGGATGTTCTTTACAGTTTCGGGCGTGTCGACACCCTGGATGTTGATGCGATCAGACGATTGACCAAGAACCTCTCCCGCTTTCTCTCTCCCGAGGAAGCTTTGCAAATTCAAGGGGCGGCAGATGGTGGTATGCCGCTTCGCTTTATCAGGAGTTATCCCATGGGTGGCGCGTATCTCTTGCGTATCCTTTGGGAACAGTTGGGGATACCTGAAGCTCTTTCTCAGTGCATTAAGGATCGGTCGTTTACGTCTCCGGTGGAGTGGGCAACGTTTGCCATGGTGGCCAATCGCGCCTTGGCCCCGGATTCCAAAAGAGGCGCTGAGGAGTGGATCAGGGAAGACGTGGCCTTGGGGAATCCCGATTACCTATTACTGTCGAAGGCAGGATTTTAGGCGAATGTCTGTTCCCAATCTTTTCTGATAATTTCGAACAATTGTTTTGCATCATCATGAATCAGGACCATAACCTCAAAATCGGCAGGACAGAGGAGTCGCTGCAGCATGAATCCGGCGCCGTCAAACCAGCGTGGGAAGGCGCCGCCGAAGAAGTAGCGCCGCTGCTGCAATTCTGCTGCCGCCTCCCCGACCCAGGGGGAGGCGAGATTGACATGAACCTGAAAAACAAGACGACCCCCTGGTCTTGGCTGTTTTTCTCCTCGTCCACCAGACATTTCGCAAAGTCGCCGCCTATTTCACTGAACATGATGCGGGCTGCATTTGCGGCCTCATAGATGTGCGTTTCCACCTTAGAGACAAGGCCGGTCGGCGCCCTCTATTTTGTTATGCATAGCAGACAGTACGCAAGAATTCGGATAAATCTTTTTATTCACATTCACCCCTGGAGAGATTAGTTCAACCATCCGCCCATAATATTCAATTGACACAAGCGGCCATTCTGCCTAAACTGGCCCATCTTGAAAATACGACTCCCGATTCCGTATGGGCAGCAAAACACCTTGGATTCGGACTGTCCGCTCATCAAGAAGACTATATTTTGACGGTGTCGCAAAAAGTCATTTCACTCCCCCCTCTTTAAATGGGGAGGTTAGGAGGGGGATGGGGTCATAACCGCTGATGACGGGGGGAGGTTTAAACCAATCCCCACCCCGGCCCTTACCTTGAAGGGGAGGGAACAGCAGGGAACTAAAACCTCATATCGCCCAACCCGATTCTCCCCTTCAAGGGGAGGGTCATTTGCGACTTTTTAGGGGGGCATCATTCTTACAAAGACGCCACTGGTATCGCCGGCAGCTTAAGGAGAACAGGGATATGGATGGTCTGGTCGATCAGCGGTTTACCTTTCATGCGCATAATCTGCCCCTGGAAACCTTTGGGGTGGTTAATTTTTCCGGACAAGAGGGCCTTTCAACCTGTTACGGTTTCGATGTCCTCTTGATTTCGGACCGCGGGGATCTAGACATCCCCGAAATAGCCCGCAATTCGGTTCGGATCTCCTTCCTTAGGGAAGGCGGAGCCACGGTGGATTTCGCGGGGTACCCCCTCTTCTTCGAGCAACTCCATGCCGTGGACCGGTATATCTTTTATCGCACCCGCATCGTTCCCCGCCTGTTCTGGTTGTCGTTAACCCATCACCACCAGGTGTTCCTCGATAAAACCGTTCCGGAGATCATTGCGGACTGCTGCCGGGACGCCGGCCTGACGACACTGGATTTTGAGCTGCGCCTGCAGTCCACCTACGCACCCCGGGAGTATGTATGCCAGTACGGAGAGAGCCACCTGCAATTCATTTCCCGCTGGTGCGAGCGGGAGGGGATCTACTACTTCTTCGAACAAGGTGAAGGCGGCGAAAAGGTCGTCTTCACGGACACCCGGATCGCCCATGCCGCCTTCCCCCAGGGACAATCCCTGCTCTATCGCACGCCCTCCGGCCTGGACCGGCATCATGCCGATGAGATCGTCACCGGCTTCCACCGCCGCTGCCATCTGGTACCCGCCGAGGTATTGCTGAAGGACTACAACTATCTCCGCCCCTCCCTCGAGATCAGCGGCGCCGCATCGGTGGATGGCAAGGGTCGGGGTAGGCTTTACCGCTACGGCGACCATTTCCTTACCAGTGAAGAAGGCGCCCGGCTCGCCGCCATTCAGGCCGAGGCACTGCGCTGCCGCCAGGAGACCTTCCACGGCCAAAGCTCCGTCTCCTATCTTACCTCCGGATTCACCTTCAGCATTCAGGATCATTTCCAGGCCTCCCTCAATCAAAGCTACCTGGTTACCGAAGTTCATCACGAGGGCTCTCAGGCCGGCTATCTGACCGGAGGATTGCAAGCGTATACGGAAGAAGGAGGGAACAATCGGATCTTCTATAGAAACTCCTTCACCGCCATCCCGGCGGGCGTTCAGTTCCGCCCCGAGCGGCGCACGGAAAAGCCGCGGATTTCCGGAACCCTGACCGGCAAAATCGACGCCGCCGGCTCGGGTCAGTACGCGGAAATCGATGGGCACGGCCGGTACAAGGTGATCCTCCCCTTCGACACCTCCGGCAGGAAGGACGGCACCGCCTCGGCCCGGATCCGCATGGCTCAGCCCTATGGAGGCGGGGTCGCGGGTATGCACTTCCCCCTTCGTAAGGGCGCGGAGGTCCTACTGACCTTCCTCGACGGCGATCCGGACCGCCCCATCATCGCCGGCGCGGTCCCCAACCCCGAAACGCCGAGCCCGGTAAGAGACGCCAACCAGACCCAGGGCATAATCAGGACGGGCAGTCACAACAAGATCGCCGTGGAGGACGAAGCGGGCAAGGAACAGATCCACCTTCAAACGCCCAACAAGGGGAGTTCCATTACGGTGGGCGCTGGGAGCAGCCGGTGGAGTTATTTTACCCCCGCGGATCTGGACAAGATCAAGGAGGGTTTCGACAACTACGTGGAATGGATGAAGGAGACCTTCGGGGAATACGAAACCATGGAGAAGTCGGAAGACGTCTGGGGAATCGAACTGTTCACCAACAAACTCCTCACCATCTCGGCGGAGGCATCCAACAAGGTCATCCTCGGTGAGGAAACGACTATCGTCGGCGGCGGGGTCAACGACTTCATCGCCGGCTGGGAGTGGTGCATCGTCTTGGGGGCATACCTCCATTGGGTCTTCGGAGGGATCCTCGAGGTCCATCTCCCGGAAAAGATGAAGCTGGAAAACTTTCATGCCACGGTGAACACGGAACACCTGGAGGCCCACGTCAAGACCCTGGAGGCCACGGCGGCGACAAAAACGGAGCTGGCCGACGAGATCCGCAGCGTCGGACGGAATCAATACGACTTCGTCATGAAAAGGTTGCAAGCGGTGTATAAGAAGATCGAAGCCGTCGATGATAAGGTCGTGGCCGTCAATCGGGACGTGCGGGCTCACAATGACGAAATCAGGGCGATCAACACCCAGTTGTCCGCCAATACCTCCTCGATCAAGGCCTGCGCCGACGAGATCAAGGCCCTGGGAACGGCCGTGGAGGACACGGGCATGGCCATCGCCACCATGGGTGTCATCGTCGAGGAAGGGGGCACCGCCACCTCCACCATTGGGACGGAGATCAAGGATATGGGACTGTCGATAAACAGTGCCGGCATCCATGCCACGGACGCCCCCCTGATCTCCCAGAATTAACGGGCGAACCCATGAAGGTCATCAAGGAAACCAACCAGGGGCTGCTTCTCAACCACTTTCAGGTTCGTGGCCGTTGCTATCTCGCCGTCACCGTCATGTCACTGTTCTCCTTCGCCGCCCCGGACGAGGCCCTGCCGGAGCAGGAGCTGTGGCCTCTCGTCCAGGAGGAACTGGGAAAAGACGCCATCCTCGATGCGGCCATGCCCAAACCTCAGGGCGAGGTCCTGATCCACGGCTATGCCTTCGCCCCCCAGGGAAAAGCCGTTGCCGCCCTACCCGTGGAGTTTCGCATCGGCCCCATCGCCAAGACCATCTATGTCTTCGGAGACCGGTTCTGGCAAGGAAGGGGCAATATCCTCTCCGTCATTTCCGACCCGGCGCCCTTTACCGTCATGCCTCTCACTTACGAGCGAGCCTTCGGAGGTCCGGGATGGGAACGCAACCCCCTGGGGAAGGGATATGCCGCCCTGCGCAATGAACGGGGGGAGGAAGTACATCCGCTCCCCAACCTGGAGAATCCCCGGCATCTCATCGCCGCTCCCGCCGACCGTCCCGAACCGGCCGGCGTCGGCCCCCTGGACTACACCTGGCCCCAGCGAGTGAAAAAACTCGGCACTTACGACCGGCACTGGTTCGAGAACCACTGGCCTGATTATCCGGAAGACATGGACTGGGGCTATTTCAACGTCGCCCCGGAGGACCAGCAGCAGCTTGACTTCTTCGCCGGCGGGGAAAGAATGATCCTGAAGCATCTCCACAAGGACAGGCCGCACATCGAATCCCGGCTGCCGGCACTCCGCCAGCGGTGCTTTCTCAACGTCCTGGCCGACCGCAACGATCCCCGGGGCGAGCAAATTTTCAAGGAGGTAAAGACCCGCCTGGAAACGATCTGGCTCTTTCCCCACGTGGAACGGGGGATCGCCGTCTTCCGGGGGGCCGCCGCAGTGGCCGACGACGAAGCCCTGGATGTCCGGCAACTGTATCTCGTTACGGAAAAACCGGCGGACAATCCCCAGGGTATCGAGTATTATCATGAGGAATTCCGGAAGCGTCTGAATCGCAAAATGCCAGCGGAAGCCGCGGCCGCAGCGGCCGCCGCCAAGGCCGAGGGCAAGTCCAAGCTGGCCGCCCTGGCGGAGCGCCTCCAGGATCTCCCCCGGGAGATCGATGACGCCGTCGCCCGGGGCCTGGGACTTGCCCCCAGTCCCATAAAGACGGCGGCGGAGCTGGTGGCGAGCGCCCAGGCCAACATCGACGAAAAGCTGCGTCTCTTTGATGACGCGGAAGAGCGCCTGAAGAAGACCAGGGCAAAATTCGGCCATCTGGTAAAGATCGACCTGAGCGGCTTGGCCAGGGGGCGCGCCGGGCTGGCCGCCGCCAGGGACGAGCTGGCCGTCCTCCCCGGTATGGCGACCACGGCCCACGAAGACCTCGCCAAGGCTTTAGCCGGGGTCAAGGACAAGGTGCAAAGCCTCCAGGGGAAGATCGACCCCTCTCTTCTGGCCAAACACAATCTGGACGACCCGGCGGGTTACGTGGAGCGGTATAGGATGCCGACGCCCGACCCCTGGCAGGAGCAGGGGATGCGCTTTCTCGAAAGATGCCAAAACAACCTGGCCTTCGCCCCCAAGATAATGAAGATGCTCACTGCGCTGGGAATCCGCCGCTATACGATCAAACGCTTCTGGATCGGTGTCAATCCCAGCTTCAGCGGATGCGACCCCACGGCCTGGGGGCTGGCGGCGGAGAATCCGGCCCGGGAGAACCCCCGGGAGCTTACCCTGCCGCCCGGACTCATCGTTCCCACCTTCCACAAGGCGGAACTGCTTCGGATCAAGATCCGCTCCCTGCGCCAACAGATCTACCCGCCCCCGGATTTCCCCAGCCTGACCTTTACGGCCGGGAGGGAGATCACCCGGGACAATATCGTCGAGGGATCGGGGGATGAAGCCATGGTTATCGCGGCGGGAAAAGGAAAACCATGGATCCGCGTGGCCTATGAATTCGAGGCGATCCTCCTCAATCAGGAACTCGGCGATTGGTGCACCGTGGCGGCCCTGGGAGATCCGGGGGCAAATCTGAAGAAGGATTCGGAAGCCTTGCTCCAAGAGGCGCCGCGGTTTCTTGTCCTCCTCTATCCCGGCCTGCCGGAAGCTTGCAACCGGAGCAGCGATCTCTGGAAAAAGAAATATCCCCAGGCGGAACCCCTGACCCTCCCCACCGGGAGAAACCTCTATGAGGCGAAAATGGCCGGCGCGGATCTCCGGAAATGGATCGCCGACGCCCTGTGTCCGGACTTCGCCCCCCCTCCGGAGATGGAACTTAGGGATGTGGACCTGAACAAACCGGGGGCCGTCGCAGCCATGATCCCCGTTATCGATGTCGCGGCCATCATCGCCAAGGTGCGGGAGGAGATCTCGAACCGCATCCAACCCGATCTCGACCGTCTGGAGGCCGGGAAAAAGGAGGTCATGGACCAAGCCCGCCGGCAGTTGGCCGCCCGGGGCAAGGATCTCGACGAGTTACTCAAGGCCCCGGGGAAGTCCCTCCTCGACGAGGCCAATCCCTTCCAGGCGGTTCAGGAGAAAAACGCCGGACAGATTGCGAAGATGCGGCAACACCTGGAAAAAACGGGCGGGCTTTCCCCGCAACTGGCGGAGAAACTTGCGGAAGCGGAGAAGATCAACAACGACGTCCTCTCCCGGGCGGCCGTCCAGTATGAGGAAGGCATGGCCCGTCTGAAGGCGGCAGAGGAAAAGGCTACCGCCGACCTGCCCACCTGGGCGAAGAAGCTGCTGGCCCGGACGGGGATCGATCCCGACGATCCGGCCGCGCTGAAACCCTTGACCCGGGAAGAGGTAATCGCCCGGCATGGCCAGGGACTCAGCCTGGCGGGGAAAAATCTCGCCGGGTTGGATCTGGGCGGGCTGGATCTGACCGGGGCCGACTTATGCAAGGCCAAGCTCATGAAGACAAATCTTCGGGGGTGCCGCCTCGACGGCGCGGATCTGACCAACGCCCTGGCCGGTGAAGCGGATTTCACCGCCGCCTCGCTCCGGGGAGCGAAACTGCCCCGGGGAATCTTCCAGAAGGCGAAATTCATCGGCGCCGACTTCACGGGAAGCGATGTCACCAAGGCCGTGATGACCGAGGCGGACCTCTCCCGGGCCGATCTCCGGGACGCCCTTCTCAACAAGACCCTGTTCGAGAAGGCCCTGCTCAAGGAAACGAAACTGACCGGCGCCGCTGCCGGGCAGGCCTATTTCATTTCCGCCGACGCAGCCGGGGCAAGCTTCGCGGGGGCCGACCTGACCAAGGCGATTTTCCAGCAGACGACCCTTGACGGAGCGGATTTCTCCGGGGCCACAGCGGCGAAGGTTCTCTTCGTGGCATCGGGGGGAAAAAACGTCGATTTTACCGGGGCCGACCTCTTCAATGTACGGATTCTCAACGGATCGGCATTCCCGGACGGCATTTTTCACCATGCGAAGGCCCACAAGGCCGCGTGGATGAATTCGGACCTCGCGGGGAGCGATTTTACCGGCTTGGAGATCAAGCGGGGCCTGATCCAGGAGTGCGGCCTGGCCGGGGCCAACCTGGCCGGGGTGTCCGCCCGGGAAGCCCGGTTCACCAAATCCGACCTGAGCGACGCCAACTGCCGGGGCATGAAGATGTTCCAGGGCTCCCTCAGAAAGTCAAAACTCGTCCGGACGGATCTGCGCAACGCCAATCTCTATGGGGTGGAGTTTTTCCGCACCGGCGTGGGAGAAACGAAATTCGACGGCGCCAACCTGAAAATGACCAAGCTCCACAAGCGCACCGACCTGCTGCCGGAGCGTAAGGCAAAGAAGACGATCCTTGATGAATAACGTCCTGAAGATGAGGAGGAAAAGATGTTTCAGTTGACTAACGCCGGGGGGATGAACCTCGGTTTTCCCGATGTCTGCCTGACGCCGACCCCGGTGGGACCAATTCCCGTCCCCTATCCCAACACTACCACCGGAGCGACGGCCAATCCGGCCACGACGGCCCTGACGGTCCTCACCGACGGAATGCCTTCCCTGAATCAGATGTCCATGATCCCCATCAGCAACGGCGACAATGCGGGCGTCAACATGGGCGTGGCTTCGGGGCTGGTCATGGGGCCCACGGAATTCATCCTCGGAAGCGTAACGGTCATCAAGGAAGGGGCGCCGGCCCAGCGCCTGACCAGCATAACGGGACACAATGGCGTGAGCATGAACGCCCCCGGCGTGGCTCTGGCCCCAAGCCAGGTAACGGTCCTGGTTTTGGGATAACAACATTGACCCATCCCCCTCCTTGCCTCCCCCTTGAAGGGGGAGGTTGGGGTCGGGATGGAAAGGAAAGCGATCATGAACTGCCCCGCCAGTTATCGGAAATCATTGACGAAGGGAAGGCTCCGTGACGAAAGTTGAGTTGCTGGCAGCCATCGCGCGGGACGAGACGATCGAGAACATCGATTTGAGCGGCCTGGACCTGGCGGGAGCGGACCTCTCCGGGGCGCGATTTGAAAACGTCTCCTTCCGGGGCGCCAACCTCGCCGGCGCCCGAATCCGGCGGACGGGATTCAAACACTGCGACCTTTTCGGCGCCGTCCTTAACGACGTCGATCTGACGAAGGTACTCTGGATTCGTATGGACCTCCGGGGGGTCATCCTACGCCGGGCAACCTTGGAACGGGCCGTCCTCTCCGGCGCCGACTTTTCGGAAGCGGATCTATCCGGCGCCGACCTTTCCCGGGCCGTGATGGATAACGCCAAGCTGGAAAATGCCAATCTGACCGGGGCCAAGACCTTTCGGACGATGCTGTACCGGGCCTCCCTCAAGGGGGCCGATCTCACCGGGGCCGATCTTTCCCGGGCGATCTTTTTCGAGGCCGATCTGAGCGGGACCAGGCTCAAGGGGACCAAGCTCTTCAAGACATTTCTACGGAACAGCGATCTCTCAGGCCAGGACTTTCGGGGGGCTGAATTTACCATGTGCCAGGCCGGCGGGGCCAATATGCGGGGCGCGGACCTCACCGGCGCCGATATCACCATGACCAATTTCATGAACGCCGATCTTACCGGGGCCAACCTGGAAAAGGTAAAGGGACGGCGGACGGCATTTCTTGACGCCATCCTGCCCGGTGTGAGTCTCAGAGATGCGGATCTCGCGCAAGCCTGCTTCGAAGGCGCGGATCTGAGCCGGGCCGATCTCACCGGCGCCAATCTGGAGCAGGCCCTGTTCAACCGGGCGATCTGCCCAGGGACGAAATTCGCGTGGACCCGGTGCACGTACGCCGATTTTTCCCATGCCGATCTCCGGACGGCGGATTTTTCCGGGGCGGAGCTCTTCCGGGCCAAATTTCATCGGATCAGGGAAGAACACACCAAATGGGAAGGGGCGAATCGGGAGGCCGCTCTGGAAACGGACCCCGACCTCGCAGCGGCGGAGGACGATTGAACCCGGATTTCGGCAAGAAAAGATAAGATGCCGATAAGGTGATCGACGGCAAGGGCCTGCCCCGCGGCCGTTACCGGAGGCGGAAAAGGGAGCGAACGGCGCTCCTTCCCAAATGAAGAGGAGTAGAAGGCATGAAAAGTCTTGCGAAAAAACAAAAAGAAGCCTCCCCGATTCTGGAATACGGAATCGTCGCGGAAGCAGATAAAGGCGTCCTGTTCGTTTTCACCGACGGGGAGATATACGAGGCGCGGCCAGCGGTAAGCTGCCTCATATCCCCGGAGAAGGGTGACATGGTCCTCCTCTCCTTCAACGCCGCCGGCCGCTGTTATATCCTGTCGGTATTGGAAAGGCCTGGGGGGGATGAGGCACCGAAGACCCTCTCCCTCGACGGCCAGGTAAAGCTCCGTATCCGCCGGGGCGGCCTGAACATCGCCGCCGACGAGGCCCTCTCCCTGACGGCAAAGCGGGGAATCGCCCTGGCGACGGCCGCTCTGACAGTGGATGCAGGGAAGGGCGAGGCGAGAATCGAGGACTTTTCATTCTTCGGCCGATGCTTCCAGAGCCGGGTGGAAGCGGTGCGGCACATCGCTGACACCCTCGATACGGTCATCCGCCGGGTCGTCCAGCGCCTTACCTCTTCGTACCGCTACATCGAGGAACACGAGGAGGTGCAGTCCGCCTCCACCCGCATGCTCGTCGAGGGGACCCTGACGATGCAGACCCAAAACACCATGCACACCGCCGAAGGTCACATCAAGATCGACGCGGAACAGATCCACCTGGGGTAAGAAAAAAAACGGCGCCCCGAAGTTCAGGTCTCCGGGGCGTCACCAATTGTAATATTGGTCTTTAAATCCGCGCTTAGAAGTTCAGGGTCAACTTATGCGAAAGGAGGTAGTTGTCCCTGACCGTGGTGTTGATGTCGTAACCCTTGAAATAGTCCCCCGTCCAGAGATAGCCGATACCGATCATGTAGGTAAGATTGTCGTAGATCTTGTAGGTGCCGATGAAGTCAAGCTCCGTCCCGTACTTGTCCGAAACGAACTCCGTCACCCGGTTCGCCGGGTTGTAGTACCCCGGGGAACCCACGGCGCCCACGTCGCTCTTCGGTTTCTTGTCCGCCATGGCGTAGGACAGGGCCAACATCAGATTCATCTTGGGCATCGGTTTGATGCCGGCATAGATCTGATAGAACCACACATTGTCCATATTCTGGCTGATCGTATAGTTCTGACCGGTGCGGCGATTCGCTCCCGTCGCCCCGGCGGGCACATTGCCCTGGATGTTACCAATGTTGTTCTGGTAGTCGTCGTTCCAGAGGATCAGGGTGGGATAGAAGCTCCGGTTCATCTGCTGGGACTGCATGATCGACCCCGTCGCCTTGTCGCTGTTGGAGTTGTCGTCACCGCTCAAATAGACGAACTTTACCCCCACATAGGCCGGCTTCAGATCGTATTTGGCATGGGCATAGGCACCTAAAGCCTGGACGCCCACGTTCTGAGCGGGATCGTTGATGCTCACCCCGCCCGGACGGTTGGTGCCCGCGGTGCCGCCCGTGGGGGCCGCACTGGTGTTCTCGTAAGATCGCAGATCACCGAAGGCGTACATCGCCTCCCCTTCGAGGAACAACTTCCCGAAGGTGGCCTTCGCATAGGGATACAGGCCGTTGAGCTGCGTCAGATAACCGTTGCCCTGCTCCCATTTGTTCTGGCCGCTCCGGCTGTATTGATAGAGAATGCCCGCCTCGCCGGGTTTGAATTTATAGACGGCTCCAAAATCGTACACGTCCCGGTTGGAGTCGTTGGCCACGCCGATGTTGTTCGCGTTGAGGCCGGTGTATTCGGCCCGTTTCTGCAGGGCCGCCACCGCCTGCCAGGGACCGCGGTTGTAACGGTAGCGGATGCCGGCGGATGTCAGGGTCGTGTCCAGAAAGGTCGTTCCCCAGGTAAGGAACTGCATGTATCCCACCTGAAACTTGCCGAAGGGAACGTTGAAGTCCAGATAGGCCCGTTCCCATTCCAGGTTTTCCTGCGCTTTGGCAGCAGCAGCGCCAACGCCACCCGGAGTCTGGGTCCGGGACTGGGTCTCACCGGTGCCCCCGGCCCAGGACTGATCGCCCCAGCGCTTCTCCAGGGCGTCGAACCGCGTAACGAGCTTCAAACCTTCCACTACCTGAAATTCCGTCTGCAGACGAAACCGCTGGCTGTAAAAGGCATTGGAGCCCCGCCGGGCGTTATTGGCCCAGGAGGCCGCCCCCGGCGCCTCGTTCTTGTCCAGTAGGGACGGATTGTCCACATACCAGCCCATCGCGTAGTAACTGCCGCTGAACTTGACGTCCACCGCCGCCGCGGGAGCGACG
>ERZ795049.3856-NODE-3856-length-15462-cov-4.461024_pt1 | contig 15462 bp, 14 predicted proteins | sample MGYA00375133_ERZ795049 | MGnify/ENA primary metagenome ERZ795049 (study PRJEB30178, sample SAMN05720147) | activated sludge metagenome | isolation source: anaerobic digester from wastewater treatment plant | place: Japan | collected 2015-04-20 ...
TTCTTGAATACTCATATTTGACATGACATTCTCCTACATTATCTTCAGCTCTGCCTGTAAAGCGCCAGCCTGTTTGATCGATTGAAAAATTGATATTAAATCACGTGGCGAAACCTTAATTGCATTTAAAGCACGAGCCAAATCTTCTACTGTTGCTGTTTCCATTGTAATCACACGGGCATCTTCTGTAGCAGTGATATTTGAGCTTTCACTCTCTGTGCTATAAGGACCAACTTGAGCACGGTTTGTCTTTGTCTCAACTTGAATTACCAAATTGCCATGAGCAATAGCAATCTCATTTATTCTCACATTTCCACCTGCTACGATTGTACCTGTTCTCTCATTGATGACCACAATGGCGCTTTGCTCAGGAACGACCCTTAGATTTTCTACTGTAGAGATAAAATTAATCAAATTATTACGTACCAAAACTGAGTCTGGAACGCTGATAGAAATAGTCCTGGCATCATAAGCATTAGCTATTCTACCACGATAAATGCTATTGATATTGGTCACAATTTTCTGTGCTGTAGTAAAATCTGCCTGATTTAATACGAGGTTTAATTCACCATTGATGAGCATTTTATTCTCTACTTCCAGCTCTAAAACGGCGCCATTAGGTATACGCCCCACATTTGTATAATTCTTTCTCATCTTTGTATTTCGAATCTCTTCATTAAAGCCACCAAAAGAGACAGGACCTTGCGCTAAAGCATATTTTTTATTGTCTTGTCCGATAAGCGGAGACATGAGTAAAACACCGCCTTCAAGGCTCTTAGCATCACCGATAGACGACACATTGACATCAAAGCGCGAGCCAGCTTTCATAAAAGGAGGCATCGTTGCAGTAATCATCACAGCCGCTACATTATTTGGTCTGATTCTATTGATAGGCACAGTTATACCAAAGTGCTCAAGCATGTTCATAATAGACTGAATAGTCATTTGTGAGCTCGTGCCATCGCCAGTACCTTGTAGGCCGACAACAAGTCCATAACCTATTAATTCTTTTGATTCAATTCCAGAAAAAGAGGAAATATCTTTTAGTCGGCTTTGTGCTGATAAGCTAAGCGCTATCAAGATTAAAGCTGTGAGTAAAGTTAATTTCTTCATTTTTGTCTCCATTTATTATCTTTTCTTTTTTTTTAAAGGAAAAGGGGAAAACGTTTCCCCTAAATACCGAACCGAATGGGCGTCCCCAGTTTTGAGAGGTGCTAAGTTGTTTTGTTTGTCACTCTATCATTGCGCTATTAAATTGCAATGGCTGTGCCAATGGTTTACTGCATGATTATATATTTGATATATAGGTAGATAGAAGATTCTATCAAAAGAATATTCCCTTCTTTAAGACAAGAGATACGGAAGAATTTTCCTTTTGAACTTGTTGTGCAAGAAATCAATATAGCTTGAAAATAGCCTTATTTTGCTCTTAGAGGACTACACAAAAAGAGGGTGTTGATTAATTCATAATTAAGGTTTACAGGCTTGATGAATACTGAAAACAGAGAACAGAGGGATGAAATATTATTGATCTGAGCCAGCGAAGGATAATTGTTGGCAAAGAAAAATCATCTCTAAACTCGCTTATAGTAGGCATCTGCTGAAATAGGTGAAAATAGCTTTCGAAAAACACCATTTTATAAGCCCTATATATATAGAGGGTGATGTTTTTATTTATGATTCTGCTTTATTCTTTTATCAGTTATTTTTGTTACTATGCAAAAGATTCTTTTTTGTTTGTTTTTACCTATGAAGGCTAATAACCAATTATTATTTTATCTCTCTTTTTCAAGAGATTGCGTCCATTCTTCCCTGCCTCAAGGTAGATTGGATAGACACCTGGCAGTAGGCTTTTCCCACTCTTATTCTTTCCATCCCAAATAATAGTGTAATACCCATCATTGTAAATGCCACAAGTAATCTCTCTAATCTTATTGCCATTTATATCAAAGATAATCGCCTTGAAAGTCACATCGCTTTCTGTGCTGTAAAGCGATATATTACACTGCTCTGAGCGATATGGAGAAAATCGCTGTGGAGAAATAATCACTTTTTTTTCTGAGTCTGGATTAGAAATATACAGTGAATTCTGTGCACCAATTGTGTGTGAGTTTCTGCTCGGACCCCAATTTTGCTCTGTTGCAATGGCATTTGAAAACTTTCTTTCAATCGACACGCCTTTTTCTTTACTCCAACTCGGTTGATAAGTGAATTGCTCTATAATATTGCCATAATTGTCTGTGAAAGTGAGTTGCTCTCCCTGATTAGAGAGATTTGGCAAACCATAAAAAATGGGCACGCTCTCGAGGTCATAAGTGTTTTTTAACCAGATTGTATCATTGCGTGTAGGTGCAATAATTATGTACTCAGAAGCGATCGCTGGGAATCTGACAAAGCTATTCGAATCATAGAGGTAGAGACTATCTATCTCTGCAAAATAGTCATTTGTTTTGATCTCAATCCACTCAGGTTCACCACTTTTTGGATTGTACATGATCTCATTAATAACCCAAGGTAGTTTATCGCTCAACCATGCATTTTGTTGTGTTATTAAAAGCTCATTACCATTGTGTTCATAGCTCAAACAATAGTCATAAAAAGTATAGGCGTTGGAGTTCCAGCCAGTGTTTATATCAATAGATAGCTCATCAATTACATAAAAAACATCTTCATAAATCAACTGAATTGCATCATGGTTTTGTGTCTCATAGAGTTCAATCTTGATCTCACATGGTTGGGCATTATTTATTAAGTGTAATGTATGAATCAAAGAGTCATTATTTTGAGATATTAGGACTTTTTCAAAGATTATATCGCCACCACTTTGCTGATTAGCATTTGCTTCTCCAGGGCTCGCTCCATAAGGTGAAATGCTTTTTATCCAGACAATTTCATCATTTACAATATGCCTTTCAAGAGAAACACCTTTGGGAGTAGAGTTTGCTGAATATGACATAGAATCAACCTTAACATCGCCATATAAATACAGCGTTATGCCATCGCCATTATTATTAAGCGTTGCCCAAGAGGTTGTTTGAATCACTTTATCTTCTACTAAATGGGGATAATTAAGTAATAAAGAGGCTTTGTCTGGGCATAAAACTATATATTCACTTGCGCCTATCTCCCCAATACACTTTGTCTTTGAGCCAGACAAATCAATAATCACTGCATCATCCAAAACAACCGTGCTATCAGACTTATTATATAGTTCAATCCACTCAGGGTTACCAGTATTTGGAGAATGCATCACCTCATTAATCAAAATTGGAGACTCTCCTATTAAGAAATTACCAACAAAAGTATTGTTTTCTAAGTATGAATCATTGTGACAATGAGCAATGATTTTCAGATTGTGAATGCCTGTGGATAAGTTGTCGAAATTTGTGAATAAAATGCATTCATTATTTTCGTCGAATAAGTTAACAGGTTGTAAGTCACTGATATTATAGTCAATTATATACTCTATACAAATTGCTGATGCTGGCACATCAATTGTGGATAAGTTGTGTATAACAGTGCTTAAATACACACAATTTGCAACTGTATTTATCGAAACAGAAGCTATTTCAATATCGACAAAATCGGTGTTTGAAAAACCAGGAGTAGTAATATCTGATATATGCCAATCATCGATGGAATTGCTGTCATAGCCATCTATTCTCCTGGCAACAGACTTGCCTGTTTCGATTGAGGGAAACATTTCAATAGCAGGGTCATTCTCATCATCAGCTAAATCATTGCTATTGGGTGAGTCATAAACAAAAGTGTCTGTATAAGATTCATCCTGACTGATTAATCTTATTGCATCGCTTGCAGAGCCCCCATTTTGGAAGCTGAGGTTTGCGTAGAAATCTGCATTGGGTATGTTTTTTTCAGCAATTAAAAGAAAAGTAAATGGTGCTAAGATAAACTCAGGAAACACAAAGTTATTGGTAAATCTTGTACCTGCAGACTGGATTTTCCAGCCATGAAGGCTTACGGGGTCGAGAGAATTGTTATACAACTCTATCCATTCATTACCCTCATCAGCACCTACGGGGTCGATCATTATTTCATTGATAACCACTTCAGCAAAAATAGAATTAAGATACAATAATAATACTAATCCGACAAGTAAGGCTATTTTACGCATGCTGCAAACTAAGCAGGTTCATTATTATTCTATTTCAATCACATATTGGTTATCAATATTCAGCACTGTCGACTCATCTCCAAAGTACTGCACAGCCCCAAACTCATCTCTCACTTCAAATTTATAATAAAAATAAGCGGGGTTTTCAAAGTTTACAGTGCAGGCAGGCAGCCTGAACCACTGCGAGCTATTTGGCAAGATATCTTCTTCAATTTGTTCGCTGGAAGTATTAACATGATCTGCATAATACTGCTTGTAAAAAAGGCTGCCAATACTCTTGTTTGAATGGTTGATAATCTTGAGACTTGCTCTATTTGGATTTAAAAAAGCCTTTAGTGTTTTCCCTGGTTTGATAGTAATTGTAGTTTCAGTGACTTCTTTTTCGCCATCTTCCAAGACAAATGCTTCCCCCTCTATTTGGATCAAATAGTCTCTATTTGACGAGCTAAACATCATTTCTTTATCAGTTGTAAGAGTGTGAGTGACTTGTTGCATGCCACTAAGCACATAATCGTTATTGTTCAAGGTATAGTAGACATTATGTTGGCTTCTGTTTATTATATTAAAATCGCCATCTTTTGCACAAGCTGACAATAGAGTCAGAGCGACAATGATTATAAAATATGCTTTTTTCATTTTAATCTCCATATATAGCATTTATATGATTTAAAAGGGTTTTTCCGTTTACGGGTTTGTCTACGATCGCTTTAACATTAATCCCCTTAAGGTCGTCGATTTTCAAATCGCTTTGTGGTAATTTTGTTATTATTATGGGGCATTTACTTGTTTTAATTAAGTCAAGATGCTCGGTAAGGCTTTCACCATGAGTTAATTCATTGAGTATCAACAAGGCAGGTGGAAATTGTAGAATGGTATCAGGTAAATGTGCGAGGTTTAATATTTGCACTATTTTAAGCTTCTGCCTTTTTGATAAAAACTCAGTGATATATTCAGTTACAGACATTTTTTCGTCATAAACAATGATGTATTTATGCTCTGGATTAATTATCTCATAGGTCTCCTCTGGAAGAGCATTATTATGGTTTTCAACAGTGTAAATTAAATTAGGATTATTTCTGGCAAAGTCATAAATAAAATATCGTTCAATAGCTTGTTTAGCATATTCTGTGTATAAGTATTTCTCAAAGCCAAACACTCCTTTTTGCACCCTGAAAAAAGCTCCAGAAACCATAATACTTTCAAAAGGCAGTTTTATTTCTATATTATAGATCATTCGACCATTATAATCTTTATAATAGTGTTCAAAGTCAGCTTTGAAATGGATCTCATTCATACTAATAAAGCTTGCTTTCCTATATTCTGGCAGGTCTTTTAACTTAAAGATTACGCTAATATTGTCCTCTGCTTTAGGCATCACAGTATATGCTTTTTGAGTATATGATATTGTTTGAGGTATTGTAAAGATGTATATTCTTGGGTTTGAGGCAATATCAACTTGGATAAATTCAGCATCAAAATCAATTGAATATTCATCGTAATTATAAATAGAGTTGATATGAAAAGTGTAACTATTCTTAGGGCGCAGATTCAGGTTATTTTTGATTGGAGAAAATTCTTTTAAGTAAAGAAACTGAGAGCATTTTACCAGATTGGACAAAGTAATTCTATTATTTACAGTAGTCGATAAAACATGATTTGATGTAGAAATGTTTTGCAAAAATTGTTCTATGTCATTTCTTTTTTTGATCTTTTGTCCTGAGTTTTTAGCGAATAACATTTTTCAAAAGTAAGCAGGGCATAAGCCCTGCTTTTGTCTTCTTTATAATTGTTTAAAAGCTGTTCTACCAGCGTATTTAGCTGAAATTCCTAATTCTTCTTCGATGCGGATTAATTGATTGTATTTTTCAATTCTTTCACTACGACATAATGAACCTGTTTTAATCTGTCCAGCATTTACTGCAACTGCAAGGTCAGCAATAAATGTATCGCCAGTCTCGCCACTTCTGTGAGAAATAACGCAGGTCATACCATTTGATTTTGCCAATTCAATTGTCTTTAATGTTTCAGTAACTGTTCCGATTTGGTTTAATTTGATAAGGATAGAGTTTGCAGACTTTTCTTCGATACCACGTGCCAATCTTTTTGAGTTTGTTACAAATAAGTCGTCACCAACGATTTGCACTCTATCACCAAGTCTTTCTGTCATCAATCTAAAGCCTTCCCAATCGTCTTCTGCGAGACCGTCTTCAATGGAAATGATAGGGTATTTATTGCAAAGGTTTTCAAAGTAAGCGACCATTTCTTCTGAATTCAGCACTTTGTTTTCTGCATCAAGATAATACTTTCCATCTTTGTAGAAAGAAGAAGCTGCTGGATCAAGGCAAATACCAATTTGTTCGCCAGGAACATAACCTGCATCGATAATTGCGTCGACTATCTTCTGTAAAGGTTCTTCATTATTTTGTAGATTAGGTGCAAATCCACCTTCATCGCCAACACCTGTATGATGTCCTTCTTTATTGAGATTTTTCTTTAAAGTATGAAATACTTCTGCATTCATTCTAATCGCTTCTTTAAAGCTATCTGCGCCAATTGGTGCAATCATATATTCTTGAAAGTCAACATTATTATCAGCATGTGCGCCGCCATTAATGACATTTGACATTGGCACAGGTAAAACATGTGCAAAAGTTCCACCAAGATAGCGATAAAGAGGAATACCGAGATAATCTGCTGCCGCTCTTGCTGCTGCCATTGATACGCCTAAAATTGCATTAGCGCCAAGCTTGCCTTTATTATCAGTGCCATCAAGCTCAATCATGACTTCATCAATACTCATTTGCTCGATTGTATCTATTCCAACTACTTCTGGTGCTATATCGTCTATGACGTGTTTAACCGCTTTTTCAACACCTTTGCCCAAGTAGCGAGCTTTCACACCGTCTCTCAATTCTACTGCTTCAAATTCGCCTGTAGATGCACCACTGGGAACTGCTGCGCGCCCCATAATACCTGATTCAAGATAAACTTCAACCTCTATAGTTGGGTTACCTCTTGAATCTAAAATTTCTCTTGCATGTACATCAATTATTTCTGACATTTTTCCTCCGAGTATTTATTATTGTTTAAATATTTCACTTAATGATTTTATTGAACCTAATAAAGCGCTTGATTCATATGGCAATACAACTGTTTTGTCGCCCTTTTGAATCAAATCACCAAAGGCATTAATATATTTTACTGCAAGCATATAGTGTGCAGGGTCTGTCTTGGTAGATTCCACAGCAACTGCCACTTTTTTGATTGCTTCAGCTTCGGCTTGAGCTACGATTAATTTAGACTCAGCTTGTCCTTCTGCACGTGTAATAGCTGCAATTTTATCACCTTCAGCAACAGTAACTTGCGCCTGTTTTTCACCTTCAGCATCGAGTATTTTTGCTCTCTTATCTCGTTCTGCTCGCATTTGTTTTTCCATTGCTGCACGTATTTCACGTGGTGGATTAATGTCTTGCAATTCCACACGATTCACCTTAACTCCCCACTTATCAGAAGCAACATCGAGGATATCTCTCAGCTTGGAGTTGATTGTATCTCTTGAAGTTAAAGTTTTATCAAGATCAAGTTCACCAATCACGTTACGCAAGGTTGTTTGAGTTAATTTCTCGATAGCATCAGGCAAATTATTTATCTCATAAATAGCCTTGAAAGGGTCTGTCACTTGAAAGTAAACTAATGCATTGATCTCAATTGACACATTATCAGAGGTAATCACATTTTGCTTTGGGAAATCATAGACTGTCTCACGCAGATCCATGCGATGTGCCACTGTTTGTTGGATATACTTATTTCCTTTAAAGTCTTCTTTCACATAGCGCCAATTGAAATGACGTGGTTTATCTACGACGGGCCAAATAATATGCAAGCCACTTGTTAGCGTTTTATGATAGCGACCGAGTCTTTCTACAATTATTACTTCAGCTTGTTGGACAACTTTCAATCCTTTTGATGCAAGAATTAGCACAAAAATAATCAACACGATTATCATATAAAAGCCTGATAAAATCATTTTTCCTCCTTTGGTATAACGATTGCCTTATTACCTTCTATTTCTGTAATTGTGACTAATGTCCCTTCTTTAATCTCATCAATATCAATCTCAAAAACAGCAGACCATTCTTCGCTATCTATTTTGACATATCCTCTGCCATTTCTGGGAATAGTTTTTGTAACGATACCATGTTTACCAATTAGTGCAAAAACATTACTTTCTGCTGAATCTGGTCTGATAATTGTTTTTGCAAATCTTTTCATTAATAAAAAAGATAGGAAAGTAGCTATTGCATAAATTGCTAATTGCACCAACGTATAATCTTCTAAGAAATAAGCCAATAAACCTGTCAAGATTGCTCCTGTTCCAAAGCTAAAGAAAAAGAAGCCAGGCGTGAATATTTCGATAATGAAACAGATAATTCCAAACGCTATCCATGCAATCCATGCTGTCATATTACCCTCCTTTTATTTTTTATTTTCTGTAGAGGTAACCTCTGTTTTTTCTCCTGTTGTTGGATCTTTATAGATTCTCTTTACTTTTCTTTTACTATTACTTCCGTATCTACCGTAGCTATAGCCGCCATAGCTACTGGAAGAACCATATTTATAGCTGCCATAAGACTTGCCTCCGCCCTTACCTTTAGATGTGCGAATACCAAGAATGGACATAAGAACCAAAATACCATTAATCACAAAAAGAATAACAAAAGTGCCAATTATTAAACCAATAAGTGCAACACCAAATGTTACAGCAATATTAGTCGATTTAGAAAACAAACTTTTGATTGCTGAGGGCTTTGTACCGATACTCAAAAACAGCAAATTGTTCTGCTTATTATGATTAACTGTCTTTAGTTGAACTTCCAAGCTATCAATAGTTTTTTGGACAAGATTCAAACTCTCTCTAAGTCTATCAGATGTATAAGCTTGTTTAGTTTTTTCAAGATCTGTCAAATACTTGTTTTTTAATTTGATATTGATATCAAGTCTTTGTTGTAAATCAGCATCAAATTCAGCGTTTTTCTTTGTGTCTTCTTTTTTATTTCCAGCGCTTGGATAATTGCGTATTTCAGACAAAATGTCATCATAATCTGATTCATTTATCTCTGCTAAAAACACTAATGATGTTGCTGATTGTTCTTTTTTTAAGACGCTGACTGTCTCTTTACTGCTGATATTGTCAATCATTTTCAAAAAAACTGATAAACTATCTACATTAAACTCTATACTCGTACGTATAAAATTAGATGACTTATTAAATTCCCGTTTGGTCTCTTTAGCTACGCTATTCTCACTGTCTTTGCCTCGGAAAAAGTTAGTTCTTGCTAACAAAACAGCCCCTAATATAATAACTACTGCAATTAATAGTTTAAATTGTCTTGAGAATTTTAATCTCATATTCATACTTTTTTATCTCCTCTTTTCAATAATTCTTTTGCATGGTTGAGTGAGCTTTCGGATAAATCACCAGAAAGCATTCTGGCTATCTCATCTTGTCTGTTATTCAGATCCAGCTCTTCAACTTTAATCTCTGTAATTTCACCCTGGTTATCTTTTTTGATCAGATAGTGATTATTTGCATAAGAAGCGACTTGTGCAAGGTGCGTAATGCAAATAACTTGATGATATTCACTGATCTTTTGTATATACTGTCCAAGCATATCTGCTGTTTTGCCCCCAATACCAGAATCAATCTCATCAAATATTATCGTCTGTGGAGGCAAGTTTTCTGCTAAAATCTTCTTTATCACCAAAAGCAATCTTGATAATTCACCTCCTGACGCAGAATGCTTTAATGACTGAAGCTGACCTCCTTTATTAGCATTAAATAAAAACTCCACTTGATCATAACCCGTTTCTTTTATATTCACAACTATGTTTAGTTTATCATTACAAAAACCTTCGATCTTGTCAACTACTATTTTAATATTTGCTTCAGGAATTGCTAAATCTTGCAAATTTTGTTCTATTTCATAAGCAAATGCCGTTGCTGCTTGAGTTCTTTGCTTGCTTAAATACTCAGCCTTTTCTTGCATATCTTTGCCTAATTGTTCTATTTCTTGGGTGATTTTGTTGATTTTATCTTTTTGTGATTGATGTTCTTGTAAATAGCTCTGCATCTCTTCTTTAAATTGTATAATCTCGGCAATACTTCGCTTATACTTATTCTTGATATTGAGCAATGCTTTTAGCCTCTCTTCAACCTCGTCAAGCCTCTCCTGATCAAGATAGATCTCCCCTGGCACTTGTCTGGATATCTGAATCAAATCATCAAAATGCACTAAAATAGAGTCCAAATGCTCACTTTGCTCTCCGATCAACTTATTTAACTTGGCAAAGTGCGTAATACTATGTGCAAAAGAAGATATTTGATCATAAATTGAGTTTTCTCTTTCATAAAAAGTATCATTTAGCTCTTGATTTATATCCAAAATCTCTTGGGCATTATTTAATACCTGATATTCTGCGTCCAAATCCTCTTCTTCTTCAACTTTCAGCTTCAACTCTTCAATTTCATTAATCTGATACTCGTATAGTCTAATCTTATCTTCGCTCTTTTTTTCATCTTCAATCAGCTTTTTATGCTCGCGTAGCTTGCTTTGATAGTTATAATAGACCTTAGAAAATTCCTCTCTCTCTTTACCAAGCTTCGCAAAATGATCAAGACATAGCAGTTGAAAATCCTCATTTAACAGTAATTGTTGATCTCTTTGCCCATGGAAATCAAAAAGTGAATCTCTAAACTCTTTAATAATAGCATTTGTCACTCTGCGCCCATTTAGAAAAGAAGACGACCTTCCATCAGGCTGTATCTCTCTTAAGAAGAATATCTCGCCTTCGCTTGTATCTATTTCATACTTTTCTATCAATCTGTTCAACTCTGCATTATGCTTATTAATCGAAAAAATGGCTGATAAGCTTGCTTTTTCTTGCTGATTTCGTAGTATATTTCCCTTTGCTTGTCCTCCCATGATCAAGTGTATCGCACCAACAATTACCGATTTACCTGCGCCAGTCTCGCCTGTCAATGCTTGAAATCCCTGAGAGAAATCAAGTTTTAATGATTTTACTAAAATAAAGTTATTTAATTCAAGATAATTTAACATCTATTCCTCTAAATCTTACCCATATTCAACTTTTTTCTCAAAATCTGATAAAAAGTCTTATGAGATAGTTTTATAAAGCTCATCTTTTTATTCGAGCGTTTTATTATAATCTTATCCTTTGACTGCAATTGCACTATATTTATCCCATCAACCTGTAAAACAGTGGATGAATGTGGCTCTTCAAGCTTGAATTGCAAGGTATTTTCTGCATTAAACACCATGGGGCGAATAGACAAAACATGCGGACTCAATGAGTTTACGACCATAGCCTCCATATCTGGTGAAATAATAGGTCCACCAGATGACATTGAATAGGCGGTCGAGCCCGTCGGTGTAGAGATAATTATCCCATCACAACGTGCCTTATAAACATAGCGCTTATTTGAAAACAACCTAATTGTAATCAACTTAGAAAGCTCGCCCTTATAAATCACAGCATCATTTAGGGCAGGCATATCGACGATTTTGACTCTATTACGATAGACAGACACATCCAAAAGCATGCGTTTTTCTTTCTGATATTTACCCTTTAATAGATTATTTAATGAGGGTATCAAATCTTCAATATTACCATCAGTCAAAAACCCCAATTTTCCCATATTAAAGCCTAAAACAGGCGCATTCATCTCCAGAGTAAAGTGCATTGCACGCAAGATTGTGCCATCGCCTCCAAAGACTAATATATAGTCTGGCTGAACATGAGACACTCGTTGATCCTTCTGCAAATCAGTTATTCTTATTGCACTTTCGCATGCATCTTTATTTTGTAAAATACATGGTTCTAATTCTTCGTCTATATCGAATTGATAAAAATAACAACTCTTTGCAAAATTGTTCATCAACTCTTTGATAATGCTCTCTACATCAACATTAATCCTAAAAACCAAAGCGATTTTTTTCATAAAGACTCCACAATTCTTAAATAAGACTCATATCTCTCTGTTGGTATTTCCGTTCCTACATGGTCAAGCACGGCACAATGTTCTTCATGAGTATGACTGCAATCAGGGAAAAAACAAAACTGTGCATAGTGTGCAAACCCCGGGAAATTCATGGGCAAAAGGTTCTTATGTTCTGCACTCAAGGCAAGTGTTTTAATACCTGGTGTATCGATCAAATGCCCTCCAAAAGACCAATCTATCATCTCAGAATGACTGGTAGTATGTTGCCCTTTATGATGCGTTAGGCTCACATCTCCAACTTTTAATTGTAAGCTTGGCTCGATAGCATTTATTAATGAGCTCTTCCCCGTACCAGAATGTCCAGTAAACACGCTATCTTTGTTCTTAAGCATTGATTTTAATTCTTCAATCCCAAAATTCTCCTGCTCTTTATTGGCTGTAGTAAAAACGACTTGATAGCCATTTATTTCATAATACTTACATTCTTCTTTAATCGCATCCAAATCTTCGGCAAGGTCAACCTTATTGACACAAATCGCAGCATTTATTTGACTTATCTCTGCAAGGCATAAATATCGATCTATCAATCCTGAGTTAAAAAATGGGTTATTACATGAAACAACGATTATTATCTGATCAATATTTGCGACAATTGCAATCTCGCGTTCCATGTTGGCGCTGCTCACATAGCGTGATAGACTATTTCTGCGGGGCTTAATTTCTTCAATACGATAATTATCTTTCTCTTGCATATCAATCATCACATAATCACCCACGCAAACAGGATTATGGCTTTCAAACTCCAAATAGCGCAAACGACCACTGAGCGTGCAATTACTCAAAACCCCATTAATATTTACAACATAAGAATAATTGGTCTGCATCAGCACAATTCGCCCCTCGACCAAGTCAAGATTACTCTTTTGTGAAAACCTGCCACGATCATAAGTTCGTCTAAAAGTTTTAGTCTGACTCTCATCTTTCTCTTGAAAATCATATATGTCATCTAAATCTTCTACTTGGGTGTTTTTCAATTTAACTCCCTTCCCTCTTGTGACGAACTTATCTCTCTTTTTATTCATTAGTTGCACTCCTAAATTCTAAATATTAAAAATGCCTTTACGTGTCAATAAAATTGTATTAGTTTTTTTTGTGTTTAAAATTCGACATCTGCTTAGAGGGTGAACATTATCATGCAAAGCCTACTAATTAAGAATAAGGCATGAGGCTGTTTCATAGTAAACAAAATAGCTTATAAAAGAATAAAGCAGAATCATAAATTAAATCAACCCCCCTCTATATATTGGCAGGACAAAATGGGGGTTTTTAACTATTTTCATCTAAATCAGCAGATGCCTACTACGAGCGAGTTTAGATGTGATTTTTTTTCGTAACAACAACTATCCTTAATTGAATGAGATCAATTACATTTCATCTCTCAATTCTCAGCTTTCAGTATTATTCAAATCTGTAAACCTGAATTATGTATTAATCAACACCCTCAATACTGTCTGTTTCTGAATCGATAAAGCTACCTGACTTTGAACACCTCTTTTATTTTTTAATTTGTGCCATGTGATATATTAGCTATAATTTTTGTCTGTTTTCTAATTCAAAGCTCTCATATTTTTTCAAATAAAAAAAGTATCAAGCTCTAAGATTAACTTAAAACTTGATACATATTATTAGGTTTTTTTGTGTTTATTTTAAATTTGAAAATTTCCAAAAAAGGAATCCAACAAGAATCACAGTTATAACATTCGCTAAAATTAATACAAGCCAATTACGAACGTGTTTTTTTTTATCAGGATCGTATAAAGGAGACTTAATATGATTAATTTTATTATGAATAAAAAACAATGACACCCCCATAACAACTAATAAATTGTTAAAAATACCTAAGTATGGATGAGGTTTCTGGACATGAATAATAGTTGTTATTATCCAAATAACAAAACATACAATACCTAAACTATTATAGATATTTATTTTTTTCATAATAAGCTCCTTTATTAATCTGTACTGGATTTTGCATCTGATTAATGTCATTTTTCTTTTTCATTTTTATAGCCTCATCTTATATAAAGATATATTTAAATAAATAATGAGAAATGTCAAGATCTAATTTCCGAAACTGCATTATTTTTTCTATGTGTTAGAGCAGCTCTCAAAATGATTATAACTCTCGAAAAATAAATAAGTTCTGTTTATATATTAAGAAGGGCTCTAATATTTCTCTATCGTTTTTTCGGAAAAACGGTTGAAAAAGCGAAAAAACGATTTGAAGCTTATTATTTCATTTATTAATTAACGAGGACTAACAGTATTGAGTTAGTCCTTGTTATATAATATCTTTTGTAAATTAGTTTGAAACTTTATCAGTTTGTAACTCTGATATAACTTCAAGAAGAGCTTCTCTAATTTGATTATAATTTGGCAAGTCTTCAGAAAAAGTAATAGATATACCCGAATCATTATTAATTCTATCTGTCATTTCTTTAGAGAGAATAGACTTCATCTTATCTGTCACCTCACCGTTAAATTCATTTAGTTCAGATCCACACAAATCTTTAACCAGTGGCATAGCTCTTGTTTTCAATTTTTCAATAAAGTCATCATTTGATTGACCAGGTTCACGTTTTAAATCAGATGATAATAATTTCTTCAATAAATTTTTCAATTCATCATGAGTTTGTAACGTAGTCTGCTTATCATTTTGTAACATATCTCCTCCTATTTCTCTAAGATATAAATTTTCCCATAAACAAAAATATAGTAGGCATAATCTCCTTCTATAACAACAATATCCAAAGTACAAGGGTCAGTATTACTATCAATAATACCATCAACCAAAATGGATGTAGCAGAGAATAGTTCAGTAATTGTCATTTTGCCTTCAGCAACGAGGTCTAAATTATCAAGTATGTACTGTAAAGCTTCAATGTAAGCTTTTGAATTATTTGAATTAGCTAATCTTGAAGTAATTAGAGCCTCTAATGTTTTTAAATCTGTACCTTTCGATGCTAACTTAAAAAGGACTTTAAAATGTATAAATTCATCGTTATGGATATTTTTACCAATAATTAAAGAATCTGAGGTTGCATACTTGGTACTAAGTTGAGAAAAATCACATTGTTCGATCTCTGTCGTTTTTGACATACATCCTGTTAATAATCCGAAAACCATTAAAACAGAAAAAATTAACAGTCTTAATAAATTACTTTTTTTGATTATCTTAATACTTCCTGATTAGTTCATCTTTAGAGTTATAACTCATTAATTAGATTTGTTTAGCGTATTATGCTCT
>ERZ795049.3862-NODE-3862-length-15446-cov-3.831590_pt1 | contig 15446 bp, 22 predicted proteins | sample MGYA00375133_ERZ795049 | MGnify/ENA primary metagenome ERZ795049 (study PRJEB30178, sample SAMN05720147) | activated sludge metagenome | isolation source: anaerobic digester from wastewater treatment plant | place: Japan | collected 2015-04-20 ...
CCAAGCTCGAAGCCCCTGAACTCAAGTCAGTCGGGGGTGATCTCTACATCAACTCGCAGGCCAAGCTCGAAGCCCCTGAACTCAAATCAGTCGGAGGTTATCTCTACATCAACTCGCAGGCCAAGCTCGACAACCTCAAGTCGGTCAGGGGTTATCTCTACATCAACTCGCAGGCCAAGCTCGAAGCCCCTGAACTCAAGTCAGTCGGGGGTGATCTCTACATCAACTCACGAATTTCAGAGAAACTAATCAAACAATTATACTTCCATAACTCTAAAAAAACTTGGTACATAAATGACCAGCAATCAGAGTGGATTTATAGCAAACTTGGAAAATTCACCTATGAAATAAACGCTGTCGAATTTCCCAAAGGTTTGTTCGACAAGGTAAGGAAAAACGAACTTTCGGCTAAAGAAGTATTTGCGATTGAAAATACCGAACAAAGAAGAATTGCCTACGAGAGAATGGACAAAATCAAGATGAAGGACTTAAAAACCAAAGTCCTATCAAATGGTAGAGAGGGAAAATATCCGGTCAGAGTAGTCGAGATTACCTTCGATGAATATGATGAGCCGTTTAGGTATTTAAATTGTTTTTGCCCCAGCAGTTCCCGCGAATATTTTATAGAGACGACAAGTAATGATTGGAGGACGGCTAAAATGTCAAGTTTTGGGTTGGACGAAAATATTAAATTTGACAAGGAGTGGTGATGCCAAGAGGTTTTGCGAAAGGATATATTCCATGGAATAAAGGCAAGAAATACCCGAGTAGTAACTATATGAAAAGAATCTGCCTTCAGTGCCAATGTGAATTTACTACTCCACCATCAAGAGTAATAAATAATCGGGGTAAATTCTGTTCTAAAAAATGTTATTACAGCTCAATACGTGGTAGGAGGTTGCCGATCGAGCATAGATTGAAAGTTATTATGACATTGCAAAACGGGAAAAACGAGAGTTCTGGAGGATGGGCTGGCGATAAAGTTGGATACACCGGAATACACACTTGGCTAAACAAAGAATTTGGGAGTGCCGATAAATGCGAAAATTTAGAAAGGGGGATATTATCATTCAACTGCTCTCAGTCGAGTGGAAATTATGAATACGCTCTGTTAAAAGGAAAAAGGTACGAAAGAAAAAGAGAAAACTTTGAAAAGTCGGCACGGACAATAATCTAAATAGGCCAAATTTCGCCGCTAGATCGACGTAGAATGTATATATAAGGTATTCTAGAATACTCACTAGAAAATAACGAATAAAGCGATCTAGGGCGATTACACGGGCTATTTAGACAAATAGCTTTATTCAACTATGTAGAAGTTGCCACAAAAAATATGATCGCACGATAGATAATAAAATAAAGGGAGTGTAGATATGTTCAATTTTAGACACGGAGATCTTTGCGGAATTCAGGTCAATGAAATCCCTGCATCCGCCAAAAAAACATCATCTAAAACACTGATGAGAGGTAGCGGGAACCACCCTCACACATTCGACAAAGGAACTTTTTACAAGATCAGTGGAGATGACTTTATTATTGGTTATCTCGAGGCCAAAGACACAACATTGTTTCACATAGAACACGGCGAAGATGTCGGCAAGAAGTTGAGGGAAGCGAAGATTGAGGACGGAATTTACGAAGTTCGGCGGCAATGTGAGTTCACAAATGAGGGTATGCGACAAGTCGAAGATTAGCCAACAAAAGAGGGGGGAAATGCCACGTAACTGGAATGGTAAAGCAATCAGCCACGAATATATCAGGATTATGAAAGCTAAGGTCGAAGCTGGTACAGCCACCGAAGACGAGAAAAGATTTCTTAAGGGAAGATACAAGAGTGATCGAGAATGGACAAAGACAGAAACAAGAAAATTAGATAAATTATTCAATCAAATGTTCCCCTATAAACAATGTATCGAGTGTGGGGCCAAAATCAAGAGAACATTCAAGGACGAATTATGTGCAAAATGTCATCTCGAACAGAAGCAGATCGAAAAGGAGGTCAATGTCATACTATGAGCCAGACAGTATCTGGGAATATATCAGCGCCATTATAGGGCTGGTTGTAAGAAGAATATTTAATTGAGGAGGAAAATGGTTAAACTAAAAAATTTACGAGTAGGAACAAAAGTAAGTTGCAGAATCGAAGGAATAAAAGTTGAGGGCAAAATTCAGATCGAGAATGGTGAATATTTTATCTGCCAAGACAAGATGGACGGAGACAGGGCAAAAAACAGACTCGGTTATAAATACTCTTGGACGATTTGTTTTCCCAAAACAGACGAGATGCTGGAAATAGAACTTGGATCACACAATGTTACAAATCTAAAAATAATAAGTCAGGAGGATGCGATGTACGAAGAAGGTGATATTTTGACCAATGAAAGTGGTGATATAAAAGTGCTCGGAGTCTGTGGAAGTGTTTATTTTATGAGTTACGATTATGACCACGAAAAATGCGATGAAGGATACACCCGAAAAGAGCTTAATAGACTAGATTTCAAATTAAAAGAAGAGGCCGAAGAAGAAGCCGAAGAAGTCACAATGAAAGAAGTTTGCGACAAATTTGGGAAGAATGTGAAGATCAAAAAAGAAGAAGATTAACCTGACATAGATATAAAATAATAAAACTGGTTCGCAAGGTTGGTGGACGCCGGTGGGATACCCACTTCTCGCCCCAAAGCGATCAAAGAACACAAAATCCCGTGTCGCCAGCACTCAACAAGGAGGGGAAAGATGAACCTAATAGATAGAGAGATTGAAAAATTTGACAGAGAGTTTGATGAATATTTTTTCAAACATCTTAATTGCGAGTGCGAAGGTTGTGATGCTGATAAAGATAGAGAACAAGTCAAATTGTTTCTAAAAGACTCTCTCCAAAGAGTAATAGATGAGACAAAAGAGAAGTGTATTGAGGCGTTGCCAGAAAAAATAAAAGACGAGCGAACACTGCCGAATTGGGACAAAGTTTTAATGAATATCTACAAAGAAAATTATGGAGCGGCAAGCTTATCACAAGAATTGACGGCGGAAAAGTTAGGGTTTAATCTTGCTGTCCAACAAGCTAAACAAAACATTAAAGGAATAAAGGAGTAGAGAGATGAAAAAAGTATATGCAATGTCCTAATTGTGAAGAAACCATAATTTTTAAGACGGCGGAGGACTCCCTATGAAAGAGAAAATAAAAAAATATCCAATTTTGGCCTCTTGACATCAGTTCTACAGACGTTATCTTTATGGTATACCCACACATACGGAGCGCCATCTTCACCTTTTTAGCGCTCCTTTTTTTATTGGGCCGGATTACCGGCGGATCGACCACTCCGCTCTTCCCCTCCGGCTCAACAACGAGAGGAGCACTCAAGGAGGTGATCTATTGGGCTGGTCTCGAGAAGTCAAACGAACTGTCTGGGAGAGCCAGAATCATTGCTGTCAGTTCTGTGGACGATTCACGTCCTACAAGGAGATGATCTTACACCACAAGGTCAACAGAAGCCGTGGAGGGAGCGACACCCTCGACAATGCGGTAGGCCGCCACTGTGATTGTGAGTCAATCGCCCATCAGCTAGACCGTTGGGGCAACCCGACGCCAATACAGATACAGGAGTATCTGGAGGAGGTGGATCGTGATTCTGCTCAATCTGCGATTCCAAGTCGATCGCAAGGAGGGACTGCTAGACGTTCACGCCTTCGTTATGGACGACGAGAGTGGCGGATATATGGTGTATTGCCGCACTGACACCAACACGACCACTGTCATCGTCCCGACCTTCGCACTGGCCGTTGCCTGTCTTGTCCGAATCTTGAAAGCTTGCGACAAGGAGGTAATCAGCAGACTGGCCTGATGATTCGGGCCGGAGGGCGCACTTCGGCCCTCCATTAAGTTTTTTCGGTGGCTAGCGGTCGATCTAGCCACCGACGAAGATTTATGGAAAGAAAACAAGAAAAAAACAAACAAAAACGTCTAAGAAAAGAATTAGACAGAATAATCCAGCGAACATTCACACAGGGGCTGTGTCTGGCGTGCGGGGTTAATCCGGCAACTTGCGTTCATCACTTTGTGCCAAAGAGCCAATCGAACAATTTACGAGACGACCCAAAAAATCTTGTACCAATTTGTCGGGGGTGCCATTTTGCTCACCATACTAAGGGTGATCCAGAGATCCACAGGAAGATTGAAAGAATACGAGGCAAGGCGTGGGCTGACGACCTGCAAGCGAGAAGATACATAATCAAGAAGTTCACGATTGGATATTTAGAGGGAGAAATCGAGCAATATGGAAACTAAAGGCGACCACTACATAATCAGAAAATACATAACAGCTAAATCTGCTTTGGGCGCGATCAGAAAAGATAAAAAGACTCCAGTTCACGATTGTTGGATAGATGAGGACTTTAAGAAGCAACAAAATCAAGAATTAGCAAGTTGTGTAGGTTTTTCGGCTGAAAAAGATTATGAGGAAGACGATGAAAGCTAAAGCAATAATTTCAACCAAAACTAATGATGAACCAAAAATAGTCGTTACCAGTACTGGCTGTAAAGTCGAGTTTGAGCTATATGACGTATCAGTAGATGAGGTTAAAAGTTATTGCGAGAAAGAGTTAACAGTAAGTATTGAAGATGAAAAATAAAGAGGGAGGAAAGATGAAATTTATGCAGGGAAAAGATTATCCGACAGATATGTCTGAACTGGTAGAGCTTTTGAAGAAAAACAAGATCAAATATAAATTGCGTCAACATCCCGTTGCCAAACTAGAACCTCAATGTAAAGAAGTGATAGGGTATTTCCCTAGTGGGGATTGGCAAATAATCATTGACGGGGAATATTCTGTTATTCGTGGAATGATCAGTTTCGGTTCTTACGAGATTATGAAAATTAAAGGAGATTGCACAAAAGGTAAATTTATTATCCCCGAAAGATTTGAGAAACCAGAAGATTTAATTAAAAGTTTAGCCAACCAAGATGAACAAGAAGATAAATAAAATTGTCAAAGTATTAAAAAGCTATGCCTACGAGGATGGGTCGCTTGATATTCATGTTGACTTAGAACAGGGCAAACTAAAAAGTTTAGCAGAAGATATCTTAAAAGCATTAGATGAACAAGAAGGGTAAATGCCACAAGTAAAAACAGAACAAAGTGAAGGTGTTAGTACACCGAAAAAACAGCTGCCAGAAGCACTTGAGAAAAACAAGTGGGTTAAGGGTCAATCAGGCAATCCTGCGGGCAGACCTAAAGGTTCAGTTTCGGTAATAGACACTATTCGGCATATTTGGGAAGCAGAACCAGAGAGATTCCAAGAGTTTGTAGATAAATACTTAAAAGACCCTCGCAACAGACAGCATATTGTCGAGATGATAGACGGCAAACCAAGAGGAAGCGAAACCAACGTCGCTGTTCAAGTTAATACTTTCACCGGTTCACCCGAACAAAACAAAGAATTAGACGACGAATTAATAAATATGGGCTTATGCGAAGAATGTTTAATTAAAGCCAGAAAGTATATGAATTTATGAAAATTGAGAAACTAAAATTGGGCAGATTCTTCAGAGACGGGAACTTTAAGAAATTTGACCCAAAATTACACGGGATAGAAATTGTCCAAAAGATTGATGAAATCATTGACCACCTGAACTCGGAGGGGGAAAAGAAACCGATTTATATTACAAATTATCAAGATAGGGTGGAGAATTTTGGCAATATACCTAAGCCCGACAAACTCCAAGAGGGCGAATTGCACATCATTAAACACTGCCTTGATTATTGTTCGCACAGAATGAAGAAGCACCATTTCTGTGGATTACGTGAAATGGTCAACGGGACTACAGTAGATGACTTACGACGAAAAATTAAAGAACTTCTGGAGGAGAAGTGAAAGAGTTTATAGTAATCCTTTTGTATGCCCAAATATGTTATTGGTTGGGTTTCATAATTGGCCGAAAATCTAGAGAAAGTGATTAGTTAATTCCCGTATCGAAGCAGAAGGTTAACCTTCGGGTGTGCACACCTTCTGCGATATGGAAATTAAACAAGCGATATTTGAGAGAGCATTACAGAGAAAAAAGCAGGAAGAACTTGCTACCCCTTTTGGCCGCCAAAAGTACATTGAGGAAAACTTTAAGATTGTCAATAAAGATGGTCAGGTCGTCCCGTTTTTTCTTAACAAAATTCAGACTCGGTATCTATTTGGAGATAGAACAAATCAAGACATAATACTCAAAGCCCGTCAGCAGGGTTTCTCGTCCGAGATACTAGCCCTATTCACCGTGGATTTTCTTGAAACTCCTTATTCGAGAAGTGTAGTGGTGGCTGACATAGACGACAATGCGATCGAGATGCTTGATAAGGTCAAGTTTTATATTGGATCTTGGGAAGATAAGAACAAGCGCAAAGTTAATCTAAAATACAATTCACGCAACGAACTCTACAATCAAGACAATGGCGCAAGATACTCTATAGGAACAGCCCAAAATACAGAGTTCGGCCGGTCTAAGACAATCACTAATCTTCACCTCTCGGAGGCGGCTTTTTATCGTAATCTGATGAAAATAATCACTGGAGCGGGTCAGGCCCTTACGCCCTCCGGTCATTTTGTAATTGAAACAACAGCCAATGGGTTTAACGAATTTAAAGATTTATGGGACGAGGCAGAATTAGGAACAAATAACTTCCAACCCCACTTTTACAGAGCAAGCGATTTTTATGACAAAGATTTTCTCGAACGAAAGCGTCGCGACCTCAAAGATATGTTTTTCCAAGAATACCCAGAAACGGCGGAAGAAGCGTTTATTTCATCCGGAGAAATGTTCTTCGATAAAGAGGCGCTAAAACTCTACCAAGCAGACATCATCGACCCGATCAAGGAAGGATTGATCTATGTTTAGACAATTTCGCCCCCTAGAAAGTGGAGAATTTATTGTTATTGGCGGGGACTGTTCTATGGGTTCGGGAGATAGGTCATGTTGCCAGTTTCTGTCTAAGACAAAGCTGGATGTTCCGCTTGTTTATCACACTGACTCAACAGCGACGGTGATGACCAACGATATTTTTCCCGTATTGGAGAAAATAAGCGACTTCACGGGCGTCAAACCAGTCATAGCTTACGAGCAGAACAATGGTGGAGTTTTTGAAATGGACAGGATTGCACTTCTAAACAAATCAAACAAGTATGTTCCGTTTCTTATGCCGACAGTCGGCACAACCGAAGACGGACAAACCAAAAAATACGGCTGGTCGACTAATACCGCTACTCGTCCGGCGATGTTATCACAACTCAAAGAGGCGATAGACGGACGTTTGTTTACTCTGTATGACCGAGAAACGATCAAAGAATTACTTTCATTTATCAAGGTTAAAACCACATCAACGTGGAAAGCACAAGCAGAAGTGAATGCTCACGATGACCTTGTAATGAGTTTGGCGATAGCGTGGCAACTCTATCAAATGTGCGAGCCAACTGTGTTAGAAAGTTCGTTTGAGCCACGTCAAAGAGAGTTCGACCCAATAACAGGGAGATTGATAAGCTAATGGAAAAAATCGAGGGTAACCATTGCGTAATCTGTGGCAAGCCGATTCCGATTTATAACTTTTACTGTTCTAATATTCGTTGCCAACAGCAATATGAAAGAAAATTAAACATCGTTCACAACTCCAAGGCATACAAATTCTATATGATGTTTTACTACATCAGAGAAGAAGAGTGTCTTTTTAGAGGTGATATTGAAAGAACCTAAGTTGATGTTATTGATCGGGATAGAACAATAACAGGACTTTACATATGAAAACAAAAGACCTAGGCAAGGCCAAAAACAGCGACGATGAACTTATAAGCAAGTGGAAGACTCGTTTTTCTCAAGCTCAAGCAAACCAATCACAGTTGTTTGAAGCGTTCTCGCGGTGGTATGACAATTTTAACGCGGTTCAATCACAGAAAGTCGCCCCTTGGAGATCAAAAGTGGTTGATCCAAAGGTTGCCTCAAAGGCCCTAAATATCATCGCTAAATTATCCTTAAACGATGTAGAGCCCAACCTTCACCCGAACGATAAACACGATTTTATAAAGGCCAAGAATAACGAGCAATTACTACTTCACGATTTGCACAATCCTAATTTTGATGTTCCGATAGACCATAAAAAGTATTCGGTTTTAACAGACGCGGTTGTGACTGGAACCGGATTTGCTTTGACGCCTTGGAATATAAAGAATAGAAAATTTTATACTAGAGTAATAGACAAAAATGGCAAAGTCAATCTTTCCAAAGAGAAGATCAGAGAAACCAAGGTCACCTATAACGAGTTTATCGACTGGTCGGTGTTCAGAACCTTTATTGAGCCAAACGCAAAATCACTCTATAGCGCTAATTGGACAGTATTTCAGGACTTTAAGAGCATAGAAGAACTCGAAGAGGGCGACGCTTTCGGCAACTATACAGGGTTGGAAGAATTAGAAGGCAAATCCGCCTCGTCTAATACAGAACTGTTTGAAAGGTCAAGAAATAGGTTTATGACCGCCAATCTAGGGGCGAGCACAACTTATGATAATAAGATCGAGCTTTGGCATTGCTTTGACAAGGTCACAAACGAAATGATTACGATTGCTAACGGCCAAAAGATAATCAGAAGGCAGAAAAATATATACTGGCACGGTAAAATTCCAGCGGTTGCATTCTACATCAGACCAAGAGCTCACGATGTTTGGGGTGATTCTATCTTCCAAAGAACCGAACGGCTCTCAAGTGCGAATGATTCGGTTATTAATCACTTCCTAGATCAATTAGACCTCTCACTGAATGGCGTGATTATGCGTAAACAGGGGGTCAATGTCAGATACGATATGTCCCCAGGCGGCGAAGTAGTTTGGGACGGTACAGAAAAACCCGAGGCATTTGCTATTCCGCAACCTGATATGCAGGGATTCCAAGTTGCGAAAAACGCCCTGTCAGAATCTATCGAAGAAAACACAATCTCAAATTACACCTCTGGTATACCGAGATCCAATACAGATAAGACCAAGGGGACAATGGGCGGAATTGAAGCTATCCAAGAAGAAGCTTCGGATATGGTCAGATTTTTTGAGAAAACCTATGCTTCATCGTGGAAACAAGTTTTTGTGTTTTGGATGTCTAACAATCAACAGTTCTTAGATCGTGAAGTGGCAATCAGAATACTCGGTCCAAACGGTTACTACCCAAAAACTATCAGACCAGAAGACATTGTGACTGTCGGATCGCTTGATGTTGAAGTTGACACCGACTTCTCACGTCCAAAAAGCAAAGAAGCGCAGATGCAAAGAACCTTGGCTTGGGTGGATAGACAATTATTAATAGAAAAAGCCGCTAGGGAAGCCCAAAACCCGATCAAACTTAATTTCTACGAACTATCCCGAATTTGCGCCGAGGAAATGGGCCAGAAGAACTATGAAAGAATCGTTGAACCTATTTCTTATACCCAAGACTCTCCCACCGAAGAAAATGATTTGATGTTACAGGGAAAGGAAATGGAGCCGCAAGAGAATGAGGATCACGCTACGCATATTCAGGTTCATCAAGAACTTTTAGATGACGAGGGCGTGGATAAAGAACTTCAGGAAAATGTCGTAATGCCGCACATTATGGTTCACGAACACTTTATGGATATGGCTAAGAAACAAATCGAAGCCGATCTTAACTCTATGCCAGATCGGCTATCAAACATAAACCAAGGAGACCTTAATGTTCAAAATCAAGCTACTGAACAGCTTCCGCAAATTCCAGCTCCGCAGTCCCAAGGACAAGAAGGAATGGCTGGAGCTCAAACAGTCCCAGCTATCCCAGGGCAGTAGATTAGTTTCAGTCTGCAGTTCTGAAGGATATAAAGACGCCTTCTCATACTTCGAGGACATTATAAATCAGATGTATCGAGAGAAAGAGGTCAATTTTGAGTACATCAGAGGCATTGAGTCAGTCTTTCAATACTTTGAGTCAGGCCGAGAAATGATGGAAAAAGCCGAAGCGGAAATAAACGAGTTTAAGGATGAGGTTTGACAATAAAAAGCTAAAACATTATTGATCGGGTTAGATGGAATTATCAGAAGAAGAATCACAAAAAATAGGTGAATACCGTCAAAGAGAAATAGACAAAATAAATTCCTCTAATCTTACTGACGAACAGAAGAAAGACCGCCTTTCGATTTTAGAGACAGAACAGTACCACAAAGTAATTCCATTGAGAATAAAAGAAATCGCTCCTCACCAGTGGGAAGCATACTAGACCTTTGACATAAAGATTGGAAACAAGCGTGCAGTCCCTTTGGGGATTGTCGCTTGCGTCCAACCATAATTATTCCGTCCCTTCGCAGTTTTGGGTTAAAAAACTGTAGTTAGGAAAAATTATGAATGAAGAAGAAAACTATGAGGAAACGGAAATCCTCGATGACTCTTCCATCGAAAACGTAGATAACATCGTTCCCGATAAAAGAGATGAGCAAATTGCAAATCTCAATACCGCCCTTCATCGGGAAAGAGAGCAAAATAAACGGCTCAAAGAGTCGATTGCTCCAAGACCAGTTCAAGCTGAAGAAGATGGCTCGATTGACCCAAATGTGTTCGCACAAAATATCTTGAGCCAGACTCAAAACATCATTCAGGACGAGAGGAACTGGAACAAAGCTCTAAGAAAGTACCCCGAACTCGACGAGGACAGGGACTTGGAGAGAGCTGTAAAGGGATATAGGAATTCCGCACTTGTTGAAGATGGTGAAATTATCACCTACGAAGAGGCCGCTGAACGAGTGATAGGAAAGTTTAAAAAGCAATCCGAAAAGAATATCCAAAAGGCAGAGGAGAAAGGACGAACCGAAGCCCAAACGTCTGAAAGAATCCAAGAGAGAGCCGTTCTTGATTCGCCTTCCGGTGGTAAAGAAAACGCCGAAGACATCAAGAAAGAAGAGATTAGAAAAGTTCTTTTCTCTCCAGATTCGACAGATAGAGAACGAGAAGCGGCCCGAGAACAACTACTAAACTTCTAATAAAGGAATAATTATGGCCGGAGCAACGGTTGGGTTTCAAAGCCCGCAAAGAGCCCCAATAGGCGGCACAAAAGAAAGTCTATTAGATTTAGTGGTAACAGTTGATCCTTTAGAGACATTTGTTACCTCTAATGCACCTACAGTTAAAGTTACGGATATTCTGCACAGTTGGACAGTCAAAAATCCTCGCCCGGTAGCTTCACGCTCACAGGCAGAGGGTGCTGATCCGAAGTTTGACAATACCTACACTTCGCGCAACAGCAATATGACACAGATCATTTCGGTCGGTTATGAACTAACCGGAACGAGAATGGCTGTTGACGCTACTGGTGGCGATCCTTGGGCTAGAGAGCGAAACGAAGCCATGACAGCTTTGAAGAATGCTCTCGAGTACGATGTTATTCGCGGAACGATGGTTACGGCACAATCCGGTGTAGCAGGTAAGATGAAAGGCCTCAAATCCTTCGCTTCCACCCTCGCTACCTCTCGATCAGGCGTTTCACTTAGTGAAGCTATGGTCAATGACATTCTTGGTGCCGCTTGGGCGCAAGGTGTCAAAATCGATACCATCTTGGTTGGTCGCACCCTTAAATCAAGAATTTCTGAATTTACCGCTGGCAACACAAAATTTGTGCCTGCTGGCGATAAGACCATCTGGGGTGCTGTTGACATTCTTGAGACAGACTTTGGTAGGGTCAGAGTTGTACTTCACAGATTCGTTACCGTTTCTGGGGACACAAACAATGACTTCCTCGCTTATGACTCAAGGTACGTCAAAATGGGCTACCTTAGGGAGCCGGTATACGAGAAACTTGCCAAAACAGGTGATGCAGAAAGAGAACAAATCATCTGCGAAGCGACCTTACAGGTCGATACCGAAAAGGCAGTCGCTTACATACAAAAAGTATATTAATCCGTTAGGAATAATATAGTAAGTAGGGCTTTTACCTCCAAGTGAAGCCCTACTGGAGGACTTACTATGAGACTCACAAAATGGGTCAAGATCGATCAGATAATAGAGAACTATAAAAAGGACTACCCTAGAGAGTGGAAGTCTTTTTGTCGTGAAATGGATAAAATGCGCAAAGATAAAGTTGAAAAACGCCAGAAAGGGAAGATGCAATTAAGTGCTAAATTCCCTGCTTATCCCGATCACACCGACATCTCTGCCAAGATAATGAAGGTTATACCCGACTTTATTATTAACGACTACAAATGGAAAAGGTTTAAAAAGACCTATCCTGAATTTTTTAGATAAGGAGAAAAATGGTTGAAGCATTAAATACATTATTGAGAGAAGCCTATCACTTAAATATGTCATCAGAAATCAAAACTTTGGTTGTTGGAGACAAATTAGCGGATAAAATCGAAAAAGAAATCGGAGCAAAATCCGGAAATTTTACTACATTAAATTATCAAAGTGATTATGGAGTAATAGAAATAAGGAGAGGATAATGGAGGATAAAAAAACCATCGGCTTAACTGTTATCATCAAAGACGACTCCGAATTGGAAGGATTAAAGAGATTGATTGAATCGTGCAAAAAATATGTCGATAAAATCTATATTACGGCGAATAATGAACCATCTAAGAAAATAAAACGCTTCTGTGAGGATTCTGGGGCAATTTATTCCTTCGAGAAATGGACAAATGACTTTTCAAAGCAGAGAAACTTTAATTTTTCTCAAAATAAATGTGATTATGGCATTTGGGCTGATACGGACGACGTGATAATCGGGGCTGATAAATTACCGGATTTAGTTGAAAAAATGGACAAGGAAAATATTAATCTTGTCTATATGAACTATAACTACGCTCAAGATCCAGAAGATGGAACTGGTTTAGTGGATCACCAGAAATCAAGAGTATATAAAAATGATGGCAAGTGTTATTGGGAAAAATCAGTTCACGAAACCTTGAACAGGGACGATGAGCGATCAATTGCCGTTGATGATATTTATGTTCTCCAAAACTATGATGCTGACAAGAAATATGAAAAGGAATTAAGAAATTATAAGATTCTTTTAGCGGAATATAATAGGGACAAAGACGAAACTGACCCAAGAACTTTGCACTATCTCGGAAATTCGTCTTATGGCCTAGCTATGGAGGTAAAAGAAAGGGACGAACTTTTGGAACAGGCCGTCCACTTCTACTCGGAACATATTAAAAAGTCTGGGTGGGACGATGAATCATATAAATCATACTGTGGAATTGCATACTGTCTGACCATTTTAAATCGACCAGATCAGGCAATAAATGCACTTTTGAAAGCAACAGAATTAAGGCCGGATTGGGACGAAGCATATTGGCTTCTGACCAAATCTTATATTGACAAAGAGCAATATGGCAAAGCGATCGAATTCGGAGAAATAGCTTTAATTAAAAAAGAACCAAACACTCCACTCGGAGTTAATAAAACGCTTAGAAAGTGGGCAGGGCCAGCCAATCTCGTAACGTCTTACATAATGGTCAACCGGTATAACGATGCCTCAAGATTGTTTAATAAAATTAACGACGGATCGGAAAACGCCCAAGCCCTTGGCAAGATCGTCCAAGATACTTGGGAGATGAACGACTTTATGAATAAGACTTTTGATGTTGTCCAATACACGAAGAAACTAGACAATTCCTCAACAGCCAAATTAGTCGAAAATCTGCCAGATCATCTGATGCAACACCCCTTTATGCAGGAGCTAAGGATAGAGAACGCCACAGTAAAATCGTGGGATAAGAAATCTGTTGTGATTATGTGTGGAAACTCATTAGAAGATTGGGCCGATCCATCGCTAATAAAGGGGATAGGTGGTTCAGAAACAGCTGTTATCTATTTATCGAGGGAGCTTGCAAAAAAAGGTTATGACGTAACAGTTTTTAACAGGTGCGGCAAACTAAAAGGCGATTATTTTGGAGTGCACTACAGACCTTATTGGGAATTCAATCCCAAAGATTCTTTCAACTGGTTTATCTCTTGGCGAAACCCTGACTTGTGTACGTTTGTAACCGCCAAACAGGTTTGGCTATGGAACCACGACAAAGTGGACAACTTTGATGAAGAAGTGATCGAAAAAGTAGATAAATTTGTTTTCTTGTCAAAATGGCAAAAAGAACAAACCAACGCACCAGATGAGAAATGTTTTATTACCTCAAACGGGATTAAAATGTATCCTGAAGAAAAGAAGAATCCTTATATGCTTATTTCAACCTCAAGCTATGACCGAGGGTTGGAACACCTTCTAACAAATTGGCCTAAACTAAAAAACACCTTCCCAAAGCTGGAATTGCATATCTGCTACGGTTGGGACAACTACGATAAAATGGGTGGCGATCCAGAATGGAAAGCAAAAATGGTTGCTTTAATGAAACAAAAGGGAATTGTCGATCACGGCAGGGTCGGAGAAAAAGAACTTGCCAAACTAATCGCGCAATCTAACCTATGGACTTATTATTCCCATTTTTGGGAGATCAACTGTATCGGGGCAATAATGGCGCAATCCCTTGGGGCGATCCCAGTAACAACCTCGTATGCCGCTTTGGACGAAACCGTCCAGTATGGAGTTAAAGTTGATGGGGTGAGCGAAATGGGATCAATGCCAGAGGCGACAGAACAGGAGCTTGTAAAGCAGACCATAAATTTGCTCAAGGACAAAAAAAAGCAGGAAGAAATCCGTTCCAAAATGATCAAGTGGGCTAGAGAGACTTATTCGTGGGAGAAAATAACCGAAGATTGGATAAAGGAATACAAAAATGCTTAAAATTGTTATCCCCTGTGCCGGATTAGGCAGACGGTTCCTAGAAACAGGAATCCAAACGCCCAAACCCTTGATTGATGTTGACGGTAAACCAATGGTTTGGCGAGTCATTGAATCTTTAAGACCCAGAAAAGATTATCAGTTTGTCTTTATCGTGCAGGAAGCCCATTGTCAGTCGCACAATATCGACTTCGTCCTGAAAAGAATTGAACCGAACTGCGAGGTTGTCGTAATAGACAAACTGACAGAAGGGTCTGGTATCACAATCTTGGCGGCCGCGCACCTATTCTACAATGACGAGGTAATTATTTCAGTGTGCGATATGATCTCAAAGATCGATATGGATGATTTCCTAAAGGAAGCCCGTAAAAAAGACGGGATGATGGTTACGTTTGAAACAAACGAAACGCACTTCTGTTTTACAGAAATTGATAAAGACGGGAACTTTGTTAGGTGCAAAGAGAAAGAACCCATATCTACCCACGCACAATCAGGTGTTTGGTACTTCAAGAACGGGGCTAAGATGCTATCTGCTTTAACGGAAGGGATCAGCTTAAACGAGAGAACTAACAATGAGTTTTATTCGACGATTGCTTATAACCATCTTAAAAGCAAAAACATCGGAATATATAATGCTGAAGTTATACCACTCGGAACACCAAAGGAGCTTGATGCCTATTTATGTAATAAGT
>ERZ795049.3885-NODE-3885-length-15370-cov-4.794319_pt1 | contig 15370 bp, 11 predicted proteins | sample MGYA00375133_ERZ795049 | MGnify/ENA primary metagenome ERZ795049 (study PRJEB30178, sample SAMN05720147) | activated sludge metagenome | isolation source: anaerobic digester from wastewater treatment plant | place: Japan | collected 2015-04-20 ...
TCGCCGATGGGCTGGATATCGTGGGAGACGTATTCGTGTTTCTCATAGATGTCGCCGACGATCTCCTCGAGCAGATCCTGCAGCGTGACGATGCCGGCGACCCCGCCATACTCGTCGACAACGACGGCCATCTTCGTCCGCTGCTGGCGGAACATCTTGAGCAGATCGAGCAGGCCCACGCGTTCGGGAACGCAGAGCGGTTCGCGCAGATGGTTGCGCCAGGGGCTCTCGGCGTCGAGGAGCACCTCCTTGACGAGCAGGAAGCCGACCAGCTCGTCCGGGGAATCATGATAGACGAGGACGCGATTATTGGGGCTCTGGCGCAGCCGGTCGAGCATCGCGGCCTGATCCAGGTCGTCGGGGACGGCCGTGACCGACAGGCGCGGGGTGAGGATCTCCTGGACGGTGGTGCGGCGCAGTTCAAAGACGCCGTCGATCATCTCCCGTTCATCCTGCTCCAGGATCTGGGCCACTTCGCCGGCGCTGATCATCGCCTTCAGTTCGTCGTCGGTGACATCCTCGGGGCGGCGGCGGGTGGGGATGCGCAGCAGGCGGTAGAGCCCCTTGAGGCAGAAATTGAGGAACGTTCGCAAGGGATACATCAGCCAGCTGGCGCCGGCCAGGGCGGGTGAGAGGACGCGGGCGGCGGGAAGCGGCCGCTGGTGGGCGAGCATCTTGGGCACGATCTCGCCCATCAGCAGGATCGTCGTGGTGGCGGCGACGGCGGCGGCGAGAAAGGAGACGGCGGACGCCGATCCGAGCAGGCGGTCGGTAATCGCGGCGACCGTCAGCGAGATCGCAATGTTGGCGAAATTGTTCAGGATCAGGATCGTGATCAGCGTGTCGTTGGGGCGATCGAGCAACCGCAGGATGCGCAGATCGATCCAGCGGGTCGACCCGCGCAGGCGCGCCAGGTCGACCTTGTCCAGCGAGAAAAGCGCTGTTTCGGACGACGAGATCAGGCCGGAGCAGCACAGCAGGACCAGGAAGAGCGTGAAGAGGGGCAGCAGGACGGCGGGGGTCGCTTCGGCCGACTGAACCGGCTGGGCGCCGAGCCACCAGCCGCCGCCCAGGATCAGCAACAGGATGAACAGGAAATGAAGCAGCCGGCGCCGCGCCCCGCGAGATGGAGGAGGCTCGCCGCTATCGGATGAACGCGACACAATCCAACTCCTGGTCGGCCGCCGTGGCGGTGGGGACCACCTGTTGACTGAGAGCTGAAGGAAGATTCAAGGGGGGGCGCATCGAAAAGTCGGGTGAGCCGGTTCAGATCAAGGCTGCTTGGACGCCGGCGCGTGGGGGCCGCGTGGGGTCGTGGGTCGTTGGTCTCAAGCTGAGAGGCGGCGGCGCGCGTCGATCCGCGAGCACGATTCGGGATCCCTCGCACCATTGAGGCCGCATGGGAGTAGTCTAGACGGGGCGGCCCGGGACGCGCAAGCCTTTCCCGCACGAATTGGGCGGGATGTGTGAGTCACGAAGGGATAAACAGGGATCACGACGGGGGGAAAGCACCGCCTGGAGGGTTGCCGGAAGTAGGATTATGCTTGCGTCGGGCCGCGGGGTCTGCTAGCTGTGGAGCCTAACGATGTCATGTCAGCGGCTTGACGCCGCGAGCGCCGCGTTCTTTGAAAGCTCATGAAAGGCCCGGCCCGCCGGAAGAACACCCGGAGTGTTCACGTCTTAACCGTTGTCATGCGTAATGTTGCTCTGTTCCCGTTACCGCATCCCCGTTGATTGCGCTCCCGTCCCCCGCGACTGCCCCCGGTGAAGGAGGATTGACTCACCATGCACCAGCGATTCACGATAGCCCAGGTTGTGCAGGCGACCGGGCTCGAGGAATGCGAAATCCGCTTCTTCGAACAGGTCTTTCGCGAGTTTCTTACCTTCAGCCGCCTGAGCCTGGATGAAACCGAATTCACCCAGGACCACATCGATATTCTCCGCCGCATCAAGACGCTGATCCACGACGAGCAGCAGTCGATTGACGAGGTCAAGCGCCAGCTCAAGCGCGCGCTGGTCAGCGACGGCGCCAACGGCAACGGTCATGCCAACGGCAATGGAGCCGTTGAGCGAAGCCGCGCGGAGGCGCCCCTGGACGCCCCGCCGCGCGAAACCGAGGGGCTGACGCCCTACACACGCGCTGCAAGCCGCCGCCGGCTGGCGCGCGTCATCTCGGTCACCAGCGGCAAAGGGGGGGTCGGCAAGACGAGCGTGACGGTCAACCTGGCGCTGGCGTTTGCGCGCGCCGGCAAGAAGGTCGCCATCTTCGACGCCGACCTCGGCCTGGCCAACGTTCACATCCTGATGGGCGTCAAGCCGCGGTTCAACCTGCGCCACCTGATCGAGGACAATGTCCAGCTCGAGGACATCGTGACGATCGCGGCGGAGGGGGTCAAGGTCATCAGCGGAGGCCAGGGGGTTCGCGAGATGGCGAACCTGAGCGCCGAGCAGCGCCGCGTGATCCTGCGCCAGATGGACCGACTGGAACGGGAGGTGGATATTCTGCTGGTCGACACCGGCGCGGGGATCAGCGAGAACGTGCTGCGCTTCGCGACGTTCAGCGACGAGATCATCGTCGTCACGACGCCGAACATCGCGGCGGCCGCTGACGCCTACTCGATCATCAAGATCCTGCTTGAGATGGAACCGGCGAGCAAAATCGGGCTGATCGCGAACATGGTGCAGAACATGTATCACAGCAAGAACGTGTTCAACCGGATCAACTCGGCCACGCGGAAGTATCTGCACTATTCGCTGGGCGACCTGGGCTACATCGTCGCCGACCACCACCTGGAAACCGCGGGCCAGGTGCGCCGGCCGCTGCTGACGGAGTATCCCGACTGCGAGGCGTCCAAGTGCATCCGCGCGATCGCCAATACGATCCTCAACACCAATGTCTTTGTGAACGACCGCAAGGAATCCTCCTTCGGCGACATGATGGGCGCGCTCAAGCGCACAATGGTCGGCGTCTGACCGGCGTCGTCCCCACCCGGTTTCCCTCAAAGTGGAAGGAGCCCCCCGATGGACTTTGAGCCGGACCTGAACGAACTGGATGTGAACACCGAGCCGAGCGGCGACGTGACCGAGGCGGCGGGGCTGGAGGGCGGCGGCATGCTGGACGTGGCGGGGATTCTGGACGAAGGGCCGCGCCAGTCGGTCGGCCGCGAAGCTTTCCCCGAGCGCTCGGCCAACCCGCTGCGGCATTTCTCGCTGACGACGCAGCCGTTCGCCGACAACGTCAACCCCGATTATTTCTTTCGCACCGAAGCGCACGAAGAGGCCTTTCTGGCGATGAAGCGCTGCATCGAGGAGCACATTTCGCTGGGGCTGACGACGGCGATCAGCGGCACGGGCAAGACGCTGCTGACGCAGGTGCTGATCCACGAACTCGATCCGCGGCAGTACCAGCCGATTCTCGTGCTGGCGTATCCCGGGATGTCGCGCTCGGCGCTGCTGCGCGAAATCGCCGGCGAGCTGAAGCTGGAGGATGTTCCGCCGCGGGCGAACATGCACACGCTCGTCACCGCGATCCAGGCCTACATCATTCAGCTCTATCTGAAGGGCATCCGCCTGGTCCTCATCATCGACGAGGTCCATTTCCTGGGGGCCGATTCGCTGCACATCCTGCGGACGCTGTCCAACATCGAGGTGCCTGAGCGCAAGCTCGTCACGGTGCTGCTGTTCGGCGAACAGATTTTCCTGAAGAAGCTGGAACATCCCAATTTCAAGTCCGTTTTCAGCCGGATGTTCAGCCGGGTGGAGCTGCGGCCGTTGCATGCCACGGAAGTGCCGCAGTATGTGAAGTTCCGCTGGCTGATGGCCGGCGGCCGGCCCACCGTTTTCGGCGACGAAGTATTCGACCGGCTGCATGCGCTGACCGGCGGCATTCCGCGCGAGATCAACCGGCTGTGTCACAATGTCGTGGCCCATGCCGCCCGCCGCGGCGAGGAACGCATCACCGCGGACCTGCTGGACCAACTTGCCCAGAACGGACGGATCTAGCGATGCGCAACGTGTGGAGAAGCAACGAAGCGGGCAGCCTGCGGCTGCGGCTTCGCAGCGGGGGCCTGGCCCGCCGGACGGAACGCGCCGGCCAAAGCCTGGAGGAACGCGAACCGGAGGAGCTGACCGTGCCGGTGGACAACCGGCCCAGCCGCGAACTGGTGCTGACGTTGCTGCAGGCCGAAGCCGCCCAGCGGATCAATTGAGCGGCCGGATCGCCGTCCATCCCTCGACGCCTGATCTAGCGCGGCGGGCAAGCACGGCTGCTCGACGCTGGTGGTTTCACTTTTCACAAAGTCCTGACGCCGTGGTAATAGCAGCCAGCCGATACCGGGAGAATCGACCCATAGGGCGGGGACGGGTCGCCTTTTCGTTTGGCGCGATGCCACGCGCTGCGGCAAGATGACTCAGGATGAACCGGCCCCCCGATCAGTCCGAGTCGCCTTCGCGGATGGAAGCCGGTCCGCCGCGGGCGCCGTTTTCGTTGCGCCGCGCGCTGGCCGAGCTGCCGCGCCGCCTGCGCGAGCTGGAGGAGCAGCTCTGGCTCGTGCCGTACGAGACGACGCGCGAGCTGCGCGACCGCGCGCTGCGCTGGGCGCAAATCCTCTATCTGTCGCTGCGCGGCTTTTTTGAACATCGCGCCTTCACCAACGCCTCCTCGCTGACCTACACCAGCTTGCTGACGATTGTGCCGACGCTGGCTCTGGCCGTGGCCGTGCTCAAGGGCTTCGATCTCGATGAGAGCCTGTTCAACCTGATCCTGAGCTATCCGGTCGCCCAGGTGAGCCCCATCGATCAGGCGCTGCTGGACGTGCGCAGTTACGTGGCCAACACGCGGACGGGGAGCCTGGGGCTGGCCGGTCTGCTGGCGCTGCTGATCGCGGCCGGGTCGCTGCTGTTCAACATCGAGGATGCGATGAATCAGGCGTGGTCGGTCGTCCCCGGCCGGCGCAATTTCGCCCGCAAACTGTCGGCCTATCTCAACTTCGTCGTCATCCTGATCTTCATGATCGTTGCCTTCTCGATGACGACCAGCGGCTCGATTCTGACCGCTCAGGGGATCTGGGACTGGCAGATCTACCGGTTTCGCCCGCTGCACTACGTGCCGATTCTGATCCTCAAGGTCGCGCCGTTCCTCCTGATCTGGTTCAGCCTGATCATGATCTACTACATCATCCCGGGGGCGACAGTGCAGTGGCGCTCGGCCGTGCTCTCGGCGCTGGTGGCGGGGGTGGTGTTCCAGCTGGCGCAGATTCTCTACATCCAGTTCTGGGCGGCGCTGCTCTCAAAGCGCTACAACGTGATTTACGGCGCGTTCGCCGGCGTGCTGCTGCTGCTGGTGTGGATCTATGTGTCATGGTGCGTCGTGTTGTGGGGCGCGGAACTCTGCAGCGCGCACCAGAACCTGAAGGACTGGCGGCGGCGGCGGCGCAAATGGCACAACACGCCGTTCGAGCGCGAGACGCTCGCACTGCGGCTGGCCGTGCTGCTGGGGCGGCCGCTGCTGGCGCGGACCGGCGCGGCGCGGATGAACGTCGGCGATATGGCCGACCTGCTGATGCTCCCGCCCGGGCCGATCACGGAACTGCTGGCGCTGTTCGAGAAGAACCGCCTCGTCATCCGCCCCGCGGGGGAGGACACCTATCTGCTGGCGCGCTCGCCCGAGGATCTGCCGGTGATGGAGGTGTTGCGGCTGGTGCGTCACGGGGGCGTGGCGCGCGAGGCGTTCCGCGACGGGAACGCCGGCGAGGCCGGTTCGCCCGTGCTGCTCGGTCCGCTCGCCACGATGACCGTCCGTGATCTCACGCTCCAGCCGCTGGAAAGCGTGCAGAGCTTCGCGATTTAGGGGAGTGGGAATTCCAGCGCTAGCGGTAGGCGTCGCGACGCTGATCGATCGTGAGGATCAGCACGCTCCGCGCGATCCGGGAGTCTGAGTGTCACGATCTTGGACACGGCACACCCCCGTTGAGGACTGCGTCATTGCTCCAATTTAGACGACAAGAGGTGATGGAAATCTTCAATTTCCTTATCCTCACGCGCTTTTCGCGCATGGTAAGATAGAAGGTCGGCCAACCGGCCGACAGCGATTCGATTCCGCTGGGAGCGACCCGCCATGTCCGCCGTCAGCCCCGTCCTGGAACACGACGCCATCGATCCATCGCTGGATCTGTTTGCGGAGATCGAGCGGCTCAAGACCCAGCTCAATGCCGTTCTGCTGGCGCATTACTACCAGGACCCCGACATTCAGGACGTCGCGGACCACATTGCCGACTCGCTGAAGCTGGCTCAGGTGGCGGCCGAGACCGATGCCGACGTCATTGTGTTCGCCGGGGTGCATTTCATGGCCGAAACGGCCAAGATCCTGAACCCGGACAAGTTGGTGCTCATGCCCGACGCGCAGGCGGGCTGCTCGCTGGCGGATTCCTGTCCGCCCCGTGCGTTCGCCGAGTTCCGGGCGCAGCACCCCGACCACATGGTGATCTCCTACATCAACTGTTCGGCCGCGATCAAGGCCCAGAGCGACATCATTGTGACGAGCAGCAACGCGGAAAAAATCGTGCGTCAGGTTCCGGAGGAGCAGCCGATCATCTTCGCCCCGGATCGCAACCTGGGGGCGTATCTGAATCGCGTGACCGGGCGGAACATGCTGCTGTGGAACGGGTCGTGCATCGTCCACGAAATGTTCAGCGAGAAGAAGATCGTGCAGCTCAAGGCGCGCCATCCCAATGCGCTGGTGCTGGCGCATCCGGAATGCGAACCGGTGGTGCTCGAGCACGCCGATCACATCGGTTCGACATCGTCGATTCGGGAATTCGCCCGCCGCACGCCGGTCAAGGAGCTGATCATCGCCACGGAACCGGGTCTGATCCACCTGATGCAGAAGGACAGTCCGGACAAGGTATTCATTCCCGCCCCGCCGACCAACACCTGCGCCTGCAATGAATGCCCGCACATGAAGCGCAACACGCTGGAAAAGCTGTATCTGTGCATGCGCGACCGCGCGCCGGCGATCGAGCTGGATGAGGAGCTGCGCCAGCGCGCCCTGCTGCCGATCCGCCGCATGCTCGAGATGAGCCGCTGAGGCGGACGGGCGAACGTGTAGGGATTACATCGGGGTGAAATGAGGGAATCCCGTCGGCTCGATAGACTTTCCCCAAGTTCACTCGGGTCAAGCCGCCGATTTCAATCTTTCTGAACAACTTTGGCTTACAAGACCGCGCTTTTATCCATCCCGCCGGCATTCGCCGGGCATGCCGCACCCAGCGACTCAAGCCGGCTGCTCTGGCCTGAAACTTGTGACGCAGTAGGTCATGGGCCGGAGAGTCTGAGGAGCGGATTCCCTCGCCCGACCGGAATATGCAGAAGAGAAAGGAATCCTGTCTCATGTTAAATTCACTGCATGATCTGTATGTCGAGCAACTGCGTGATCTGTATAACGCGGAGACGCAGTTGGTGGGCGCGCTGCCGAGAATGATGTCCGCGGCCTCGTCGCCGCAACTCAAGGACGCGTTCCAGTTGCATCTGAATCAGACGCGCGAACACGTCACGCGACTCAACCAGATTTTCAACCAGTTGGGCCAAAGCCCCGTCGGCGAGAAGTGCGCGGCGATGGAGGGCCTCCTCAAGGAGGGCGAGCAACTGATGAACGAGCCGGGCGATCCCTCGGTCAAGGACGCCGCGCTGATCGCGGCCGCGCAGCGCGTCGAGCACTACGAGATCGCCGGCTATGGCACGGTGAAGGCCTACGCCAAGTTCCTCGACTTCGACGAGGCGGCCGATCTGCTCGACAAGACGCTGGACGAAGAAGGTGAAACCGACAAGGCGCTGACCAAACTGGCGACCGGCGGCATGTTCACGGGCGGCATCAACAAGGACGCGAAGAAACGCAAATAGCCCGCATGCGCCGACAAGTTGCGCGCCGAGGCGCCTCTCAAGGGACTTGGGGAAAGCTCACATCGAGAACTACCCACCAACTTGAGAGGCGCCTCTTTGATTCTTGCATGGGAGCTTCGAAGCGCGCTCAGCGCAGCGGGGGAACCTCTTTCCGTCATCCTTTCTCGGCCCGCACGACGTCGTAGCCCCAATGGCGCTGGGTCGCGGCGTTGCCGAAGGCGGCGGTCATCAAAGCTTCGAGGCGCGGATTGTTCTTCCCGACCATCCACGCCTCGCCCCCCGCGCGCAGCGCACGCGCGGCCGCCTGAACGAACAGTTCCGTGACGCGGTAATCGGTCGCGTAGGGCGGGTTGCTGAGCACCAGGTCGTAGACGCCGGTCTCGGCCTCGCGCGCCAGGCTTTCCAGGTTGGCCTCGTGGCGGATCTCGGTCCGCTCCGCCAGACCGTGGCGCTGGGCGTTGCGCCGCGCCATCTCCACCGCGCGCGCGTTGGCGTCAATCAGGACGAGCCGCTCCGCACCGAACCAGTGTGCCGCCAGGATGCCCATCGCACCCCAGCCGCAACCGAGATCGAGGATCGAGCGGCACGGCTCGGGGTGTTTCAGTAAGTCCAGCAGCGCATGACTTCCGCCATCCAGCCCGTCGGAACTGAACACGCCGTAGCATGTCTCGAACGGCAGTTCGGTGTCGCGGGCCTTGACCTGGACGGTCTTCACATAGAATCGAGTCTCGGGCCGTGCATCCTGGTCCGTTCCGGGCTTCCCCGTCCGTTTGCAGGAGTAGACCAGGCCGCCTTTGGATTTGATGAACAACGTCAGGTTGCCAAACGCTTTTTCGAGTTGCCGCCGAAGCCACTGGTCGCGCGGGTTGTTGATGCAGGTCAGCAGTTTGCCGCCGGCGGCGAGCCGGTCATGCGCCTGGCGGACCAGTTCCAGGGTCAGCCCCGCCTCGCTGTCGATCTGCGTGTGCAGGATGATCAGATCGGGGGATTCGTCCAGCACCGGCAGTTCGGAACCCGTGTGGATCTCCAGGCGCTCGATTTGGTTTTGTCGCGCCACATCGACCGCGCGCTCCAGGTGAAAGAGATCCAGGTGCCACAGGCCGACCCGGCGCTCCGGCGCCAGGCCGCGCAGCACCAGCGCCGCCATGCCATCGGGCTCCATCACGGTCAGCGCATGCGACCCGGCCGCCGCGGCCGCGGCCTCCACGAGGAGAGCATTGCGCGGATGCAGGCCCTTGGGCGAGGTGATCGCGATCCGCCCGCCGGCGAGTCGTTCGCGACGAACGGTGGCGGATTCCGCATCGAGCGCCAGGCTCAGTTCGGGACGGGCGGCAATTGCCGATTTGATGGGATGGTTCACGGCGGTTTCCTTCGGGTTGATTGGCAGCATTCGCTGTTCGCGCGGCGAATTCCTGGTGCGGCCCGCGCCGCGCGCCCGCGCGTCTCATTCTAGCAGCCAGAGTCGCCCCGCGGCTGCAAGCGATTCGGGGTGGGCGCGACTGGGGCGCGACAAGCAGGAATGGACGCGGTGGGCGCTCTGGTCGTCGTTCAGGGACCTCCGACCGGCGCTCCATGTTTCATACCCGAATTCGCTTGTTCGATAACCGTCCGCTCCTGTAATCTACGGTCCATGAGTGCGTTCGCCCGCGAGAACCAACCACGCCCCCTCGACAGCTCTTCCCGGGGGGGGCTGCACGCCGCCCTGAACGCCTTTCCCTGATCGATCAAAGCGAAGTGAAGTCAAGCCCGGCGGCGCCGGCCAGATCCTCCGCTCGCCGTCAACCCGACCCCGCTGAATCCCGCTTTCGACCCGCATCCAAAGGCAGAAAAGTGTCCACCGCCCACGAACTTGCCCGGGAAACCGCCCGCCGCCGCACCTTCGCCATCGTCTCGCATCCCGATGCCGGCAAGACGACGCTGACCGAAAAACTGCTGCTCTATGGCGGCGCGCTGCATCTGGCCGGGTCGGTCACCGCGCGCAAGAACCAGCGCGCGACCACGTCGGACTGGATGGAGCTGGAGCGCAAGCGCGGCATCTCGATCAGCTCCACCGTTCTCAATTTCGAGTACCAGGGCCACCGCATCAACCTGCTGGACACGCCCGGCCACAAGGACTTCTCCGAGGATACCTACCGGGTGCTGACCGCCGTCGACTCGGTGGTGATGGTCATCGACGCGGCGAAGGGGGTGGAGAGCCAGACGCGCAAGCTGTTCGAGGTCTGCCGTCTGCGGGGCATCCCGATTTTCACCTTCATCAACAAGATGGACCGCCCCGGCCGTGAGCCGCTCGAACTGCTCGACGACCTGGAGAGCGTGCTGGGCATCTCCGCCTGTCCGATGAACTGGCCGCTCGGGACCGGATTCGAATTCAAGGGGGTCTGGGACCGGCAAGTCCGCGCCGCCTGGTTCTTTGAGCGGACCCCCAGCGGCATGTTCCGCGCCCCGGTCCAGACCGGCGGATGGGATGACCCCGAAATCCGCGCGCGACTCGACGAAGAGGCCTGGCGGAAGGTGAAGGAGGAGATGGAGATCCTGGAGGGCGCGGGCGCGGCGTTCGATCACGCGCGCGTCCTGGCCGGCGAGCTCACGCCAGTGTATTTCGGCAGCGCGCTCAACAGTTTCGGCGTGCAGAATCTGCTCGATTCGTTCGTCGCGCTGTCCACGGGGCCGACCGCGCGGATCAGCCATGGGAGCGCCATCGCGCCGACTGCCGAACCCTTTTCGGCGTTCGTCTTCAAGATCCAGGCGAACATGGACCCCAACCACCGCGACCGCGTTGCGTTTATTCGAGTTGTCTCGGGCAAGTTCGAGCGCGACATGACCGCCCGCCACGTTCAGTCGGGCAAGACCGTCCGTCTTTCCAACTCCAGTAAGCTGTTCGGCCGCGAGCGCGAAACCGTGGACGTCGCCTATGGGGGCGACATTGTCGGGATTGTCGGCGCCAACTATCTGGCCATCGGCGACACGCTGGGCAGCCGACCGGATATTGTTTACGACGAGATCCCGCATTTTCCGGCCGAATGCTTCGCCTTCCTGCACAACCCGTCGCCGTCCAATTTCAAGCGGTTCCGCACCGGCCTGGCGCAGCTCCTGCAGGAGGGGGTCGTGCATTCGTTCGAACTGGAGCACGGGCCGCGCAACGCGCCGCTGCTGGCGGCGGTTGGGCCGCTGCAGTTCGACATCGTGCGCTACCGGCTTGAGACCGAATACGGCGCGGCCAGCCGTCTGGAAAGCGCGCCGTGGGAACGGGCGCGCTGGGCGCGGTTCGACGCCGTGGATCGTGATCGGATCAAAACGGCCGCGGGCGTCGCCTGGGCGCGGGACGCCGAAGGCCGCCCCGTCCTCCTTTTTCCCAACGAGTGGCACATCGACTACTTTGCCCGCACGAACGATTTCGTCAGCTTGAGCGAATACCCGATCGACCCGGTCGAGGAAGCAATTTCGGCCTGAGGCCTTACCTCAGCCTCAAATAATCCTCAATCGAATAGCCGGCGTCTTTGGGAATACGCGCGGCGAGTCCCCGGCCAAGGCCTCAGCCTGAATGGACTGGAATCTGTAGAATTTTATCGGATCGTTCATCCCTGTCTCATGGACGATTACCAGCAATGTAGCACCGAAGACGGATGAGTCAATTCGGAGCGGGGCGGAACAGATCGTTCCACCCATGGTCCGGAATAGTCGTAATGAAGTATTCACGCAACAATGCGCCTCAAAAAGACAGCCTCCGAGCTTGTCGGAGGCTGCCGGTCAGGTGATCTGGAGTCTTGGATCAGCGATGAGATTCGCCCAAGGCGCTACTTCCGTTTCAGCCACGGCATGTTGCTGCGGACCTCGGCGCCGACCTTTTCGATCGGGTGCTCCTGGCCGAGCCGGCGCCGCGCCCGGAAACTCGCGAAATTCGCCTGCGCCTCCAGCACCCATTCCCGGGCGAACTGCCCGGTCTGAATTTCGTTGAGGATCTTCTTCATTTCCGCCTTCGTCTGCTCGGTCACGATCCGCGGTCCGCGCGTCAGGTCGCCGTACTCCGCCGTGTTCGAGATCGAATAGCGCATGTTGGCGATGCCGCCTTCGTAGATCAAATCGACGATCAGCTTTACTTCGTGGCAGCATTCGAAGTAGGCCATCTCGGGGCTGTAGCCGGCCTCGACCAGCGTTTCAAAGCCTGCCTGGATCAGCGCCGTCAGGCCGCCGCACAGCACCACCTGCTCGCCGAACAGATCGGTCTCGACCTCTTCGCGAAAGCTCGTCTCGTAGACGCCGGCGCGCGTGCCGCCGACGCCCTTGGCCTGGGCCAGCGCCAGTTCCAGCGCCTTGCCCGAAGCGTTCTGGTGAACGGCCACAAGGCAGGGCACGCCGCCCCCCTCGGTGAACGTGCGCCGCACCAGGTGGCCCGGCCCCTTGGGCGCCACCATCCACACGTCGACGTCGCTGGGCGGCACGATCTGCGAGAAATGAATGGCAAAACCGTGGCTGAAAACGAGCGCCTTGCCGGGCTTCAGGTGCGGTTTGAGATCATTTTCATACAGCTTGCTCTGCAGTTCGTCGGGGATCAGGATCTGGATGATGTCGGCCTGTTGCGCCACTTCCGCGGCGGAGACGGGCTGGAATCCATGTTCCACGGCCAGATCGTAATTGGGCCCTCCCGGGCGCTGGCCGATCAGGACCTTCACCCCGCTGTCACGCAGATTCTGCGCCTGGGCGTGTCCCTGGCTGCCGTATCCGATAATGCCCACCGTCTTGCCCTTGAGCAGCCCCAGGTCGGCATCCTGATCGTAGTAAAGCTTTGGCATGGTCGTCCCTTCCGTCACGGCTGATTGGGCGGCGCGGCAATCGGCGGGGGGAGAGATCGTCCCCGGCATGATCGAACCCGGACCGCTCCGAAACCCCATACGCTAGGGAGGGCCGGGACGAAGTGCAAGGTAATTTGACGGAAAAATCGACTGGTCTGGAATTCTCAAGCGGACAGGCGAGGGGCGGGTCGCTGTGTCGATCCTCGGTTCTCGAATTTCGTCGCGATTTTCGCCGCTTACGCTATCCGGCCAGTTCCGCCAGGTGCTGGCGCACCTCGGCGGCCTCTTCGCCGTCGGGCGCCTGTTCCAGCCAGCTCTGCCAGGCCTTGCGGGCCTCGGCGGTTTTGCCGCTCAATTCCAACGCCAGCGCCTTATTGTAAGCGGCTTCACGCATCTGCGGGTTAAGCGCCAGCGCGCGCTCGAAGGCGGCGACAGCCCCCGCGTAGTCCTGGCGCGCGGCCAGCAGGCAGCCGGTGTTGTAGTGATCCAGCGCGTCCCCCTGCGTCAGGCCGAGGTTTTCGCGCTGGGCCTGCGCCTCCTCATCGGGGAGCGAATGGAACAACGCCAGTCCCCAGCGATCATAGGCTTTGCGCCCATCCTGCGTCAGGGCCTGGCGGTAGAGGTCAACGAGTCGGCCATGGAACTGGGCAGCCTTGCTTGCCGCCGCCGACTCCGCGGTTGCTTCGTGGGCGGCCGGGGTCGGTTCCTGCTGCTCCTGGGGCGTATTTTCCTGCTCGGTCATGCGCCGCTATCCTTCCACTTGTTCCTATCGGGCCGCGCGGGGAAGGTCCCGGCGGATTGCGGTTGTCCCGCCGACATCCGGCGGAACATGACAAACGCACTATGGTAGGGTTTCGGGCAGGGAATGACAAGGGGAGTTCGAAGCGCGGGTAAACGCGCACCGCGGGGGCGCCGTCAGGCCTTCACGACGTCCTCCAGAACCTTGACGAGCTGCTCCGGCTCGAAGGGCTTGATCAGATACTCGGCGGCCCCGGCGTCGAGCCCCTTCTGGACCGATTCGGCGTGGGAGGCGGCCGAGAGCATGATGATCGGGATCTCCGCCGTTTCGGGATCCCCCTTCAGCTTGCGGCACACCTCGAAGCCGTCCACCAGCGGCATCATGATGTCCAGGAGGATCACGTCGGGCTTGTGCGTGCGCGCCTGGTCGATCGCATCCAGTCCGTCGTAGGCCGTCACGATGTCGTACCCCTTGGACTCCAGGAACATTTTCAGGACAACCTTGACATCTTCTTCGTCATCGGCCAGCAGGACCTTCGTAGCCATGGGCGTTGCTGATCCTCCCTGTGGATTCGTGGGCGTCGCCGCCGTGCGCGGGGAACCTTGGGCGCCGGGCGCAGACGGCACGGCAGGTCGAAATCGCCCCCAAGTTCTAGCAGACGCCGCCAGCCCTCGCGAGTGGAATGTGCCGCCGCCGGCGGAGCGATCATGTCGCGCAGGTGGGCTGGCGATGGGCGTCCGTCATTTCATGGGCGGAGATCTCTTCATCCGTCGGCAATGGCAGCCGGATGCGGAAGGTGGTCAAATCCCCCTCGGTCTCCAGCAGCTCGATGCTGCCGCCGTGGAGCTGCAGGATGTTGCGCGCCAGGAACAACCCCAGTCCGCAGCCGCCGGCCACGCGCGTGGTCGATTGATCCCCCTGCTGGAACTTCTCGAAGATGGTCCGGCGACATTCCGGCTCGATGCGCACCCCCCGATTGCTGATGTCGATTTCAACCCACGGCGGCTGCACGCGCGTCAGGATGCTGATCTTCTGGTCCGAGTGCGAAAACTTGATCGCGTTGGCCACCATTTCGGTCAGGACCTGGCGCAGCCGGCGCTTGTCGGCGATCACCCGCGACAGGTTGGAATCAAAGCGCACGTCCCATGTCACGCGTTTGAGCGACGCGCTTTCGGCCTGCACCGCCAGAATGTCCTCGATCATCGACGGCAGATCCACCTGGCGCAACGAAAGCTGCAGCGTGCCGCTTTCGATCTCCGTCACGTCCAGGATCGCATTGACCACGTCGCACAGGCGCTGCGAATTCTTGCGCAGCAGGCGGTGGACCTGGCTCAGCGTCTCGTTCGTCACCTCGCGTCCGCCGTTGACGTCGATCATCGGCAGCGATCCGTTGATCACCGAGATCGGCGTGCGCAGCTCATGGCTGATGATCGCCAGGAAGCCCCGTTTCATCTTTTCCGACTCGCGCAGGCGCCGCACCTCCTCCTCCTGCCCGATGTCGTGGAACAAGACCAATGCGTCATTGCCCTGACCGGCGATGCCGCTCAGGCTGCTGACCGTCACTTCGAGCTTTAGCGGCTGGGCGTTCACCGTCGTCCGCACCGGCTCCTGCACCATCTCCTGGCCCGAGCCGAGTTGCTCGATCAGGCGCCGGCAGAGGCTCGCGACTTCCTCGGGCAGCAGATCCTCAAGCTCCGCCAGACATTCGCGGCTGGTATGGCCGAACATCCGCCGCGCCCGCTGATTGGTGTGCCGGATCCGGCCGTTCTCGTCGACGGTGACGATCCCCACATGCAGGCTGCTGAAAATATCTTCCAGGTTCTGCTGCAGCTTGAGGGTTTCCTGGTGCTGGAAGGCGTTGGCGAGGGCGGCGCCGATCAGTCCGGCCGCCGCGCGCAGCAACTCCACGTCGCGCTGGTGGAACAGCCGGTCCTCGGTGGGATGC
>ERZ795049.3886-NODE-3886-length-15367-cov-6.893417_pt1 | contig 15367 bp, 22 predicted proteins | sample MGYA00375133_ERZ795049 | MGnify/ENA primary metagenome ERZ795049 (study PRJEB30178, sample SAMN05720147) | activated sludge metagenome | isolation source: anaerobic digester from wastewater treatment plant | place: Japan | collected 2015-04-20 ...
AGTTGCATTGCTGAACTAGAAGGACTTTTTGATGATCTAGTTACATCAAAATTCAAACAGCAAGTTTCTCCTTATGCTGTTATGAAATCTTTGGATATCAAAACTACCAAAGATATTTTGATTTGGGCTAAGGAACGTCGTCAAGAATACGCTGATATCAGTAACAGTGAAGTTTTGCAGGAAGGATATTCCAATTTCAATAAGATTCAAATCAAGAAATTGATTGTTTATTTTGATTCTGTTATTTTGGATTGTGGTAGAATTGGTAATGAAAAACCAGTTATTCGGAAAACTCGGACAGTAAAAGCTAAGACTCCTGAACAGGTATTAGCTAAACTGCAATATTGTAAATCTTGTCCAGAATTGAAATTGGAATCCATTGATCCAAAATTAATTCTCGGTGCGACACAACTTTATGTCTACAACACTAAATATCGGAAGGTAGGACTTTATCAAGCTAACGATGCCTCTGGATTTTCTGTTTTGGGAACCACTTTGAAAAATTTCGATGAAACCAAATCTATTCAAAAGATTGTTCGTAAACCAGAAGTGATTTTACCAGAATTGTTTAAAGCAGGCAAAGTAGCTTTGAGAACATTTATGAGTAAAATTATGACCACTGAAACAGCATTAACAGGTAGACTCGGACCGGACACTATTCTTTTGAAAGTGATTAAATAATGATTCTAATTGATTTACAACAATTGGCATTAGGTAGTTTATTTGAACAAATTGGTAGTTCTGATCAACAGATCGACACCAATCTATTCAGACATATGTTACTTAATTCCATCAGATCACAAGTAATAAAATTCAAAGAGTCATTTGGACCAGAAGTAGTAATTGCTTGTGATAATCGTAATTATTGGCGACGAAAGGTATTTCCTAATTATAAAGCTTCTCGCAAGAAAAATCGAGAAACTTCTGGTTATGATTGGGATTCGATCTTCGTTTCCCTAAATCAAATCAGAGAAGAACTAAAACAATTTTCTCCCTATAAAGTTCTAGATATTTCTGGAGCTGAAGCGGATGACATCATCGCTTGTTTAGTCCAGAAATATTCAGCTACAGAAAAAATTATTATCCTCTCTATGGATAAAGATTTCATTCAACTTCAGAAATATCCTAATGTTGAACAATATTCCCCCGCTCAAAAGAAATTTATTAAAGAAGCATTTCCAGAAATAGAATTAAATAGAAAACTATTAAGGGGAGATCGCGGGGATGGGATTCCTAATATCTTATCACCCGATAATACGTTTGTTGATGGTATTAGGCAAAAACCAATTACTGAAGTTAAAATCAATCTTTGGTTAAATCAAGATCCACAAGAATTTTGTAATGAAGAAATGCTTAGAAATTTCAACAGAAACCAATTATTGATCGATTTTGATTACATACCAGAAAATACCAAAGAAGATATTATAAATAGTTATGAGACTTCCAAAGGAAATTCTAAACAAATTTTCCTCAATTACATGATTCATAATAATTTGCGACATTTAATTCCTGTTATAAACGACTTTTGAGAAAACCATGATTGAAAATAAACTATACTCTGAACTATTCGAAGATTTTAGTAATTGCAAAACCAAAGCAGAACGAATTAACTTTCTCCGATCAGTTCGTGATCCAAAATTCAAGATTTTTCTAAAGGGTTCATTTGATCCTAGAATTGTTTTTGATGTAGAATTGCCAGAAAAGTATCGACCGGCACCAGAACCAGCGGGAATGACTTGGACTACATTATCAGGAGAAATGGATAAGATGTATCGCTTTGTCCAGAATCATCCTGCGAAACCATTGGGTCTAACTAAAGAAAAAGAAACTGCTATTCTACAAGTAGTTTTAGAATCTCTACATAAAGACGAAGCTCGGTTACTTGTACAAATGTTACAGAAGAAATTACAAATACCTTTTCTGAAAAAAGAATTGGTATTAGAAGCTTTCCCTGGATTGTTTTAAAAAGGAAACGCTATGTTCTCCGGCGGAAAGAATTTCATCAGAATTCAGAAATCTGACAAAATTAAAAAGTTTAGAAAGGATTCTGATGAAACCAGTTACAAACACAAAACAACCAGAAATAAACCCCAACATAAAACATATCAAGAGAAACCAAATGTCCGATGATAAGTATATTGATTATCTAGAAAATCGTATTAAAGAACTAGAAAATAAGATCAAGAAGGATGAGAACAAAACAACAGAAGTTCCGGAGAGTTATTCAACAGAATCCACAAAAATTTTGTTGAATGAATAATGCTTGACTAGTTAAGTATTTTTTGTTATGATGTGATCTTGAATTGATCTGTTGGAGATTTCTGTGAATATCTTTTATCGATCTTTTGCAAGAAAACCCCACGATCTTCAGTCGTGGGGATGAATTGCAAGCTAATTTCCTTGATTTTCGATATATCGCTTAATGGTACTAGAGGAAGCTTCCCCAGTAGTGGAGCAAAAATAACCACTAGACCAGAAATGGTTGTGATACCAATATGTCTTTCTTAAAAATGGTCCGAATGTTTGCCATGCATAATAAGATGTCATTTGTTTAATGTGCCTTACTATCATTGATATTGATTGTGTGGGTTTGGCAGATATCATTACATGAATGTGGTTGTCGTCATCACCTTGAATAGCTACAACATCTATATGAAATTTGTCTAACGACTCTTGGATTTTTAGTTTTACAAAATTCATAACTCTGTCCACCAAAATAGGCTTTCTGTATTTTGTAACAAAAATTAAATGATATTGAAGTTTTGTATGTCCGCTCATAAAAGTAAAATTTTAATAATGCTAAATAGAAGTATCAATATTTAGTAAAGGAGATTTGTAGTGTTCGTTCGGCAGAACTATAGAATATATCCAACATCTTCCCAACAGTCTACATTGATTCAATGGCTAGGACAGGGTCGGTTTGTCTGGAATTATATGTTGTCGAAAAACATAGAAACCTACGAATCTGAAAAGAGATTCATATTTGTCTATAATATGAACAACCTGCTTCCAGAATTAAAGAAATTGCCAGAGACTTCTTTTTTGTCAGAAATACCTTCACAATGTCTTCAACAGAAATGTCAGGATCTAGATACTGCTCTCAAGCAATCATTTAAGAAAACACAAAATAAAAAGGGATTTCCAAAATTTAAAGCTAAGAAGTTGGACGAATCTGGTATTAGATTCCCATCATTCAAATTTGAAGGAAACAGAATTGTTCTCCCTAAAATGGCTGGTGGAATCAAAATCAAACTTCATCGTCCTCTTATGGGAAAGAAAGGAGCCATTACGGTAATTCGTGATAAACTTGGTCGATTTTTTGTTTCCATTCTTGTGAAATTTGATGATGTGATAACTCCAGTTACTGAAATTACTAATGCAATAGGAATCGACGTTGGACTAAAATCATTTGCCATTACATCAGATGCTGAGATTATTGACAATCCAAAATTCTATAGAGCAGCAGAGAAGAAAATTTTAAAAGTACAAAGATCACATTCCAAAAAACAAAAGGGGTCCAATAACCGTGAAAAATCAAGAGTTAAATTAGCTAAAATATATAAGAAAGTAGCTAATCAAAGAAAGAATTTTTGCAATCAGGTGGCCAGTTCGATAGTCAAGAACAATGACCTGATTGCAATAGAAAGTCTAAACGTCAAAGGTATGATCAAGAACCACAAGTTAGCCAAATCAATTGCTGATGTTAGCTGGGGACAATTTTCAGAAGCATTGAAATGGCAAGCGTTAAAGAGAGGTAAACATTTGGTTGAAATTAACCAGTGGTATCCATCATCTAAAACGTGCTCTAATTGTGGTTACCATAAAGCTGATCTAGTCTTAGATGATAGATTGTACGTTTGTCCTGATTGTGGATTTGAAATAGACCGCGACTTAAACGCGGCATTCAATATACTACAAGAAGGATTACGTCAATACAATACCGTAGGAACTACGGAAATTTACGCCTGTGGAGTTAATGAGGGGCAGGTATGCTCTTCAGCCCAGGAAGCTTGTGGATCTTTAGTCCACAAGTAGTTCACATTTTTAACTATTTAGGGAGAATTTATTTTGCCAACCTATACGTTTGTTGATACTTTAACTGATCGAGTTTTTGATGTATTCTTGAAAATTTCTGAACTAGATGATTTCAAGATTAACTATCCCAACTATAAACAGATCATCCAAGCCCCTAGTATTGTTTCTGGAATTTCTTGTTCTAAAAACAATCGAGTTCCAGATGGATTCAAAGATGTTCTAAAGAAAGTTGCGGATGCTCATCCTGCCAGTACATTAGCTGATAGAGTTGGACAGAAAAGTATTAAACAAGTAAAAACCGAAACTGTTGTCAACAACTACTACAAAAAGTCTCAACAAAAATATACTAATACCATCAAATGAAAAATTTTCAGAAAATTGATTTAGAACTATTAAATTATGATTTAGTTGCTGAAACCACTGAATCCGGCAGAACTTATCTAACTCCAGCAGGTAATAGATATCCATCAGTAACTACAGTTCTGGGATCATTAAATAAACAAGCTATTCAGGCTTGGAGAGATAAAATTGGACATGATCAAGCACAAAAGATTTCTAATTTAGCTGCTACTAGAGGAACTAAATTACACGCTATTTGTGAATCCTATGTCAGCAATCAATTATCAGATTTGAAATATAGAACATTAATGCCCAATATCAAGGAATTGTTTTCTCAATTGAAACCGATTCTTGATGAAAATTTAGGTAACATCTATGCTATTGAACAAGCACTTTATTCAGATGAATTAAAAGTTGCTGGTCGAGTAGATTTAATTGCTGAATGGAATGGTATTTTATCTATTATTGATTTCAAAACATCTTCAAAACCAAAACGGGAGAATTGGATTGAAAATTATTTTCTTCAATGCACCACCTATGCTATTGCAGTAAATGAACGAGCAAATATATTCCCCGAACAAATTGTGGTTGCTATTGCTGTAGAAGGCAATGATCCACAGATTTTTGTCAAGGAAACCAAAAATTATCTTGACAGAACCCGCGAAGTGATGTATAATTATCAGAGGAATCTAAAATGAAAGTTAATATTGGACCATTCAAGAAAAATAAAAATCGTAAAGTAAAAGTTAAGATCCATGATTACGATACCTGGAATGCCGATGAAACATTGATTTATATAGCTAATACCATACGACATTGGTAGCTAAATACTTTAACCGTTACCCTTAAAAAGTAACAAAAGGAGTTGTTGATTATCCTGCGTAGTAAATCAATCATCATGAAAAGTTTAGTGATTTTCAGAAAATCATTATCGGCAGTTCGTGTCGATTGGTCAAATGTTTGACCCAATGGGATGTCCCATAAAGAACAAACTAAACCAAAAAATGAGGAATAGATATGTTTGATATTAAGAAGCTTGCACTAATTTCTGGTGTTCTTTTACCTTCACTAGCTGCTGCTAATATTGTTGGTGGCATTTCGTATAAAGCTTATATTGGTAGTAATGAAACTCCAGATGCTTCAGCTTATGAAGTATCACTTGGAACTAGTATTATGGAAAATCTGGCTGTTGATTTACGAACAGAATTCATGGATGTAAATGATAGTTCTGTAAATGGTAATCGTTTAGAAGCTGGATTAACTCCATCTTATCAATTTACCAGTTATCCAGTTGGTGTTTATGGTCGTCTAGCATTAGGTAATCAATGGTTTTCTGGTAATAGTCTACTAAAGGATAGCGAATCCTTTGGTTATGGTTCTATTGAACCTGGGGTTTTCTATACACCTTGGAAGAACAACATTACTGGTGCTACTCTTGGTTATCGTTATCGTGGTGCCTTTGATGATCAACCGTTCTACAATACCAATGCTTTAGTTATGAAGGGTCAATATCAAATCGATAATCACAATAGCGTTAATCTTGGTTATGAATACATTGCCAGCACTGATGACGCAGAAATTGCATCTAATGTAATTACTGTAGGTTACAACGCTCGGTTCTGATAGCTGTTGGGGGCGAAAGCCCCCTTTTCTTAAACTTTTAACCCTTTCCAATATGTCTAAGAAAATTCCTTAGATAATCAAATACGACACTGCAAAAAGTCTTATCTGATAGGAAAACCGGAATTCTGTTATTTTTGAATTCCGTTCTAACTAAAGGAGAAAACTAAATGCTCATTCGGAGTATAGTTTTATCACTTGCATTATTTTCACCTGAAGGTTTTGCAAAAATCAATAAAAATCCTAATCAACAAGTGCAATGTTTAGCTACGGCAATTTATTATGAAGCCAGAGGTGAACCCGATTTAGGTAAAAAATCTGTTGGACATGTAATTATGAATCGGACAAAATCAGGAAAATATCCAAATGATGTTTGTTCCGTCATCTTACAGAAAAAGCAGTTTTCTTTCGTAAAAAATCGAAAAAACCTCTTGACCCCACCTAACAACCCAGCTTATAATAAGATCTTAGTAATGGCAGAGGAGATATTTCACAACCACGAAGTTCTAGTAGATCCCACAAATAATGCTCTATATTTCCATGCGAATTATGTTCGTCCTAATTGGAAAAAACAAATAAAATTCAAAATCGGCAATCACGTTTTCAAATGAGGTTTATTATGGCAATTCAACAATTTTCAATCAATACCATCTCTAATCCAGTTGATCGCGAAAAGCTACTAGGTGTTATTCGAGAATGTTCTAATTCCCTAGTGAAGATTCAAGGTGAACGAGAATATATTCGGGAGGCAACAGCAGAAATTTCTACGGATCTTAATATCCCTAAGCGATTGGTTAGCAAAATGATTCGGGTATATTGGAAACAGAACTTTGATGAAGAAGTAGCTGTTTCTGAACAATTTCAAGAACTTTATGAATCGGTGGTAAAATAATATGTCTATTCATTTCACTCTAACTTCTGAACATTCATATGATAATACCAAAATTACTTATGAATTTGATCAAGAATATCTACCATTAATTCTGGAACAAATGGAACAATTTCTCAGAGGAGTTGGTTTTGTTATTGATGGTCAACTAATGATTGTTAATGAAGAAACTCCAGAAAAGATTGACAACAGTTTTCCAGTGATGTAAAATGGCTACACCAGAAGAAAAAAAGAAGTTCGCTTATCAGATTGATTTATATGCTGCATCTAGTGGACTTTCTTATCTAGAATCCATCGTTGAATATTGTGCGTCTATTGATATGGAAATAGAACTAGCTGCTTCATTAATCAACAATAATCTTAAAGAGAAAATTGAATGGGAAGCAACGGAATCTAGACAAATTAAAAATGTAATTTCATCCTTGCCATTGTGACTGCATTAGAATCTTATACCTTATACAGAACATTATACTTACATTTTACAACTGATAACTATGATTTCATCAAATATAATGGTAAAATTAATGTTTCATTGGAAAATTTCCAGAAACGCAAAGACCAATATAATTTTGTGAAATTAGCTAAAATCTATACTAATATCCAAGATATATCTTTGTTTTATATTGCAAATATTGTAGAAAATAATGCTGAATGGTCCAATTCTTTACTAGAAGATAAAGCTAAACAACATTACAATAAACACAAGAAAACATTACAAAGTATGTCTTATGTTTTTCAAAATGAATGTGAATGGTTATTTGAAGATTCTAAAGATGTCAATGAAATTTTAATTACTTCGGGAGGACATTATCCAAAATTATTGAAACATTATTTAAGATCAAAAATTCAATTGGAAACCTTGTGTATTCTGAATCTTCTATTGGATTTCTTACCTAGTTGGACAAAGAACATTGCTGATGATATATTATGGCCAACTATAGAAAGAAGAATCAGGAAATTTACTTGCTTTCTTCCGAAAGATGTAGTAAAATATCAAGTGTTGCTGGATACTGTACTAAATAAAGAACTGTAGAAAGCAGCATATACAATCATACTATTCATACAAACATACAAAATAGGTAATATAAAGAAATGAGTTCATTTGCAAATCTAAAACGTAATGCTAACAATTTTGAGAAACTGACACAAGCCATGCAACAGATCAATCAACCGGATAATGGATTTGGTAAGGAAGATACGCGACTTTGGTATCCGAATGTTGATAAGAGCGGCAATGGTTTTTCTGTCATTCGGTTTCTTCCACCACCTCCTCAAGATGGTGATGACGCACTTCCTTGGGTTCGTATTTTTAATCACGGATTTCAGGGACCAACTGGACAATGGTTTATCGACGCCTGTCCGACTACGTTGGGAAAACAATGTCCCGTTTGATGACAAGCGGCTTCAGTAAGTAATTACTGTCGAATAACCTCGTGAATTGCTGGAAAGTCTAAGTTAAGAAAGTCCACTAATATTCCAAAAATTAAAAACATATATACTTATATGTTATAATAAAAGGAGATTGTGAAAATGTTATACGAAAAGAAAGATCACTTTTCGTTGGGTTTGATAAAATTTGTAACGCATTTTTGAATTCTTTTGATATCAATTATAATTATGTAATTGTTTGTCTAACAACAACAAATAAGAAAAGAGAAATGTGTGACGAAGACAAAAATCAAATCAAAACTTTTCTTGATATGATAATCAGCAGCCAAGCCCAGAATTATTTTGGGAAGGTTCAAAGACTAATCCATGACTGGATGTACAGACCAATCGTTATTGGGTCTGGAAGCGCGAGGGTTCCTAAAGATAAATATATCGATTTAGAATATCTTAGGAATGTGATATAGTCTGCTCTATATGGAAACATATAGCTGGGTAAATTCCCGAAGTAGATGTAACGAATCTACTTGAACAAAAAGGTTGTCAACACAACAACACTCTCTGGAACTCTGGAATTGATTCTGATAAGGACATTGTTCGTACACGCAAGCGTAAACTTAGTTATTATGCAAACATTCTGGTTATTTCTGATCCACAGAATCCAGAAAATGAAGGACAGAATCGAATCTTCAAATTTGGTAAAAAGATTTTCGATAAATTATCGGAAGCAATGACACCCGAATTTGAAGATGAGAAGGCAATTAATCCTTTTGATTTCTGGGAAGGCGCAAATTTCAAACTAAAGATTCGTAATGTCGAAGGATATCGAAATTATGATCGATCTGAATTTGGAAGCGTAGAACCTTTGTTTGGTGGTGATGATGCTAAGTTACAGGCATTATGGGAAAAAGAATATTCTCTAAAGGAATTTATTGATCCCAAGTTGTTCAAGTCTAATGAGGAATTACTTGCTCGATTTGAGAAGGTAATTGGTGGTAATAGTACAGTAACTGAAACTGTTACTCATGCTGTTGTAGACAAGTACAAGGATCGTAGTGCTCCTGTAATTGAAGATGATGCTGATCTAGATTATTTCAAAAATCTAGTAAACGAGTAAAGAGAAAACAAAGCCCCTTAATTGGGGCTTTTTCTTTTATCCAAAAACGAAATTATCTACAGTTCTTCCCACTAGGATTTTGATAAATTCCCTATCAATAATGTCCCCAGTATATTGGGGTTTAGAATCTGTTGGTTGCGTAGATGCTGTTGGTTGTGGTGCTTGGGCATTATTGATATTCACAACAGGTGGTCTTGCTGCAATAGCACCAAATTCTGTAGAAGCAGTATTTAGTTTTACACCATTAAAAGTAGGTTCATTTAGATTTGCTGGTTTATTTAATGCTTGTGGATTAGTTCTCCAGAGATTTCGGATTCTATCAACTAATTTTTGTTCAGTTCCGGAACCGGTAGCATTAGCCATAGCCATGGTATTAGCAAGATCATTTTCTAATTTATTTGGATCTGTAGTTTCATTTGAAGCAATCATTGTTGGTGCATTTGGATCTAATGGTTTAATAGTTCCTGCTTTATGTCTTGCTAATACTTCTTTTGCCCAACCAGCCTCAGTATTTGCCGTATAAGCATCGCCCCAAGTCATTTTGTTTTTTCTAGTATCTAAATGAATTGATCCAGAACTATAAGCACCAATTCCAGTAAATCCAACGGCTGAAGCATCTTCAAGAAATTTTGCTTTCTCTTCAGGAGATCCTCGATATTTAATATCTACAGCTTTATTATACTTATGCTGTGAATTTTTTACATGTCCTGTTTTATCTGCACCAGCAGTTATCAACATTTTATCGCCATGAATCGCTTGTAATTGCATTAATTTTTGCTTGGTATTTTCATCAATTCCTGTGTTTGCTCCTTTTCTCCAATTCAATTCTTTTGTTGGTAATGTTGTTGGAGTTCCTGCAACTTCTTGTTGTGTATTTGGGACTGGTGTTGGAGTAGTTCCAGGTGTTGTCCCATATTTACTCAGAGCATCTTTTGCATAAGCTACTCGTTTATCTAAATTAGTATCTTCGCTTCCTTCAACTCCATCATGAAATATTTTAGTTGATTCTTCTACTGTTTTTGCTTTTTTAAGTTTTTCTAAAGATTTTTTATATTTACCTTGTGTCAGTTCATATTTCATGAAAGCTAATTGTTCTTCTATGGTAGAACCTTTCATTGGTTTTTTCATTACAGTTTGAAAGTCTTGCTGTCTTTCTGGACTCCATTGGAGCATTCCATAGTATCCATTATTTTCAGCATCGGGTCTTATTTCACTATAAGATTCTTGTCTAGCATTTCCAACTGCACCAGCCGCCTGTTCTGGAGTTAGATTTAATTCTGGATCAGTCATTAGATACTTCATTACTTTATCAACATTATCGGTTCCAGCTAATTGGCTTGGAACTGTTACCGGTGTTGGTGTAGAACTAGCAGAAGGTGTGCCAGAAGGAACAGATGTTGGTGCATTAGTGGTTCCACCTCCCCCGAACCATCTCGATATGTTTTCTCCTACTCCGCATAAAAAACCGGTATTTGTTAACTCCTGTAATTTTTTGAGTTTTTCAATATCAACTTCAGCTAATGCTTTTAATCCATCAGCAAAATCAGTTAATCCTTCTCCTATATCTGATAATTTATCACCATCTACGCAATCTAGTTCTTTAACTCCTTCGGCAATAATTGTAAAGGCGCCTTTACCATCTTTTGGTGCAATTGCTTCTTTAGCAACTTTCCAATTATATTTGAACGAAGAAAATAAATGAACTAATCCTTCACCAAGATCATGAACACCGCTACCAACTTTTGCGAATTGTTCAGCATCAAGAATACTAAATGCTGACAAACCTTCGGCCAATAATTTTAAAGATTCTTTCATGTTGGCGATATTTTCAAGTTGAATATCTTCTCCAAAAAAGAAAGATTTTAATAATGAACCTAATCCAAATTCACCAGTTAATTTTGGTAATGCTTCTCCAATTACAAGCAAAGAATTGGCATCTATACCAGCAAATTCTTTTAGTCCATTAGCGAGAGCCTTTAGTGACTTTTCAATTATTTCTGGTCCACCCAACTCATTAAAAGCAGCAACACCAAGACCAAATCCAGTTAAAAATAATCCTAATCCAGCACCAATAGCACCAATACCAAGACTAGCAACTGGACCAAATAATGCACCAGTGCCAATCATTCCACCAAACGCAACTAAACTAGGAATACTAAAAGCATTTAATCCAGTAGCTATTGCAACTAAAGTTTTAGATACCTTTTCGCTATTATCACCAAGAAGATCAACTCCAGCGGCACCAATAGATAATCCAGATAAAAATCCACCAATGCCCAATCCAATAGCACCCAATCCTAATACCGTACTACCTGCCTTTGCCCACCCCACAGGACCAAATAAAGCACCCGCACCTAACATTCCACCTAATGCAACTAAACTTGTAACATTAAAGGCATTTAATCCTTCACCTAAATTGGTTAATAATTTTTTAATTCCTTCACCACCACCCAATTTTTCAATTGCCCAACTACCGGCAGCAAGTGCAGTGAAGAATCCAGCAATACCAGTACCAACAGCAGCTAATCCAACACCCGCACCAATTCCAGTTGCTCCTAATCCAATTCCTTTTAATAAAGATCCCATTAATCCACCAGTTTTTGTTGGTGAATTTGAATCATCTAAATTTCCACCTCCAGCAACTTTTTTGCCACCTTCTAAAGCATACTGGGATTCATATTGTTTCTCTCTTCTGGCAGCATTATTAAAATAATCATATGCTCGTTCTTGTGGTTTACCACCCATCAATTTTACTATCTTAACAACATTTTGTCTAATAACATTCATATCCCGTGCCATTGCCGGTAATACCATGGTATTTTTTGCTGTTAATTTAGTATCTATTCTAATAACATTTAATTGTCCTTGGATAGAACGAATAGTTTTATATTTTTCAACTTCAGTTTTTGTTGTTGATGTTGCTTTATAGGATTTAAATAATCCTGGTAATAGCATAGGTAACATGCCATATTGATCAAACATTTGTCTAGGATCTAATTTTTCTAGAACACGTTTGCCAATAGTAGAACCAACACCACCACCTTTGGTTTTTTCTGATTTATAAATCTGCGCTAATCTAGATAGTGGTTTTGTTCTGTTGTACATATCATCTTCTCTTACTTAAATTTTGTATCTTTTGCTTTTCTAATTCTTCATTTAAATAATTCATCAACATATCAATATAAAGATGCCTCTCCCAAGGAACCATATCATCCAATTCAGATAAACTATATTTGTGATGTTGCATTAAAGCAAAATTCGTTTTATAATAGTTACCAAGGGTATCATGAGAGAGTCCTACGAAAAAAAATTCTGAATACCTTCTACGTGCATCTGTTCTGTATAACCACACTTTTTACATTTAAACTCTAAATCTTTCTCAATTTTAGGCATGGTACTGAAAAAGTTCTTAACTTTCTCTAAATCTTCTTGTGACATATTATCTACAAAATCATTCAATTCAGCAGTCGTATAATCTTTACTATAATAAATGGTATCTTTATCATAGATGTAATCAATACAAGAAACCACAATCTTAAACATATCCAATTCAGATTCGATATTCAACTTATTCAAAATGGAGAAATTTGGATATTTCATCATAATACCCATATCTTTAGATAATTCAATTTTTGCAGAATGTTCTTTAGGAATAGTAGGATTGATGCTATTCAAATCAACATCAATTTCTACAATAGCACCACAAACTTTATCTTCAGAAATCTTGTTATTACACTTGTACTTTAATTTAGAAATTTCTCCGACAGATCGGATTCGTAACTGTAGAAATAGATATTCTAGATCAAATACTGGCAACGTATCGATATCAACATTTTCAGTCATAATGCAATTATTCAATACTTGTTTGATAGCATTGGTAACATCTTTAGCATCATCTGATTCCGCCGCCATTAGAAACAATTTCTGTTCTTTTACTAGGAATGGTCTAAATTGAATCGTTTTTCCAGTTGAAATTAGAGTTGTTTCATAAACAGGAGCATTAATTTTAGGCAAAGACATAATAAATCCTCAGAAAGTTAAAAATTTAAGTAAGGCAAATATTGAGAAAAATCTTCTCCAAAAAGAGACATACCAAGAGCCGCTAGATCTATTGGACCATTAACTAATTGTCGATATTTTTGATAAGCAAATTGCACAGAAATTCTATGAAAATTATCATCCGACCAACTTAACGGTTGTGAAGCAATACCAATAGGATATGCATCTAAACAAGTAACGGCATATATCTCTTGAATGAAATCATCATATTGTAAAATAGAAATATTAGTCATATATCTCGTTTGATCATCTTTAGCATACCTTAGATTATTGGTATCCATAGGCATAATAGCTTCGACCCAAGTATCAAATAATTTCCTTTCATAGAATTTATTTGAACAAATAAATGTCAATGTTATATCATTAAATTGTGTTTGATAAGGAACCTTAAATGATGGTCCATAAATCTTGACATCTTGTGATAATAAAGTTTTTCCTGGTAATTCCGCAGTTTCACATTGTAATGACAAATATTCAGACATAGTTGCACTAGGAAGTAAATGATTATTTACTTCAAAAAATTTAGGATCAGTATTGGGATTATTCAACATTTGTTGAATTGTAGAACTGGTGATAAAATTATTCAAATAAGGTGGAATCGGAATCAATACCTGAAAACGATTAGCTTTCGCTGGTCCATTCTTAGCATCTAAATTAGAAAGAAAATGTTGTGGTGAAAATGCCATATTAATTAAAATCTGTATGTGAATCTGACCAAACTTGATTTTTGGTAACACCAGTTCTGGTTTGTGAAGTAAAATCTTCATAAGGAAGATAAATGCACCATATCCAATCCATTGAATATATAGGTAAAAATTTTGATTTTACATGGGAATACAAATATCTTTTAATACATGGTTTTGCTTCTTTAGGAAGAATTTTATTAGTTCTTTTTAAATAAGCATAACTGATACGAAACTTTGTGGTTTTATCATATTTGGTATTGTTCAATATTGAAGATAAATCACTAAGTAATTTTGCTCTTAATGATGGATTTATATAATGCAAATTTAATCCTAGAAATCCATCAGAATATATTTCGAGAACAATAATTAATGGGAATTTATCATAGTATGGTAACGTTTTTTTCAATTTAGCATCATAAAAGAAAAAAAACATATGACCAATAAAATCTTCTGGTGCAAATGTATGGGATGAAGTTGAAGAAGATTTTATAAAAGCACTTCTAGTTCCTGCCGAAAGCATTAATTTCATGATATTGTTCCGCATCCAATCCTTAGATTTAGAAATTAATTTAGGTAATCCTAAAGAAACAAGTTTGTTTCTAATTGTGTCAAGAAAAGATATTTGTGTCATAGTACTATTTATAAGTTTTTTCTAATTCTTTTTATTACTGTTGTTGGATCAAGAAAAGGAAAAAATTTATCAGAATCTTCATATCTAAATTGAAAACCGCTAATATGTGTTATATTTGAATTTTTAGTTGCACATTTAGATATATTACTAACAGATATATTATGTTTTCGTGCAAATTCTGAAATATTTGTTATTCCAGTTTCAATGGTGTCATTTGGGAACATGACACAATATACAATAAATAATTCACTAATAGTAAAAAACTCAAAAAATCTATCGTCTTCATATCTTAATTGAAATCCTTGTGCGTGTTTAATTTTTGGATTCCCTTTGGCGCATTTAATTAATGTACTACTATCAATACCATGGTTTTTGGAAAATTCTTTAGCATTTGATATTCCGGTTTCAATATGTCCGTCTGGAAATTTAGCACAATATGTAACATTAGTACGGAATTCTTCTATAGAAATGAATGGAAAAAAAGCATCAATAAATCTACATTGAAATCCTTTATGATGTTTATATTTCCCTCTAGCAACAGCATATAGACCACAGGTTTTTAAATTATATTCAAAAATCAATTCCCAACATTTATCTTGATCTTC
>ERZ795049.3894-NODE-3894-length-15349-cov-16.299529_pt1 | contig 15349 bp, 10 predicted proteins | sample MGYA00375133_ERZ795049 | MGnify/ENA primary metagenome ERZ795049 (study PRJEB30178, sample SAMN05720147) | activated sludge metagenome | isolation source: anaerobic digester from wastewater treatment plant | place: Japan | collected 2015-04-20 ...
ATTCGCAACATCGCAATTATCGCTCATGTCGATCACGGAAAAACGACGATGGTGGACCAACTGTTTCGCACCGCCCATCTTTTTCGCGACAACGAAACATCAAATGAACGGCTGATGGATTCTAACGACCTCGAAAGGGAACGCGGCATCACCATCTTAGCCAAAGCGACCGGCATTCAATATAAAGGTCTCCAAATTAATATACTGGATACTCCGGGGCACGCCGATTTCGGCGGTGAAGTCGAACGCATCATGAATATGGTCGATGGTTGTCTTCTTCTTATCGACGCCCACGAAAGCACGATGCCGCAGACGCGTTTCGTTCTAAAAAAAGCTTTGGAAGCACGCGTTAAACCGATCGTCGTCATCAATAAAATCGACCGACCCAACATCGATATCAAAAAAGTCTTAAACGATGTCTTAGAACTCTTCATCGCCCTTGATGCTCCCGAAGAGTATTTAGATTTTAAAGTCGCCTATGCTTCCGCTTTATTGGGGACGAGCAGCCTTTCGCCTGATCCAAAGGATCAAAAGCCGGGCATGGAGGCGATTCTCGATCTCATCATCAGCGAGATCAGCGGACCGAAAGTCGATGAGGATGGCCCTTTGCAATTTCAGCCGAGCCTCCTCGATTACAATGACTTTGTCGGCCGCATCGGTATCGGCCTTGTCAAATCTGGAACGATGCGCGTCGGCGAAAACATCGTCCTTTCGCGTTTAGATAAAACCAATAAACTCGGCAAAATCATGAAGATGTATCGCTTTGTCGGAATTAATAAAATCGATTTAGAAGAAGCCCGCGCCGGCGATATCGTCGGTGTCGCCGGCTTAACCGACATAAATGTCGGCGAGACGATTTGTAATCCTGATCATATTTTGCCCCTCCCTCCGATTACCATCAGCGAACCGACCTTGCAGATGACGTTTGCTCCCAACAGCTCGCCTTTTGCCGGCCGCGACGGCAAATTTGTCACCTTTCGCCAGCTTCAGGCCCGCCTTGAAAAAGAAATTCAGCGCGATGTGGCCCTCAAAGTATCTTTGATTGATGGCAGCGACCGCTTTCTCGTCTCCGGCCGCGGTGAACTCCACCTTGGCATCTTGATTGAAAATATGCGCCGTGAAGGCTATGAGCTCGAAGTGAGCAAACCGAAGGCCATCATTAAAATAATTGACGGTCAAGCCCATGAGCCCTTCGAAGAATTATTTCTCGATGTCCCTTCTGAAAGCTTGGGAGCGGTGATGGATGTGCTGGCTAACCGCCAGGCTGAAGTTGTCAATATCGAATATGGTGAAAGCAACACGCGCCTGATTTATAATATCGCCGCTGCCGCTTTAATTGGTCTTCACGCCCAAATCATGACCTTAACTAAAGGTTATGGTTTGATGAGCCATCTCTATAAGAACCACCGGCCCGTCACTAATTTTCAGGTCAAAGGCCGTACTCTCGGGGTGCTGATTGCCTCTGATACCGGCCTGAGCACGACATACGCCATCGAAGGCCTTGAAGCGCGCGGGACGATGTTCATCTTGCCACAGACGGAAGTTTATGAAGGGATGATCGTCGGCGAAAATCGCTACAGCAGCGACTTAATTATCAACGTGACCAGAGCCAAAGAACTGACTAATATGCGCATGTCGACCAAAGAGCAAAAAGTCGTCTTGAAAGCGCCGCGCTTAATGTCGCTTGAAAACTGCCTTGCCTATTTAAATGACGATGAATTATTAGAGATTACTCCCTCGACATACCGCATGCGGAAGATGTATCTCAGCGAACTGGAAAGAAAGCGGAAAACGCCGCGAAAACCAGTCGAATAGTTGCTTCTTTCAATTATAATTTAATTCCTTTATTAATGTCTTTTCATGTCCATAGAGTAGAATAATAAGTGATGTCATGTTCTTTTTATCCGTGGATACTAAGCAGGCAGTAAAGGAGAAATATGAAAAAGAAAATCATCGACCAGGACTATATCTTATCTAATGGTGTCGCCATTCCAAAAATCGGCTTTGGCACCTGGCGCGTCAAGCCAGGCAAAGAAGCTTATGAATCCGTCCTGATGGCTCTTCGTAACGGCTACCGCCACATCGATACCGCCACCGTCTATAAAAATGAAAAGAGCGTTGGCCAGGCCATCAAAGATTCCGCCCTTAAACGCGAAGATATCTTCGTGACCACCAAACTTCCCTCGCATGTCAAAAGCTGCGATGGTGCAAAAAAGGAATTTGCAAAGTCTTTAAAAAGACTTGGTCTTAGTTATGTGGATTTATACTTAATTCACGCCCCGTGGCCGTGGATTGCCATCGGCACCGATCATACTCAAGGTAACATCGAGGCTTGGAAGGCGATGATCGAATTATATAACGAGAAGAAAATTCGCGCGATTGGAGTATCCAATTTTGCTCCGAGTGATATCGAACCTTTAATTCAGGCGACCGGTTTTGTCCCTCATGTTAATCAGCTGCCGTTTTATGTCGGAAAACCCCAGCTCGAGAATCGCGCTTACTGCCAGAAGAATAATATTTTATTCGAGGCGTATTCGCCGCTGATGTCCGGCCGCGTTTTTAAGCTTCGCCTCGTCAATCAACTCGCGGAAAAATATGAGGTTACGCCGGCGCAAATCGCCCTTCGCTATACGATTCAGCAAAATACCCTGCCGCTTCCCAAGTCGACGCACGAAGGGCGCATCATCAACAATGCCGAACTCGACTTCGTCATCGCACCTGAAGATATGGAGAAACTAGAAGCGCTTCATCTTCATCCAAAATCACGCTTTTAGCATTTATAGCGGGGGTAATATATGGAAAACACTAATCTTAAGATTGCCGTCATCATCCATTCGAAGACCGGCAACACCAAATCGGTGGCCGAACGAATTAAAGAAAAACTCGTCGCCCGGGGCCATCAAGTACGACTTGAAGAAATTGTTGCTGGTAATGATGAGGAGATGGATCTTGCTAAAATTATCTTAACGAAAAATCCGGAGAGCAAAGGCTATGATGGCTATGTGTTCGGGGCTCCGGTCCGGGCTTTTAGCCTTTCGCCGATCATGAAGGCGTATTTATCAAAAACGCAAGATCTCGAAGGCAAACCGGTCTACTGCTTTTTGACGCAGCATTTTCGCTTTCGCTTCCTGGGAGGCGACAATGCTTTAAAGCAGTTTGAACTGGCTCTCAATGATAAAAGTGCCCGGATTCTAGGCACCAATATCGTCAATTGGAAAAGCAAGAAACGCGCGCGATTAATCGAAGAAACCGTCGATTTAGTTAAATTCTAGTAGGCTGTAATTCAACAATCGGAAAATTGCTTCTTGCCTGAGCGAGTTATTAGGCGTCAGAAATAGCAGTTAAAGAGCTTCTTGATGCTCGTACTGGAGCTGATAGAGATTAAAATATAAACCCTTTTTCTTTAATAGTTGCTGGTGATTGCCGGACTCGACAATCTCGCCTTTCTGCATGACTAAGATTTTGTTGCAATGCTGAATCGTCGACAGGCGGTGAGCGACGATAATCATCGTCGAAATGTTCATCATCTTAGCAAGCGAAGCTTGAATGACGGCTTCGGTTTCGGAATCGATGTTGGCGGTGGCCTCATCAAGCGTCATGACGGTCGGTTTGTATGTTACCGCGCGGGCAAAGGAAATCAGCTGGCGTTCGCCGCTGGAGAAGTTGTTTCCGCGTTCCCTGACGATATGATCTAAGCCTTCCGGAAGCTTCTTTAAAACATGGTCGAGGCCGACATAATCCGCGGCCTTATTAATGTCATCGTTTGAGAAGGCATCGTTTTTCAGAGTGATGTTTTCGCGGATTGTTCCCGAGAAGAGGAAGACATCCTGGAGCATCTGCCCGACAAAAGAGCGAAGCGAGGAACGCTTGATGCGACGGATATCGATGCCGTCGATGAGAATTTGTCCCTTTTGAATGTCGTAGTTGCGGACGATTAACTGGAGAATGGTCGTCTTGCCGCTTCCCGTCGCCCCGACGAGGGCGATCGTTTCATTTGGTTCGACTTTAAAAGAAATTCCTTTTAGGACCCATTCATCGGGAATGTAACTAAACCAGACATCCCGGAATTCGATCGAGCCGCGAAAATTTGCCAGTTCAATCGCGTCTTTTGCATCGTTGATGGCGGGTTTGGTATCTAAGACATCAAAAATCTTTTCGGCGCTGGCAAAGCCGTTTTGCAAGGAGTTGAACTGCTCGGCGATTTGCTGAATCGGTTCGAAGAATTGACCGACATAGACATAAAAGGAGACGAAGAGGCCAATTGTTAAAAAACCTTCGAAGATGGAACTGACGCCGAAGTAGATGGTCATAAGGGTTGCCGCCATGGCCAGAAAATAGATGACCGGCCGGTAAATACCAAAGGTATATATCTCGCGGAAATAACTCTTTTGCAACTTTTGATTGATTGTCGTAAACTCTTTAATTTTTTTGTCTTCCTGATTAAAAACCTGCGTTATCTTCATTCCTGACAGATTTTCCGATAAGAAGGCATTGACTTCCGAGACATTATTGCGGACGCTGCGGTAGGCGCTTCTTGAAAAGCGGCGAAACAAAACCGAAGCGACAAAGATGAGGGGAATGACGGCCATCGTGATTAAAGCCATCCGCCACTCGATGATGAACATGATGATGGCGATGACGAGCATGAACAAAAAATTGCGAATCAGATTGACAATCGTATTGGTGAACATCTCCGAGATATTGCCGGGATCATTAGTGGCGCGCGTGACGAGTTTTCCGACCGGCAGCTGATTAATTTGGCCAATCGATAAGGATTCGATATGGTTAAATACTTCAGTGCGCAGCTGATCGGTGATTTTTTGGCCGATGCGCTGGAGCATGATACTTTGAAAATAACCGATGAGAATTGATAATCCGGTGATGATGAGCAAGATTGCAGCCCCGATAAAAACAACGGTTACTTTTTGTTCGAGGCTATAGGCGGGATCGACCATCAAATCGATGGCGAGTCCGGATGCCAACGGCATGACCATGTTCGTAAAAGTCGTGACGATCATCAGGAGGAAAGCCCCGATAAATTTGCCGGTGTACGGTTTAAAATATCCGAGCAGACGGACGAGGAGTTTGACGTCTTGATGGGCGACGTGGTTTTCGACAAAATCACGCATGGGTCTTCTCCTCTCCGATCAGCTCTTCAAGTTTCTGCATATTATACATTTCTTTATATAAAGAATTTGTTTTCAATAAATCGGCATGCGTTCCGAAACCGGCGAGGCGACCGGCGTCGATGAGGACGATTTTATCGAGGCGGCGGACCGTCGAAATGCGGTGGGCAATCATCAATGTCGTCTTGCCTTTGCGGACGCGGCGCAGATTGCGGATGATATCTTCTTCCGTTTTGGTGTCGACCGCCGAGACCGAGTCATCAAGGATCAGAATGGTCGGATCTTTAGCTAAAGCGCGGGCGATGGAGACGCGTTGTTTCTGGCCGCCGGAAATCGTCACGCCCCGTTCGCCGAGAATCGTCTCGTATTGCTCTTTAAAACCCATCACATCGTCATGGATGTCGGCGAGCTTGCCGACTTCGAGAAGTTTATCTTCGCCGATTTGCTCATATGCAAAGCCGATGTTATTTTTGATCGTGTCGGAAAAGAGGAAGTTGTCCTGCGGGACATAGCCGATGTGCCCGCGCAAGGTTTTAAGCGATAATTTCGCATGGTCATACGGACCGAATTTAATCATTTCTTCCTCGACATTATATACATGTAAGAGCAATTCTACTAAAGTCGATTTGCCGCTTCCTGTCTTGCCGAGAATACCGACCATCTCGCCGGCTTTGATGTCGAATGAAACATCTTTGAGAATCGGTTCTTCAGCATCCGGATAGGCAAAAGTCAGATGGTTGAAAGTTATCGAACCATCCAAGACCGCATCTTTGATGGCCTTGTCATTTTCGTTGACGATGGCTTTAGACTCAAGAAAGGCATAGATGCGCTTGGCGGAGGCCTGAGCCTGACCGTTGATGTTCATAAACCAGGAGATGGCAAATACCGGCCACAAAAGGGTGAAGAAATACGAGATATATTCGGTCAGTTCGCCGCTTGATAGATTACCTTTGGCGATCATAATTGAACCAAAGGTGATGATGGCCAGGATGACGAGGCTGATCATCGAATCAATGATGATGTTGACGATGATGGCATAGCGCATGTGATCCATTGATTTGCGGTAGACTTCCTGCGATTTGTTCTTGAAGCCGAGAGCTTCGGCGGCCTCGCGGACATAGGCTTTAATGACGGTGATGCCGGTAAATGATTCCTGGGCAAAATCGCTGGCTTGTTCAAAAGCCTCCTGGCGAAGTTTAAACTTTTGTTCCATTTTCAATTCGAGAAAAAAGACGAGGACGCCCATAAGGGCAATCGGTATAAACGAATAGAGGGTCATCACCCAGTCGAGGGTGAACATGCGGATTAGGACAAAGGCGCCGAGAACGACGCCGTCGACGAGCATCAGAAGGCCAAAGCCAAAGAGTTCGCGGACCGTCCCGAGGTCGTTGATAAAATAGCTCATCAAACCGCCGATTTTTTGCTGCGAGTAGAAGTTTTGGTCGAGCTTTGTGGCGTGCGTGAACATCTCCTGGCGGATATCGGTTTCGATCTTGCGCCCGGTGCCGAATAAAAGAAGGCGCCACAAAAAGCGACCGATGGTGATGCCTCCGACGATCAAGGCGACGGTCAAAAGCGGTTCTAACACTTGTGATAAGTGGCTGATCGCCCCCGTGTCGACGCCGTCGATGATGATTTTGACGATGCGGGGAATCTCGAGTTGATACCAGTCGATGACGACCAAAATCGCCACTCCAAAAAGGAAAGCTAATCCGTATTTTAAATAATAATGGCGAAAGTGTTTTAAAAAGATCATATGTTGACCGACGCCTATATTCTATCTAAGCTGTTGCAAAAATAAAGAAATTAAATCAAGATTTAAGCGATTTTTATGTGAAAGCGTTTCGAAATCGCGCGCTTTTTTAAAAAGCGTAGCCTCTGTTTGCTTATGATGGCAGTAAAATTTATAATGTCTATAGTATGGCCAAGGATAAACATCTCTCTCATAATTTCGTCAAAAATTTGCTGGCCGAAGATTCGAGCCGATATCCTTATACGCCGGCAAAATTAGCTTATTTTTGCGACCTCATCAGCGAAGGCTATAAAAGCTATCGCATCAGCTGCAGCCAATCGGCCGGAGTCAAACCCTTTGAAGAATTTGCCAAAGAGATTATTCAGGCCCATAATAGCAAGTTCAACAGCATGACCGAAGATTTCAAACAGAACTACTTCCGGCAAGCTGATTACTTACGCAAAATCGTCTCGCAGAAATGCCAATCACTAATCAATAAAAATGATCCCGATCATATTTTTACTTATGTAAATCCCAAAGACGACTCGCGCGTCGACCATTTAAAAGAGATTATCAACGGTTATTATTCTCTTTTGAAGGATGCCGGCGATGGCTCCCTCGCCCAGGCGATGGTCAAGCGGATTATCAATCAGATGATTTCGGGCATCCGGCTGATTTCGGTTAAGCAATACGCCGATGCTTTTATCATCTGGCGTTCCCTTTTGGAAAATGCTTCCTATCTCAAAATCATCATTAAAGGCGGTAAAAAGACGAGCAATTTGTTTGCCGAGCGCAAGAACACGATGAAGAAGGTCATGAGACTCGCTCCGGCGACAAAGGCCGAAATGGACAGCCTGCGCGATCAGGCTCACAACCGGGCCAAATCGGCGAAGTGGTGGGAACATCAGCGCTTTGTGTGGGCCAAAGGCGTCGTCAACATCAAAGGCGAGCTATCATCGCGCACATTGCAGGAAGCCGCCGGACTCGACAAATACTACATCCACTATCAAGTGGCATCAGTCTTTACTCACGAGCACCTGATTAACGAAAATGATTTTCAAAACATCTCACTTTTTGATTATGTGATTGAACTTTATTGGCGAACTTTTGAGGAGATTCGCCTCGATATCATCGGTTTGTTTAAACTTAAAGACGAGCAATTAGAATACATTAACAAACACGAAAAAAATCTGCGGCTGGCGCTGAAGAGCACGCATCCAAAGTTCGATGAATTCGCGCTGATGATCAGCTGATTTATATCGATTTGAAGGCGACGCGGTTGCGGCCTTCTTTTTTGGCTTGATAAAGAAGGATATCGGCCTCTTCAAGAGCCTCTTCGCAATCCTTTTTATTTGTCGGCGAACGATACAGAGCCCCGACGCTTATCGATAGGCGAATATCTTTTTCTTCAAAATGAAAAGTGCGGCCCTTGATTTCCTGGCGAAGCGATTCGGCAAACTGCTTGGCTTCTTCTTCGTTTTGTGCAAGATGAATTAGGACGAATTCCTCGCCGCCGTAGCGGGCCAAGAAATCGCCGCCTTGGAGTCGTTCTTTAAATGTTTTTCCAAGGATGATTAAGACTTCGTCGCCCGCGGCGTGGCCGTATTTATCATTTATCGTTTTAAAATTGTCGATGTCGATCATCATGATGACCACGGGAGGAAATGGTTTACTTTTAAACCTCTCCTTCATCTCATAGACGAAACGGTGATAAGCGGCGCGGTTGGGAAGAGAAGTCAAAAAGTCGGTTTGGGCATAGGTCAGAAGGTCTTTTTCGGCACCGCGGGCGATGGATAAAAAATGATAAGCGGTACGGGCGACGCCGAGAATATTTAAGACGATGTTGATGATGTGAAAGACGAGGGCGAGCGGATTAGAAAGGACGATGAGTGGCGAAAAACGCAAGGCGACGAGCAAGACGCCGATGAAGACGAGCGCTTCGATCGAGGCGGCGATGAGCTTCTGAATGTTGTTCCATTTGGCAAAGACAATCAGAACGACCATATTGAAAAAATAGTATTGAAAGCCGATTTCAAGTCCAAAGACGATGACCTCGGCCGCCGCCTGAATGGTGATGATTAAAATAAAGATAAATGACGCCAGGCCATAATAACCGCGGCGGTTAATCAAAACGGCGATGGCGGTAATTCCCATCGTCACAAACGAGATGGCGGTAATCAGAATGCTTCTTGATAAGAAGAAAAGTGGAATAATGGCAAAAAAAGCGAAAAAAGTCGAAAGATATATGAGATGTGAATGCTGAAAGTATTCGCGTTTAGTCTTTTCGTCGACGTATTTAGAAAAGCGCATCTCCAATCCCCTTGTTGTAGCTATCAAGATATCAAAAATACTTAAGTATAAATATATTTTTCTAAACATCTGCCAATTTTTCCATCATGGCGCGTATATATTTTTCTTTTGTTGACACAGTTTTTAATGGTTGCCATAATTTGACTAACTCGTCGACAAGAGCGGCCCTCACAAATCCTTTTAGCGAACCGGGTCTGGTGCAAGCCGGTAAGGAAGAAGAGAACAGCCAACATCTTGGAGTGGAAGAAGAAACCAAGTAGACCTTCCCGGATCTCGCCGTTATCGAGAATCAAGCGCTGAAGCAATTCAGAATTAAGGTGGCACCGCGATTAATCGTCCTTTGCATAGGGCGTTTTTATTTTTTAGGAGGATCAAGCCATGTATCAAAGCAAACTCAATCTTCTCGAGACGGAGAAGGCCATTAAATTTATTAAAGACGAGTTTGAACGCCGTCTAGCGACAAAGTTGAATCTCATCCGCATTTCGTCGCCCGTCGTCGTCTCAAAAGAAAGCGGCATCAACGATTATCTAAACGGCTATGAAAAACCCGTCGCCTTTCACTATCAAGGCGAAGAATTGGAAATTATTCAGTCGTTGGCAAAGTGGAAAAGAATGGCTCTTAAACGATATGGCTTTAAAATCGGACAAGGTCTCTATGCTGATATGAATGCCATTCGCAAAGATGAAATCATTGATAGCATCCATTCGATTTATGTCGATCAGTGGGACTGGGAAAAAATCATCACCCGCAAGCAGAGAACAAAAGAATATCTTTTTAAAACGGTAAAAGTTATCTATTCTGTCATTCAAAAAATGGAACGGATCGTTAACCGTCGCTATCCGACTTTGTTTTTTAAGCTCCCGGATGAGATAACTTTCATCGATAGCCAAGAATTGGAAGATCGTTTTCCTCAGCTTACGAGCCGCGAGCGGGAGTATCAAGTAACAAAAGAATGCAAGGCTGTTTTTGTGACACGCGTCGGAGGTCTCCTTAATTCGGGCGTGATTCACGATGGGCGTTCGCCCGATTATGATGATTGGGATTTAAACGGCGATTTATTGCTCTACGATGCGGTGAACGATGCCGTCTTGGAAGTCTCATCGATGGGAATACGCGTCGATGAAGTATCACTAGTCGCTCAGCTAAAAGAGCGCAATGCTCTCGACCGACTCCAATATCCGTATCATCAGGCGCTTTTGAACGGTCAATTGCCGCTGACTATCGGCGGCGGCATCGGCCAATCGCGCATGTGTCAGTTTTTATTAGAAAAAAAACACATCGGCGAAGTTCAAGCGAGCTATTGGCCACCCGAGATGCTGGCTGCTCTCGAACAAGAAAATATTATCGTCCTCTAATCTTAAATTAGTCGTTTTATCACTTTGATGGATTAGGATTATTTTATAATGCATAATTTTGGTGGTAAGAGACCATGGAAAAACTGATCAGCGTCGAGCAGAGTGTATTTGCCCTAAGTCAAAGTTATCCGGAGATTGTCGAGATTCTCGCCTCCCTCGGCTTCAGCGATATAACAAAGCCAGGAATGCTCGCAAGCGTCGGCCGCTTTGTCACATTAAAGCAGGGCGCCGCGCTTCGCAATATCGATCTTCAAATTGTCAAAGACGCATTAATCGCCCATGGTTTTTCATTTAAGGAGAAGAAAAATGAGTGAATTTATCAACAATCAAAGCATACGCCAGGAAAAGTTAAAAAAGCTGATTCGCAGCCTTCATGACGGTAAGCCCCTCGAACAGGCCAAACAAGAATTTAAAGAAGAATTTGGAAGCATTACGACCGCGGAGATCACCGCGATGGAGCAAGGCCTCATCAAAGAGGGGATGGCCGCCAGCGAGATTCAGCGCCTCTGCGATGTTCACGCCGCTGTTTTTGAGGGCTCAATCGCCGATATTCACGCCCCAAAAGATGAAGTTGACGATATTCCCGGACATCCCGTCCACGTTTTTCTTGAGGAAAATGAGCGTCTTGAAAAACTGCTTAAAGAAGAAATTGAACCGTATTTAAATCAAAGCGGCAAGACCGCCATCCTCATGCTGCGCGTTGGCTTCGACCGCCTCAAAGAAATTGATAAGCACTATGCCCGCAAGGAGTACTTGTTCTTTCCCCATCTCGAAAGAAAGGGTATCACCGCGCCTCCGAAAGTCATGTGGGGTGTCGATGACGAGATTCGCGCCGACATTAAAAGCGTCATCGCCAGCCTTTCGGCTGTTGCAATCGATGAAGCCGCAACCTTTGCCTTAATTCGGACGACGCTCACTAAAATACGCGACATGATTTCCAAAGAAAACAATATTTTGATACCGCTTCTAAAAGAAAACCTGAACCTTTTCAATTGGATAAGCGTCGAATTGGCAACTCCGGATACAGGCTGGTTCCTCGAAAAACCTAAAGTCAAATGGGAAGAAAAAGGATCGAGTATCGAAAAGCCAAAGAAGAAAAAAGAAATTGTTTCAAAGACGGACACCGAAATTCGTTTTGACGCCGGTTCGCTCAGCGCCGAGCAAATAAATGCAATGCTCAATGCGCTGCCATTTGACATGACTTTTGTCGATCACAAAGGATACGTTCGCTACTTTACGCAAGGCAAAGAGCGCATCTTCGCCCGCCCGGCCACGATTATCGGCCGCCATGTCTCGATGTGCCACCCGCCGGCATCGGTGCACGTCGTCGAAGGTATCATCGAATCGTTCCGAAGCGGCCGAAAGGACCACGAAGATTTCTGGATTAGAATGAAAGATATGTTCGTCTACATTCGCTATTACGCTGTCCGCAATGCTAGAGGTGAATATCTCGGAACGCTTGAAATCACGCAGAATATCAAACCCATCACTGAACTGCAAGGCGAGAAGCGCCTCGTCGATAAATAAGCTCGCGATTAGCAATAGCCAAAATACTTTAAGGTGCGTTTAAGTTTGAAATTAATTTCAAAATAGCGCATCTTTTTTTAACTTTTCGCGACGATAGATGATAAAGTAATATTTATGAAGATGCTTAAAGGAGTTAACAGTGACAAATCAAATCTCAAAAACGACATTCCTTAAATATCTGAGGTGTCCGCGCGCCGCCGCTTTTGAAGGCGATGCGGCCGCCATTGTCCGTGATTATCAGCGCAATCTCGCCCATATCGGCGGTGAAGAAAAGGCAAAGATTCTTGAGGAGGAGACAAAAGAAAAACTCCGTCAGCTTTTTATCAGGCTCATCGAAAACGATGAAGGTGGAGCTGAAAGCGAAGCGGAGATTGAATCTGGTGATTTTGACGGTTTGCTCAAAGATGATTTAACGTTAAAAGCAATGCTTTCGACATATTTTAAAATCGAACAACTGACGGCTGAGAAAGCGAAGAAGACCTTCGGCGGACAAGTCCTTTCGGGAATGAGGGTGGGCGACCAGGTCATCGGTCAGAGGTATATCAATCTTTTTAAAGACGGTTTTAATTTCCATTCGTTTGTCGACGTCGTTCAGGAAGATGATAGCGCCGTGCGCATCATTGAAGCCAAATCGACGACATCAAAGAAGTTTGCGAAACTGGGACCGAAAATAAATAAAGAACTCTGCCCTATTTTTGAGCGTTCGCCATTTGGTGTTTTGCGCCTTAAAGAAGATTTTGAAGGTTTTAAACCTTTCGATAAATATTATGATAACCGCGAAAAGTTAATGGACCGTTTCCGCGATGTCGGCCGCTATGTCTATGACCTGGCTTGGCAGCGCTATATCATTGAGAATTCGACGGATGATAAACGCGAATATCGCTATTATTTAGCAGTGTTAAATAGCGATTATGTCTTCGACGGGCGCCAGGACGCAAATGGCGAGAACATCTATAACGCCGATGACTTAATCGTCTTAGTTGATCTGACGCAAGTCACCAAAGATATGCTCCTTATTGTTGACCGCGATGTCAACACAGTCATCGATCGCATTAATAAACCCGACTTCAGCCGCGTTCCTTTAGAAAAACCCAAATGCAAGATTAACGGAAGCTATGATCGGTGCCCGTGGCTCAAAATTTGCATGAAGGATTTGATGGTTCCCGACAAAAATTCGCTTTATGTCTATCGCGGCGGACACACCGGTTTTGGTCCCGCAAGCGAAAACTCTAAAGAAAAGGCGCAAAAAGAAAAGATTGAAGAACTCATCTGGCGGGGTATCACCAAAGCGCTGGATATTGACTACGATTGGCTTAATGAAACTCAGAAGGTTCAGTATGAGGTGATAAAAAGCGGACAGCCCTTTATAGATAAGAAAGTAATTAAAGCCATGCTTAAGGATTTAAAATATCCTCTTTTTCATCTCGATTTTGAATCGATGAATTTCCCGATTCCCATGTACCGGGGTGAGGTGCCTTATCAGCAATCGCTTTTTCAGTATTCGCTGCACATCGAAAGAACGCCCGGTGTTTGCGACAAAGAAAAAGATAATGTTTCCTTTTTGTCGACCGGCAAAACCGACGATCGCGAAGAGTTCATCAAATCAATGATCAAGAACATTCCCGCGAATCAAGGCGGAACCGTCATCGTTTATAATGCCATATTTGAATCAGGTCGCCTCAGGGAGCTTATTGAGATGTTTCCGAAATACGCTGTCGAACTCAATTCGATTTTGGAACGGATCTATGATTTGAAGGACATTTTGGATCCAAGCAAAAAAATCATCGCGGATTACGAATATTTGAAGTCAAAACCGTGCGCTTTTAATTATTACAACGAATCATTTCAGCGCTCTTATTCGATTAAAAAAGTATTGCCGGTATTTGCGCCACATCTCGATTATGCGAATCTTGATGAAGTGCATAATGGTTTGGACGCTCAAGCGGCCTTCATGCGTTTAAAATATCTTGAAGGCAAAGCGTTTGATGAAACATACAAGAACATGATTGAATATTGTAAACAAGATACATGGGCGATGTTTGAAATCATGCAGGGGTTAAGAAAACTGATCAATGAAAAATAAACGCTTATTACTAATCGCCGCCGTTCTGATTTTGTCTTCCTGCGTCAACGGAGGCGGCACCGGTTCTGAGTCGTCGCAGGACACGAGTTCAGGCACTTCCGGCGATACCTCATCGAATACGAGTTCAGATACGGCGAGCGACACTGTCTCAAGCGTCACCGGCGACACTTCTTCTAGTTCGGAGACAGGCCGGCCGACTAGCGGCACGGAAATCATCGATTTTTATGCTATCAACGATTTTCATGGTGCGATCAGTAAAAATGACTATTTTGGTGAACCAGGCCTGGCCCGCGTCGCCGCCTATCTAAAAGATAAGAAAGATGACGCTCCCGAAAACAGCGTCATTATCAGCTCTGGCGATATGTGGCAGGGCTCTTACGATTCATATCATAATCGCGGCCGCGTCATCACCGAAGCAATGGATGATATCGGCTTTGATTCGATGACGATTGGCAATCACGAATTTGACTGGGGCAAAGAATTTATCGAAGATAATGAAGGTTGGGCCGACTTTCCGCTTCTGGGTGCCAATATCATGGAATATCCCGATACGAGCGTGAAATCATCAGTCGGTCAGGAGTATGCAATTATCGAACGCGGCTTTCTCAAAATCGGCGTAATAGGTGTAATCGGTCAGAAACAAATAACTTCGATCAACAGCCGCTATATGCAAGATCTCTATTTTGAAGAACCGACACAAATCATCAAGAACTTAAGCGCTGAGCTCCGCGAAGAGCATGATGTCGACATCGTCGTCTTGTCGATTCACGCCGGACAAGGCGAAGTAGACTATTCCATTTCGCAAGGGAAATACGTCGATGCCGTCTTTTGTTCACATACCCATCAAGTTGAGCAACAAGTCGTCAATGGAGTGCCGTTTATTCAAGGCGGTTCAAATGGCAAACATGTCTCAAATATTCGACTTTCGTTTAATTATGCTACCGGACAGGTCAATCACGTTTCTTCGCAAAATACATATGAAGGACAGCTGAATTCTCTTACTCCCGACACCGGAGTGCAGGCGATTATTAGCCAGTTCGCCCAGTCTTCGGATTCCGATAAAAATCAAGTCGTCGGTACGCTGACCAATAATTTGAATCGGTATGACACACTTCCTAATATGGCAAATTATACAGCGGCTATGAAAGCCGTTGAAAATGGCTATGACATCGACTTTGCCATGACTAATGTCGGACGCAGCAACATTCCCGGCGG
>ERZ795049.3895-NODE-3895-length-15343-cov-4.502355_pt1 | contig 15343 bp, 13 predicted proteins | sample MGYA00375133_ERZ795049 | MGnify/ENA primary metagenome ERZ795049 (study PRJEB30178, sample SAMN05720147) | activated sludge metagenome | isolation source: anaerobic digester from wastewater treatment plant | place: Japan | collected 2015-04-20 ...
TTGGCATCGTCCAGATGAATGGAAACGCCGATGCCCTCGAATTCGCCCTCGGTGTCTTCCCGCATCTGATTGAGCATGTCCGCGGCAATATACGAACTGTGCTCGTCGAGCGAATTCAGCATGCCGATAAGCGCCCCTTCGACGACCTTCTGGGTGTCCGGCTCCTTGACGTAATTCCGCAAAATCTCGTCGAGCACCACGCCAATGGGCTCGATCTGCTTCCACACGTCGGTCTTGGATCCCTGCGCCGCGATGCGGTTTGTGAATCCGTTGGCGACCACAAGCGACAAGGCCAGCAGAAACGTGAAAAGGGCCGTAAACTCGAAACGATTTTTTCGCATCCAAACCTCCGGATGGCTTTGCGCCTGCGAAGAAAAAAACAGCGCCGCGCACCGCGACAACGGCGCCCGGCAGCGGAATAATGATAGCAAAAGCCGCGCGGCAAAGCGAATAGGCCCCCTGGGTCAAGGTTAGCATTGATATCCGAGTCACTGCGCGGGCGTTTTTTCGGGGGCAGCTTTTTTCTGCAGGAGGATTGACAAAACGGCAACTAATTGGCTATATTGCCAAATACAAACAAAAGGAGGCGGCATGGACGCAAAAACGCAAGCCTTGCTTGAGGCGCGGGCGGAGGTCATCAAGGCCTTGGCGCATCCCACCCGGCTGTACATTGTCGGCGAGCTATCCCAGGGCGAACGCTGCGTATGCGAACTGCGCGAAGGAGTCGGCGCGGACCTTTCGACTGTTTCCAAACATCTTTCGGTGCTTAAAAACGCGGGCATCGTCGAGGATGACAAACGGGGGCTTCAGGTTTTCTACCGCTTGCGCGTTCCCTGCATTCTGAATTTTTTCGGGTGCATCGAGAGTGTGCTCCGGGAGAACGCCCGGCGCCAACAGGCTCTCGTCAACGAATAATAGCTTCCCAAGAAACGACGGAAGTCCGTTGCGTGTCACATGTTGGCAATTTAGGAAAATAAGCATGAATACAAGCGAAACGGGAGCGAGATGAACTGGAAGCGTGAGTGGAAGCCATTGGCCGCGATCGTGGCGGCGTTCTTGTCGTGTTTTTACCTGCCCGTGGGCGTTCCCCGTTTCGACCATGCGGTCATGGAGTCGCTCCATTTGGTCAAGTGGTACGCGCAAGAGCATGTCATTTTGTGTCTGCTTCCCGCGTTCTTCATCGCCGGAGCGATCTCGACATTCATCCGCCAAGCATCCGTAATGCGGTATCTCGGAGCGGCGGCGCCCAAGACGATCGCGTATGGGGTGGCCTCTGTTTCAGGCTCGATCCTGGCGGTTTGTTCGTGTACGGTGCTGCCGCTTTTCGGGGGCATTTGGCGCATGGGCGCGGGACTTGGACCGGCCACGGCCTTTTTGTACTCGGGACCAGCGATCAACGTTCTCGCAATCGTCCTTACCGCGCGCGTTTTGGGGGTGGAATTGGGGATTGCGCGCGCCGTGGGAGCCGTGACGTTCAGCATCGTTATCGGGCTGAGCATGCACTTTTTGTTCCGCAAGGAAGAGAGGGAGAAGGCCGTCGCGCAGGCGGCGTTGCCTGTGCCCGAGGCCGTCCGTCCTTTATGGCAGACGGCGGCATGTCTGGCCTTGATGGCGGCTATTCTCGTGTTTGCCAATTGGGGAAAGCCTGCGTCCGAAGTTGGAATCTGGCGTGCCTTGTACGCCGCTAAATGGGCGATCACCTCTGTTTGCGCCATTGCTCTCGGCGTGATTTTGGCGGCGTGCTTCGGTCTTGGCTGGTGGAAAATCGCGCTGGCGGGAACGCCGGCGGCGGCGTTGGCCGCGCTGCATCCGCACGAGCCCGTCTGGGCCTTTGCCGCAGGGTTCATGGGCCTGTCCGCCGCAATCGGCTCCGGCAATGGCGAAATGAAGGAATGGTTCGACGTGAGTTGGGAATTCGCCAAGCAAATCCTGCCGCTTCTCTTGGGCGGCGTGTTGATGGCAGGGTTTCTTCTTGGCCGCCCTGATCACGAAGGGGTGATTCCCAGTGCGTGGGTGACCTGGGCCGTGGGCGGCAATTCGGTAACGTCCAATTTTTTGGCGGCCCTCATTGGAGCGTTGATGTATTTTGCCACGCTCACGGAGGTGCCGCTGTTGCAGGGATTGATCGGGTCGGGGATGGGAAAAGGTCCGGCGTTGGCCCTGCTTCTTGCCGGTCCGGCGCTGTCTTTGCCAAACATGCTGGTCATTTACAGCGTCATGGGGTTCAAGAAAACGTTTGCCTACTGTTCCCTGGTGGTGATCTTGTCCGCCATCGCCGGAATCATGTATGGGGCTATTGGGTGAAACGAAAGAGACCAACACGCGGGTAGGCGCGCAAACCTCGCTGTCCGCCAACCATCCATCGAGGAGGCATGGAAATGAAAATCCAGATTCTGGGCACGGGATGCCCAAAATGTAAAAAACTTGCGGAAAACGCAGAAGCCGCCGCCAAAGAACTGGGCATCGATCATGAGCTGGAAAAAGTCACCAATATCAATGAAATCATGCAGTTTGGCGTGATGATGACCCCGGCCCTCGTGATCGATGGACAGGTGAAACTCGTGGGCAAGGCGCCTGATGTCGAGGAACTGAAAAAATTGTTGTCGTGAACGCCGTTCTTGACGGAGAGGGCGCGTCCTGTTTTTCCAGGACGGCTTCTTGAAATATGGAGCGCGGTCGAAGTCTTCGTCGTTGCGGCGACGGGACCGCGGAGCGAATTGTCGGCTGAATAAACGGCAAGGAGGAGACATGGAAAACGAAACGCCGAAACTCGAGGATCCGCGCATTCGGAACCGTCTAGGAAAGAAGGCGGTAATCGTCCTATTGTTGGCGCTGGCAGTGGGTGCGGCCGCTTATATGAAAAACCAGCGTTCTCCTGCTGCGGCGCCGGAAAACGGATCGGGCGGCGGCGTAACCGTCGCGGCGCAGCCCGGCTCCACAAATACGGATCTCGAGAGCAAGGCAAGGCTTCCCCGGCTGGTGGACCTTGGCGCGAGCAAGTGCATCCCCTGCAAGATGATGGCGCCCATTCTCGAAGAACTGAAACGGAGTCACGGGGAAAAATTCGAGGTGGTGTTCCTAGACGTGTGGGAAAATCCCGATGCGGCGCGCGCGTACAACGTGAATCTCATTCCCACCCAGGTGTTTTTCGACGCATCCGGCGCGGAACGTTTCCGGCATGAAGGGTTCCTTTCCAAAGAAGATATTCTGGCCAAATGGAAAGAATTAGGCGTGGAACCTTGAGAGCGATAGCAGGAGAGGATCAGCCATGCAGGAAATTTTCACGACGCTGACGCATGCTGTCAAGGGAGCGCCCGCCGTGGCAATGGCCGCAGCCGTTGCGTGGGGCGTCCTAAGCATAGTGCTGAGTCCTTGTCATCTGGCCAGCATTCCCTTGATCGTCGGGTTTATCGATGAACAGGGACGCATATCCGCCAAGCGCGCCTTTGTGATTTCGTCGCTGTTTGCGTTGGGCATTCTCATAACCATCGGACTGATCGGCGTGATAACGGCGGCGGCGGGCCGCATGCTGGGCGACGTGGGACGCTATGGCAACTACTTCGTGGCGCTGGTGTTTTTTGGGGTAGGGCTACATTTGTTGGACGTGCTTCCCATGCCGTGGTCGGGGCCAGGGCAAATCGGGATGAAACGCAAGGGGCTGTTGGCTGCGCTGACGTTGGGGCTTGTCTTCGGCATTGCGCTGGGTCCGTGCACCTTCGCCTACATGGCTCCCATGTTGGGCGTGGCCTTTCAATTGGCCGCGACGAATCCGTTCTACGGCTCCCTATTGCTTCTCGCCTACGGCGCGGGACATTGTTCCGTCATTGTTGTTGCAGGAACGTCAACAGAACTCGTGCAACGGTTCCTGAATTGGAATGAAAACTCGCGCGGCACGCTCGTAGTCAAAAAAGTTTGCGGTGCGTTGGTGTTGGCGGGGGGGCTTTGGATGATCTACACAGCGCCCTGACGCCGGCGGCGCGATCAAGCGCTTATTCCGGATACAAGGCGATGAGCGTCAGAAGCAATTTTGCCGCAGTGGGCGTGTCGATAACGATCGGAACAGGGTTCGGGGCGTAGGGAAGGACGGGGGAGAGCTTGAGCGCCCGTTTCATGGCGGACGGCAGCATGAGGCAAAGCTGTGCGTGGACGTTGGGGCGGGGCGGAGAAAGCATGGCCAGCGCCAGGAGCGTATCCGGCAGGGCGTCCGGAGCGGCGGCGTCCAATCCCGCCAGGGCGGCCTCGATGGGGACGTCCCACGCGTTCGAAGCCGCCGGCACAAGACCGGTGAACCAGAAACGAAGCGGAGCCGGGTCTTTCCATCCGTTTTGATCGTTCAACAGACGGAAACGGACAAGGCTTTCCACATCCGTCAGACGTTCGCGCCATGCCGGCTTGTCCGCTCCGGCCCACGTCGCCAAACACAACGCGTTTTGCATGCCCATGAAGACGGAGACCAGCAGATCGTCGTCGCAGACATCCCGTAGACGTTCGGGGCTAAACCCTGGCCGCGGCAGCCGCGTCGCCGGATCGAGCCAGACGGTCAAAAAATCGCTGGCCGCTTCAATAGCATTCCAGTGTTCGCCGAGAAACGCGGCGCGATCGTTCTCGGAAAGAAACTCCACGTGCTTGGACAAGGTCCACAGAAACGCGCCCGCCGCCTGCACATCGACCCAAAAAGACGGAGAGGCCTCAACCCCATTGGCATATGCGGCAAAAGGCAAGGAACCTCGCGGCGCGGCGCGGCGTCCTTCCAACCGGACAAGGCCGGCAAGAAAAGCCGCATGGCGCGCAGCCTGCTCCCTCCCGCGTATCGCGTCAAAGGCCCATGTGCTCCACAGGGCATGGCGAGGCAATTCCACGGCCAGCGGCGGCTGGGTGATCGGCACGTGAACGATTGCGCCGGCGGAAGCGTCCATGGCGGTCAACAAAGCAATCGCGCATTGCTTGGCCAGCGCGTCCAATTCCGGGTCTTTTGTGACGGGAAAACGCAGCAGGGTCAACGTATCCCGCCATGCCTGCTCTGTTTCGGCGGCGAGCGCGTCGGGGGAAGCGCCGAGCGCACCCTGCAGGAGTTCATCGACTTTGGCCATCGATGCGCCAAACGCGACGTAGACGGTGGCGGCATAGACCGAGTCCCTGCTCTCGGGTTGGAGCAACACGGCCGACTCGCATCGGCCCGCGGCGCTGGAGGCTCCGGAAAGCGCGCCCGCCTCTGCCTGTTCGAAGGGACCGCCCCTTTGATTGACGAGGCCGCATTGAAATGCGCGGACCGGATTGGGCGAGGCATACCCCACCCAGGCGCCGTCGCCCAAGGCGCTCCATCGTTGCGCCAAAGCGCGGCTTTCAACGCATTCCCGAGCCAGATTCCAGATTTTCGCGCGCACTTCGTTCGGGCGAAAATGATAGGTGGTTCGCGAAGTGGCGTCGCGAAAAACCGCGAAATCGTTAACGTCGTCCAGACGCCAATCGGCAAGAGGAAGTTGCGGCAACAGCCGCGTACAGGGCGCAAACCCGGCAAACCAATACAAGTCCGGGGGCGCGGATAGGCCCGATACCTCGATGTGACACACGAACGCATCTCGCTGCGCGATCGTAAAAACGGTTTGCGTCGCGGAAACGCCGTTGCTCAGCGCGCTCACGGTTTCGACCATTTGCGCGCCCGCATAGCGCTGACGAGACGTCCACGGCGGACCGGTCAGCCAGCGCATCGCCCCCTCCGTCCGAAGGCCCCACATCAACCCATGGCGCGGGCTGACGCCTTGCAGCGGCGATTCCGAGGAAGTGGTCCGATACCGCAGTTGATCATGGAATCCTGGGCTGGGCCAGCGGCAGACGCTGATGCGTCCGGACGGATTGACGCCCACCGTCAGCGCGCCCTGACCTATCACGGCGCTGACATCGGCCGGCCCCAACAGCGACTCGCCCGGCCATGCGGCTGCGCAGGCGCCCCACGGCATCAGCAAGATGCCCCATAGCGATCGTATCGCGATCCGGATCACGGAAGCGGCTCCTTGGCTGCCTGCTTTGCGAGAAATCCGTGAAATTCGAGGCGATCGTGGATGGCGACTCCTTCGAGGAAAAGCGCGCCCAGACTCTCGACGGCGTGGATGTTGTTTGCCCAGGCAGCGGCGGCTTCCCGGGCGTCCATTCCGGGAACAAGGCCCAGATCGCCCATTCTCGTGATGGCGCTTTGGGTAATGTTCGCCAGTTTCTCCCAATCAAGTCGGATGGCGATATCGGCATGGACGGGCGAACCGGGGCCGAATTGCGCCGCCAATCGAGCCATATCGGGTTCTTGGGTCGTAACCAGCCAATCCATTGCCGTGCGCCCTAGGCAGAGCGATAGGTCCTGACCCCACAGAGGAGCGACCACTCCCCCTTGCCCGGCCCACTCATGCCGCACGGGATGCAACGCCTCCGCCCACGCAACAAGTGGATGTTCGGCGCGCACAAAACCCCTTGGCCGCATCGCGAACGCCAGCCGCGGCATGGGAAGCGGATCGCGAAAGTCCACATCCAGCAAGGCCATGCTGCAATGGTCGATCGCCGCGTGCCAATCCTCCGGTAAATCCGGCAAGGCCCATCGCTCGACAACGGCGGCGGCCAGCGCACACGCCCCCTCCCAACGCTCATCCCCCGCCACAAAACGCCCGGCAAGCGATCCAAAACGGAGCAAGTCGGGCGCGCGGGCAGCGCTCACAACAAGGATTGGACGTTCCGGCCATGCATTCGGCAGGGACATCGGCGTCGTACGGGCAGTCCATGGAATCTCGATATGGCCGTGAACGGGAATATCGTTGGCCCCGCGAATAAGAATCGCGCCTTCTGGCGCTTGACGCCACTGAAATGCAATCTCGTCGCGCAGGCGAGGCGTCTCAAGCGCGGGTTCGGGCGCACGGAGGGAGGCGGTCACGTAGGCGTGCGACGTGGAGGCGATGAGAAACCCGTCGCGCCAAGCGTAATAATAATCTCCGTATTGCGCGACGGCATCCTCGCCGGCGCGGCGGAAAAAAGAGCGGCAACGCGCCGCCGTTCGCAGCAGAATGCCCGGATGCGCACAAATTCCCGTGCCTTCGGGGGCCGAGGCCGCCAGCAACGCGTCGCCGAGCCATAATCGCCAGCGGCTTGGCGTTGGCCGGATGCCGATCGCCAGCCGGATGTCCCGTTCCCATGACGCCATCGGCGATCCCGACGCGTGTTGAACGTTTTTCCATGTCTCGGACTGCAGCAGGCCGAACCAGGCCGAGGGAAAATCCCTCGAAACGCATGTCCACGAAACATCCGGAGGGCAAAAACCGGGACGATCCGTACGCCGAACGCGGGCGTCCCATACGGCAAAGACGATGATGACGGCGATCGCGATGCACAACGGCCACCATCCTCGTAGAGGACGCAGCGCCCATCGACGGCCTCGAAGGGTGGAAGTCATGTTTGCGCGTTCAGTCCGCAAGGAGGAGACGCGGCGCGCATGGAAAAGCCGGGCAGACGGGGAACGGTTTCACTCGGCATTGCGGACGGATTCCTTCTCCTTTTCCCGCTGCTCTTCGACGCGACAAAGCTCGCCGGCCAATTCCGCGTTGATCTGTTCGTATTCGGCGGGCGTCGCGGCGGCGTTCATCCTATCCGCGAACGCCAGACGGAGTTCCGCCGCTTTCGCTTCGTAACGTTTGTCGAGTTCGGCGATGCGCGTTTTCTGGGCTTCGGTGAGCACCTTTCCCGGCCCGTGCTCTCTTTCAAGCCGCTCCATGGCGATTTCGTATGCGCTTTTCATCGATGGCCTGCCTCCCGGAATGGCCGCCGAACCGGCGGCGCGTCACTCTGCAAATTCGTCGTCGAGAATGGATGCGAGAAAACGCTCCAACGACACGGGATAATACCGGCTGTCGGGGGTGATAATCACGCCCGTGGTGATATCCTCCATGCGATCGAGTTCATCGAGAACGCCTGCAAGCGTTTGATCGACTCCCGTGTCACGGTGGCGCAGTTCGAGATACTCCGATTTGCACTCGACCGGACGGCGCCGAAACCCGAGGTATCCGAACACGCGCCCCGAGATCGCCGCATCGATGTTCTCTTCGCCAAAAATATCCTTGTAGCGGGCATCCATATAGTCCGGACGAATGACGAAACGCGGCGACACGTGGACCTTGCCGCGCACTTCCATCGTCGCCCCGGTTCTCTGGAAGGATTGGCCCAGGCATATGTACGGCAATTCATGATAGCCCGACACAATCCCGTACGTGGGTTTGCGGACTACTACGGTGTTCTGGAATATTTCCCGCATTTCGCCGTGACTCAACATCGAGATGCGCCTTCATTCTCAACACCGCATTCCGCGCGCAGATGACGCCCGCATCGATTGGCGAAGAAAGCGTCGCGCGGCGGCCTACGGTCCTGTTGGGGCTGGTATTGCGGACGTTTCACTCGATTTCGGCGAGGTTTCCGGGGAAAGAGCGCCCAAAGCAGCCTCGGCCCCGCCATCCTGCGCCGGGGATGACCACTCCGAATCGGCATCGTCGGGAATTTCCGGAGCCGGTTCCGCTGGAACCACATCTTCGGGATGGGACGATTCCGGCGATTCCGTCATTTCCGGCGCGGCGACCGACTCGAGATCGCCGGAGACCTCTTGCTGCGGCGACGGGGCCGAACATGCCGCCAGCAACAGCATCGGGGCGACAGCGATGCACAACCACCATCGCACATTCATGGCCACCCCTTTCTCCCTCATCGGCTTTCCGGTTTCCATGCCCCGAGGCAACCCTTTTGCCTGCCGCGCAAACGGCCATGCGCCAGTCTACCGAATTTAAGTTCCGCGAAACAACATCGCATGGGCCTTCTTCGAAGCGCTGCTGCGCATTGCGCAAAAGAATTCAAAAAAGCCACTTGACGGAAGCCTTCTTCATATGCATAATTCATATGTTTGATTGAATCTCTTGTTTGGTTTGGAGGAGGAAGATGGGTAAGCCCATACGCGGTCAGGCCACAAAAGACAAGCTGCTTGAAGTTGCCGGAAGCGTTTTTGCCGAAAAGGGCTACCGGGACGCGACCCATGCGGAGATTTGCAGGCGCGCGCACACCAACGCTGCGGCCATCAACTACCATTTTGGATCCAAAGAGGGCTTGTACAGGGCCGTTTTTGAGCGTCTTATCCAGAAAACGGAGGCGCTGTATCCGCTCGATGGAGGTCTCCCGCCAACAGCCGATCCCGAGGCGCGGCTTCGGGCGTTCATCCAGGCGCGCCTCAACCGGATTTTCGATCCCGATAATCACGAAAAACTTCATAGGATATGCATGCTGGAGATATTTGATCCAACGGGGTTGTTGGTGGAGCCGTTGAGCCGACAGCTTGCCAAAGACCGGGAACACATTGTGCGGGCGCTTCGCGAACTCCTGGGGCCTCAGGCATCTCCCGAGGATGTGACGTGGTGCGAGATGAGCATTGTCGGACAATGTTTTTTCACGGCCCAGCGGATCCGCGACGGGGTCATTCGCACCCTGTTGAATCTCAACGCGGACGACGTGAAGGGACTTACGGAGCATATCGTGGCGTTCTCTCTGGGCGGCATCGCGTCGATCCGCGAGCGGCTTCGGCGTCCTGCGGAAACGTGAGGCAGGGCAATAGGGCAGGTTGATCCGGACGGGCGGTTGCGAAACTTGGATTGGGAGGAGCGGTGAGATGTCAAGAAGCAGGTTCGCCTGTTGGGTGGTAGGAGGGGCCGTGTTGGCGGTCTGTGCGGCGGCGGCGCAGGGACCTGGCGGCCCAGGAGCGAGCATGCCGCCGCCGGAAGTGACGGTGGTCCTGGTGGAAACGAAATCCATGCCGATGGCCTACGAGTACCTTGGCGTGGCGGAGCCCTCCAAAACCATCGATATCCGGGCGCGGGTTCAAGGATTCGTTGAGACGCGGGATTTCGAGGAGGGATCGCACGTCGAACAGGGGGCGCAACTCTACGCGATCGACGCGGCTCCTTTTCGGGCGGACCGCGACATTGCCCGGGCGCGCGTCCATGAAGCGGAGTCACGGCGCCGGCTTGCCGAACAGGAACTGCAACGGGTGAAGTCCGTGCGCGAGCCCGGGGCCGTGGCTGCCGGAGATATCGACAAGAAGGAGGCGGAGCGGGCAAGCGCGGCGGCGGCTCTGGAATTGGCGCAGGCGCAACTGGCCAAGGCGGAGCTTGAACTGGGGTACACGATCGTGAGGGCCCCGTTGTCGGGCGTGGTGGGCAAATCGCTGAAAGAAGTGGGGAGTTTGGTCGACGGCAATCAGAACAGCCTGCTGACCACGCTGAAGCAAGTGGATCCGCTTTACGTGACGTTCCATATGCAGGAAAGCGACTATTTGCTTTGGCGAAACGGCGTGGATTCGCATGAGATTGTGTTGGAGGAAGGGCTGCAGGAGCCGTATCTCGAGCTTGTGCTTGTCGACGGATCCATCTACGATCGCAAAGGCCGGATCGATTTTGAGGACAGTGCCGTCGATCGCAGAAAGGGCTCCGTGGAGATGCGCGGATCCTTCGAAAACCCTGGGCACACGCTCAAGCCGGGACAGTTTCTCAAGGTGCGTGTGAAGGGGTGGCGGCGTCCGAATGTGCCCGTTATTCCCCAGCGCGCCGTGGGCCAGGCTGGCGACGGCAGCTATGTCTACGTGGTCGGGCCGGAGGACAAGGTCGAGCAGCGCACCATCACGATTGGTCCATGGTCCGATTCCGAATGTGGCGTCGTTGAGGGACTGCAATCCGGCGAACGCGTGGTCGTGGAAGGACTCACCAAATTGCGGCCGGGCATTCAGGTGGTTCCCAAGGCGCCTTCGGCGCCTCCTGCCGCAACGGCCATGCCTGACGCGCCTCCCGCGCAGACGGCTCGATAGGTGCGGCCATGATATCGAGATTCTTCATTGATAGGCCCGTTTTTGCGACGGTGGTGTCGATTGTCATCACGCTATGCGGGCTGGGATCGCTGTATTATCTTCCTGTCGAGCAATCGCCGCAGATCACGCCGCCGACGGTGGTCGTGAGCGCCGTCTATCCCGGCGCTACGGCCGAGACGGTGTCGCAGGCGTTGGCAATCCCCATGGAAGAACAGTTGAGCGGCATCGAAAATCTGCTGTATTTCCAGTCTCAATGCTCGAATGACGGCAGCATGTCGATCACGTTGTCTTTCGAGGTTGGAACGGACCTCGACATCGCGGCGGTCGAGGTGCAGAACCGGCTCAAACGTGCGGAGCGCAGCCTTCCCGAGGAAGTGATCCGCCAGGGCATCTCGGTCAACAAACGATCGAGCAGCATTTTGGGCATCATCGCTCTGGTTTCGGACAACCCGAAGTACGATTCCCTCTATTTGGCGAATTACGCGAAGGCGTTCATGGTCGACCGTTTGAAGCGCGTGCCGGGCGTGGGCGATTCCGCCGTGTTCGGGAGCAAGGACTACTCGATGCGGATTTGGCTGAATCCGGACAAGCTGGCGGCGAAAGGAATGACTTTTTCGGACGTGACGTCCGCGATTCGCGAGCAGAACCAACTGTATGCCGCAGGGGAGATCGGGGGCGAGCCCAGCAAGGGGCGTGTGGATCTGACGTTTCCGGTGACGACGCGGGGCCGTCTCGAAAGCGCGGCGCAGTTTGAAGATATCGTGGTCCGGGCCGAGGCGGACGGGGCGACGGTCACGATCAAGGATGTGGGCCGGGCCGAACTGGGCCAGGCGAGTTATTCGATGACGGGACGGCTGAACGGTCGCGAGACGGCCATCATGATGGTTCAGCAGCAACCCGACGCAAACGCCATGAGCGCCATGAATGGCGTGAAGGCGGCGCTCGAAGAATTGCAGGCCGGATTCCCCGAAGGGGTGAAGTGCCAGATGGCCGTGGACGTCACGAAGTTCATTCGGACGTCTGTCCGCGAGGTGATTCAGACTTTTGCCGAGGCCTTGTTGCTGGTGTTGTTGGTGGTGTTTGTGTTCTTGGGAAGTTGGCGGGCGACGATCATTCCGCTGGCGGCGGTGCCGGTGGCGATCGTGGGGACTTTCACCGGCATGCTGTTGCTGGGTTTTTCCGTCAACACCTTGACGCTGTTCGGGCTGGTGCTGGCCATTGGAATCGTGGTGGACGACGCGATCGTGGTGGTGGAGAATGTCGAGCGCATCATGCACGAGGAGCGTTTGCCGCCGCGCGAGGCCACAATCAAGGCCATGGACCAGGTGACCGGCCCCATCATCGCGATAGTTCTGGTGCTGTCGTCGGTCTATCTGCCGGTGGCCTTTCTGGGGGGCAGCACGGGCGTCATGTACCGGCAGTTCGGCGTGACCATCGCTCTTTCGGTGGCGATATCAGGTCTTGTCGCGCTCACGTTGAGCCCGGCGCTGTGTCGGCTGATTCTGCAGCCCAATCACAACAAGATATTTTTCTTCCGCTGGTTTGACCTCCTTTTTGGCGGTCTCACGCGAGCGTATACGCGGGCCGCGCGTCTCGCCATCCGGCTGGCAGCCGTATCCATCCTTGTGTTTGCGGCGCTCATCTGGGCGACATATGGCCTGTTTCAGCGCGTTCCGAGCGGTTTCGTTCCCATGGAAGACCGCGGCGTCTTCATGGTGGCGGTGGCTTTGCCCCAGGGCGCTTCGCTCCAGCGGACAATCGAGGTCACGCGGCAGGTCGAACAATTCATCATGGCGCAGCCGGAAGTGGACAGCGTTGTTTGCCTGGACGGTCAAGACATGCTTTCGGGCGGGATCGCGGCTCCCAACGGAAGCACCATGTTCGTGAGCATGAAGGATTGGTCTGAGCGTCCCGGTCCGGAGCACAGCGTGGACGCCGTTGTCGGTCGGGTGTTCGGGCGCTTCATGGGCATGAAGGAGGCGACGGTTCTTGCATTCAACCTCCCCCCCATCATGGGAATGGGGTTGCGGGCGGGTTTTGAGATGCAATTGGAGAGCCGCGGCGGGGGCGGCATTCAAGAACTGGCGGGGGTTACAGACCGGTTTGTTGGCGAATTGAACCAGGACCCGATGTTTTCGGGAGTCTCGGGCGTGTTGAGCGTGCGCAAGCCGCAGATTTTCGTCGACGTCGATCGAAGCCGGGCAAAAGCGATGGGGTTGTCGCTGTCGGATATCTTCGATACGTTGCAGGCCTGTCTCGGCGCGCAGTACGTCAATGATTTCACGACATTGGGCCGGATGTTCCGCGTGAGATTGCAGGCGGACGCGGATTTTCGGGAACATCCCGACGATATCCGGAAGATCCATGTGCGCACGAAAAACGGCGAGTTAGTCGAACTTTCGGGCGTGGTGAATCTGCGAATGCAGCCGGGGCCAAACCTGGTCAGCCGTTTCAACGGCTTTCCTTCGGTGCAGATTACAGGCGCCCCGGCGGCAGGTTACAGCACGGGCCAAACCATTCAACGGATCAGGGAGATCGCGGCGGAGAAACTGCCTATCGGCTATGGCATCGATTGGAGCGGCGCCTCGTACCAGGAGGCGACCGCCGGCAATCAGTCGGCGTACGTGATCCTTTTCGGCCTCGTTATGGTGTTCTTGGTGTTGGCGGCGCAGTACGAGAAGTGGTCGCTGCCGTTGGCGGTCCTGCTGGCGGTTCCATTCGGCGCTTTCGGGGCGATTCTGGCGGTGCACCTGCGAGGACTCGACCGGGACATCTATTTTCAGATCGGCCTCCTCACGTTGATTGGGTTGGCGGCCAAGAACGCCATTCTGATCGTCGAGTTTTGCTCCAAGCAGCGTGCGCTGGGCCAAGGCATTGTCGAAGCGGCGATCGAAGCGGCGCGGCTGCGCCTTCGCCCCATCGTGATGACTTCGCTGGCCTTCATTTTGGGCGTGCTGCCGCTGGTGATCAGCGAGGGAGCCGGCGCGGCCAGCCGTCATTCCATCGGCACGGGCGTCATGGGCGGCATGCTTGCCGCTACGTTCCTGGCCATCTTTTTCGTGCCTCTGTTTTTCGCGATCATTCAATGGATTTCCGAACGCCTCCGCTTTCGGCGGCGCGAGGAAACGCCGACCGCCGTGGAGAATGCGCCATGACTTCCAACGCCAGACGTGCCATTGCCGCCTGGAGGATGCGCTTTGGGGTGCGCGTCCGCCTCGGTTGGCGCGACGCGAAAAGATACGCGGCGCCTCGCTGCCTTTATGCCGCGTTGCTTATGGCGTCTCTGTTTTTGACGGCCGGGTGCATGACCGGCTCCGAGTGCAAACGTCCTGTGGCGGTTGTGCCCGAACAATGGTCCGTCGCGCGCGCCGACGGCGAAGCGGACGGGCCCAAGCTCGACACGGAATGGTGGAAGAGCTTCCAGGATCCCATACTGGATTCGCTTGTGGCGCGAGGTTTTGAAGGCAATCTCGATCTGCGCGTCATGCAGTCGCGCGTGCGCGAGGCTCGCGCCGCGCGCGGTGTTGCGGCGTCCGGGCTGTGGCCCTCCCTGAACCTTTCCGGAGGCTACGCCCGCACGCAATCGGCAGCGCCGCAAAATCAGTCGGGCGGATCCCCGCTCACGGCGACGGGGTCCTTCGGTCCCGCCGGATTCACGCCCACGTTCACCTTGAGAGGAGATTCATTTACGGTGTCTCGCAGCGGCCTTGGCGAGAATGCCGTCACGAACCTCACCGTCACCACCGCCGGCCAAAGCGGCATCAACCGCCAGAGTGACCTGTTCCGGGCCGGGTTTGACGCCCGGTGGGAGTTGGACCTGTTTGGAGGGACCCGGCGCTCCATCGAAGCGGCAGAGGCCGATGTGCAAGCCGTCCGGGAACGGCTGCGCGCCTCCGCCCTTTCGCTGGCCGCCGAGATTGCGGCGAATTACATTGAGCTTCGCGCCGCCCAAAACCGCCTGGATGTGACGCAGCGAACTCTTGAAGCGCTGGCCAAGACGGAAGCGATCATGCAAGACCGATTCCAAGCCGGCCTCACCAGCGAGTTGGACGTTGTGACGGCCCATGCGCATTGGGCTTCCACGCAGGCCCAGCTGCCGATTTTTCATACGCAGATCACGGCGGCGATCCATCGTCTGGCGCTGCTTTTGGGACATGAGCCCGGCGCCCTGAAAACGGAGTTATCCATCCCCGCGCCCCTGCCTACGGCGCCCGGCGCCGTTCCGATCGGGCTTCCCTCGGACCTCCTTCGCCGGCGTCCCGATATCCGTCAAGCCGAACGTCAAGTCGCCGCCGCCACGGCGCGCGTGGGCGTCGCTATGGCCGAACTCTTCCCGAAATTCACGCTTACGGCAGGGGTGTCGGGCCAGAGCGCCACCCTTGGATCTCTCGCAAGCGGCGCAAACCGAATGTGGTGCTTCGGTCCCGGCATCAGTTGGCCAATTTTTCGGGGCGGTGAAATCCGGGCGAACTTCGA
>ERZ795049.3900-NODE-3900-length-15336-cov-18.989333_pt1 | contig 15336 bp, 11 predicted proteins | sample MGYA00375133_ERZ795049 | MGnify/ENA primary metagenome ERZ795049 (study PRJEB30178, sample SAMN05720147) | activated sludge metagenome | isolation source: anaerobic digester from wastewater treatment plant | place: Japan | collected 2015-04-20 ...
CTGGCTGGCAGGACAGGTGAAGTGAGTGAATAACGAACAACTAATAACGAATAGTTGAAGAGAGGTGGCATGGGCGTCCCGCCCATGAAACGCGGGCAAGATGCCCATGCCACGCCTGAACGCTCAACGTTCAACTTCTCGCCTATAACCTGGCATTAAAACAGGGACACGGGTTTTCCAACCCGTGGCACGGACAGGAATGTCCGTGCTCCTTCCCTTGCCCATAACTTGGGCATTTTGTCGCAGTTACTCCATGGTTTTTTCGCGGCGAAACCGCGCGGCGGGCTAACTCCTAAATCGCGCCGCGCGGACATCGCGTAATCGGTTAGTGACGGGGGGGCGCGAGGATCATGCGTTTCTGGTGAAAAGGAGGTCGTGAGAAGGTGACGCGGGCATTCTTGCCTGCGACAACGTGCCTTGCAAAAGGTTGATGCGCGTATTTCATTTTGAAACCAAGCCGCGCGTCGGAGTCTCAATCGGCCTTTCACAGAGCGGGCAGGGACGCCCGCGCTCCCGACTGCGGATACACAAACCACGCACTAAACTCGCGTGCCCCCTGTCACTAACCGATTACGGACACCGCGCGGACGACGCTTGCCTAGCTCGCTATGGCGTGTTACCCTATGCGGCAACGTGTGCTTCGGGGCGGATTGTGCGCACCGCGCGGGCGCAAAACGGGGAAACGAATGGCGACATCAACTCTAACACAGGCAAAGAAGAACAAGGCGGATGAGTTCTATACGCAAATGCCCGACATCGAGGCGGAGGTGCGCCATTATCGAGACCAGTTCGAGGGCAAGTCTGTCCTGTGCAACTGCGACGACCCGTACGAGAGCCATTTTTTCAAGTACTTTGCGCTCAACTTCAATTTTCTCAAACTCCGCAAGCTCGTCGCCACCTGCTATGCAGGTTCGTCCGTGATGCAGACGGAATTGCCCCTCTACGATGTGTACGGCGTGGCAGAATCCGACGCCGAGGCCAGAAACCCCTATAAAATTGAAATCACGGAGGTCGTTGACACGAATGCCGACGGCACGGCCGACCTCGTCGATGTCGCGTACCTGCTACGGAACAAGAAAAATGTGCTGACGGTCCTCAAGGGCGATGGCGATTTCCGCTCACCGGAATGTGTTGAGTTGATGAGGCAGACCGATATCGTCGTCACCAATCCGCCCTTCTCGCTGTTCCGCGAATTCATGGCGCAGTTGATGGCGCTCGATAAGAAGTTCCTTATTATCGGAAGCAAGAATGCTATTACTTATTTGGACATTTTCAGTTTGATCAAAGAGGATAAGTTGTGGATGGGGCATGGGTTTCCCAATGGTAATGCCTTTTTCCGTGTTCCTGATGCTTATGATCGGGAATGGGCGGCAGGTGTTTTTGACCAAACAACAGGCTTGGTTAAATTCAGAAATGTAAGCTGGTTTACCAATCTTGACGTTTCGAAGCGCCACGAGTTTCTGACCCTTTACCGCAACTACACGCCGGAGGAGTATCCGCGATACGCCAACTACGATGCTATCGAAGTTTCGAAGGTTTCAGAAATCCCTTGTGACTATGACGGCGAGATGGGCGTGCCCATCACGTTTCTGGACAAGTACAACCCCGATCAGTTTGAAATTATCGGGAGCAGCCGGTTCCTCGGGCGCCCGATGTCCGAAATAGCGCCCAAGGGAACGTACGTCGCCGGGGGCATACGGTTCTACCTTCCGAAGGGGGACGGCACCTACCGACGTCTGTACGACCGCATTGTCATCCGACGGAAAAAGAGGAGTGCGAAATGAACATCAAGTTGCATGAGATCACGGTTCGTGACGTTGCCGAGGGTTATGTGGACAACGCCGAGGAGGGCGTTGTCGGTTATGGCGGGCGGCTGAACATTCGCCCGAAGTATCAGCGCGAGTTCATCTACGACGTTGAGAAGCGTAACGCCGTGTTGGATACGATCCGCAAGGGCTTTCCGCTGAACGTCATGTACTGGGTGAAGAACGAGGACGGCACGTTTGAGGTGCTCGACGGGCAGCAGCGCACCATCAGCTTCTGCCAGTACGTCAACAGCGATTTCTCCATCGACAACCGCTTTTTCCATAATTTGACGGAGACGGAGCGGAATCAGATTCTCGACTACAAGCTGATGATCTACTTCTGCGAGGGCAACGATAAGGAGAAGTTGGACTGGTTCAGAATCATCAACATCGCCGGAATGAAGCTCACGGATCAGGAGCTGCGCAACGCCGTGTACACCGGTCCGTGGCTATCGCATGCGAAGACGATTTTCAGCAAGAGCAACTGCGCGGCGTATCTGCTTGCGAAAGACTACGTGCCGGGATCACCGATACGGCAGGAGTTGCTCGAAACGGCCATCCGATGGAAGAGCAAAGGCGAAATTGAAAAATACATGGCCGAGCACCAGCACGATCCGAATGCGAATGCGCTATGGATCTACTTCAAGAGCGTCATCGACTGGGTGAAGCTGACCTTCCCGAAGTACCGCCGGGAGATGAAGGGCATCGACTGGGGCGGGCTTTACGACCAGTTTGGTGGCGACACGCTTGACACGGCTGATCTGGAGCGGCAGATCGAGACGCTGATGATGGACGACGACGTAACCAGCAAGAAGGGTATTTACACCTACGTGTTAACGCGTGACGAGAGGCATCTGAACATCCGCGCCTTCACGCCCGCCCAGAGGCGCAGCGCATACGAGCGCCAGAAGGGCAAATGCACCATCTGCCGCAAGCCGTTCCAGGAGGCGGAGATGGAGGCCGATCACATCACGCCCTGGAGCGAGGGCGGCCGCACGGAACCCAGAAACTGCCAGATGCTTTGCCGCGAATGCAACCGCCGCAAGGGCGCGAAGTAACACCTTCCGCGCAACGCACGGAAACACTTAGTTCCACACGCTTAGTCGGTTACGCTTAGTCGCTACACTTAGTCGATTGCGCCAGCGACGAAGTGTTTGGACTAGGTGTAAGCGACGAAGTGTCGCGACGAAGTGCGGCTCGTGGGGACACTCGCCCTCCAGCCCATGATTCGTCTCGCGCAACACCGGGAGGGGCAGGCGTCCGCTTGCCCAGCGGCGTGTGCGCCGCCAAACGCGATAACTCTCAACGCTCAACTTTCAACGTTCAACTCTCAACTCTTAGAGGAGAACGTCAATCCCCAAACACGATTCCGCTGATTAAAGACAAGACACTGACAACCACCCACACCCAGAAGATCACGGTGTGGATATTGCATCTGCCAGTGCAATCATCGTCATCATCATCGTCGTCGAACTGGTTCATAGCCGTATTGTACCGCTGTCTCCTTCTGCATTGCAAGTTGCCCTGTAATATCGGGAAGTCGTGTTTTTGGATTTGGAGTGCGGTGACAAGAGCCGCGCTGTGCGCGGGTTGCGGCGGCTCGTGGGGACACTCGCCCTCCCGTTCTGTGGTCTGGGCTTACGAAGCGCCGAGAGGGGCAAGCGTCTGTTCGCCCGGCGGCGTGTACGCCGCCTGCGGGGTGGGGTTTGTTTTAACCACGAATGATGCGAATGCCGCAAATGCTGAAAAAGCGCGGCACCGCTTTTCGTGTGGTTCGTGTATTCCGTGTATTTCGTGGTTAAACAAACCCGAGCACTGCCCTTCCAAAAACCTTGGCGTTCTTGGCGCCTTGGCGGTTCCAAAAAACCCGAGCCATCCCCCAAAAAACCCTGCGTCTCCGCGTCTCTGCGTTAAAAGATCCCGAGCACTGTATGAACCCTGAAACCCTGAAACCCTGAAACCCTTGAACCCCTGAAACCCTTGAACCCATCCTTTCGGCTAGTGCGCGGCTTGGTCGCCGACTGAGTAGAGGATCTTGCCGCTCTGTCCGTCTGCAATGCAGAAGGATTCGGGATGGCGGTGGAGTTCCGATTTGAAGGTCAAGCGCCCCGTATAGCGCCGTTGCAATTCGACCAAGAAAGCCTCATCTTCGGTACGCAAGCGATCAAGCACGCTGGGCGCGACAATGATCTGCAACTCGACCATCTCTCTCCCTTCCTGACGCATTTTGCGCATGATGGCCGCGATCTGGCGCTGGATGTCCACACTCAGGGCCAGAGGGGATTTGATCAGGCCGTGGCCGCGGCAGTAGGGGCAGTCCGCGTACATCTGCGAGAGCAGGCTCTCTTCCTGGCGCTGGCGGGTCATCTCCATCAGGCCCAACTCGGAGATGGGCAGCACGTTGGTACGGGAACGGTCACGCTTGAGCGCCTGCTTCATGGCCTTGTGGACCGTGTTCTGATGTTTGCGCGACTTCATGTCGATCAGGTCGAGCACCACCAGTCCGCCGATGTTGCGCAGACGGAGCTGGCGCGCGACCTCCTCGACGGCTTCGAGATTCACCTCCAAGATCGCTTCTTCCTGTGAGCCTTTGCCGCGGTGGCGTCCGGTGTTGACGTCAATGGCGATCAGCGCTTCGGTCTCATCGAAGATCAGATAACCGCCGGACTTGAGGTTGACCTTGCGCCGGAATGCATCCTCGAGCTGGCGCTCCACGCCGTGGTGCTCGAAGATCGAGAGTTGCCCTTCGTAGCGGTGGATGATGCTTTTCGCGCGGCGCGAGATCTTCCCGGCCACGGCGCGGATGCGGTCGTAGGCTTCAACGTCATCAATCGTCACGCGGTCGATCTCCTCGGTCAGCCAGTCGCGTACGATGCGTTCGACCAGATCGGGCTCTTGATAGACGCAGGCCGGGGGCTTGAGGTTTTTGGTGTTGCTCTGCAGTTCGTTCCAAGACTCCCACAGGTTGCGCAGGTCGCGCACGAAGGCGCGTTTGTTGGCACCCGAACCAACGGTGCGGACGATCAGGCCGGCGTCATCCGGTAGCGGCAGGCGGTCAAGTATCTTCTTCAGGCGTTGGCGCTCCTTGGCGTCGCCGATCTTGCGCGAGACGCCGCGCAGGCGCGTGCCGGGCATCATGACCAGATAGCGGCCGGGCAGGCTGAGGTTGGCGGTGACGCGCGGGCCTTTGGTGCCGATCGGGCCCTTGGTGACCTGCACCACGATCTCGGACCCCGGGGGGAAGCGCTTGGCGATCATATCGTTCGAGACTCGCCGCCGCCGTGAGGGGCGCGTGTTGTCGTCATCTTCGTCCAGCCTGCTGTCATCGTCCGGCAGCATGTCCCAGTAGTGGAGGAAGGCGTTTTTCTTCAGGCCGATATCCACGAAGGCGGCCTGCAGGTCGTGCTCCAGATTTTGGATGCGTCCTTTGAAGATACTGCCCACGAGCCGCTCTTCGGTGGGGTGCTCCACCTGAAACTCCTCGACCCGTCCATTCTCGACCACCGCTACGCGCGTCTCGAGCTTTTCAACATTGACTACGATTTCGCGCTTGGGAGCGCTCTTTTTAAGCCATCCGAACAATACCATGCCTGTTTCTCCTTGTTGGCCCCGCGAGGGGCGTTTTCGACGCCCGATCAAAACCTTATCTCCGATTCACGTCCATAGATGGACACACTCTGGACCATCCCGAATGCCGCCATCATGGTCAGCATAAAGGTGCGTCCATAACTGATGAACGGCAGCGGCAGTCCGGTTATCGGCATCATCCCGATCGTCATCGCAATGTTGATGAACATGTGGCTAAAGGTCAGGGTGAGGACGCCGACACAGAACAGCCGCCCCGTATCGTCTTGGCAATGAAACGCTATCCACAGTCCCGAGCCTAGCAGGCCCAGGAACAGCAGCAGCACCGTCAGGGAACCCGCGAAGCCGGCCTCTTCAGCCAGCACCGCGAAAATGAAGTCGTTGGACGAGACCGAAGGCGGCAGATAACCGAGCATGTACTGCTCGCCCTTGAGGTAACCTTTGCCCCAAACACCACCGGAGCCGACCGCGATCTCAGACTGGCGGCGGTTGTAGCCGCTGCCATGCAGGTCTTTGTCCGGGAAGAGAAATACTTGCAGGCGCCGCACCTGATGCGGCTTGAGTCGAGTCATCTCGATCAACTGCTCGCGCCGCTCACGCGGCAGGTCGGTCTTCTCGGCCGCATAGATCAGGCCCAGGACCAGCGTCACGACGGTCACACCGGCCAACACGCAGGTCCAGACGAGGCGCGGCGCCACGCGCGCGGTGAAGAGCATGGCGAAGACGGTGGGCACCAACACCATCGCTGTACCGAGGTCGGGCTGCATCAGAATCAGCGCAGCCGGCGCGCCGACCACGACGAGGGTCAGCAGAAACATCAATACGCCCCGTTTGGCCTCGCGTCGGCTATAGAGCCAAGCGAGCATCATGATGATCGCCAGCTTGGCCGGCTCCGAGGGCTGGATGCCGAAAAGCCAACGTTGCGCCCCCATGCGAACCTCGCCGAACGCCGGCACGAGCGCCAACAGCATCAGGCAGGCTGAGTAGACCAGCCAGCCCCAGCGGCGGATCACGATGCGGTAGTTGGTCAATGCCAGCGCCAGATAGATCACCAGACCGGCCACGCCGACCTCCGCGTGACGCATATAGAGCATGCGCAGTTCAGGGTCGCCGCGTACGGAACAGGCACTGTAAACAAAGGTTACGCCGATTACAATCAACCCCGCCATGCAGGCGAAGAGCAGTAGATTGAGGCGTTGGAAGCGGCTAAGGGCGGCTTTCAACATGTCAATCCCCCCTCACTTCTGGCTCCGGGGATGCCGTACCTGCTGCCGGATCACTTTCGAGCGGGGTCTCGCCGAAAATCGAAGCCAGCACGTCATGCACCATCGGGGCGACGGTGAGCCCGCCCGATTCGCCGTTCTCGACGATGATCGCGACGGCCACCGTGGGTTGCGCGAAGGGCGCGAAGGCGGTGACCCACGTGTTCTTGCGGCGCACGCCGCCCACATCGACTTCGGCCGTTCCGGTTTTGGCGGCGATCGCCGTGCCGCGCACGCGCACGCGGCGGCCGGTACCCAGTTCCGCCACGTCGTGCATGCCGCCGCGCACCAGTGCGATGGCTGCAGGCGGCCATTCCATCGTGTTGAGTTCTTCAGGCAGACCGGCGCGCCGCATCAGGTGGGGGCGGTAGAGGGTGCCGCCGTTCGCAAAGACCGAGGTCAGCAGCGCCATCTGCAGCGGCGTGGTGAGCAGCAGGCCCTGGCCGATCGAAACCTGGCAGGTGTCGCCGGGGCGCCAGGCATCGCGCATGTTTTCTTTTTTCCACGCGTCGGTGGGCAGCAGACCGCCGGCCTCGCTGGGCAGGTCGATTCCGCTGGGCCTGCCGAGTCCAAGTTGGCGCGCCTCCTCGTAAATCGGGTTGTAGCCGATGGAATGAGCGAGGTGGCAGAAGAAGGCGTTACACGATTGTTCGATGGCCTTACGCAGCGCGATTTCGCCGTGGCCGTAAGTGTTCCAGCAGCGCAGCCGCATGGTGCCGAGCCGGAAAACGCCGTCGCAGACGTAGGTCATCTCCGCGGGGATGCCTTGACGCAACGCGGCGATCGCGGTGACCGGCTTGAAGGTGCTGCCCGGCGCGTAGCGGCCCAGCACCGCGCGGTTGAAGAGCGGCAGTGCGGGATCTTCGTTCAGGCGTTTCCAGACGCCCGGGGTCATGATCGGGACGAAATCGTTGGGATCGAACGAAGGCATGCTGGCCAGCGCCAACACTTCGCCGTTGCGCGGATCAATCACCACGCCCGCACCGCGCCAGCCGTGCAATGCTTTTTCCAGCGCGCGCTGCACGTTGACGTCAAGCGTGAGGTGTACGTCAGCGCCGGCAACCGAGGATTCGCCCTCCCAGACCGCGTGTTTATAGCCGCGCGCATCGACGCGGATCAGACGTCCGCCCGAGGTGCCGGTAAGGGTCTGATTGTATTGCCGTTCAATGCCTTGTTTGCCGATCATTTCGGGCAGGTAGAAGTGGATTTTCTGGCCGGGCAGCGGCTGGGGACGGTCGCGTCCGACGTAACCCAGCACATGCGCGGCGAGCGAGCCTTGCGGGTAAATCCGCTCGGGTTGCACATAGATATCCACGCCGGGGAAGGGCTCCACGGTTTCGGCCCAACGTGCGAGGGTTTCCTGGTCCACATCGCGCCAGGCCAGCAGCGGCATCGGCAAGCTTTGGAGCACATGGTTGGAGATTGCGGTGAACGAGAGCTGGCGCGGGATGCCCAGTTCGGAGGCCAGACGGTCGACATCGGCATCCACCGCCTTGATCGTATTGATCCAGCGTCCGCGTTTGCGCAATTCCTCGACATAGTAGGCGATGCAGTAGCTCGCCCGGTTGTCGGCCAGGCAGACACCGTTGCGGTCAAAAATCCGGCCGCGCGGACCCGGCACTTGGACCCGTCGCACACTCTGCCGCAACTGGTCGCGGGAAAGCACAGAGAAGCGTTCCACTTGCACGCGGTGCAGCGACACCGCCAAAAACACGATTCCTGCCGTGAACAACAGCCCTAAAAGCGCGATCCGCCAGCTATCGGTCAGTCTCTGCCCATAAGATTCCATGTCCCTCCTCCACCGGCTTGACAAGGCCGGAGAGGCGGTCAGTCAGACCGCAAAAAATAAAACCAGTGAAACCGGCCAGCATGCCGGCCGGCACCGTGTAGGCCAGCAACTTCAGGTTTTCCAAGGTGAAAAGCGCGGCTCCGCCGTGCAGCCAAAGTTGGGTCCAGAACCACTGCGCGGCGGCGGCCACCGCCGTCACTAGCGCGCCTCGCAGTAGGCCGGCTTCGAGGAAGACTCGCTGCAACAGACGGACCGCAGCGTAGGAGAGCAGTAGGAAGATCGGCGTGCAGAGCGGCGGCAGTCCCCCGAGCGCATCGGTGAGGCCGCCGGCCCAGATTGCCGCTGTCAGAGCGATCCACACCGGACGGGTCAGCATGGCGTAAAGCGCCACGGCCGTCAGAAAAACAGGTTTGACCGGAAAAGTGGTTGTGACGGGGGTCAGGTCCTGTATCAACGCGGCGATGAACAGGGTGAAGGCCAAGACCGGCAGGTGCATGTCAACGCGCATGGCGGCCTCCTTGCCGTGTCAGGATGAAGACCTCGTCAAGCGCCGCCATGTCAGCGGCCGGCACCACGGCGGCCTCGCGCGCGAGACCGTCCGGATTCAGCTTACTCTCCAGCAGATAGCCGACAGTCAGCCCTTTGGGATAGGTCGTCCCCAGCCCCGAGGTCACGACGCGCGTGCGCGGCGGCGGTTCGAAGTCCCGGGACAGATAGCGCAGCCGCAACGGCTCGACCACATAGAGCAGGGTCAGGGCGGGAGCCGCCGCCGGACGCGAACCACCGCCATACAGGATGCCGCGCACGACGCCCACACCCTCGTCGGGCGTCTCCAGTTCGCAGGCGACACGGCTGTTGGGATCGGTGATGAGCATCACATCACTGGTGTGGGGGGAGACCTCTGTGACGCGCCCGACGATGCCATCCGGAACCACAACAGGATCGCCCTTGCGAACCCCGTGCCGCGACCCCTTGCCGAGCCGCACACTTTGCCAGACGGCGGAGGTGCCGCCACGCGACAACACCGGGGCAGCCTGCCAGCGGCAGGCGATGGGCGGGGAAAAGTCCAGCAGTTCGCGCAGACGGGCGACTTCAGCTTCTAGCTCTTCGACCTCGCTGGCCGCCATGCGCAGGCGCGCCACATCGCGCTCGAGCATGGCCGCGCGCGTTGCCGTGCGGGCACGCATGATGACAGCTCGCACGCGGACCCACACGGTCCGGTCAAACCACACTTTGGCATTTTCGTAGGGATAGAGCGCTTCACGCGACAACACACCCACCCCGGCATGCCAGAACACCAGCATGCCGAGCGACACGGCCAACAGCCATACCCACCATTTCGTTTGCTTCACTCTGGTCGCTCCCCCGTTCTACCGGGCTGGCAGAGACCAGAAAGCAACCGCAGAAAATCACCGGCCCATTTTCGACTTGGCCAGGAAATTCAGCTCATTCAACACCACTCCCGTCCCCTCCACGACCGCGCTCAACGGGTCGTCAGCTAACGTGACGGGCAGTCCTGTCTGTGACGCGATCAGTTTGTCCAGGCCGCGCAGCATGGAACCGCCGCCCGCCAGGACAAGGCCCCGGTCAACAAGGTCGGCCGACAGTTCCGGCGGACACCTCTCCAGCGTGATCCGCACGGCTTCAACGATTGCGGAGACCGGCTCCTGCAAAGCGTCACGAATTTCTTCCGAAGTGACAGTCAGGGTTTTGGGAAGCCCGGCCACCAGGTCGCGGCCCTTGACTTCCAGCGTACACTCCTCACCCAAAGAATAAGCCGAACCGATGGTGATTTTAATTTCTTCCGCGGTTCGCTCTCCAATCAACAGATTGTAAACTCTTCGCATGTACTGGACGATACATTTGTCCATCGCGTCGCCGCCGATGCGGACGCTTCGCGAGTACACGATGCCGGCCAGCGAGATCAACGCGACCTCGCAGGTTCCACCGCCGATATCGACGATCATGTTACCGGCCGGCTCAGACACGGGCAACCCGACACCGATAGCAGCCGCCATCGGTTCTTCAATCAGGAAGACCTCGCGGGCACCCGCGTGGCGCGCCGATTCCTGCACGGCGCGTTTCTCCACTTCCGTGATATTGCTCGGCACTGCCACAATCACGCGCGGCTTCACCAGCTTGGTCGAATGGACCTTGCGGATGAAGTAGCGGATCATCGCCTCCGTGATATCAAAATCTGCGATTACGCCCGACTCCATGGGCCGCATCGCCACAATATGCGCTGGCGTACGGCCCAACATGCGTCTGGCCTCTTCGCCGACCGCCAAAATCCGTTTGGTGCCCTCTTGAATGGCAACGACAGACGGCTCCCGTATCACGACCCCGCGATCCTTGACAAACACCAAGGTATTCGCGGTTCCGAGATCAATCCCGATATCGCTGGATAAAAAGGCCAAAAGCTTATTGAACATCGCGCGTTCTTTCCCGTGGAACAAACGTTCTCCATCACGCCACAAGGGCGCGGTAATTCGGTAGTTTCTATGATAAACCCCGTTGGGTCAAGCAGAAACAGGGGAAAAGTGACCAAAATCGACAATCGCGTAGTCAGGCGAATCTGGCAACTCCGACGGATTGGCTGAATCGGCCCAATCAGACCGGTCTGGATTGGCTTTAACCGCTCGCTTTTTCCCCTTCTGAATGTGGGTTTGACTTTATCCGTCTCGCTAGTTTGCCATACGGGCATGGTGGCGTAGAAGGCTGGGGCTGGGAAATCAGCTCTCGAAGATTATCATTGAAGATTATCAGGTAAGGCTCCATGTCCAACCCTCTCCGCAATTCGAACATCAACTACTCCGACGGCTGGTTCTTTGTCACGATGCAGGTGGCGCAGAACAAGACGATGTTCGGTGTCATTGCGGATGACAAGTGCGAGTTGAACGCTCTGGGAGAGAAGATCGGAAGCAGTTGGGAGGGCATGTTTGCGCGTCATCCGGAGGCATACCGCGACGCATCCGTCGTGATGCCCAATCACTTTCACGCCGTGATCCGCATTCACCGCCGCCCGACAAACAAACCCAACCACGCCTATGTGCGTGACAATCCCGCCCGCTGGGATAACGACCGCTTCGGCCCCGTGACCACCTACCACTGCGGCAATCTCGATCTGCTGCATGAGGCGCTGGTGGCGTATGTGGCCTCAGAGGGACCGGACACGGAGGTCCGGCCCCACGATACGGACGCTCGATATCGTAAGGCTGGACCTCCGTGTCCAGTCCCTCCGTGTCCGGTCCTGATCTCTACCTTTACCAGCCCGCAGGAGCGCGGTGTGCTGGCGCGTTGCCTGGCTGTGCGGCGCCCCTTTATACACGTCATGCCCGGCGGCATACCGGAGCGGTTGCCGCCTGCTGTCGCGCGTGCCTGTGCGGAGGGCTGGGCGCTGGTGCTCTCGCCCTCGGCACCCGGCACCGGCGTCAACAAGCAACGCGCCATCTGGTGCAACCGCTATGTGCTGGATCGCGCCGCGCGTATCACGCACGGCTATATCCGCCCCGGCGGCACACTCGAAACCCTACTACGAACCACACCCCACCCTAGCCACCCCATTATCGTAGCCCCGGTCCTCCGTGTCCGGGGCGGACCTCCGTGTCCGGGGGGGGGCAGAGGAGAAACAACCATGAAAAAAACCTACGTATCGTTCCTCGGCACCGGCAACTATAAGCCCTGTGTCTACTATCTCGAGCCCGATGACCCCGCCAGCGATTCGGGAGTGGTCACCTATGTGCAGACCGCCATGCGCAAGCTTGTAGCCAGCGACGCAGAAAAGACGCTCATTTTCTGTACGCGGGATGCTGCGGAAACGCACTGGCAGGAACTATGCGCGGAGTTTGAGGCGCACGGATTGCCCAAGCCGGAGAAGGTCGGCATACCGGGCGGCTCCAGCGACAAAGAGTTCTGGGAGATTTTTAAAACGGTCAACAAACAGATCTCAAAAGAGGCAGAGATCGTTTTTGATGTCACCCACTCTTTCCGTTCCCTGCCGCTGATCATGTCCGTGCTGCTCAACTACCTCGAAGTCGTAAAAGGCACGAAGCTGGTCGGATGCTACTACGGCGCCTTTGAAACACTGGGCAAGGCGGCTGATGTGGAGAAAAAGTATCCCGATCCCGCTGATCGCCGCGCTCCGATCGTCGACCTGACCCCATTCTTCCAGCTTAATGACTGGGTGAAGGCAATCCGCGATTTCAAGCGCTTTGGCGATGCCGGCGATCTGAACAGACTCGCCAAGCAAGATACTAAATCATTGGCCGCGAAAGAGGAGACGCGCACCAGAGAAATAGAGGCACTGCGTAGTTTGACCGGCGCTCTTAACAAGTTCACGCAGATGGTTCGTGCCAGCCGCTGTAAAGATATTCAGGATTTCAATTTCGAGTCGAACATTTTGAATCAGTTGGGACCGGCAACGAAATGTAGCGAACTGCCGCAGTTGGAGCCGGTGTTGGCAGGGCTGGGCGACGTTTTCGCCACATATCAGGACAAGGATTTGAAAAACGGCATACGTGCGGCACGCTGGGCGTATGAGCACGATTTGATCCCGCAGGGATACACGCTTTTGCAGGAGACGATCGTCTCGCACTACGCGCAGGAGTTCGCCGCTGACCTGAAAAGGCTCTACCCCAAACGCGAAGATGAAGTGAAGCGCCGCGAATTCACTTCAGCGCTGCTCGCTTGGAGAACCGGCTCTTGGAAAAAAGAGGACAGCGGACTGGCCGAGAAACTAAAGGACAAAATCGATCCGGAGGTGGAGAAGCACTATGATACTTTGACGCAAGGGCGAAACGACATCAATCACGGCGGCCACAGCCACAATGCCAGGAAGGCAGAAAAGCTGAAAAAGGATCTCGGCGACGCCATCACGAAGTTTGAGGCTCTGCTTTGCTAACCATCTCGTCACCCCGTTCTCGTGCCCCCGGACCTCCGTGTCCGGGGGGAAAGGAACACCCATGACAAACCTACTCATCCTCACCGTCGGCACCGGCACAGCCGGCAGACACTCTGACCTCGCCTCCGGCTTGCGCCGCACGCTCGAGCTGCTCAACCCCCGCAAGTTCTGGCTCGTCCCTTCGACCGCGCCGGACTCGCTGGCCATCGCCGACCTGATCGCCGAAGGCCACGCTTCGTACGGCGGGCGCTTCCCGCTGGAACATCCGGACGACCTAGAATCCTCCCGGCAGCATATCCGCTCGGTGATACGCCGGGTGCGCGGCCAGGTGAAGGAGGGCGAGCGCCTGCTCGTCAACCCGACATCCGGCACCAAGCAGATGACCGCCGCCGCCACGTTGGCCGCGCTCGACGAACAGATCGGCGACATCGTGTTCACCACCGGCGACCGAGCCGACGGCGTCGTCAAGACCGGCACCGAGCGCATCACCGCCTTCAACCCAGCCGGTTATTTCCGCGAGCGGGATTTGGTGCTCGCGCGTGACTTTTTTGGCGCGGGCGACTTCTACGCCGCCGAACGCATTCTCAGGCCGCACAACCAGACGCATGCCAAAGAGTGGGCGACCGCCTACACCTGTCACCACTGGCGACGCTTCGATTATGACCGCGCCAAGGCTTATGACAAACGCCTTGAGAATCGTGCGCCGCGCGATATCGTGGCCGATATTCTTGCATGGTCGGATCACGCCCTGCGCCACGACGATCCAGACGGTTCGTTCCGCCTGACCTACAAGGCACTCGAACACGCCGCCCGCCTTTTTCTTGAAGAAAAGACCGGAATCAAGCCCGACGGGGATGGCCGTTACGAAAGAGCGCAGATCGATGGGTTGCGCACGTCATTTGTCGCCGAAGGCAAAGGCCGCGACATGACGCTTGGTCTCCAGAACATCATCAAAATACTCAACGATTTAGGGCATCCCTTCGGCACGAATTTCAGCGGCAAGCTCAAAAAGTACTGCGACATCCGCAACGAAGCGACACACGCGATACGTCCGGCGAACACCAGAGAAGCACGCACCTTTTTTAGCCTGGCGGTCGATCTGGTCGGCATCCCGCCTACGCCGCTACCGGAGTCTATTTAACGCAGAGGCGCAGAGACGCAGAGGTTTTTTGGGGACGTCTGCCTCCGAAAACCGCCGAAAATCATCAAAAAACCCTTGTAAAACCACCTAAAAAAGTGCTACAGTCCAAAACAGCGATTCAGCCGAAAGGCGACTGTGACGGGTTGCGCACGGTGCTGCGCGACCCGTCACAGTCGCCTTTGTGATTGGTGGCTTGGGCTCCGCGATGTTCAACCAACCATCAAGAACCAAGTGTTAACCTGGAGCCGTGACTTGACACACGGAACACACTAAACACACGGAAACAGAACCATGCCTTTCCGTGTGTTCGGTGTGTTCCGTGGTTAAACAATCGATCCCGATAGCGATCCCGATCCCGATTTGGATGAAACCATGAAGCCTTGAAACCAGAAACCAAAGAGAGTTGAAAGTTCAACTGCTCTTTTTAGGCTCAATTTTCAGCGGCGGGGACGCCCGCGCCCGACGGCGCACACATACAACACGCGCTCGACTCGCACGGCCCTCCATCTCGTTGCCCCGGCCCTCAATCTCGTGGCCCCAGACCTCCGTGTCTGGGGGTAGACATTCGCGTTGCGATCTATGATAATCTGGCTTTTTAAGGGGGCAGAGATGGAACTTGCGAGTCGGTTGGTTGAGAGGTGTGTTGCGTGCGGCGTGACGCTGGCGACGGCGGAGTCGTGTACCGGCGGGATGGTCGCGGCGCGGATCACGGCGGTGTCCGGCGCTTCGGCGGTTTTTCTGGGGGGTATCGTCAGTTATGCCAATGCGGCGAAGATGACGTTGCTCGGTGTGCCGGAGCCGGTGCTGGAACAGGCGGGCGCGGTGAGCGAGAGGTGCGCCGCCGCGATGGCGGA
>ERZ795049.3911-NODE-3911-length-15307-cov-8.432599_pt1 | contig 15307 bp, 13 predicted proteins | sample MGYA00375133_ERZ795049 | MGnify/ENA primary metagenome ERZ795049 (study PRJEB30178, sample SAMN05720147) | activated sludge metagenome | isolation source: anaerobic digester from wastewater treatment plant | place: Japan | collected 2015-04-20 ...
ATCGTCGGAGGCGGCAAGACCGGCTCGTTCCTGGCCGAGGAGCTGTACCAGGAAGGCCAGGCGGTCACCGTCATCGAAAAGCGGCCCGAGGCTGCGGCCAGGCTGAAGGACGCCCTGCCCGCCATCACGGTGGTGGCCGGCGATGGCGACGATCCCGCGGCGCTGGAGGTGGCCGGGATCCGCAGCGTCGACGTGGTGGTGGCCGCCACCGGCGACGACGAAGACAACCTCGTGGTCTGCCTGCTGGCACGGCAAGAGTTCCGGGTGCGGCGCACGGTAGCCCGCGTCAACAACCCCAAGAATGAATGGCTCTTCACGACCGGGATGGGCGTCGACTTTTGGGTGAGCCAATCGCACGTCATCGCCGACCTGCTGCGCGAGGAACTGGCCGCCCTGGAGATCGCCACCCTGATGCGGCTGGCCGACGGCGAAGTGGCCCTGGTGGAAGACATTCTGCAGCCGACGGCGCGCGTGCTGGGCCGGACGGTGGATGAGTTGCTGCTGCCGGCCAATAGCGCCATCGTCGCCATTGTGCGCGGCACCACTGTGCTCGTGCCGCGGCCCGATGTCGTGCTGCAGGCCGGCGATCGCGTCATTGCGCTCGCCCGGGCGCCGCAGCGCCAGGCGCTCGCCGCGGCGCTCCAGTGAAAGAAGGGTTTTGTGAGCAGGGTGCGGCGCTGCTCGCCACCCGCCGGTGGCGGGCAGCGCCGCACCCTGCTCACAAAACCCTTCCCTATTCTCTGCGGCGCAGGGCGCGCAGCAATGCCGCCGGCAGGGCCAGGCAGCCGTCGAGCTCCTGGGGCGGCGGCTGCGGCGGCGGCGTGGGCGGCTGGGCCGGGGGCTGCTCGCTTTGCTCGTCTTTGTAAGCGCGCAGGGCATCGGCCAGGCCGGCGCCCTGGTCGTAGGCGGCCAGGCGCAGGTCGAGCGCGGTGCGCTTGAGGCGCTCTTTGACCTCGGGCGGCCGCAGTGAGGGGTCGCTCTCGAGCAGCAGGGCCACGAGGCCACTGGCCACGGGCGTGGCCATGCTCGTGCCCGAGGCCATGGTGTACTGCTCGCCGACGACCGCACCCATGCCCGTGCCGGCCGCGCGGCATGAGGTGATGTTGACGCCTGGGACGACGATATCGGGCTTGACGCGGTCGTCGGCCGTGGGTCCGCGCGACGAGAAGGGGGCTACCTGGCCGTCGAGGGTGGCGGCGCCGACGGTGATGACCTGCAGCGCGGCGCCTGGCGAGCCGATGGTATAGTTGCCCGGGCCCTCGTTTCCCGCGGCCACGCAGACGACGATGCCATGCGCCATCAGCGTGTCGCAGGCGGTCGAGAGCGCGTCGGTGCCGTCGGAGCTGCCGGCCGAGCCGAGCGAGAGGTTGACCACCTGCACCTGCTGGTCGGCCGCCCACTCGAGCCCGGCGATGACGGTGGAGGTCGCACCGCCGCCATCGGCGCGCAGCACCTTGCCGGCGTAGAGAGTGGCCTCGGGCGCCACGCCGCGATACTGCCCCCCACTGGCCGCGCCGCTGCCCGCGGCGATGCCGGCCACATGCGTGCCGTGGCCGTGGCCGTCGCGCGGGCCCTCACCTGTAAAATCGACGCTCTCGGCCACGCGGCCGCCCAGGTCGGGATGGTTGGGGTCGATGCCGGTGTCGACAATGGCGATGCGCACTCCTTTGCCGGTGGCGCCCAGCCCCCAGACCGCCGGCGCGTGGACGTAGGGCACGGCCTTGTCGAGCAGCGCGCGCACCGGCAGGTCGGGCCAGATACGCTCGACGGCTGGGTCCTGCTCCAGCCGGCGCAGGCCGCCCGCCGAGATGCGCATGGCCACAAAGGGCAGCATGCGGTAGTGGCGCTGTACGCTGATGCCCTCCGCGTCGCGGGCCAGGGCGGCGCGATCGGCGCTGGGTTGGTAGCCGACGATCACCGCCAGCTCGCCGCCGTCGGCCGAGAGCGCCCCCAGGTCCATACCCGGCCACAGTTTTCGCCCGGAATCCATGCTGTGTCTCCCTGGGACGGTTCACGAACCGCCCCTACAGCGCGCGCACCTCGCGGTCCGGCTCGATGCGCAGCACCCAGGGCCGGTCGGTCAACGCCAGCGCCTGGCGGCCGGTGGCGCGCAGCGCCAGTGCGCCCACCAGGCGCAGCCGCCGGCTGACCGTCAGCCCCTGCCGCGAGAGCTCGCCGGCCCGCAGCTCCAGGTCGCCGGCGACGCGTACAATCAGGCCCACCTCGGCCTCGGGGTTGGCCTGCACCTGCTGCAAGAGCGTGCGTTCAAGCTTGCTGATGTCCATCTGCTCAGCGCCCGCCCAGATAGCATATCCCCGCCGTCAGCAGCGCCAGGAACATGGCCATGATCAGGACCGGGGTCAGCATCGTGAGCATGCGCCGCAGGTACGATGGCCGCGGCGCCCGGACGGCCTGCGGGTGCCTGAAGCGCTCGAAGAGGCGATAGGCCGTCGGCCCCACAAAGATGGCGGCCACGATGAGCACGAGCAGGATTTCCAATTCTCACTCCACTAGAGCATCAGTTCTTCATGGCGTAGGCCGCCGAACCGTAGCCGCGGCGTGTTGCCGCGAAAGCCTTCTACGCGGCACGATGCCGCGGCTACAATGCGACGTCATCGGCCTGGCACAGGGTTCCGAGAGCCCTGCGGTATTCGCAATGACAGGCTGAGGAATCAGCTTGCGACAACCATGGCCACGGCATACTCGCGCGAGTGCGACAAACTGACGGCGAACTCGCTGAGGCCCAGCGCCGCGGCGCGTGCGGCAGCGCGGCCGTGCAACCGCACGTAGGGCTTGCCGCGCGCGTCGGCATAGACTTCGATCTCGCGCCAGGCGATGCCGGCGAGGCCGGTGCCCAGCGCCTTCGAGACGGCCTCCTTGGCGGCAAAGCGTGCCGCCAACTCGGGCGCGCGCCCGCGGCAGAAGAGAACCTCGTCGGGGGTGTAGACGTGGCTCAGGAAGCGCTCGCCCCAGCGCGCCACCGCGCGGGCCACCCTTTCGATCTCGATAATGTCTACCCCCGTGCTCAGCATGCTGCGCCCCTCCATGGCCTCAGCCGGCACCGCTTGCACCGCCGCCCGCCGCCCCGGCCGCGCCGGCGCCGCCCGCGCCGCCGTGGCTCGCCGCCGAAATGGCGGCTATCATGACGATGAAGGAGGAGAATTGGGCACTTGCCTCCTGGCCCAGGCTGCGGAACCAGGCGGGGAGCGGCGCGCCGATGGCGGCCATCTGCCTGGCCCAGCGGTGCTCGAGACCGAACGCGACGGCGTTGGGCAGATAGCGCTCAAAGAGGCCCACCTGGTCGGCATGGGCGCGGCCCCGTGCGAGCTGCTGCAGGTGGCGCCGGAAGGCGTGCCAATCGGTGGCGGCCTGCTCGCCCTCCGCGCTGCGCCGGGCGCAGGCCAGCCCCACCAGGAGCATGGCCAGCCCCGAGCCGAGGAGGGCCAGGGTCAGCAGCGCCGGCCAGGCCCCAAAGAAGCGCGCCCAAAAGGCAAAGGCTGCGATGCTGGCCACGGCCAGCGCGAACAGGGCCACACCGGCGATGATGGGGATGCGGCGCAGGCGGTCGCGCTTGTGGTCAAAGAGGCCCAGCGCATACAGCTCGCCGTCGTACACCCGCTGCAGCGCCGAGCAGTTGTTCCGCAGGCCGGCGCTGACCTCCGCCAGGGGGATGCGCGTGCCCGCGGCGGCCAGGCCCTCGAGCACAGTGCGGTCGGCCGTGGCGCCGGCGGCGCGCTCGGCCTTGCTGAGCTGCGTGCGGCCGGTCGCCGCCTTGAGCGCGGCCGCGTACAGCGTCCACACCTCAAAGGGGCGCAGGTCGGCCGGCAGGGCCAGCAGGCGGATGGCGTAGCCGGGCTTGCGCTGCCGCGCACCGCTGGGCTCGGTCTCCTCGACGGCGAGTGCGCCCCGGCGGCCGAGGTCAAGAAGCGTGGCCAGCATATCGGGCAGGCGGGCGCCGTTGTGCACCAACGCGCCGGCCAGGCCCACGGGCAGGTCGGAGGGCGGCGCCATGAGGATGCTCTGCGTCACCGCCACCGGCTCGTGGCCCCAGCGGCGCCAGACCACGATGCAGCCCACGAGCGCCAGGATGGCGACGAGCCCGGCCAGCCCACCCCAGAGGGGCGCCCAGCGTGCCTGCTCGAGCTGCGTGCGCTGCCAGGCCGGCGGCACGCCCTGCACCTGCCCATGGGGGAACCAGATGCCGATGGCCAGCCCCTGGTTGCGCTCCACCTGGTTGGCCTGGAAGGTCACCTGGCGGCCCAGGATGCCCGGCTGTGCGTGGCCCTCGAGCACCTGCGCCCCCGCCAGCGGGCCGACGTTCTCGGGCAGGCGCACCAGCACCTGCGACTGGGTGATGCCATAGTCGTGCTTGGGTGGCAGGGCGGTCCAGCGCAACGCATCCTGAGCGCCCTCCTGGCGGATGAGGCCGGCCACTTGGTAGGTGAGCACAAAGGTGCGCGCCGCGTTCTCGGTGGGCGAAAAGCGCCAGGTCACGCGCTGGCTGTCGCCATCGCGGCGCACCTCGAACTGGTTCTCGCCCGAGCCCGGCGCGTAGACGCGCTCGCCCTCCGACAGGGCAAAGCCGCTGATGCTGTCGGTCCTGTCGAGCGGGATGTCGCGATAGGCGTAGGTGAACGGCCCGCCCTGGAAGGCGAACGTCACCGTCTCGGTGATGGTGGCCGAGCCGTTCTCGTGGACGACAATGTCCACGTCAAAGCGCTCGGCGCGGTAGCTCTTCTTGCTGCTGCAGGCCGCTGTTACGAGCAGCAAGAGCATGGCCGCGACCAATGCTGTGACCAGGCCCAGCTTGCGCATCATTTGGCCTCCCCGGCTGCTCTGGACGCAGGCCGCCGGACCGTAGGCGCGGCATGTCGCCGCGGAACTCTTCTGCGCGGCACGATGCCGCGGCTACAGTGCGACGTTATCCGCCTGGCCCAGGGTTCCGCGAACCCTGGGGTGCTCGCCATGACACTCAGTGGCTACGATTGTACCACGGTGAAGGGCAAAGGCGCAAAGGGCTCGCGGCATACGACTTTGGTCTCATTCCTCGATTGGTCCATGCGCCGATGCATGCACTCACGCACCGTGATACAATGGAGTCGCTGAGAACACCCGCCAGCAAGCTGTCGGAGAACCATCCCGTAACCCTCAGCATCCTGGTAGCAGCCGGCTGGGCCAACCGGCCCCAGAAGGGGCCCATACCGGGCTCGTGCGGAGCGTATGGCCCGGTCACCGGCTGGGAGCGGTCTTCTCCGACAGGCTGCCCGGACCCCTTCTTGTTGCTCGGAACGGAGCGAAGGGGTGACAATGGAAAGGATTGGCGATGAGACACTCACGGATGATCCAACTGATTGTATTGGCGCTCTTGCTGGCGCTGCTGCCGGGGCTGGCTGCCTGTGCGCCCGCCCCCAGCGTGGCCCGCACCAACACCCTGGCGCCGGCCGAGCCCACCGCCGCTGCAGTGGTCGGGCCGGCGCCAGGCGAGGTCCAGCCGCCCGACCAGGTGCCGGCGACCGTCCCCACCGAAGACCTTATCGCCCAGGTGGAGGCCGGCCTGCCTAAGGAGGCCTACACGGGCCTGCGGGCCATGCCGCTCATGGTGGCCCAGGGCGCGCCGCCGCTGTGGGCGGTCATCAGCACCGGCCGGCGCAATTTCGAGCTCGAGCCGCTGCCCAGCCACTTCCTGGGCATCTATGCTCTGGCCGGCGACGCCTGGCAAGAGCTGGCGCGCATGGACCTGAACAGCGATGCCGGCGGCCCCGACTATGTGGAGGACGAGCGCTGCCAACAGGTGGCCATCGAGCCAGGCCGGGTGTGGTTCGAGGTCCAGGGCGGCATGGGCGCCCACGGCGGCAGCTTTCAGTTGATCTCGTTCGACGGCCAGGCGCTGCGCCTGGAGGCGAGCCTGCAGAGCCCCAGCCCCGGCATGGGCCGCGTGCGCGACCTGGACGGCGATGGCCAGATGGAGGTGGTGCTCGACCAGTCGGATCCGTACGTGTTCTGCTACGCCTGTGGGGCGCGCGACGTGCACTACCAGGTGTTGCGCTGGGATGCGGCGCGGGGCAAGCTGGCCGAGGTCAGCCTGCAGGCGCTCGCCGGCCTGCCCGAGAGCGTGAGCACGCCGGCCAACCGGGCGGTGGCGCTGGCGCGGGCCGGGCTGTGGAAAGACGCCTATGCTCTCATCCAGCAGGCCAAAGACGTGGCCGGAGGCGGCAACGCGACGCTGAACGACGACTGTGCCCTCATCAAGCTGCACGCCGAAGCCCTCGTCGCCACGCTCGATATCGAGTACCCGCTGATCCAGCAGGTGTTCTACGGCGATTATGCGGCGGCGGTCGACATCATGCGCCAGTACCGGCCCGAGGAGATCTTTACGGCCGAGTCGCCCCTGGTGACGGACCCCATGGTGCAGCCGTTCGTCGATAGCCTGAGCCAGCACCTGGTGCACAGCGCCACGAATGCGCTCGAGGCCGAGCCTGAGCTGGCCGCGGCCTACTTTGTCCGCGGCTGGGGCGAGTACCTGGCCGACCCGGCGAGCCCCCAGGCCCGCGCCGATGTGGCCCAGGCGGCCCGGCTCGCGCCCGACGATGCGCTGTACACCGGCAGCGCGACGCTGCTCAAGTAGGCCGGGCTCTTTCTCGCCCGCTTCATTTCGGAAGGCGAGTTGAGCGGCTGCCAGCAGGCCTGCTGCGCTTCCGCCGGCTCGTGCCTGGGGGAATTCTCGGCGGGTTGGCCGCCCGCGGGCGGCCATGGGGCAGCCAACCCGCCGAGAATTCCCCCTATCATCTGTGCTGATACATGAACCGCTCCATGTAGTACAGGAACGATTGGTTGTAGTGTGAAGAGAACCACAGGTCGCTGCCATGCGTGCCGAACGGCAGGTAGATGATGGCGATGGCGGGCCGGACATGGGCCTGGTAGGCCTGCTGAACGCGCCGGGCGATTTCCGGCGGGGTGATGGAGTCGGCGCTGCCCTGGTAGATGAGCGCCGGCGGCGCGTGATCGTCGATCTGCTGGTTGGCATCGATCCATGCTGTGGATCCACCGATCCCGGTGGCGGCTGCGAGTTCGTTGGCGGGGTAGAACGGGATCAGCCCCTTGACCGTGATGCGCGGGTCGAGCAGCTCAGGGTGGTTGCCGTTGGCCAGGCCCAGGCCGACGGCCAGCGTCAGGTGCCCGCCGGCCGACCCACCCGAGATGAACACAGAGCCGGGGTTGGCGCCATACTCTGCGGCGTGGTCGGCCAGGTAGGTGGTAAAGACGCCAATCTGGCGCACCATGTCGTCGATGGTATAATCGCCCGAACGGGACGTCGGGGTGGCCAGCGGCGTCTTGGTGCTGAGCCCGTACTGGATATCAAAGACGACGTACCCCTGGCGCGCAAAGTACTTGTTGATCTCGCCATAGTTCGCGGCGCCCTTGTCGCCGGTAGACCAGCCACCTCCATGGATGCGAATCAGGACCGAGCCCCGGCCGGGAAGCTGCCCGGGGCTGCGCTGGGGCCGGTAGACGTCGAACTTGAGCTCCAGCCCTTCGTCCACGCTCTGCCGGCCACGGTAGTAGACGACATCGTACTGCGCCGTGTAGCCGTCAGCCGGGGTGCCGTAAAAGTACTCTGGGATGCTGAACCGGGTCTGGCGGAACAAGGGGCTGGCGAACGCGGCGTCGCTGCGGAACGCCTCGCCGAAGGTGGCCGCCATTGTCCGGTCTGCGTTGCTGACCATGCTGGGGACCGAGAGCATGGGCAGCATGCAGACGACAAAAAGCGCGAGGGAGACGGCCAGGGCGACCCTGCGGCAGCGGCGGGCGCAGGCCGGCAACAGGCGGCCAATGAGCGCGCCGGCGGTCAGGAAGGCAAAGCCCAGGAACACCGCAAACTCGGGGACAAAGACCTCGATCAGCGCCGCGAGGAACGGGGCGCGGAACGGCAGGTCGAGCAGGATGTAGGCGAGGAACACACCCAGGGCCAGGAACAGGCTGAGGGCGACCACCGCTATCCAGCGCCCTGCCCTGTGCCCGCCTGCCGGCTGTGGGACCTGCTTGGGCGCCCTCGTGCCGGCGGATGCCTGCAGCAACCCTAACCCAAACAGGGCCAGCATGATGGCCGTGGCGGCCACGCTGCGCCCATGCGGCGCCAGCCAGGCCGCACGCACATTCAGCAGAGGTACCGCCAGCATGGCGGCTAGCGAGAAGACGAGGTAGGCGTACGCCGCCCGCAAAGGCACCCCGGTGCACAGCGACATGAACAGGTTGCCCACCAGTGTGAGCAGCAGCAGCACGCCGTAGACGTTCCAGGCATCGCCAGCGGACCCCGCGACGACAAAGACGGCGCCGCACAGCGCGCCGGCAGCATTGAGCGCCATCATGGCGTGCGCTGCAGCGAAGGCTAGCCTTGGTCTGCGCTCGAGGCTGGTATCCCGCTGGTTCATGGTTGCCCTCCCTCTTTCGCATGTGACGTCGCCCATACGATTACTTGACCAATGTTCTCGTATTGCTTTGCCACTTTTCGCCAAGTGCCCCGGGTTCGTAGTCGGCGCTTGAGCGCCTTGACCCGTGCCGAATGGCGCCGCATCCGCAGTTGGCGCCAGGCTGGGGTCAAGGCGCTCAAGCGCCGACTACGAACCCGGCTGCTCGCCCCATGAGTGGTCTGTCAGAGCATCTGTACAGGCACGGTCACCAATACCCAGCTGCCCTGGCCGGGCGCGCTGGTGACCTCCAGCCTGCCCCCCACCCCCTGGGCGCGCTCGGCCATGGAGCGCAGGCCGAGGTGGCCGGGGTATTCCCTCTGCGTATCAAAGCCCACGCCGTCGTCGCTGATGGCCAGAGTAACGCTGCCCTCGCCCACGCTCAGGGTCAACTCGACACGGCCGGCGCGCGCGTGCCGGGCGATGTTGCTCAGCGCCTCCTGGGCGATGCGGTAGAGCGCCTCCTTGGCCTCGAGGCTGAGCGCCGGCTCGGCGCAGAACGCGCTGTGCAGCTCGAGCTTGTGGCGCATGGCCACCGCCTCGGCCTGCCTGGCCAGCGCCGCCGCCAGCCCCTCGCGCTCGAGCGAATCGGGCCGCAGCTCAAAGATCAGGGCGCGCATCTCGGCGATAGCGGCCTTGGTCAGTGAGAGGACATAATCGAGAGGCTCGACGGCGCGCGCCGGGTCGCGCTCCACGAGGCGGCGCGCTGTCTGCGCGCCCAGGCCGATGCCGTAGAGCGCCTGCGAGACCGAGTCGTGCAGCTCGCGGGCCAGGCGCTGCCGCTCCTCCAGGGCGGCCGCCTGCAGGCGGGCGTTGACGACGGCGATTTCGGCTGAGCGCCGCTCGACGGCCAGGGCCAGCCGCTGCTGCCGGTTGGTGACGAGGTAGGTCAGCCCGGCCAGGAGCAGCGCAATGGCCAGGCCCGCAAGGTCGAAGGCCAGGTGCTCCTCGACGGGCACCTGCCAGCCGCCCTGTGGCACGTAGCCCAGCTCCCAGGCGCCCTCGGGGAGCTGCACCGTGGCGGTGATGGGGTCGCGCGCATAGACTTCCGCTGGGCCGTAGAAGACGCGGCCGGCGGCATCGCGCAGGGCAAAGCCGCCGGACGGGGCGCTCAGGCCGGCGTCGCTGTATAGCGCCGAGACGTCGAGCACCATGGAGACCAAGCCCCAGTAGCCTCTGTCGCTCTGCACCGCCTGGTAGGCCATCAGGCCCACCGCGCCGCGCGGCAACTGCAGGGGCTTGCTGATCACCGGCTGTGTGCTGGTGAGCGCCCGGCCCGCATCGGCCTGCACCGCGGGGCGCGGGTCGTCGCTGGGGCGGTAGCCGATAACGGGCTGGTTGCCGGCGAGGGGGTATACGTAGGTCACTGCGCCACCTGGGGCCACCATCAGGCTGCGGATGCCCGTGCTGCCGTCATAGAGGGCAGCGGCGTAGACGTTAAAGTGGCGCGCAAAGAGGGGGTCTGACGGGTTGGCCTGCACAAAGGCGTGCAGCTCGCTCAGGCGGCTGACCTCGCGCTGGATGGCTAGCGAGAGGGCGTTGGCGTAGAGGCCCACGCGCACCGTCTCCTGGTCGCGCCGCTGGGCGAGCAGGCGGGAGTGGTTCCACCGGGTGCTCGCCTGCCAGGCGACCAGCAGTGTCGCCAGCACGGCGAACGCCGCCGCGAGCGCCCGCAGGTTGGGGTCGCGCCAGGCGGCCCGCAGCCGCTGCGCCGCTCCTAGCGCGGCCACCGTCAGGCCTCGCCGGGCTCGCCAGGCACGAGGCCGCGCTGCACCGCGTACAGCGCGGCCTGGGTGCGGCTGGCCACGCCCAGCTTGGCCAGGATGTGGCTCACATGGGCTTTGACCGTCTTTTCGGTGATGACGAGGGCGGCGGCGATCTCCTTGTTCGACATGCCTGCCGCCAGCAGGTGCAACACCTCGTTCTCGCGCTCGCTGAGCGGCTCGCGAGCCGGCCGAGGGGGAGCCTCGCGCATCAGCCGCGCGGCCACCGAGGGCGAGAGCTGTACCTGCCCGGCCGCGGCGGCCCTGATGGCGCTGCAGAGGGCGTCGGCTTCCGTGTCTTTCAGCAGATAGCCGATGGCGCCGGCGCGGATGGCTTCGAGCGCCTTGCCGTCGTCGAGCACGCTCGTCAGGGCGATCACTTCGGCGTCGGGGCAGGCCGCACGGATAGCGCGCGTGGCCGCGATGCCGTCCATGACCGGCATCAGCAGGTCCATGAGCACCACATCGGGGGCGAGGCGGCGCGCCAGGTCCAGCGCCTGCGCGCCGTCGGCGGCTTCGCCCACCACCGCGAGCTCGGGGTCGAGGCCCAGGAACATGCGCAGCCCCTGGCGCACGACGGCGTGATCGTCGACGATCAGAATGTGGATGGCCATGGTCCCTCTATGGTTTCTCGAACTTGTAGCCGATGCCGCGGACGGTGAGGATATACTCGGGATTGGCGGGGTCACGCTCGATCTTGGTGCGCAGGCGGCGGATGTAGACTGCGATCTGGTTGGCATAGCCCTCGTAATCGTAACCCCAGGCGTTGGCGAGCAGATAGTCGTGGTTCAGCACGCGCCCGGCGTTGCGCATGAGCACGTGCAGCAGGCGGAACTCGATGGGGGTCAGCTCGATCTCGCGGCCGTCGTCGCAGATGACGCGGTAGCCCATGGGGTCGAGGTGCAGAGCGCCCACCGCCACTGTGCTCTGCAGATCGCTGCCGGCAAAGGCCTCGCTGCGCCGCAGCACCGCCTTGACGCGGGCGATGAGTTCCGAGGGTTCGAAAGGCTTGGAGAGATAGTCGTCGGCGCCGACTTGGAGGCCGCTCACCTTGTCGGCCGTCTCGCCCTTGGCCGAGAGGATGATGATGGGCACATCCATCGTCTGCCGGATGCGGCGCGTCACCTCCAGCCCGTCGATGTGCGGCATCATCACGTCCATAATCACCAGGTCGGGCGCCTCGCTCTGCAGGATCTCCAGTGCCGTGCGCCCGTTGTCGGCCGTGATCACCTCATAACCCTCTTCGCGCAGCAGGAATGCCGTCATCTTGACGCTGGGCGGGTCGTCATCAACCACCAGGATGCGCATCCGTACCGCCCTCCCCTTTCCAGGAACCAACCGTGGGTGCCAGCATTCGCGCTGTCATTGCGAGTATCCCATGCCGCCGCGCGGCATGGGCAAGCACAGAGACTGCGACTGTCATTGCGAGGAGGCCGCAGCCGACGAAGCAATCCCCAAGTGCGCCAGCACCCCAGATCGCGACGTGGAGTTGCATCGCTGCGCTCGCAACCAAGGGATTGCTTCGTCGGCGGTCCGTGCCTCGCACGAACCGCCTCCTCGCAATGACAAACGGGAAGTTTCTCAACAGCGCAGCGAAGCAATGACAGCGCGAACAGATACCAATGGACCGCGGGCGAGCCCAGTGCACATGACGGGCAGCCTGGTCAAAAGATACGCATAACTTGAAGAAATGCAAATGAAGGAAGTAAGGTAGGGTTTTGTGGTTGGTCTGCGCCGCCGGCCGCCCCCCGCAGGGGGCGGCCGGCGGCGCAGACCAACCACAAAACCCCATCAGGACAGGGCCGGTTGCCGAGACGGCCAGGTGACGCTATAATCACGGAACTGGAGGAACTGGGAGGAGGTCAGCCTTGGAGGTTGTCGTGCTCGGGTCGGGCGGGGCCTACCGCCTGCCGCAATTGGGGTGTCACTGCCCGAACTGCGAGGCGGCGCGTGCCGACCCACGCCAGCGCCGCGGAACGATGAGCTTGTGGCTGCACGATGAGGCCTCGATCTTGCTCGACGCCGGGCCGGACCTCTATCACCAGTTGCTGCGCGAGGGGGTCGAGCGCATCGACGGCATCTTTGTTACCCACCAGCACCGCGACCACATCGTGGGGCTCGAGTGCCTGGAGACCATCGTGCGCCACGGCCAGCAGGGGCGGCCGGTGCAGGTCTTTGGGCCGGCCAGCCTTGTGGAGCGCGCCCAGGTCGAATTCGACTATCTGCTGCGACACAGCCTGGCCACGTTCACCGCACTCGAGCCTGGGGTGCCCTGCGAGTGTGCGGGCTATTGGGTGATGCCCTTCGCCGTGGTGCACCATGCCATCACGACCTACGGCTACCGTGTGGAGCGGGGCGGGCGCAGCCTGGTGTACCTCTCCGACATGAAAGAGCTGCCGGGCGGGCCGCCGGCGACGGCCCCGCTGCCCCAGGCGATGGTGGGCGCCGATCTTTTTTTCATCGACTCCAGCTTTGATGCCAACGGCTGGGTGGGGCCGGGGCACATCACGTGGCAGGAGGCAGCCGCGCTGGGCGCCCGCTGCGGCGCCAAGCGCACCGTGCTGATCCACTTCAGCCACCGGGTGGGTTTTGCGGCGCTGCGCCGGGCCACCGGCGAGCACCTTGTGGAGGGCTATGATGGCCAGCGCTTCAGCCTGTGACGGTGGGGGCGATTCCCGAATTGCCCCCAGCACAATGATGCAGGCCTGTAGGGGCGGTTCGGGAGCCGCCCCTACCGTGTCGGTCATTGCGACCGTCCACAACGAGGGTGCGGCCATCGACGACCTGCTGGCCTCGCTGGCCCGGCAGACACGGCGGCCCGACGAGGTGGTCATCGTCGACGGCGGCTCGACGGACGACACGCTCGCGCGGCTCAGGCGCGCCGAGGCGGCGGGCATGCTGCCGCTCACCGTGCTGTCGCAGCCGGGGTGCAATATCTCGGCGGGCCGCAACGCCGCCATCGCTGCGGCGCGCGGGCCGGTGATCGCCTGCGCCGACGCCGGCGTGCGCCTCGACCCCGGCTGGCTGGCCGCGCTGGTGGCGCCTCTTGAGCAACCTTGCCCGCCCGAGGTGGTGAGTGGCTTTTTCGTGCCCGACGCGCGCACGCCCTTCGAAGTGGCCCTGGCGGCGACGACCCTGCCCGCCCTGCGCGACGTGCGCCCCGAGTCGTTCCTGCCCTCCAGCCGCTCGGTGGCCTTCCAGAAATCGGCCTGGCAGGCGGTGGGTGGCTACCCGGAATGGCTCGACTATTGCGAGGACCTGGTCTTTGACCTGCGCCTGCGCGCCGCCGGCTGCCGCTTTGCCTTTGCGCCGCAGGCCGTCGTCGCCTTCCGGCCGCGGCCCAACCTGCGCGCCTTTTTCCGCCAGTACTACCGCTACGCCCGCGGCGACGGCAAGGCCGACCTCTGGCGCCGCCGCCACGCCGTGCGCTATGGCACCTACCTGGTGGCCGCGCCGGCCCTGCTCGCGCTCTGCCTGTTGGCCGGCCCCTGGTGGGTGCTGGGCTACCCGCTGGGCGCCGTGGCCATGTTCGCCACGCCCTACCGCCGCCTCGCCGGCCTCTGGGGCGGCCTGCGCCCCAGTGAGCGCCTGGCCGCGCTCGCCTGGGTGCCCATCATCCGCCTCACCGGCGACGTGGCCAAGATGCTCGGTTACCCCGCCGGCTTGGCGTGGCGCCGGGCGCAGAAGGGGCGGCCCGAGATTGCGTGGCGGACGAATTGAACCACAAAGGACACGAAAAAGGGCGGGGCCACGAATGGCACGAATGGACACGAATGGGCAGCACGCAATTCGTGATGATTCGTGTCATTCGTGGCTCGGTACCCCTTTGTGTCCTTTGTGGTGAGTGGAGCCCTTGATGGTTGACGACAGACTGCGCGTGTGCCTGGACTATTCGCCGGTGGCCAATGTGCGCACGGGGCTGGGCCGCTATGCCGAAAAGCTGGGGCGGCACCTCTTGGAGCAGGGCGACGTGGAGGTGAGCTTTTACGCGGCCACGCCCACGCCCGAGCGCCTGCCGGCCTACACCCAGGGCCGGCTGCGCGCCGAGTGGCGCTGGGGTATGCGGCGTTGGCGGCTCTCGGCGCTGGCCGCCGGGCTCGCGGGCCTGCGCTACGACCGCCATTTTCCCGATACCGACCTGGTGCACTGCACCGAGCACCTGCTGGTGCCGCTGGCGCGCATCCCCAGCGTGCTCACCATCCACGACGTGGTCTACCTCACCCACCCCGAGTGGCACCTGCCGCTCAACCGCTGGTTCCTGGCGCTGGCCATGCCGCTCTTTGCCCGGCGGACGCGCGCCATCATCGCCGTGTCGGAGTATACCAGGCGCGAGGTGGTGCAGTTGCTGCATGTGGACCCGGCCAAGGTGCATGTGGTCTACGAGGCGGCCGACGCCCGCTTCCGCCCCGTGCGCGAGCCCGCGGCGCTTGACGCGGTGTGCGCGCGCTATGGGCTGCGGCGGCCCTACATCCTCTACGTCGGCGCCATCGAGCCGCGCAAGAATCTACCGCTATTGCTTCGCGCGTTCTCTGTCCTCGCCCGCGACCCGGCCTTCCACCACCAGCTCGTCATCGCCGGCGGCAAGGGCTGGCTCTACGACGAGGTCTATGCCACCGCCGCGCAGCTCAACCTCGGCGAGCGCCTGCGCTTCACCGGCTTTGTCGCCGACGACGACCTGCCCGCCCTCTACTCGGCCGCCGACATTGCCGCGCACCCTGCCCACTTTGAGGGCTTTGGACTGCCGCCGCTCGAAGCCATGGCCTGCGGCACCCCCGTCATCGCCTCCGCTGCCACCTCGCTGCCCGAAGTCGTCGGCGACGCGGGGCTGCTCGTGCCGCCGTACGACGAGCGCGCCTGGGCCGAGGCGCTGCGCCGCGTCGCTACCGACCGCGCCCTGCACCACCGCCTCGCCGCCCAGGGCCTCGCCCAGGCCGCCAGGTTCTCGTGGGAAGAGACCGCCCGGCGCACGGTGGAGGTGTATCGCGCTGCGCAGCAGGCTTTCTAGCCTGTCCGTTGCCAGTGTCCTAGGGTGTAGTTCAGTTTTGGGGCAAGTTGTAGACAGTCTCCCAGACACCGTCG
>ERZ795049.3919-NODE-3919-length-15293-cov-4.789474_pt1 | contig 15293 bp, 22 predicted proteins | sample MGYA00375133_ERZ795049 | MGnify/ENA primary metagenome ERZ795049 (study PRJEB30178, sample SAMN05720147) | activated sludge metagenome | isolation source: anaerobic digester from wastewater treatment plant | place: Japan | collected 2015-04-20 ...
AAAAAACAGAATTATGAAAACAAAAGAATTATTAATCAATTATGGATTTACGCAAACCGGCTCAAACTCCTTCAAAAAGTACAATACGCACAAAGCTGTTATATGGGGTAGCGGGGCGGTAACAATTGTAAAATATACTCCGAACGCTGGGCGGTTTCTCTATGAGCATACGTATGATCACACGGAATTATTAAGGGCTGAATTAATTAGAAACCATTAAAACACACAGTTATGAAAAAATATTATACAATGGTAGGGGTAGGGAAAGCAAAATATTTAGCTTGTTTTCATGATGGAGAAAAGAAACATAAAGACGGGAGCGAGTTTTACGATATTAGAATTTTTAAGAACATAAAGGATTTGAAAGCCTTTACCAACGATTTAAGGGCTCAGGGATATAAATGCGACTAATACGCGCTCAAATAAGCCGAACGGGTTGAGATAAGTTGAACGATTAAAAAATAATTAAAAACAAGTATTATGAAAACAAAAGATTATTCAATTACAGCAACATAAAAACGGGTCGTTTGCAATAAGATACGATTGCTATTATGACAAAAGTTTTACCGGAGTGAACTATTTAGAAAAAAACCAATTGTAATTTACTAATTAATTTAAAACCAAACATTATGAAATATTTTAACTGTAATCAAACAACATTTTTAGTTGAGTTTTTGTTTCAATATCCAAATAACATATTTATTTGCCAAAAAAACGGTTTACAAGAAGTCTTAAAAAACGAAGATAAAAACGGTATAAAATCTATAAAAATTTTTGACCCTACAAAAAACAAATTTACAGTTTGCAGTAGAAAAAAGATACTCGAGCTAATGAGTTATAACACCGAGTTTATAGAATTTAGTAAAACACATTACTACTTCAAATAAACGGTTTGCCCGCTTTAATTGCTTGAAAACAAAGCAGTGGAAAATTGAATTTTTAAGCGGGAACAAATTACTAAACAATTTAAACTAAAAAGATATGAAAACAATTTTAGTAAAAAAAGAGAGCTGGTATAATCCTTATTTTCTTAACAGTAAAGAAGTTGAGAGGGTAAATGTATATAACAAAAACGGCGTTCTTTTTGGATTTAAATGGATCGGGTCGAACAACATTACAAATGATGTTACATTTGATTTTGAGACAAAGAAAGCTATAAAACTAAATTTTGATAGGAAGGACTCTTTTTACATTCAAAAAGATGGAAAAATTACAATTTATATCTATCATGAATTGATAAATTATAAATATATAGGCAGAGAGGAAAAATATGAAACCGAAATGGGTTATAAATTGTACGATATTTTTTCAATAACCTTAAACTGTAAAGAAATCCACTACAAAAAAGTAAATGATGGTTTTGTTTCGTATTACAGTGAACAGGGCGATTTTGATTTTGAAATACAAAATTATGTAGAGTCTATTGATACTGATTTCGGTAAGGAGTGTAAGCAAATATCAAAAAAATGTGAGGAAGCTGGGGTAAATTTATCTCACTATGAAATAGCAAGATTAAAAAAAATTATAAACATTTCGATGAAATAGTATCGGTTGCCCGCTTAACACCTGGGTAAAAAAGTTTCTTTTGACAATTTAAGTCCTGATTTGCAAAAAAGATTAAAAAATTACTTCAATGGTTGAACATAGGTGCAAATTTTGCGGCAAGCTGCTGTTTAAATCGACCGCTCCGACAAAAAAAACTATATATATAGTTTGCCCCCGTTGCAAAAAATTGAATGTAACGTAATGTAACAAAAAAGAGAGCTACAAGATAGCCGGGAACCAAAAAAGTTTTCCGGCTTTTTTTATGCTCACAAAGATACAAAACAGCCTATTTGCGCTATATAACAAAACCAGGGTGCAAAACTTGTGTAACATAGCACCAGGGTGCAAATTTGCTTCCCGCCCGAACGACCGAGGGTTAAAGCCGCCCGAACGACTCAGGCATAGGGTTGCAGGCACTCGAACGACTCAGGGCTAAGAGTAGCCGAACGACTGAGGGTTTCGATAACCCGAACGATTTCACTATAGGGCTTAGAGCCGATGAACGACTTAGGGTTTCAGGCGACCGAACGACTGAGGGTTAAACGCAACCGAACGATTAACAATGTTTAACAAAGAATTAACAATAAAATAACAAACATTACTAATTTTTATTATGAACAAACGAATTGACGAACTCCTGCACTCTGCAAAGAGTGTGGGAGTAACGAAGGGCGATTTGCGCAATTTTGCGAATGATGCTCTCGAAAGAGTATCGAGGAATAGCGCAAAAACCTATTGTGCAATTCTCCGCTCAAAACTGAACGATTTAGACGATGTAAAACTCCCCGACCTCTCTCCTCTATCAATCAGGGGAGAGGCGACCATTTCGGTATATCTCAACGAACAAGAAATAAGGGAGATTGAACGTCTGGAGTATGCCGGAATGGATAGAATGTATCAACTTTATTTCCTCATTTCGGCACGCACCGGATGCAGAGTGTCCGATGTGGTAAACATATCGGCTGCCCGAATACAGGGCGAACGACTTACCTATGTTTGCAAAAAAACGGGAACAAAGGCAGAACTGCCCGTATATGCAAAACTGCCCGAATGGCTGAACGAGTTGAACGACTTGACGAAGTCGAATGAGTTTAGCAAACGAACATTCAACCATAAGATAAAACAGATGTGCAAAAGTGCAAGACTAACCGAACGAGTGGCGACCTATCGAGGCGGAAAGGAGCGTATCACTCCCAAATGGCAGGTATGCACTCCGCACACGGCAAGAAGGAGTTTTGCAACCAATTTGTATCTGCGTGGAGCCGACCTATATTCCATTTCAAAGATGATGGGGCATAGCAACCCCGAAATGACTACCCGTTACATTTGTTGCGGACTGCGAAATTTACCCGACAATGTAATGGACTTTTTCAAATAATAGTTTAACTTTGTAAACAATAATCAAATGAAATATGCGACTGATATTTAGGAATAAAAAAGTTGTTCTAATCGCCGAGGATTTTAGAGAACTGGAGTAGGGATTTGTCGATAACGGCTATACCGCAATGCTCAACGAGGCGGCAATGGGGCAATTAACAGCCCTATTCAATGGAGAGGGAGAAGTTATAAATATGATAAGCGGCGTAATCCCCAACTATGGATATATAAGAATACCCGTCAAGGATGCTGACGGGACAATAGAGGTAATGAAATTGAGGGTATCACAAGCACTCGGCAAGACGGTGGAGGAACATGATGAACGACACGAACGACTTTACCAGGCTGAGCAGCAAAAAGCACTTGAACGATTTGAGGCCGAACGATTTGGCCAATATCGTGTAAGACTTGACATTAAGGTTTGGTATGACGATAATGAGCAAGACAAAAGAGTAGTAAATAGAGTTATTACAGCCAATAGTGCAAAAGATGCCTACGATACTCTTTGTCAAATGATAAATGAAGATGCGAATGCACAAATACGCTCCCCGAAAACAATACAATTCTTCCAACTCCCCGAATGGGACAACAAAAAGGATACGAAAATCACTTTTTTAGAGAACTGAACGACTTGAACGATTTTAAGAGGTGGCTTTTTGCCGCCTTTTTTATTTTCTTTCTAAAAATTTGTCCATAAACTCGTCAGACATACCACGACTACCGTTCAAAATGTTGTTCAAAGACTGCGGCATCATCCCTAATCTGCTGGAAATCTCCTTTTTGGTCAATCCCTTATCTACTAATTCATTAACGCAATCGGTAAACCATTTTAATTTAATTTCTGCTACCTTCATAAAAAAATAAGTCAAAAAAACTTAAAATAAATTTGGTTTATAAATTTATTAGACTTACCTTTGCTCTTGAATTAAACAACAAACAAAGCAAAGGCGTATCCCTTTGTGGGGATAGCATCGAAAGCAATTTCTTCAAAGATATGCCTTTGTTTTTTTAAGAAACAATAAATATTCAAGTTTCTTAAGCGTTTGTTCAACAAAAGGGTTATTCACTTTACGAATATCGGTCACCATTGATGCACTCAAAAAAGTGTTTACAAGAACCGAATAAGGTGGGCTTAACTTGCCGGTCGTAAGTGTTGCGATTTGCTTGAAAGAGAGCAATAGCGAGGCAAGAGCGGACAAAACCGCAAAGGTGTTATGGCGAAAAATCCATAACGATAACCCTCTTGTAAAAACAAATGAGTGTAACGCACCGATGTTCGGTTACAAGCCCGAAATGAAAGAATGCGGAGTACACGAATATTCATTAAAAATCAAATGAACGATGAACGAGGTAGTAAATGAGGTAAAAGAAAAAGAAGTCCACGATATAAGAGAATTGGTAGCTCAAAAGAGGTGGACTGAAATGTTAGACGAAATTCCGATTGGAGTAACCATTACTATAGATATGCCCGACAAACGGGCAATCACTTCTCTTTGCTCAACCGCCTATCTGTCCAATAGTTTAGGCGAAAGTCCGAAGAGATACAAGATTATCAAAAACTTCAAAAAGCCATCGGTAACGATAACGGTGGAGAGGAGAGAGTAATTATGGAAAGCGAATTAAAATTTAGAAAAGAAGTAATAAATCTCCTCGAAATCGCCGTTGAGGAGTTAAAACACCTCAACGGCAGGTATAAGGAAATCAACGAAGAGGTGGAGCGTTTAAGAGAGGCTAAACTCGGTAGGATTATGCCATTGAGCAAGGCTGCGAAATACTGCGGGCTAACGCCTCAGGCAATCCACTATCATGTTAAAATGGGGAATATAACCCCCGTTCCAAACTCCAATCCGATGTGCGTGTATCAGTCGGATTTGGAATGGCTTAAGGTCAAGAACAAAAAACCAAAACAGATACGATATGAAAAAGATTGACGAAGATACGAGGCTCGGCATTTTCGGCCTCGTGGCAATAGGGCTTTTTACCCTTATGGTTGTGTATGCAACCTATTTGGCGAATACTCTCGGTTAACAATTAAATACTATAATTTATGAAACAAATTAAAATTAAAAGTCTATCTCTTTTTAATTTTAAGGGAATAGAAAATTTGGATTTACAATTCCGAGATGAAAACTATATCTATGGCGACAATGCTACGGGTAAAACAACGATATTCGATGCTTTTACTTGGGTGTTGTTTGGCAAAGATAGCTCAGGAAGAGCTGATACAAACTTTAATATCTGCCCATTAGGCGAGAATGGAAAACCAATTTTAGGCCGTGAGCCATTTGTGGAGTGTATTCTTACCGTCAATGGCTCTCCCATCAAGTTGGGGAGAAAGCGTTGTGAAGTATGGACAAAACCTCGTGGAATAACAGAGGAAACTCTTACAGGCTACAAAACGGAGTTTTTTGTCAATGATGTAAAACTCCCCACGAAAAAAGAGTATGATGCCGAGGTGTCGGCAATCTTATCAGAAGACCTTTTCAAGATTTTAACCAATCCTTTTTATTTTACTTCTCTAAATGCCGACACTCAAAAAGAAATGCTATTTCGTATGTCCGGCGGTATAAGTGATGAAGAGGTAGCTGTTACAAATAACGAATTTGCGGAAATGCTTGTAGAGCTTCAAGGAAAACCTTTAGAGCGACACCTTAAAGAAGTGGCTGCTAAGAAAAGGGCAATCAATGATGAATTAAAACTCATCCCTGCAAGCATAGAAACAGCCCAAAGGCTCATGCCCGAAGAATTGGATTGGGCAACTATCGAAAAAGAGCTAACAGAGAAAAAAGCAAAGATAGCAAAGCTGGATGCTCAAATATCTGATAGAAGCGAAATAGCTAAAGCAGAAAGTCAAAAAAGGGTTGATATACAAAAATCCATTGGGGATAAAAAATATAAACTCGTTCAGAGGGAGCAAGAAGTCAAAACTCAGGCAATGGCTGAAATAAATGCCAATCAAAACAAAATATCTGAGATTGGTTTTAAGATGGAGAATCTAAAAAACAAAAAGGCCTCTTATGAAAAAGAGCAGAGTATCTGCAAGGAACGCATCTCCAATATGGAGAAAAGACTTGAAACTTTGCGTGAAGAATTTCGCTCCATTTATTCAATGCAGTTGGAATACCCTGAGGGAGCATTTTCTTGCTATGCTTGCAACCGTCCACTCGAACCAGCAGACATCAATGCAAAACAGTTGGAATTGGAAAATAATTTCAATACGAAAAAAGCTGTTCAACTCGAAGAAAATAAAAAACAAGGAATAAATACGGCCAAAGAGCGTGATGCAATTAGAAACATGCTCCAGGAGTGGGAGAAAAAAGCAACTGACATACAACTGGAACTTGAAAAATTGGAGATAGAACAAAGCAATCTTAAAAAACAAACTCCAGAAACCCCGGATATTGATAAGTTGATTTTAGAAGATACGGCTTGCATTGTTATAAAAAACGACATACAAGAACTTGAAAAACAACTTGCGGAAGAGCCAAAGATAATTGACAATTCCGAGCTGATAGAAAACAAAAACTTGTTGACTATCGAAACAGAGAGGCTCGTCAGAAGTTTGGGAACAAAAGACCAAAGAGAGCGAGCAAAAGAGGAAATTGAAAAATTGGAAAACAAAAGGGTTGCCGCCAATCAACAACTTGCGGAACTCGAAAAAATAGAATTTGTAGCAACCAATTTTCAAAAAGCAAAAGATGCTATGCTCCAAGAGAAAATCAACAAGATGTTTTCTTTGGTGTCATTCAGCTTTGTCAAAGAACAGTTGAATAGCGGCGAAAAAATAACATGCATTTGCATGGTAAACGGCACTCCGTACCCTGATGCAAATAACGCAGGAAAAGTCAATGCAGGACTTGATATCATCAATGCCATTTGCAAAAGCGAGGGGGTTACTGCTCCTATCTTTTTTGACAACAGGGAAAGCGTAAACGAACTAATTCCGACACTATCACAAATAATTAATTTGGTAGTAAGTAAGGATAAAAAAATAACACAACGATAAATTACACAACGATGAGTAATAATAATCAAACAACCATACAAAAGCAACGGCAAAGCGTGGCGAAGCCGCTAAAGAGAGTGGATGTGCTCAAAAGCATACTTAATGCAGATAGCGTAAAAGAACAGTTTCAAAACGCACTCGGAAAAAACGCAAATGTGTTTATAGCATCAATAATAGACCTCTACAGCTCTAACTCGGGGTTGCAAAATTGCGACCCAAACAAAATTGTTCGAGAGGCATTAAAGGCAGCTGTCTTGCAGTTACCTATCAACAAGGCATTGGGATTCTCTTATATCGTTGCTTACAACAATTCCAAAAAAGATGAAAATGGAAACTGGATAAAAGTAATGGAACCGACCTTTCAGCTTGGATATAAGGGATATATCCAGTTGGCAATGAGAACGGGGCAATACAAAACTATCAATGCTGGAGAAGTTTATGAAGGAGAATTTAGAATGGTAAATAAACTTACCGGAGAGATTGACTTCAATGGCACAAAAAAAAGCGACAAAGTGGTGGGGTACTTCTGTTACTTTGAACTTCTGAACGGATTCTCGAAAAGCCTCTATATGACTGTTGAGCAAATGGCTACACATGCAAAAAAGTTCAGCAAAGGAATAGGGAGAGACGTTTCGGTAGAGCAACTAATTGAAATAGCATCTCTGCCTACACAGGCAAATAGTAGCCAAGCGGGGTGGCAAGGGAATTTTCACGGAATGGCTATTAAAACGGTTATCCGCCTGCTCCTCAGTAAATATGGATACCTATCCATAGAAATGCAATCTGCCATTATAGATGACCAAGAGGGCGATAGTTATGAAATCCAAGACGGGGAAATCCAAAGAGGTCAAGGTGTTAAGGATTTTGAAACAGAAAATGTTGAGTTTCAGGAAGTATCAGCGGCCCCCGAAGTAAGTCCGGGATATTAAATCTAACATTATGACCCTAACAATATTGGGTAGCTCGAGTTCAGGCAATGGGTATGTTTTAGAAAATAGGTCAGAGGCGTTAATCATTGAGGCGGGAATCAACTTAAAAGAAGTAAAGAAAGCTCTGAGTTTTAACTTAAGAAAGGTTGTTGGCTGCCTAATTACCCATCAACATAACGACCATTCAAAATATCTAAAAAGCATGGTTGGGCTTGGAATACCCACATTGGCACTTAAAGAGGTTTGGGAGGCGAAAGGCGTATGGGATTTACGCTCAGTTGAAATTAAACCAAATCAAGGTTATAAATTTGGAAATTTCAAGGTACTGCCTTTTCCTACCCATCACGATGTGCCGTGCGTCGGTTACCTTATAGACCACCCTGATACTGGACGGATATTGTTCCTGACAGATAGCTATATGTGCGAATATCTGTTTTCTGGACTAAACCATGTTCTAATTGAGTGCAACTACTCTGATATAGAACTTTCTAAAGCAATAAATGATAATAGAACTCTACTGTTCCAAAAGGAAAGGCTTATGGCTTCTCACATGGAACTAAGTGCCTGTAAGGAATTTTTAAAAGCCAACGACCTAAGCAATGTGGAAAATATTGTGCTTTTACACCTATCTGAAAACAATTCATCAGAGCAACGATTTGTTAAAGAAATACAAGGAGCAACTGGTAAATGTGTTTATGCAGCAAAGCCAGGACTACAAATACAAATGAAGAAATATTTATAAAAAATAAAAACTATGTACCAGAAATTTATATGCATCGGCAATCTGACAAACGATGCGGAAGTCAAAAATTTTAATGGCCGAGAAGTAAGCCAATTCGGAATTGCAATAAATAAAAAGTATAAAACGCAATCCGGAGAAATTAAAGAAAACACTACTTATCTACAAGTGGCAGCGTGGAACAAAGGCGGACTATATCAGTACCTCAAAAAGGGAACGCAAGTATTCATTGAGGGCGAGATAAACATTCAAGAAAACAACGGCAAATATTACACAAAAATAATTGCCGAAAGAATAAACCTGCTCGGTGGAGCAAGGAACGATGCTCCCAAAAACGCACCTCAACCACAATATGGAACCGGTAACACTAACGCTCCAAGAGGTTATTCAACAAGGCAAAAGGTTAGTACCAGCAACCCTGCATCTGCTCCTCAACAGACCGATATCGGGGCTGAAATATACGAGGAATACCCTCAACCAGACGATTTACCATTTTAACGATTAAATATTATGAAAATCCGACTGCTAAATACCGCCAGAGGATTAATACCCTGTTACGATGACGACTTTGACGAAAAGAAAAAGTTAAAAATCGGAGAGGAGTATGTGGCGGAGATAAAACTTGTAAGAAATTCAAAGTTTCATAGAAAATTCTTTGCTCTCATAAATTGTGCGTGGGAATATCTACCGGAGAGCCAAGTAAAGGGATTTAGGAGCAAGGAGAATTTTAGAAACTATCTGACGGTGGCAGCCGGATTCAATGATGTGTTTTTCTCTCCGAAACTCCGTGAATGGGTGGAGATACCCAAATCCATTGCCTTTGACAAAATGGACGAAGCGGAGTTTTCGGAACTCTACGAAAGAGTTAAGGATGTTCTCTTTGAAGTGTTTCTGAAAAACATATCAATAGAGGAGTTTGAGGCTAATCTAATCAATTTTTAATTATGGAAACAATCAACAAAATAACCGACTTGATGAAAGAGCGGTTTGTTACGAGAGCCGAACTAATGGAGATTACGGGATTAGGAGATAGGCAAGTGCGTAATCTCGTACAGAAAATGAAACTATCATACCCTATAATCTCAACCTCAAAAGCGAAAGGCTACAAGATAGCCACAAGCGAAAACGACCTTAATTGGGTACTGAACAGCATCCACGACAATCGGAGTAAGGCCTTGTCAATCTTTGAGGGGCAAAAGAAACTCAAAGAATTTGCACGGCAGTTTGAACAAAGCGAGGGAGTGCAACTAACATTAAATTTTTAGAATTATGAACACAAATAGAAATTACGACAACGAATTTATCGTTATCCGTACTTGGATGATGACAAAATTAGGTTTAAAGGGGAAAAACTTACTTGTATATGCGGTCATCTATAATTTTTCTCAATCCTACGAAATTATGGGACAAAAGTATTCCGGCTCATTGGATTACATAAGTGGGATTACAGACATTCCAATATCGGATGTTGAAAAAATATTAGACCGACTTGTTGAAAAAAATCTAATACTCAGATTTTATGCTCCAAAGGACGGCCAGGAATCAATGGAATATGCCATAAATCCCGAAATCTTTATCGGAATTTCGTCTAACATTTCAGTCCACCTCTTTTGAGCTACCAATTCTCTTATTTGGTAGCTCAAAAAAAAACTATAAAATTATGGCAAACGCTAATTTCTGGGTAACTTTTATGTGGATGCGAGATAAATTAGGTCTTATCGGTAATGAATTACAGATATATGCCATTATTTACGGGTTTTCGCAAAATCTGACAAAGCAATCGAGATATTATGGAACAAGGGAGTATTTGGCAAATGCTATTGGACTTACAACAAGGGGAGTACAAAAGATATTAAACAAACTTGTTGACGGCGGGTTTATCATTAAACACGGAGAAACAAAATCGGGTGTAGGAATAGAGTATTCGGTTGAGCCGAATCTATGTAAATGGGCAAGAGGGGATGATGAAAAAGTTGAGGAACTTTGTTCCAGATCTGAAACCCCGAGAAAAAGTTGGGGAACTTTGTTCCCTCAGTTAGGGAACTTTGTTCCCCCAGTTAGGGAACTTTGTTCCCCCAATAATAATATAGATAATAATATAGATAATAATAAAGAAAGAAATATAATAAAGAAAGAAAAAGCAGAAGAACATTCTGCTTCTAATCAACCTAACCTTGTTGTCGAACATTCTACCGATATGCCTAAGGGCGGCGAGGCAAAAGCCGCTGCCAAAGAGGATGCCGAAGAAATCTACAAATTATACCCTACCACCTGCCTGAACACGGGCAGAAGAACGGGCAAATCAGCCAAAGATAAAGAAAAGATAGTCCGGCTATTGAAAAAGCACACGAAAGAGGAGTTGAAATTCACAATTCAGAAATATATCGAGTTATCCGTTCAGGATAAAAGCTATATGATGAATTTTAGCACCTTCCTTAACAACCTGCCGGACTACTCCGATTTAATCGAAAAAGAGAAAGAAAAAGAAACCAAACTTGAATTAGACCAACCGGTCTTTGTTGAAATATGATGAACGAAACCACCATAAGGAAGTGGTGGCAGATATTCAAAGGCAATGGAACTCTTACGGAAGTAAGGATAATAAACCCGAAAAAAAGCGGAACCTATAGCGGTTACTTTAAAGATATTGATACTCTCATTGAGGCCATTCGGTCTTACGAACAAAGCAATATCTATTTTACATTAAATCCAATCAACGATGCTCTCTTTGCGAGGGAGCAAAGCAACAGGATTGTCCAATGGCCAAAGAATACTACTGCCGACCACGAAGTAATAGGGAGAGAGTGGTGTTTGATAGACATTGACCCGACACGGGCAAGTGGAGTAAACGCCACCGATGAAGAAAAGCAATTTGCAAAAGAAGTAAGCAATAGGGTTTACAAATTCTTGCGAGATAACGGCTTTCACGCCCCTATCTGTGCGGATAGTGCAAACGGCTATCATATCCTCTTGCGTATTCAGATGCTCAACAATGAAGAGAGCCAGCAACTGATTCAGACTTTTCTCAAAGTATTGGATATGCTCTTTTCCACAGATAAGGCCAAAGTCGATGTTACGAACTTCAATGCAAGCCGTATCTGTAAACTCTACGGCACTTTTTCACGAAAAGGCAGCAATACGAAAGAGCGGCCTCAACGGGAAAGCAAGTTTGTACGGATACCCGAAGAAATAAAACCTACCGAAAAGGTTTATTTCGAGAAAATAGCGGCACTTTATCCCGTCACGGTAGAAAGTCAATCTGTAAATTCGCCAAAATACGGCCAAATTTTTGATTTATGCGACTTTCTCGCAAAAAACAATATAGGTATCCATTCCGAAACAAAATTCTCTGGTGGGCGTAAAATCGTGCTTAAACAGTGTCCTTTCAATCCGCAACACAAAGCACCTGATTCTGCGATATTCGTTCTCGATAGCGGAGCAATAGGATTCAAGTGTTTTCATAACTCTTGCAGCCACTACACTTGGAAAGATTTCAGGTTGCTATATGAGCCTAACGCTTACTCCAAAAGGGAATATCGTGAGTTTAGGCATAAGGCAAACTACTATTCGCAAAGAAAAGAGTTTGTGCCGGCACCTGAAGATGCGGAAAAGGGGAGCAAGTGGCTGACGATGCCGCAAATAAAGTGGTTGGACATAAGCCAATTAAAAACCATTCCAACGGGTTTTGTCAAGTTTGACAAAGCAACGGCAGGGTTGATGATGGGCGATGTAACTGTATTGTCCGGATTGAGCGGCAGTGGTAAAACCTCTTGGCTCGATGTGGTTGCTCTCAATGTGGTACAGAGGGGCTATAAGGTGGCCGTGTGGAGTGGGGAATTGCAGGACTTCCGTTTTCAATCTTGGATTAATCAAATTGCGGCAGGGCGAAGTTTCGTAGTGCCAAAGGCTGGGTATGATAATTTCTATTATACCCCACGGCCTATTGCCGACAAGATAAACAAGTGGCTCGATAATAAACTATTTTTGTACAACAATGAGTACGGGAGCGAATGGCAGCAACTATTCTCTGACATTAAGGAGAAAGTGGAGAAAGAACAAATATCTCTCGTTATTCTTGACAACTTAATGGCACTCGATATAAACGGGCTTGACGGGGATAAATATTCTCAACAAACGAAGTTCATCAATCAGCTTAAAGAGTACGCAAAAAAACAGAATATCCATATTCTCCTCGTGGCTCACCCACGCAAGGAAATGGGCTTTTTGCGGAAAGAGAGCATAAGCGGAACGGCAGACCTGACAAACCTTGCGGACAATGTGCTAATCCTGCATAGGGTGGGCAGGGATTTTAAGAAACGGGCAGAGGAGTTTTTTGGAGAGGATAAAGTGGTGGAGTTTCTTGATTACAGCGTAGTCATAGAAATCTGTAAAAACCGTAGTCTTGGAGTTACCGACTATCTCGTAGGATTATACTATGAGCAGGAGAGCAGGAGATTGAAAAACGAACGAGCGGAGCATATCATTTACGGGTGGCAAGAGGACGGCACGCAGGGCGTTTTGCCCCATTTGCTCGAAGAAGAAATTGAGGACATACCTGATTATGCAATGTGATTATGAAAAATTATGGCTAAAAAATATGTAGTCCAAACACAGGACAGAGTGTGCAAGGATTGCGAATGGTGCAAACCGGTTACCGAAAAGCACAAACTCGGAGCAGACGGGCAGCCATTCATTGGAGATTGCTCTCTCGGCGTTACTCCATTTCGCAGACTGATAAAGTCCGATGGCTGTTTGGAAAGAGATAGGCAAAAGGCTATCAAAGCACTCGATTTACCGCAACCCAAAAAGTAAATAAAAATAATTATCCACTTAAAATTATAGAACTATGTTACTAACAATTATTTTAATTGCATTAGTGGTTGTCTTTGTTGTAACCACTATCAACTATGGCATAAAATATAATGCCGTAAAAAAGAGAAATTACGAACTCGAAACAGAGCGCAGGTGGTATAAGACGGCCTTGCAGGAAACCCAAAGCAGAATCGTTAAAGTTAGCGACACTAAACCAAAGGACAATAGGCCTCAATCGGCTGCGATGAAGTTGCAGAACGAAATCAAGGACTTCATTTATTTAGACGGAGATAAAATTTGTCTGGAGATTTACAAGGGTAAAAATAGAAAATTCCTTGTGAATAGCCCATAAAAGCCGCAAAAGAAGAAAAGCCCAAAGAAAGCAGGTGGTGGAGTTCCGGAAAACGCTCCAAAGCCAAAAACAAAAGACAATCCAAATAAGGCAGGTGCAAGGTAGGTAGAGGATGCCCGAAAGACGGGGCATTTCGTTCTTTAATTTAATCTTTTCACTTAACGTCTAGCGAATATAGTGGTGGCAAACTATAAGCGAGGCGATAGGCATTACTCTTTTTTTTATTTTCCATAAGTTATTTATCACGCACCTATCCGGGAGTTCGATTCTCTCCGCCAGGCCTATTTTATTATTAACTAAAATTTAATTAAAATGGCAATAGATAAAGCACAAAGCATTTTAGGCGTATCAACCAAACTGGCCAAACAGAAACACGACAAGGTCTATGAACTGCAAAGGGAGTTTTGGTACGATGCCGCAGCAAAGGACATTACCGAGCCTATAATAAAGGAACTTTTTGAGGAGATAGAAAACGCCTACGACAAGGCGATTCTCCGATGCGAAATAGAGTTTAAGGAATTGACGGATAAAAAAGAGAAGTCCACAGAGAAGAAAAAGACGATTCTCGTTAATGTGGAATCCAAAATGAATCATCCAAAAATAAGACCGTAAGATGCAATCGAAAATAAGCAATCAAGATAAAAGACTACTGGATATAGCAATAGGGTATCTTGACAAGTGTGTCAATCATTTGACCTTCATAAATATCGATGCGAATGTAGAAAATTACAAGAAAAAATTGATGATATGTTCGGAGAGATAAACTACTGCCACGAATGTAAGTTTTTCGTAGGCGGATATTGTAACGGAGAAAAGATAAATCCAGACAAATACGCTTGTTTGAAATTTGAAAAGAAAAGAAACAATGAAGAGAGTAGAATTATTTAACGACCATTTCCAAAATTTCAAGAGATATGGCATACCGAAGGCACAGCTTATAATTGCTGACCCACCATATAATCTTGGAGCAAATGCCTATGCAAGTAATCCTGCCTGGTATGTCGATGGGGATAATAAGAATGGAGAAAGCGATTGATGCCATTCTCAATTCGCAAAATGATATTGGTACTTTGTTTTGATAATTATGTAATACGAATAATTTAACAACGAATAATATGGAAAAGGAAATAATTAAGGGCTACAAAGGTTTTGACAAAGACCTTAAATGCCGTAATAAGCAGTACGCCATCGGCGAAACATTTAGAGAAGATAACGCTGAATTGTGTTATAGAGGGTTGCACTTTTGCGAAAATCCTCACGATATATTTAGCTATTACGAAGCAGGAGATAACAATAGATTTTGCGAAGTGGAAGCATCAGATGTATCTGACGAGAGAGAAGATGATAGCAAAAGGGTTGCAAAAACTCTTTTCGTAAAAGCGGAAATTTCAGTTTTTCAAATATGCAAGATAGCCGTTTCCACTTTCTTTAAAAACTTTGGTTTTAAGAAGAAAATAGAATCAGCGGACTGTAATGTGGCAGGGGACTATGGAGCCGCCAACGCAGGGGACTATGGAGCCGCCAACGCAGGGG
>ERZ795049.3924-NODE-3924-length-15258-cov-5.855423_pt1 | contig 15258 bp, 15 predicted proteins | sample MGYA00375133_ERZ795049 | MGnify/ENA primary metagenome ERZ795049 (study PRJEB30178, sample SAMN05720147) | activated sludge metagenome | isolation source: anaerobic digester from wastewater treatment plant | place: Japan | collected 2015-04-20 ...
ATCATAAATTCGCAAGAATTTATGATATTTGCCCATGTGCGTTTTGCGGAGCAAATAATCGCACGGGCACTTAAATAAAAGATATAATATGCGCCAGCATATTATGCATAAATTCGCAAGAATTTATGATATTTGCCCATGTGCGTTTTGCGGAGAATCATCTTAAAATATGAAGGTGGTTTATCTTGTTATCAAAATAAACCACCTCAAGAAATTAGCTCTAATTCAACTTAATTACCATTTGAATCTACCAAGTGTAAACTACCTCATCCTTTCAACAAAACCAAAGATTTACCAAACAAACTCTAAACAAACTTTACTAACTTTGTAAACTACATCAGAAAACCTAAACCAACCGTACCTTAATATACTAAGAAAGTTACATATTAGTTGAATTAGAGCCTGTAAGAAAAGTATCCTGCATCACCTTGATGCATTTACCTTTCTTAATTATATTATACCACAAAAATTCAATAATACAATAAAATTTTCTGAATATTTATTTATTATTTATTTATTACTATTTTATTATTTAATATACATTTATTACATAACAAATCAAAAAATGCTTCACATATTAATTTATCAGATGTAAGAGAATATTTGTATGACTAAGTCTGAAAAGAGGTGTAAGGATTGACGGTTCAAAGTGACTTAAAGAAAGCCATAGCAGCTGCCGAAGCCGCAAAAGGTACTTACTCAATGGCAGCCGAATCTACGGAGGATCAGACGGCAAAGCAGAAATACCTGCAAATGAAAGCAGATATGGATAACCATCTGATGTTTTTAAATAATCGTGTAAATTACCTATGTAATAACATTAACCTGAACCAACAGCAACAAGAGCCATAATTTCCGGAAGATTGCCCCAAAGTCCGCGGGATCCGAAGCAGTGTTCCTGACGACAGTTTGATATACTGTCTGTCAGGAACAAATAACTGAAAAACGCTGCTGATTAGTCTGTATTAATCGATCAATATCCAAGTTCTTTATTAACAATAATCACGTGCATTCTTCCCTTTACTCCCTGTCTCCTGATTACTGTATACTCGTTGCAGATTCTTCCCTCTGAGCTGCAGTCCATGCAATGTCCCGTTTTAGTACACGGATTGGCTTTATTAAGTCGTTTATTGTTGGCAGGAGCTGCTGTTTCTTCAACCCTCAATACCGCTTCCTCAATATCCTTGACAAGTTTGTTAATCCCTACAATAACTATAACCCGGTCAGGTCCATACAGCATTGAAGCGACCCTGTTACCGGTCCCGTCCACGTTGTAAAGCTCTCCATTTTCTGTTATGGCATTGCTGCTTGTCAGATAAGCATCAGCGAAAAAACCCTTTCTGAAGATTTCTTTCATTTCTGCCGGTGTAAGCCCTTCCTTGTATCTATCCAAAACCTTATAATTACCCTTTCTGATATAGTCAATAGCACCCACTTCAAAAAGTGTCATGGAACCGCCAATTCCTATAGTGCTTCCTTCCGGTATAAGCTCACCTATTTGTTTCAATGCTTCTTCTTCGTCTTCCGCTCTGTAGGCCGAAATATTATTCTTTTCCAAATTTTCTACGGTCCTTTTTATCCTTTCGTCAATAACAAATTGTGTGTTTCTATCCATTATTCGCCATCTCCCTTTCTATTTTTACCGCCCTTGCTGCAAAACAGGGCATTTATATTTAATCCTCAAAACTATCGGCAGGGTACAGTGGAAATCGGGCAATCAATGTTTCGGCCCTCTTCTTGCAAGCAGACAAATTTGCTTCATCCTCAGGTTCAGATGCCACTTGATTCATGATTTCTGCAATCTCTTTGACTTCAGTTTCTTTCAGTCCGCGTTGGGTTATTGACGTGACCCCAATCCGCACGCCGCTGGTAACAAGAGGTGATGCTGGATCAAAGGGTATCTGATTTTTATTGACTGTAATTCCCACCTGGTCAAGAGCATCCTGAAACAGCTTTCCGCTTATTCCTTTTGATCTGAGATCCACCATTACTATATGATTTTCCGTTGTGCCGCTGACAATGCGGAATCCGAGGCGAGTCAGTTTCTCCGACAATGTCCTTGCATTCACAAGTATTTGCTTCATAATATTGCGAAATTCTTCGGAGGCAGCATACTTCATAGACCACACTTTTGCCGCCATTGTCGTCAGATGCATTGAGCCCAGCGATCCCGGGAACACTCCTTTATCAATCAGCTTTGCATGCTCCTTCTTGCAGAGGATAAACCCGCTTCTGGGCCCGCAAAAGGTCTTTGTTGTCGAAGATGTGACAAAATCGGCATAAGGCACTGGGCTGGGTATGACTCCTGCAGCCACCAATCCGCTCACATGTGCCATGTCAACCATAAAATATGCGCCGGCATCCTTTGCTATTTTACTTATTCTTTCATAGTCTATCAGCCTCGGATATGAGCTGCCCCCTGCTATAATCAGTTTGGGCTTTATCTCACCAGCCTTCTTTTCCAGTTCCTCATAATCTATCATTTCTGTTTCGGGGTTTACGCCGTAAAACTCATAATTATACACTCTGGAAAGAAAATTAGCGGGGCTCCCATGGGTAAGGTGTCCCCCTTGGTCAAGTCTCATACTGAGAATCTTATCCCCAGGCTTGAGTACTGCTGCATAAACTGCATAATTTGCCGTAGAGCCGGAATAAACCTGAAAATTGACATGCTCTGCACCGTACAATTTCTTCGCACGCTCAATCCCGAGAAGCTCAAGTCTGTCGGCTTCGTGGGAGCCTGCCTGAAAGCGCGCTCCAGGATATCCCTCCAGGGTTTTGTTTGTAAATATGGATCCAGATAGCTCCATAACCTCCAAAGGTGCCGTGCTCTCGGATGCAATCATCTCGATATTATGTTCCTGACGTCTCAATTCATCGGCAACTATTTCATAGACTTCAGGGTCTGTAACCCGGGTATGTTTCAGCATTTCCATTCCTCTTTCTGTTTTGCATTAATGCACGATTTTACCACCTATATCAATTATATTCTTCCGGCTTTACCAGATAATTATCAGGCTCTGACTTTCTCCATCAACTTTTTGAATACCGGCAGGGAACGCTTGACCATATCATGGTCCACACAGTAGGATATTCTCACATAAGAGGGACAACCAAAATCGTTGCCTGGCACAATGAGCAGATCATGCTGTTTTGCCATGTTGGAAAATGCTTGCGCATCTCCATTGGGAGCTTCTACGAAAAGGTAAAAGGCTCCGGAAGGTTTTGCACAATTATAGCCTATTTCGGTCAGTCCGTTGTATATCAATTCTCGATTTTCAATATAGGGTCTGAGGTCAGGCTTTATATCTGCACAGCGTGTAATCACATGCTGCATCAAAGAGGGGGCGCATACATAGCCCAATATACGTCCGGCTCCTGCAATAGCATTGTATACGTCATCATGGTCCTCCACACTGCTGGGCACCAATGCATAGCCGATACGCTCCCCGGGCAGGGATAAGGACTTGCTGTAGGAATAGCATATAATCGTGTTGGGGTAGTAATGGGGAATAAACGGCACTTTACCCTCATATACCAGCTCACGATACGGTTCGTCGCTGATTATGAATATAGGATGGCCTACATCTGCAGATTTCCTCTTAAGCAGAGCTGCCAATCCTTTTATGGTCTCCTCGGTGTAGATGACACCGGAAGGATTGTTTGGTGAATTCACTATAACGCCCTGCGTATTCTCATTGATACTTTTATCAAGTAATTCAAAGTTAATCTGGAACGCCGGGATATCCGCGGGGATTACTGTAAGCTTTGCCCCCGCCGTTGTCGCAAAACAGGAATACTCAGTGAAGAAGGGTGCAAAGGCAATGAACTCCGTTTTGTCATCTATGGTCAATGCGCGGGAGACAGCGGTCAGTGCCGCGGCAGCACCTGCCGTCAGATAAAGGTCCGTAAATTTATAATCGGTGCCAAAACGTTTATTGAGGTTATTGGCAATAGCTGTTCTTGCCGTATTACTTCCCGGGCCGCTGGTATAGCTATGTATAGCCTTGGACGGCAATTCATTTACTATATTTCGAATTGCTTGATTGACCTCCTCCGGAGCCGGTACACTGGGATTGCCAAGACTGAAATCATATACATTCTCTTCCCCCACAACGGCTGCCCTTTGTTTCCCATATTCAAACAATTCACGGATACAGGAACGAACCGTTCCATAACGAAGCATATCTTTAGATACCATTTTGAACCTCCAAAATACTTATTATATATCCAGCTGTAATGGAACCAGCCCGATATTCAGCAGTACATTGAAAATAATTGAATATCCTAAAAAATTTTTACAATTGTTATTTTTTTGTCTATATACTATTATGATACTCTATGAAAGTGCTTAAGTAAAGGGCATTCAAATAGAGGCATAGCAGCAATTACTGCCTGCTCAATCGGCAGTTCCTTAATATGCCTATAGTCCCAGCCTGTTTTCCGTTATGGCCTGCCCTGCCAAGCCCTTAGAGAATTTATAGTGAAATTTATGCATGCCTTCTCGTTCATAAAAACGATGTGCTCCTGTACGCAACTGATTACAACACACCTCGATTTGTATGCACCCGCTATCCTTTGCTCTTTGACAGGCTGCATCAAAAAGCTCTTTCCCAATACCCTTTGAACGGTACCCTTCTCTTACGGATAATTCCATGATTTCGGCAATTTTTGCACAGTGGTGAAGCTGGTATTCCGTACGAAGGTTCAATACTCCAAGCACTTCATTATCCTGTTCGGATATCAAAACCAGTTTATTGCCGCATTTCAGGTGTTCAATAAATATCTTTTCAAATTCATTCTTGTCAAGAGCTTTCTGTTCCATGTCACATATCAAAGAATATACTGATTCCATATCCTTTTCCAAAGCCGTTCTTATCATTGGATTCCTTGCCCTCCTTACTGTTTCAAGTACGCTTCCGGCACGCCTGTGTCGTTTTCATCCCCCAAACCATGAGTCCTCATCACGAAATATCATATATCCGTCGGAGATAATATTATCGGCAAAGAATTGGGGATAAAGGTCATACCCGCTGATAATGCCTAAATGATCTGAATTTATTATATCATAAATTCTTATGAGTTTATGATATTTGCCCATATGCGTTTTGCTTTTCCCTCCCTAAGGCCGCAGCCTTTATTCTCTTCAAAAAATAGAACCGTACCTTTTCGTGCTGTTCTCTTGTTTGAACTCATTTTTTCGCCTCCTTAATTTCCTCACTTCTTATCAATCTGTGTTTATCATCATAGCGCTGACTACAGATTTATTAAATCCTTTTACAATCAGCCAGACCGCCATAACCATTTCCTGTACGCCTAAAATATACTGCAAAAACTCAAGATTAAGACCAAACATCATTAAGATCGGTGTGGAGATGTACAATACGGCTCCGATCAGTCCCCAGACCGATAACCAGACAGGAAGGAGTCTTGTCTTGAGAAATACATAATAAATGATTATGGCACCGATACTGAATACTATAGCCCCCAATCCCATACTGCCGCTGACAAATGCTAAATCCTTCAGCGTGTCGCCCATTAATAGATACTCAGATGCCACCGGACTCCCTTCCAGTACATATCTTTTACTCAGCAACAGAAGCATGAGCCAGCTGGCGGCTATGCCCAGATAGCTTGCCAACTCAAGAGCGCCTCTGAAAATAACTGCTCCAAGAGCTAATGCTTCATTATATTTTTTTATAACCGGGTATAATACCACAGACATCATTGAAAGAGAAATGCCCATTGTCAGTACGGAAAGCACCCCAAAAACAACGCTGGTTTTATTTTCCGAAAACTTGACCATGTAATCCGGAGCATTCAGAATTGATACCATATTCAGGCTCAGAAGACCCGAAACCGTCCCAAGGATAAATAATATGCCTACTATTCTGGCTGATTTTTGCAAGTTTGTCACTTTTTTAATCTCCTTTAACTTCATAATCAAAAACCTCTCCGATTTTAACACCGAACGCATCGGCGATCCGAAATGCCAGTTCCAGGGAAGGGGAATACTTACCTGCTTCTATGGCCATAATGGTTTGTCTGGAGGCTCCGGCTTTTTCAGCAAGCTGCTGCTGTGTCATTTCATTGGCAAAGAAGCGTAATTTTCTGATGTTGTTCGTTATCTCAATCTTCTTAGCCATTTCTGACCCCCCTCCTATAAAAGTACAGTTGGGTAACGCCTTCCATCATCAAACCGATACTGAAAGAGAAAAATATGATGTTGAGCATCACCGCGGGAGAAAAATTCAAAACAAGAGATACCAACGCCGCAATAAAACCTATACCGGCGATGGCGAAACCGATCTTCATTGCTTTCAGCCCAATCAGCTTATCCATTTCGTCTTCAACCATTTCCAGTTCGAGTGTTTTTTCTATTTCCTTATCATTGCATTTACCATTTCGCACTTGTTCCTTGACAGCGATCGCAATGGAAAGCAGAATGTGAAATACGATCTGAATGACAATTGAAGCGACAACCCCAATGCCGATAAATATCAGTATTGTTGTTGCCCAAAATTTCATGTCATCAGAGGCAACTATGCCCGATTGGGCCTTGCTGAATGCATAGATACAATATACTACTAAAAGCAATATCCCTGTTAAAATTGATACAATAGTTTTCTTTTCCTGATACGACAAAACAAGCACTCTCCTTTTAACAATATGTTATTAATTTCATACATATTGTAAAATATTTTTGACACGATGTCAAGTATATTATATCAATTTCCTTATGCACACTATATAATAAATCCTTCATCTGAAGCAATACCTGGCCTATTGCTTCGAGCAAGTTGTCGTTGTTTACTAAATAGGCGCTACTGACTTTCACCGTCAAGTTAAACGCCATGCTCGGCGCACCATAAAAATTCCCCACCTAAGGGTGAGGAAAAATGTATGCAAAAGCGAGGAATTTTCACTTGCAAAATTAAATAGTTTTACTTAATATCATCGATTTTTACAGGTGTAGAAAGTATTGCAATACATATTATAGTGCTAATAACACCAATGCTTAGTAATATAATGGAATTTCCATATATATAATGCATTGCCGCTCCAACTACTATTAAAGCATTACTTATGAAAAGCAAAACCAACATATATACTCTTCCGATAAAATATCCAGTTTTTTTATCTAACCATTCGCCTATTTTTATCATGCTGGCCACACTCCTAATTTACTTAATATAAAGGTTAAAAATACCATGTTTAGTATCGTTATTGAAAGCAATATCCCAATATTAAATATTCTACTCTGTACAACTTTTTTGCCTAAATATCTAATATCGTTGCCTAATAGATACCACGACATACCGCTTAACCAATTAAATATACTTTGCATTGCTGCAACAGTAATTACTACCATAACTGGCTTTCCAAAAAAAGCACCTAAAAAACCTATATGAGGTGATAATATTAATACAGCCCAGTACCATTTCGCTGGATCTGGTTCAAGATTAAAAGATTGGCAAAAAGTAGTAGCTGCTACAATGCTTAAACCTATCATTGTTGAAATAATTAAAGCCATTATTCCTATATAAAAACCTGCTTGTATCCATACGCTGGGAATAATACTAATCAAAGCTGATGCTAGTTCACTGGAACTTGTAGGTATGCTGGGTTTACCTGCAAAAGCCTCCGCAAATGCAATAGAGACTAAACTCAAAACTAATGTAACCGGTATTAAACCACCCATTACTGAATCAAATCTACCGAGTGTTTCATGTTCCTCAGAAAATCCTCTACTGTACATCGCATTATTAAATAAAACCCAATCCATAACCCCTATTGTAGCTGTCAAGGAAGCAATTAACATTGTAATACCTTCTATACCGCTTGGTATTTTAGGTAAAAATATTCCTTTAATCATTTCTGGAATATTTATACCCGTAACAAACAGGACAGCACCGAAAACAATTAGCATTATTAGAATTAATATTTTCATTACGTCTTCAATCATTTTAACATATTTTGTTCCATTTCCTCTGCCATAAAGCAATGCTAAAGGAGCAGATGTAACAAATATAAAGATCCAACTTATTTCTTTTGGAATGTTAAGTCCTACTAAGCCAACCGCAGATGTTACTGAATCAGCACCTAAAGCATATTGTCCAAAAGAAAATACTAATGATGCTATAAAGCATGCAACAAATCCGGTAGAAAAGCTTCCAATAAATTTACCATGATATTTATTTTGTGCTTGAATCACTGGAATTTCGCTTACAGTTACAAACCTGGTTGCCAAAGCAAGCATAAATAATCCAAAAGCAAAAGAGTAAAATGGTATCCATAACATTGTATATCCATATGCGGCGCCAAGTGTGATAGAACTCGTAAATGAACCTGCACCTAATGTAAACGCCGCTTCTAAAAATCCTGGACCTGATAATTTTAAATAACCAGCTAATTTTTGGGAAAAAGGTTTTTTGTTCAATTCTATTAAATGCTCTTTTTCTTTTAATGCCGACTCAGTATAACGCATTTGGTTAACTATTTTTTTATTTTCTGTAAAATTTAACTGAGTACTCATAGTCCCCTTACCTCCTTCTTTTACAACCATTTTTACTTTTTGATTATTGTCATTTCGCAATGCCCTTCTTTATTGTCATTGAAAATTTTTGATCTTCTAAATTCTATACCACTTGTGTACCCTCTAATCATAGCTTCATCTTGAATACAATATAAGCTGCCTATATCTTCAAGACCAAGTTCTCTCCATGCTTTTGAATAGGGGCAGTATGTAGTATGCTCTTCCAAAAATGTATCCGTACATACCAAATTTGTATCCCATGCATTATTTTCTGGTAAGTCAGAAAACATTTCAAAGTTTTTTAAAGTCAATTCTTTACCAGAAGCTAATACTTTTTCTTTAATTTTTTCTCCTCTATGAAAGCCAAATCTCCATACCGCATTTCTGACGATTTTTTCCCCTTCTTCTTTCCCACAGCTCTTAATTACTTCATCTGCCATAAATGCAAACAACTTACCTAATAATTCTCCCATTTCCCCTACAGGATCATTCTGGTTAAACACTATCATCATCCTTTTTAATTATGTTTGCTTGGTCATATTAATAACTTCCCGATACCATATACATAATGTCCATACCATATCCAGTTTTTATCTTGTAATATCCAGAGAGCATTTGATCTAACTTCTCGTCTCCTGTATAAATAAGCAATGGGCTACCTTTTAGTCTAATTATCTTAGAATTAGTAGATATAATAATAATATTTTTAATCCCAATTTTTAAAAGTACTCTAGGGCTTATTTGCTGATTCCCCCGCCCCAAAAGATAACCTTGCCCTCCAGTGGGAGTTACTATTAATTTACATTCACTATCGCCGATAACTTCCATAATTTCTTTCTCATTACAATCTGGTTTTATTAACTTTTTATCCTTAATAATATCTATACCGAGTAAACTACCAGTTATATTTAATTCATCCATTATAGCTTTGGTAGTTGTTCCTGGGCCTATGATATAGTAAATGCCTTCCTCCATGTTATCAATAATATCTAATGCAATAGCCTTTTGATTAGCCTCTTCAGATAGTGGAGTTGGAGCCTTTTTGTTTTGTATATATTCCGTTTTATATGGAATCTTTAAATAACCAAATAATTTAGTGTTGACTATACTATTTTTAAAAGCTCTCTCATCTATATCAATAACTTCCTCTTCTTTAACTATAAGATTTCCATTTTTTAAATACAAAAGCGCTAAATCTCCTGCTAATTCAGGAGTATTCCCATATACAGGAGAATGGATTTTAACTCCTGCCGGTACACCTATAACTACCACTTCTGTACCAACTGCTCTATAGATATCCCTGGCAGTACCGTCTCCACCTACAAAAATAATTAAATCAACCCCCCTTTCTTTCATTATTTTAGCTGCTCTTATAGTATCTGAAGAATCTGTTATCTTTTTTGGTTGATAGATTATCTCATAATTTAAACTTAATTTCTTGCATTGTTCCTCACCCATTTCACCAGCTGAAGTTAGTATTAATAATTCATCTTTTATTGGTAGAAGTTTTTTTAATGCTTTATTAGCTATACCAGGTGCTTCTTTTATAGCTCCCAGCATAATAGCTTTATCTATTATATCTTTGCCGTCTGTACCTTTAAGCCCTACTCTACCACCCATTCCAGCTATTGGGTTAATTACCAGGCCAAGAGTTTTCATTAAATCACTCCATAGATTGTCAATCTTCTTTTGTTTTTCTCAAATAAACTCTCCATGTTGGGCACCATAATTTTGGATCATCAAAACTTGATTCATCCACTTGATGAGTAACACTATTATTTGGAGCACTATGGATTATGTCTGGGTTATTATAAGCTTCATCAAAAATATGGTGTAAGGTTGCTATATATTCATCTAAATCATCTTTTGATGGTGATTCTGTTGGTTCTAATGTTATTGGTTCAGGAATGTAATATGGGTGATGACTTGACCAAATATGCATACCAAAATCCATTACTCTACGAGAAATATCTCCTGAAGTAATTCCTGTATCCTGAGTAATCTTTTCCATAGTATATCTAGCTTGTTCAATCCTTTGAGTATCTACCTTATATGGAACCGTTATGCCATCATATTCCAATAATTTTTTTATCATATATACATTGTTTAATGATGCCACCTTGGCAACTTCATATAACCCTTCGGCTCCCAAGCTCATAATCCAAGCATATGCTTTTAAGACAACCTGGGGAGTTCCTATAAAAGCTTTGACTTTTCCAATGCTGCTTTTGATATTACAGTCTAAAAAATATTCTTCACCATTAAAACCTACTAATGGTTTTGGTAAAAATTCTTTTAATTCTTTAACAACTCCAACAGCACCTGAGCCAGGACCACCACAGCCATGAGGTGTTCCAAAGGATTTGTGTAAGTTGAAATAACACATATCAAATCCTGCTTCCTTTGCTCTCGCTATACCAAACAAACCGTTTGCATTGGCTTGGTCATAGCAATTTAGCCCACCTGCTTTAGTCACCAAGGCAGTAAATTCCTTAACTCTAGGATTAAATATCCCTGTATCTTCTGGATTTGCTACTACAAAAGCTGCAGTTCTTTCACTAACTGCTGCTTTAAAAGCTTCAAAATCAGGATGTCCATTTTTATCAGCCATAATTGTTATTATCTTGTATCCTTTCAATGCTGGAGCAGCAGCATCAGAAGGATGTGAATAAACTGTTGTTATTATTTCATCTCTCCGTTCCTCTTCACCTCTCACCCTATGATACATTCGTACTATAGAAGCCATAGTCATAGTAGCCTGAGAACCTCCCCCTGGTTGAAAACTAAAATAATCCATACCAGAGATTTGCCTCATAATTAAATCCGTTTTATATATTACCTCTAATATACCTTGTACAGTGCTTTCATCCTGTAAAGGGTGTAGAGCAGTCACTTTATGAGTATTTGCAATTCTATCATTAACTTTGGGATTATATTTTACAGTACATGTTCCTTGACCAATTTCTATATTCATATCCCCACCTAAGTTTTCTTGAGATAGTCTTAAATAGTGCATTAAAACTCTTTTTTGATTTATCTCAGGTAGATTTGGTAAACTATTTCTCCTCATAGATAAAGGAATTCTGGATATTCCATCCCCCACTTGATTTGCAATAGCCTCTTCAGAACCAGGAACCAATACGCCCCTTTCCCCTTTGCAGCTAAGTTCAAATATAATTGGTTCATTCCATCTTGCCTGATGAAAATCTCTTACCTTAGTATTTCTAACTATTCGTTTCATTCAATCAATCCTTTCTAAGTATTAACCTTCAATTATTTCTCTAATAGCATTTATTAAAGTATCTATATCCTCTTTTAAATGGACTTCAGTAACACAATATAGTGCACATTGACCTAATTCCGGAAAGTCATTTGAGAGATCTTTCCCTCCAAAGATTCCCTTAGCCAATAGCTTCTTATTTATATCTTCTATTGTTCTATTAGTATCATTAAAATCCACAACAAATTCTTTAAATCCAATACTGTTGAATTTGGAACCTTTGACTCCTTTAATTTTTGATAATTCTTCTATAGCATATAGTGATTTTTGCATTATGTTTTGTCCAAGTTCAAACATACCATAAGGTCCCATTAATGATAGGTATACGCCAGCGGTAATACCTAATAAAGCAGTTTGAGTCCCAACATACTCTTTACCCTTTTCCCTTAAGTTCCCAAAAGAAGTTCTTTCGTACGCAATATCACCAAATCCATACTCTCCTTCCTTAATTGTTGGAGCTACACCAAATAATCTTGAAGGATACTCCAATACAAACTTTTCTTCATCTCTGGTAGAAATAAAACCAGATTGGTTTCCGCCATAATTCATATGCATTCCTAAAGGCTGTAAATCTCCACAAATAATATCTGCACCATAAGATGTTGGCGAAGCTAAAATACCAAGGCTACTAGGATCAACACCAACCACAGATATCGCACCGGCATCGTGAGCAATTTTAGAAATTTCAACTCCTTGATCCTCAATAAAACCTAAAAATGATGGATTCTCAAAATATATAGCTGCCGTATTATTAGTAACTTTTTTCTTTAAATCATCTAAATCCATTTTTCCAGTCTTTTTATTATAATTTATTAATGTAATCTTAACTCCTGGGTCACAATAGTTTGTAATTATAAGTAGTCTATCAGGACATATCGTTCCTACTACTAAAGCTTCTGATCTATTAGTAATCCTGGATGCCATCCTTAATGAAGTCGCTGCTGCCTGTGCCCAATCAAAAGTAGGAACATTTACGACATCCATATCTACGAGTTCAGCCAATAAAGATTCATACTCAAATAAAGTTTGAAATCTACCATGATCATTATAAGGTTCTCCTGCATATCCGGTTAAAAATTCAGCACGGCTATTTACTTCATCACAAATAGAAGGTACATAATGCTGCCAACAACCTGCACCCAAAAAATTCAAATATTCATTAGATGAAGTATTTTTATTTAATATTTTGCCTATAGCTCTATTTAATTCAAATTCAGAACCATAAGGCTTTGGTAAATTCATTTCCCCTTTAAACTTTAGTTCCTCAGGAATTTCAAAATGCAAATCCTCTAGACTCTTAAGCCCTACTTCTTCTAGCATTTTTTGTTGGGTTTTCAAATTAGAATTGGGAATGTAAGGATGATTTTTGAACCCACGCATTGTCATTCTCTATACCTCCTAGATTTTATTATTGTTATTCCTCCACTATCTACAGCTAATGCAGTTTTAATAATTTTTGTGGATAAATCACTTAAAAACATATTCTTTAATACCGTACTGCATGAACTATGCCAATAATTATACCCAGAAATGTTTTTTCTATTTTTGTTTAGTTCTCTATTTTTCTTGGTTTTGGGTATTTTTTGATTATTTTATTAAGCCAATATGATATAATTGAATTATTTTAATTGGCAAAATTGTCAAATTGGTTGTCAATTATGTCGGGGAGGATAGTTATGATTAATTTATATGACTTGAAACCTAATCTAGTAAATATCATATCCACTATGTCAAGTTTAACCAACATGGAATATGCTGTATTTAATACAAAAGCAGAATTGGTGAGCAGTACGCAAATTTATTTAAAAATGAAAGGGAAAAATGTTCATTCAGCTTCAATAGAAGAAGTATTAAATCAAGGTAATGTAATTGTAAATAAACCAGGTCATATGAAATCATGTATTGGTTGTAGATTTGTTAATAATTGCCCTTCTACTATAGAAATGTTATCTTGTATAAAATTAAACGGAGATCCCATAGGCGTAGTAAGTCTTACCTCATTCTCGCTGGAAGGACATAATATGATTGAAGAAAATATTCGTATTTACATGGATATATTAGAAAATATATCCAGCCTTATCTCAATGTTTGCACTCAATGAAAATTCAAAGAAACATACTCATATATTGCGTAAGGTAATTGATGAACTTATTGAAGATGTACCAAACGATTGCCTTATTGTTGATAAAAAAGGTTTCTTTACACATTGCAATAAAGGAATTCAATATCTATTTTCCTATTGTGACTTCTATACCCAAACTATAGATCTTATGTTTCCTAAAGATATTTCAAATTGGATAATTCACTCCATAAACCCAAGTAAAAAATACTGTATTTTTGAAGGATTTCAAGGAACTATATACTCAACACCTTTGAAAATGGAAGGAGAAATAGTAGGATATATATTGAAACTGGAAAAAGATAAGAAAATATTAAGTAGCTCCTTACAACAAGATTATTTAGGGTACATTATTTCTAATAATAGAAAAATGAATACTATCAAAGAAATGATCAAAAGAATAGCTAATTCCTCATCTTCAGTTTTAATAACAGGATGTACAGGTACTGGAAAAGAAATGGTTGCAAAAGCTATCCATAACATAAGTAACAGATCTAATCATCCTTTTGTCCCAATAAACTGTGCTAATATACCTGAATCGCTCTTTGAAAGTGAGCTTTTCGGATACGAAGAAGGAGCATTCACTGGTGCCAGAAAAGGTGGTAAATTAGGTATATTTGAAATGGCTAATGGTGGTACTATCTTTTTGGATGAAATAGGTGAACTTCCTCAGCATTTACAAGCTAAGCTACTTAGAGTACTTCAAGAAAATACTATACAAAGATTGGGCAGCATCGTGTCAATTCCAATTAATACCAGAGTAATAGCAGCAACTAATCAAAATTTAGAATCATTAATAGATCAAGATAAATTTAGAAACGATTTGTTTTATAGATTAAACGTAATACCAATACATTTACCCCCATTAAATGAAAGGTTGGATGATATAGAGATACTGACATCACATTTTATAGATAAATATAATAAAAAATTAAATAAGAATATTAATGATATATCTGAAGAAGCTCTTACCGCTATGAAATCATATTCATGGCCAGGTAATGTAAGAGAACTTGAAAATGCCATAGAATATGCAATTAATATAGAAGATGCTAATACTATTCAGATAAATAATCTTCCCAATAGGATAATAAGTTGTAAGACTAAAAGTGATAATTTGGAAAAGTTAGTCACCGTAAAAGAAACAAATATAATTATTAATTCTTTAGATAGATATGGATGGGATTTGAAAGGGAAAGAAAAAACAGCAGAAGAATTAGGTATTAGCATTAGAACTCTATATAGGAAACTAAAGAAATTAGGAATGTAAAAAATAAACCGCAACATCAGGCTCTACCTGACTTTGCGGTTGTTTTCTTTCAG
>ERZ795049.3934-NODE-3934-length-15223-cov-5.097640_pt1 | contig 15223 bp, 15 predicted proteins | sample MGYA00375133_ERZ795049 | MGnify/ENA primary metagenome ERZ795049 (study PRJEB30178, sample SAMN05720147) | activated sludge metagenome | isolation source: anaerobic digester from wastewater treatment plant | place: Japan | collected 2015-04-20 ...
CCGGATTCAAGTCGCGCCGCCTGCGGTCCAACAATGCCACCCCAATCAGCAGACAACCGGCGCCGTAAAGCGCGAATTGCACGGCCAGCCGGCCGGCGTTCCGCCCCTGGTCGCGGAGGACTACGGCCGGATCGCGCTCGATCGCCTCGATGCTGTCGGTCTTCGCGACCGCCACCAAAGTGGGGCCGGACGCGCTGCCGCTCACCGCGCTCGCGTCGATTTTGCCCGAGATGGTGATGGGGCCCTTCTCCTGCTTGTTCACGCAGGCGGTGATGAGGCTGGCCGCCACGAGGATCATGAGAACGCCGTTATTTATACGCATAGCGCACCCTCCAGGTCACCATGTCGTTGTCGCGCAGATAGTAAAACGCCGATTCGTTCTCGTTGATCCGCCCGGCGGATGCGCCCGTGTGCTCGATGGCCGCGTAGGTGACGCTGAACGACAGCCCGTTCTGGAAGTCCCAGGTGAGCTGCGGCCACAGCAGGTAGCCGGATTTCGCCGTGTCGAACATCGCCGTGAGCGACACCTTGAGCCGTCCGCCGAAGTAGCTGTCCTCCAGCCGGCACGATACGATCTTGGTGAACAGCGGGTCCGCGAGCTCCCGGTCCAGATACAGCGACTGGTGCCACTCGGCGGTGAACACCGTATCGCCCTCGTGGCCCTCGATGAGACGGCCAAGCGGAATGAAGTAGTTGAAGCCCGCGGAGTAGGAGACATACGGCGATTTCCGCGTCTCGAACGGAAAGGCGATGCGCCTGATGTCGTCCGTGTCCTGCATCACCATCCCCGTCTTGTCCGGGGAGTACGCCGCCTCCGCCTGCAGCACGAACTTGTCCATCTTGAACGAGACGTCCGTTCCGATCATGGTGAGGACGTGGTACTGCTGCTTCACCGCGAGGGCGAGCGGCTTGTTCGGGAGGATGCGTGTGCCGTCGGGCACCAACAGCGGCTCCTTGTACGGGCCGTGATAGGCGCTCAGCGACACGTCCACGCCCATCAGGCTCCCCGCGAAGCGCGCGCCCGCGCCCATGTTCTCCGGTTTCGCGTCCAGCGCCGCGCCCTCCTCGAGGATCACCGGCTGCCGGCCGAGCTTCGACTCGATCGCCCAGAAGTTCCCGGACGGCGCGAGCGCCATGGGGACGTGCACCGGCATGAGCACCGTTTCCAGCGTGAAGTCGCCGATGAAGAACATCGCGGACACCGACGGCACCCCCAGCCGCTGTTCGTCCTCGTCCTTGAAGAAATACTCGCGCATGTCGAAGGGATTGAAATAGGAGGTGGGATTGTATACGTCGGCGGTCCCCCACCCGTAGATCTGGTTGCCGGTGCGCAGGCGGACGCGATCGGTGTCGTAGCTCGCGTAGAGCTCGTTGAAGCTCGCCTCGTAATACTTGGACGATATGCGCAGGTTGCGGTGCACCGTGTCCTTCTCGCTGTAGCGGTATTCCCTGCCGAGCCGGTCGCTCAGGAACGTCGCCATGGCGTAGAGGTTCGCGGTGGCGAGCAGGTAGGCGGCGTCGGTCCCGTATCGCAGCTGCGTGCGGTTGCGCAGCTCGCACTTCTTATAGGGCTCGTCCGACTCCGTGTTCTTGTGGATGCCGATGAAGTTTTCCAGCTCGACGAACCCGGTCATCGTAAACATGGCTTTTTTTTTTCGTCTCCCGCCGCTTCGGCGTCGTCCGTGGTTTCCGGCTGTTTGTCGCCCGATGCGCCGCGATCGTCTTTCACCGCGCCATCGTCCGGAGCGGACGTTTTCGGTGCGGTATGATCCGCGCCGTCCTTGGCCGGCGCGGTTTCCGGATCATTCGTCGGTTTGGTCGGCGCGGTATCCTTCGGCGATTCGCTCGCCGCGGCGGCGTCGTCGGCGACGCGAATGGGGGACGCGCATGCGCGCGAATCGGCCCGCCATTCGGGGACGATGATGACGCTAATGACGAGGGCCAGCCCCGCGACGAGCGCGAGCGCGCAGGCGCTGCGGATCAGCCCCTGCATGTGGGTCTCACGACGCATTAGGCTCCCTCCGAATGCCGTTTAAGATCACATTGGCCATCATTTTGGATATCTCTTCGTCGGTGTAGCGGTCCATGCGTATGGCGGGGAGCACCCGCAGGCTTGAGAAGAACGATATTTGCGCGATGAGGAACTGCCGCGCGAAGAAGTCGTAGTCGAGCTCCTTGAGGATGCCGCGCCGTGCCTTATCGTACAGCATTTCCCGGAAGATGGACTGCCCGAAGGAGAGCAGGTTCTCCAGGAGCCGGTTGGTGTTCACGGCGCCGAACTCGATGAGGTCGATGTAGACGATCCGGTATAGCTCGTAGTTCGCGTCCACCGTGCGCTTGATGGAAAGGATCACCTTGTCGATGTTGAGCGGGAAGTCGTCCGCGATGAGCACGAAGGTGTCGGCCAGCGATTCCTCGATCTGCTTCGAATCGAAGACGCTCTGGAATATCTCCTCCTTGCTCTGGAAGTGGTTGTAGATGTTCCCGAGCGAAACCCCGGCGTTCGCGGCGATCTCCCGCAGGCCCGTCGCCGCGAAGCCCTTGGCGGCAAACAGGGATTTCGCCGAGCTGACGATCCGCTCCTTGTTCGGAGCGGCGGCCTGTTCTGTCGTCGGTGCGGTCTTTTTTCTCATCGCGAGCATTGTCGAAATTTGTAAAAATCGTAAAAATATGGCTTGCATAAAAAACAAACGTTCGTTCATTATAGATACTATCGTTTTATCACTTTGTCAATAGCCAGTTTTAATTTTTGGAGGATTTAATGAAAAAATGCATGATCGGCGCCGTAATAATCGTACTGTGCGCAGCGCAATCGGCCTTCGCCCTCACCGGTAGGCAAATCATGGAGAAGAGCGACGCGCTCACGAAGCCCAATACCTCCACCAGCACGGTCGTGATGGTGATCGAGAAGGGCGGCAGCACCGTGGACAAGGAATTCGAGCTCATCAGCAAGAAGGCGGGCCCGCGCGACATGGCCCTCATCACCTTCACGCGACCCTCGGCCATCAAGTTCCTGACGCACTCGAAGAAGGGCGCGGAGGACGATCAGTGGCTCCGCCTCTCATCCGGCAAGGTGAAGCGGATCTCCTCGTCAGAGAAGGACAAGTCGTTCGTGAACTCCCACCTGTATTACGAGGACCTGAGCTCGCGGAACATCGACGATTACGAGTACAAGTATCTCGGCGACAAGCAGGCGGCGGGCGCCGACTGCTACGTGGTCGAATCGGTCAAGAAGAAGGGGGAGCGGGTGTACAGCAAGTCGGTGCTGTATGTGCGCAAATCGGACTTCTTCGTGGTGCGCATCGACGTCTACATGAAGGGGGGGCTGCACAAGTATCTTGAAAACTACGAGATCAAGACGGTGCAGGGCATCATCACCCCCATGAAGGCCGTCATGACCATGTCCGACGGCAGCGGGAAGACCACCCTGAACGTGAAGTCGGTGAAATACAACATGAACCTGGGCGACGCGCGGTTCTCGAAAGACGCGATGCGCTGAGCCGTACGCGTTCGTTCCGGTCGGCCGGCATCCGGGGAGTCGTCTCCGGTGCCGGCGCCGCGCCCGTTCCCGCCGTCCGCTAGCGCGAAAGCAGCGCCTCCGTCTCCCGCGCGATGATCATCCGCTGTATCTCCGAGGTCCCCTCGTAAATCGTGGTCACGCGCGCGTCGCGGTAGATGCGCTCGATCTTGTTGTCGCGGATGTAGCCGTACCCGCCGAAGACCTGCAGGGCGCGATAGGCGGCGCGGTTGAGCGATTCGGTCGCGGCGAGCTTCGCGATGGAGGCCTCGCGCGTGAAGGGCCTCTTCGCGTCCTTGAGCGACGCCGCGCTCCACACCAGCAGCGCCGCCGCCTCGTGCTCCACGGCGATGTCGGCGATCATGTTCTGGATGGTCTGGTGCTTGATGATGGGCTTGCCGAACTGGCGGCGCTCGCCGGCGTAGGACACGGCCTCGTGGAGGCAGGCGGCGATCATCCCCGTCGCCTGCGAGGCGATGCCGATGCGCCCGCTGTCGAGCGCGTTGAGCGCAATCTGCAGGCCCATGCCGGGCTTGCCCAGCATGTTCGTCTCGGGAACCGCGCAGTCGTCCAGCACGATCTCCACGGTGTTCGAGGCGCGCAGCCCCATCTTGTCCTCCTCCTTGCCCACCGACAGCCCCTTCGCGCCGCGCGGCACCAGAAAGGCCGAGAGGCCGTTCTTGCCGGGCGCGGTGCGCGCGATCACCACGAAAACGCCGGCGTACTCCCCGTTGGTGATGAACTGCTTAACGCCGTTGAGGACATAGACGCCGCCCTTTTTGACGGCGGACGTCGACAGCCCGCCGGGGTCGGAGCCGGCCTCGGGTTCGGTGAGCGCGAAGGCGCCGATGTGTTCGCCCGAGGCGAGCGGGAAGAGGAATTCGCGCTTCTGCTCCTCGGTCGCGAAGGCGAGCATGGGCTCGGCCACGAGATTGGTCACGCTGAGCGTGACGGCGATGGAGGCGCACGAGAAGGCGATCTCCTGGAGGGCCAGGCTGTAGCTCACCGCGCCGGCCGCCGAGCCGCCGTAGCTCTCTGGCACCATCATGCCGAAGAGGCCGAGCTCGCCGAGTTTCTTGACGAGCGACGCCGGGTACTCGCCGCGGCGGTTATAGTCCTGCGCGACCGGCTCGATCTCGCTGCGCGCGAAATCGCGGATCATGTCGCGGATCATTATCTGTTCCTGCGTGAGGGGAAGGTTCATGGCGTGTACACCGTGACGACGAGGACGCATTCCTTCGCGCCCGGATTTTTGAGCGCGTGCGTGATCCCAGAGTCGAAATGCAGCGCGTCGTGCTGCTTGAGCGCGTGCTTTTTGCGGCCCACGGTGATCTCCAGCGTCCCCTCGAGGACGTAGATGAACTCCTCGCCCTCGTGCTGGTAGCTGATCTTCGGGTGCTCCGCGCCCGGCGGGATGACCACGCGGAAGGCGCGCAGGTGCTTGTTCATCGCCTGCGGGGTGAGGATGGTGTAGAGGTACGACGACGCGCGCTTGTTGAAATCGTCGATGCGCCTCTTTTTGCGCTCGTCCGGGTCCTTCGCGGGCGAACCGAGCAGTTGGCCCGGGTCCACCGTGAGCGCGCGCGAAATCTTGAGGATGTCGCCCACCGGCGGAAAGACGACGCCGGACTCGATCGCCTCGAGGTCGCGCACCTTGAGGCCGGTCTTCTCGGCGAGCTCCTCGAGCGAGAGTTTCTTTTTCCGCCGCTGGGCGGCGAGTTTCGCGCCGATGGGGTTTTTCGGCGCGGGCGCGGCGTCGGGCTTTTTCTTCATGGCATCACCGGTCCGTATATTGTCGCGTGCCATCATTCTTGAATATGAAACCGTATCCGTCAAGATGGAAATCCCTCTTGACAGGGGCCGTCGGGGGAAAAACGTATCGGCATGAAAAACGCAAGACGCCGCATCGATTCGCCGCAGGCCGTTCGGGAGCGTGTTTCCAATGACATGCGCGCCGTCCCGTACGATCGTCGGGCAGGGTCCGTCCCCGGGGGGCGCCGTTAGCCATGCCATCGCTTCCGTCGCGCATCGTCGATTTCCACGTGCACCTGTTCCCGGACCGGCTCTTCGAATCCATCTGGAGGCATTTTGTGACCGACTACGGCTGGTCGGTGATCCATCAGCTGTATTATCGCGAGTGCGTCGCCTATCTGCGCGAGCGCGGCGTGGGCCCCATCGTGTACTCCAACTACGCGCACCGGCCGGGGATCGCGCGCGGGCTCAATGCGTGGAACCGCGCGGTCCTCGAGGAGCTGCCGGACCTGTACTGCCTGGCGGCCTATCATCCCGGCGATGACGACGCGCTCGACTATGCGCGCGAGGCGCTTGCGCACCCGAAGGTGCTGGGGATCAAGCTGCAGCTTTTAGTGCAGCGTTTCTATCCGAACGACGAGCGCCTCTTCCCGTTATACGAACTCATCATGGAGCGCGGCAAGCGCGTGCTGCTGCATACGGGCACCGGTCCGGTAGGAAACGAGTTCGTCGGCGCCGCGCATTTCGAGAGGCTCATGCGCCGCTATCCGGAACTGCCGGTCACGGTCGCGCACATGGGCGCGCTGGAGTACGCCGCGTTCGTCGATTTCCTCGACGCCTTCCCGAACATGTATCTCGACACGGCCTTCGTCTTTTTGCCGCAATTCGACGGCTATTGCGATCTGGACGCGGCGGTCCTCGAGAAATACCGCGACCGCATCCTGTACGGATCGGACTTCCCGAACCTCATCATGCCGCGCGAGGACGAGATCGAGCATCTGCTGGGACTCGGGCTTTCGCAGGAATTTTACGACGCCGTGTTCCGTGATAACGGCATGCGGTTGATACGGGGGATCAGCCGCATGGGTGATGTGTGACGTGCTATAAGATTACAGCTTGTCCCATTTGGGCGTCGTGACGGAGCCGACTTTTTTCATTACTGAATCGAAATCATCGTATAGCTGCTTTTTCGATTTTGATTTGCGGAGGGAGCTGAAATACGATGCCGATTCCATTTCCGTGATCTCCTTGGTGAATGCGTAGAGCGCCAGCTGGTTGATGGAAACGCCCTGTTCGTCGGCCACGCGCTCGATCCGGGTTTTCAGCGCCCGGGGAACGCGAATGGTAAGCACGCTCGATTTAGCTTTCATGGGCTTTTCTCCAGGTTGCGGCAAAATTTGACGGGGTGATGATGCGAAGGTCGTCGAATTTCAACTCGGCCTTGATGGTGAAATCTCTTGTGTTGCTCGTTATAAGGTAATTGCAATTGCTTGCCAGGGCCAGCTCGACAAATATATTGTCGCTTTCATCTTGCAGATTGGGCCTGAAATGAAAATAGGTGGCGTACGGCCTTCCGATGTAGGCGATGAAACGCAAAACCCGATCGATGTCCGTTCGAGTGAGATTGAGGTCTTTTTGCGAAGCGGTGCGTGACAACACTTTCTGATATTCCTGGTGGACCGGAATGGATATCGCGAGCGACAGCCTGTTTTCCCTGATCAGGGAAAGGATGAAGTGCGATGCCCCGGAACGGTTCCGGAGCGCCTGATAGAGAACGTTGGTGTCAAGAACGACCAACATGTTTAAAAGATAGCATATGTGCTATCTTGTGTCAAGTGAAAAAACGGTCATTGCGCGAACGTGCCGTGACGGATTCCGAGGGGTATGCTTTGTGCGGGATGATTTGCGGCATCGCCATCGAAGGTGATCATCAATGAACGATCACGCCCTCAAAGGCATCGTGCTGATCGCGCTCTCGGCGCTCGCCTTCGCGCTCTCGACGGTCTTCGCGAAGTTCGTCACCACGCAGTCGGCCATCTCCGGGATCGAGATCGCCTTCTTCCGGTTCGCGGCGGGGCTCGCCGTGATCGTGCCGTACATGCTCGCCCGCAAAAAGACGTTTCGCGCGGTGGAGAAGCGCTACGTGGCGCTGCGCGGCGTGTCCAATGCCGTCGCGGTTATTTTCTTCTACCTCGGGATCCAGTTTACCACCGTGACCAATGCCAATATGCTCAACATGACCTACCCGGTGTTCGTGTATCTCATGGCGCCGTTCATCAATCGCGAACGAGGGAGCTGGCGCGGCTGGGTGAGCGTCGCGCTCACGATCGCGGGGAGCTGGCTCATCATGATGCCGGGCTTCGCGGCGATCAACGCGGGCGACGTCTTCTCGCTCCTCTCGGCCGTGGTGGCGGGCGTCGCGGTGTGCGCCCTCCGCGAATCGCGCAAGTACGACGACAGCGAGGTGATCCTCTTTCATCTCATGGCCATCGGCACGGCGGTGTGCCTGGTCGCGACGCTTCCGAACTTCGTCGTGCCGCAGGGGATGATGATCGTCCACATCGCGCTCACCACGCTCTTCGCGCTCGTCGGGCAGGTATTCATCACCGAGGGCTACCGCTTCATCGACGCGGGCCCCGGGGCGCTCGTGTCGGCCAGCCGCGTCCTCTTCGCCGGCGTCCTCGGCGCGGTCGTCTTCGCCGACGCGCTCACGGTGAACCTCGTCGCCGGCGGCGCGCTCATCATGCTGTCGCTTGCGGGCGTGAGCCTCAACGGGGGGCGGAAGGAAGGCGACTAGATCCGCCGAGGGATGGGGCGTCATTTCAACGCTCCATCTGGCGGCCATTGTTTTTCTTGCCGGGTTTTTTTCTATCAGTTCAATTCAGCGGCCTCACCGGAAGCGCACCTGCACGCACGCATCGCAGGAAACACGTGCCCGAAAGTATTACCGAGAGTGTGTATCCATGCCGTTTGCCGTGCGCGTGACGATATCGAGTCATGCAATAGACTGCTGGCGATCACCTAAATGCGCTATCAACCCAGCGCATCCAGCTTCTCCCATATGCTCCGGGGAGAAAGCAGGGTTATGTTGCGAATGTCAATGTCGCCCTCTCCGTCGTATACAAGAAAGCCCCGTTCGCTTTCGTGAATTGCGTCCATGAAATACTCAATGGATGTTAAAAAATCCCGGTTAAACGTGCGGGACGACTTTATTTCAATGGGATAGATTTTATGTGAGATCGTATAGAGGCAGTCGACCTCCCGGCCTCTGGCGTCCCGGAAAAAAAATAGATTATTGGTTTTGTTCCTGTTAAACCGGTATTTTAATATTTCCGATATCGCCATGTTCTCATAGAGGTTTCCCTTGAGGGGATGGTGCGCAACATGTTGTATTGATTCAATGCCCAGTAAGTGCGCCGCCAGACCCACGTCGTAGAAATAGAGCTTTGGGGATTTAATGAGCCGTTTTCCGATATTGGCGAAATACGGCTGAAGCCTGAAGATAATGTAGCTGGCCTCCAGGAGTGTCAGCCAGTCCTGCGCGGTTGTATGGCTTATGCCGGTATCGCTGGCAAGCGAGGAAAGGTTTATCAGCTGCCCCACTCTTCCGGCGCAGTGTTTTACGAATGTGTGAAAAAGATGAAGGTTGTGGATGTTGGCAAGCTGTCGCAGGTCCCGTTCAACGTATGTTGTGTAATAATCAGCCAGCGCTTCAGATGGGTTGAGTTTTTTATCGTGTATTCTTGGATAGAATCCATGATACAGATACTCATCGGATTCCAAGATGTTTCCGTGTTCGTGAAGTTCCTCGATGGAAAACGGCAGGAGTTTTAGAAGCGCTGTTCTTCCCGCGAGGGACTGGGAAACCGATTCCATCAGCTCGAGCTGCCTGCTTCCGGTCAATACGAACAATCCCTCCCGGTTGAGCGAATCGACATATACCTGAATGGAGGACAAAAGGTCCGGTGCATTCTGAATCTCGTCCAGGATCGCTCCTCCCGCGCAGCCCTTCAAAAAGCCCTTGGGGTCTTCCCGGGCAAATGTTCTGGTTTCGATATCCTCCAGATTGAAATACTTCAGCCGGGGGAAGGTGTTTTTGGCCAGGGTGGTTTTCCCGGATTGCCGTGGGCCGGTAATGGTTATCACCGGGTACTGTGTAAATAGCTCCTTTGCTTTGCGTGCCAGTCTTCGTTTAATCATAAGAGCCTGTTTGCGCAAATTGAAGAAAATATCTTCAATTTGCATATTGATAAACGATGTAAAAATTATGTCAATAAATATTTTTTCGGTATTGGTTCTTGTTTCGGAAGGTTTCTGTCACGGGAAAGATCATTCATGCGGGATTTCGAATGGCCTGATGGCGCTCATGGATCAATCGCCGCCGGGGCTCACGATGATCGGACGGAAATTCGTATCCGGCTGTACCGATAGGAATCATCCCCCAACGGACGGAGCAGCCGGCGTGCCTCGGGATTGTTCTAGCGGAAGCGCACCTGCACGCATGCACTCCGGTCGGGGTGGCGGCGCGGGTGGTCGAAATCGGTGGAGCGCGCGTTTTCCCACATTCCCGAGCGCGTTCCCGTGCGTTTCCAGTAGTCGACAAAATACGTATACACCGCCGCGCTCCCGTCGCGGTTCTTGACGACAATTTTATTGAAGAGCGCGATCTGCCCCGTGAAGTCGTAGAGCTTGCCGGACTTGAGGACGAGCTTCCAGCGGCTCGGGTAAAAAAACACGGGTTGCGTTTCCTTCGCGGAGGTTTTGTCGTGTCCCACGGGCTTCCACTCCACGGCGCGAATGCTTTCGACATCGTCCCACCGCACGGTCTTCTCGTATGAAACCCCGCCCTTTACGTGGGTAAAGGTTATCGACGGCGATGCGAGGTCCGCGGTCCCCTCGACGGACCTGCCGTCGGCGCGCAGCGCCTTCACGCTGTAGGCGTACAGGTCGGCCCTCTTTTCGGGCTGATTCGCTGCGCGTTCCTTTTTCGCACCCGCCTTCTCATCGACAACGACCGGCGCCCGCGGCGCCTCGGGATCCTTCGGCTGGGCGAGGGCGGCGGAGCAGAGGGCGAGGAGGATGGTAAGTGCGGTGAGAGATGCTGTGAGCGAGCTGGGCATACGGCCTTTGTGTGGGCGCTGGATATTGACGACAGGCATTGCAGGGAAATGTTCGTGTGTTGATTATCTCGCTGTCGTCGCGATCGCTTCGCGCGATGACAGGGAACTTTAATTGGTAACACTCAAATAGTTCGACCGAAATAAATAGTAAACAATTTTTAAAAAAATACGGACGGATTAATTTCTTTACAAAGCTGTAAATGTATGGTTAATTGTCAACAAATATAAGAAATGAGCTGGAATCCATGCGACAGAGGAGCATGGAAGCAAGAGCGGATACGTTATCATGAAAAGCATAGTGGTACACATTTTCATCAGCGCATTTATCCTCATTTTTTGCGCCACATCCGTGTACGCCCAGAACAAGATGCGCATCGCGGTCATGGACCTCACGCCCAAGAGGGTGAAGCCCGAGGTGGCCATGGCCATCGCCGACATCATTACCGGCGAGGTGGTCAAGGCCGGCACGTTCACGGTGCTCGAGCGCTCGCAGATCAAGACCATCCTGGACGAGCAGGGGTTCCAGCAGACCGGGTGCACCGATCAGGAGTGCGCGGTGCAGATCGGGCGGCTTCTCTCGGCCAGCAACATCATCACCGGCGAGGTCTCGAAGGTGGGAAACACCATCCTCATTACCGTGCGCGTGGTGGACGTGGAGAAGGGCGTGTCCGAGTTCGCCGCCACCGAGATGGCCGCAACCGAGGACGCGCTCGTGGAGGCGGCCATGAAGCTCACGGCCAAGCTCACCGCGCAGATGGAATCCAAGCTCGTGCCGCCGGGGCGCGTGAAGGCCACCGACGCCGCCTACGACGACCGCGTGGTGGTCACCTGGGACATCGTGGGCAATGCCGAGCTGTATTACGTGTACCGCTACGATCCCGAGAAGGGCCTCTTCGAGCTCGTGGGCAAGACGAAGTACCTCACCTATGCCGACACCGACGCGCAGGGGGGCGTGGTCTACTCGTACAAAGTGAAGGCATGGTCGGCAAAGGGCGGCTTCAGCGAGTTCAGCAACGGCGACGCCGGTTCGATCAAGGCTCGCGGGATAACCCGCACGGGGTATTATCTGCGGGCCATCGTTCCCGGATGGGCCCACTTCTATGCGGGGCAGAGCACCAAGGGGTACGCCTTTGCCGGGGGATTTCTGCTCACGGGCGCCCTGGCGTATTACACCTATTCCGACTACACGAGTAAAAAGGCCGCCTACGAAAAAATAGGTGAGGGGTATTCGCAGGAGACCTACGACAAGAAATTCACGGCGTCCCGGCAGGCCGCGCTATACGCGAACATTGGCATTGGCCTCTTTGCGCTGTCATATGTCGCCAACTGGGTCGATGTGCTCTGGTTTACCAAACCGGTTTTCGGCGCTGGCCCGGCGTCCGCGGCGCAGGGCGGCGCGTATTTCGACATGGCGCTCACGCATGAGCGCACGGCATTCATGGACGACAGCCGCGTGCAGGTCTTCGCGGGGTACCGGTTTTAATGGGCAATCCTACCGGAATCAATACATTGCATGACGTCGTTGGGGGTTGATATGACAGCCGCTACAAAACATCTCTTCGTTTTCATCATGATCTTTCTTTGTATGCCGCTAACGCCGGCCTGCTTTATCGAAATGGAGCGCACCAATCCCAACGATCCGCAGAGCGACGCCTTCTCGTCGCCGCTGTCGAGCGCGGCCGGGCAGCCGGTGTTTTACGTGGTGCGGACCAAACAGGAAAATAGCTATACCAACTTCGATGACGGATATTATAAAAAGGGATATTCCTGGACATTGCCGCGTTTCACGAATCTTGGCGATGGGTCGGTCCGCGACAACCTGACCGGGCTCATGTGGGCATCCGACGCGAATCTGATGAAGACGCGGGACGCATTGTACGATACGGACGATGTCGCCGGTGACGGGAAGGTCAGCTGGTATCACGCGCTCGATTACATCTCGAAACTCAATGGGGAAAAATACCTAGGGTACACCGACTGGCGCCTGCCGAATATCAATGAGCTCTTCAGTCTGATAAATTATGGTCAGACCGATATGGCCACATGGTTGAAAAGCGAGGGATTTGCGAATGTTCCACCAGACTGGATATGGTCATCGACCACCAACGCCGGTGTTACTACTTATGCGATTGGAGCTGCATTCAATCTCGGTTATTTTGGCATGGGTGCAGGTTATGGTATCAAAACCTCGCATTATCTTTATGTATGGCCGGTACGCGGCGAGCCTTCTGGTCAAGCACGAATCATACAAAGAACCGGGCAGACGATTAACTATTATGGAAAAGACGACGGGTATTACCACATTGGCTATGAATGGCCCGATCCACGTTTTGTAAACAACGGCAATGGTACCATTACCGACAAGCTGACAGAACTCATGTGGGTCAGGGACGGGAACCTTATGGTAACTGCCTATAGCAGTCCGACGCCGTTCGACCAGAATGGGGCGAATGACGGCATGGTGTCGTTTACCCGTTCTCTTGAGTTTGTCGCTCAGCTCAATGTCGATTCGTATGCGGGTTATACTGATTGGCGTCTTCCCAATATCAAGGAACTCCAGAGCCTGGCGAATTACACGCAACACCTGAATACTTGGCTTCAAAACCAGGGTTTTAGCAATATTCAAGCAAACGCATATCACACGTCAACAGTGTTGGCTGGCAGTCCCTTAATCGCATCGTGGTGGGGGTATATTGCGACAGGTGATGTGCGATACTTTTTTCATGCTGATTTGTGCTACGTCATCCCCGTCCGCGGCGGCCGCTAGATTGCGTTTAACTAGCGCAACCGCACACGCCCTGCTTGCAGAATCGCTCTTGGTATTACGGAAACCCGCACGCGACCGTCGTTAGCGCCATCGATCTCGCTTTGAAGTCCCTACGGGGTGCGTATCAAACGCGGCTCTGACCCCTATCCCCCGGCCCCGTTCCCCTTCGGTAGGGGAAAGGGGGGTGTCAAGGTCATAATGAAATTTCATGAATGCAACTATCAATTGCCCGAATGTAGATTTACAGTGATATCCGCTACTTCGCCCCCGCCCAGATCTCACCCTTCCTGCCGATCTGCCCGGCGATCTCGTCGAGCCTGCCGTCGATGTCCTCTCCATCCTTGTAGTTGAGGCTCCGGCTGTATACGAGCCTACCGCTCTGGCCGTCCACCACGCGCAGGGCGAGGACGGTGGTCGCGCCGAGCTTGCTCACGCGGCCCATGAGTTGGCGCGCCGAGGTGCGGCCGCCGCCGCGCATCACCACCGCCTCGACGCCCTTGGACGCCCGCAGCTTCGCGTACAGCTTGTTGGTCAGATCGGCCGCGACCTTCTGCTCCACGCCGTTGGCGGTGAACGCGTTCACGCCCAGACGCGCCATCGACGTCGCGGCCGGTTTATCATCTTTCGCAGTGTCCTTTGTCTCCTTTTTTGCGGCTTCCCTGTCCGGCGTGTCGGGCGTGTCCCTGTCTTTGGCGGCGTCCTCACCGCGCGTCGATTCCTTCTCCGCTCCCTCGTCTCCTGATGGCTCCGCCGGAACTCGGTCCTTCAGCCCCAGACGCCATCGGAAGAACCGCTCGATGTACTCCGGCGGCGTGCAATTGATCCCGGCGATGGGACGCAGCTCCACGATCTCCCGGAAGGTCGCGGCGTCGCCGTCCGTCATGTCCTTCGTTTCAATACGTGTCCCGGTAATGATGGCTTTACTCCCGGCATCCACGTCGATCCGTTTCTTCGGATTCGCGGTTTCGGTTATGGTTACGCCGCCCTCCTTCACCATGACGATCGCTCCGTTCGCGGTGATCTCCGCGGAGAACACGGTCCCGCGAACGGCGATGGTATGATTGATCGTCCGGATCGAGAACGATCCCTTGCTGGTGAGCTTCTCGAGCATGACGGCCGCCTTGCCGCGCATGAGGTGAAGCGCCGCCACGTCGGCCGACGACTTCAGCGTTACCGGCAGCGTGTCCATCCGGAGCTCGGTGTTCTCGAAGAGCTCGAGCATGTTGTCCGCGCCGCACTGGATGAACGCCTTCGATTTCGCGTGCGTCTTCACGGTGTCTTTGGTGTGGAGGCGCAGTTTGATCGCCGCGGGGACGATCCGGTTACCCGGCTTGATGATGTCCACCCTTCCGATGAAGTAATCGAGCACGTTGATGGCGGGCGACACGCCGAATTTTTGGTACAGGATGTATCCGGCAAGGACGAGGACGATGATTCCGAGTGCGATGATGGCTTTTTTCATTGGATTGCCCAGTATTTTCTGTAAACTGTAATGAACCGATATGAACTAAAAGGTTCGCTCACGGTTTGTCAATTGTAAATCACTCTTTGTGTGCTGATTCAGTGTTCCTGTTGAGTTGTGGGGCTTCGCGTGGAGCAATCGAATTCCTCGAAAAATGCTGGAATAATTTCCATCGCCCCGATACGCTCGCCAATCGATCCGACATCGGGTGCCCATGGACGCCATCTACAAGAAAATCAAGGGACAGTTCTACAACAAGCTCCTCATCGCGATCATCATCGGGATGGCGTTGTCGGCGGTCTCGCTCTACTTCGTGTTCGTGTGCCAGCAGGCGGACGACGGGCTGAAGATCGACGATCGTTTCATGGCCCTCGAGGTGCGTCCCGGCAGTCCCGCGGCCGAGGCCGGGATCCGCACGGGTGACCGGGTGCTGGCGATCGGGGGCGTTCGCCTGGCGCGCATCGGCGAGCTCCGCACGGTGCACGAGAGCGTGATGCACACGGTCTCCGCGCTCTGCGGCGTCCTCGTGCCGCACCGAGCGGTGCCCTACGAGATACAACGCGGCGAGGCCGTCGTCACGGTGTCGGTGGTCCCGACGCGCATCG